>Ga0265780_10008439_pt1 | contig 12521 bp, 9 predicted proteins | sample P1T30metagenome_FD_192432 | JGI IMG/M metagenome (GOLD analysis project Ga0265780, IMG submission 192432) | Plant litter microbial communities from East Loma Ridge, Irvine, California - P1 T30 | ecosystem: Environmental > Terrestrial > Plant litter > Unclassified | place: USA: California...
CTGGCCTGCAGACTTCCGTCGGCAACATACGTTTGTACTTACATGAAAATGTACAAAAATAGACGAAGGTCGTTGCCACTTGCAACAAAAAAAAACTTCCAACATTGTAACAATGGCAAAAAGAGTGACTCAAGTACTGAAAAACCAATATCTCAACCACGACAAATTGTTGGCAAAGTGTACCAAGGAATTTGGCACTGATATCGAATTGAAGGTAGGTTTCTGAAGGAGAATATTGGCCATCACACGACTAATAATTCGCCAGGAGAAGTCAGAGATCGGCAAAAAAAAGGCAAACAGACAAAGTTTTTTGTATTGTCGGCTCCGAGGCTGTTGACCAATGCAAGTAGGTCCAATGGCATCTTAGCACACCTCTGACGTCGAACAGAATGAGTTAGATCTTTGCAAGTCCGTTAAAAGTCGTTCCTGAAGCGTCCTGGCGGCAGGCAACAATGGGTAGGGTAGAATCATAGTTTCAAGGGCACAAGAAAACACAAGTTCACGAAAAGGTCCTGTGTCAGCCAGTTATGTATTGCTCCCCCCACGTCACCTAAAGATGACCATATGCTCCTTAATAATGGAAGCCCTAAAGATCCCAATGAAGGCCCATACCACACCCAACGCCTTGCTGAAAATGACCGGATGATACTTGCCAGCCCTCCAAGACTCCGCAGAAATGAGGAATGGTGCAAAAGCGAGCAGTAGCATGTTGAGTATCCAAAATCAAAAGACGCCGTGAGAGCAAATAAGAAAAAGAACAGCTTCATCATGAAGAAGATGTCGACGCAGACTCCGCGCTATTGGATCGCGTCAGGTCCTCGCCTTCCAAAGCACCGCCGTTCTCCAACTCCTCGGCGATTTCTTCGTACCATTTGCCGTGGGTCTTGCGATCGACATCGCTGACTTTGCTGAGTTGGTCGCAAATCTCTGCTACTTGAGAGACAAACTCTGGAAGACCGGTTGTCGCAAGTCCCTCTGTGGCGGTGCTGGCTGCCTTGACGCGCTCGCCAGAGCTGCTAGCTGAGACGCGGTTGAAGATGTGCGTCTTCAAGCGCTGGAAGAGAACCTTGAGGACTGGGTCGGACAACTTGCCAGACTCGGCTTGTGTGAGTAGACGAGTGATGGTGGATGACAGCTGCGCGCGTGTCGTAGGAGGCATGTTATGGGACGACTCCAGCAGAGACGAGATCTTTGCCGGAGTAGTCGGGTCCTTCATGTAGCCGTCCTTGAGCACATCCCACATCCTGTTAGCTTGGGGCTTCCACGGCGATCTGACATCGCGCTTGAGGAGGTTCTTCACTGTGAGCAAGATGCCTCCAATGATCGTGATGCGTAGCGCCTCTTCACGAATACGCGAGATGCGGGCACGATCCAGCTCAAGGGTCTCAGGAAGTTCGGAGTCGCGAAGTGGTGGCGTGGCAATTGCAAGATCAACAAGACCACGGGCATAGATCTTGTGGGCTGTTGGACGGTTGATAGAGTTGTTTTGGTTCCAAGGGTCCCGTCGATCAGCCTCAGTGTGCATGCTGACGGCCGCACTTCGCCACCATCGCTTTGTGCGATCCAGTTCGATCTTGCCCTCCTCCAAATCTTGCGCGAACATGCGCTGTTCATACCCAGTAGCCTCCTTGATCAGAGTGGGTGCGGCGTTCATCAAGAGAAAATTTGAGTAATCCAGGGACAGCAAGTCAATAACGTGGAGAAGTTTGAAGAGCTTCTCAACCATGTCCGCCAGCTCGCCCTCTTCCTGAAGCTCCTCTGCGAGAGCCTGAACTTGAACATCGCGAAATGGAGCGCAAAGCTTCGGGAGTATGGTAGCAATAAAGCCAAAGAATTTCCCATACGAGAACAAGCCTTGGTTGCATTGCCTGCTGATCAATTCGGGATCCAAAGTCTCGGAAATCAGGGTATGCATGGAGTTTCCAGCTTTGAGCAAGCGTAGGAGCTTGCCGCGAATATTTTCAGCCATGGCGACAGTCCAGTTGGTGCTATCGCCCTCTTGAAAGCCTTTGAGCATTGCGTTGCAAAGCTCGCGATTAAGTGCGTCCCTGAGGTCTGCGGTTGGTGACGCATCGATACGGTACTCCTTGTCGATGGACAGCTCATGTACAAGAACGCGGTTGTCCGGTACAACTGTAAAAACCTTTGACAACGACTGGGCCTGATGGCCTTGCGCGGATGGGGGCTGAAGGCTTTCCACGGAAGCGGCGAGCTCTGACGCAGCTTCAGCTTGTATAGCTGCACTATCACCCGAGATTGGGGAATCTGGGGTGGCGTCTATGGCAACTCGGGGCCGTACGTTCTCGCCGACAAGCTTCTTCTTTGGTCTGGCCCTGCGACTTTCACGAATGGCCTTCCTGATTAAAATCAAGGCCTTGTCGGGTCCGGCCAGCTTCTTGATCCTGCTGAGGAGGATGGTCTGATTATCCCGAATTCCGTTCCTATATTCATTCGCGACCTCGTCGACAGTCGCATCCTTGACGCTCTGCCAGATCTCGTCAAGGCTGATAAAAGAGGCGACCATGGTTTCGACAAGGGCCGAGCAGTCACGAGCCTTCCAGTTGTTGAAGGCATTCGTGAATGCGCCATGGGAAAGAAGAACAGTCTCTGTGCGGGTGGGCGATGGAGTGTAGTAGTTGAAGGTGGTGAGCTTTTCCAGCGCAGACTCGAAAGAGATAATGAGGTCCTTGGCCTTGGTGATCAGGTCTTGCTCTTGCTCGCCGTCTCGACTGAGAACCTGGGCCGGATGTCCAAGAATCAAGTATGCGGAGAGGAACGTCCGCACGGCTGTGCTACGAGAGACAGGGTCCTGGTCTGGAAGAAGCACAAAGACCGTCATAATCTTCTCAGTCGTTCTGAGCACTTTCTCGTCTGCTAGCAACTCTGTAATATCCTCAAAACTAGTCTCTTGGACCTTGTCAATCGACAGACCAAGCTCCATCCATGCATCGACAATATTCTTCCGCGTCCTTGCTCGCCAAGCAGCCTGTATCCTCTTCGCGGCATCTTCCGACGTGACCACGGGTCGGTCTGCGGACCCTCGTTTCGGGTCTACTGGAGGGGAACTGGCGGTCCTGGGTCTGCGGGGACTGCGCTTGTACAACTCGAGTCGTCTCTTCTCCGCGTCTGCGAGCTTCTCCTCCATTTCAACGCGATATCTTCGCTCTTCTGCAGCCTTGCGCTCCTTCATATCCTCGGCGACCTTTTTGGCCCTCCTGACCTCTTCGGCGCACGCAGCCGCCACCTGGGCGAGGTGACGTTCGCGCGCCACCTTTGCTGCCAACGCCCTGTCTTCACTGTTGGAGGCGCGCGGGGCTGCTTTGGCCAAGGCCGCACGGAGCCGGACCTGTTCGGCATGCGCAGCGCGTTCGGCCAGCCTCGCTTTCCTGGTCTCGAGTATGGATGCGCGGCGAAGATGCTGGGCGATGTGGTGGCTCTGGCAGCTGTTGCGGTACGAGCGGCTGGAGGCGTGCGAGTGTGTTGAAGACAATGAATTCCGGCGCGAAGACGCGGCCGAAGTCTTGCGGCGATTGTTCGAATATCTGTGAAAGCGAGCGGCAATCCGTGGTGGAGGCTCATAATACTGGCCGTTTCCGGCGTCATCTGAAAGGTTCATGTCGGGCTCCTCTGGGATGTCGTCCGTCTCGCGCTGGAGCTGTGAGCTGACCATCTCGACTTCGGAGTCGGTAAGAGACATGGTAGCGATGCCTTCTATTTATTACGTTGAGTTGTCGCGCGAGTGTGTTGGGCCGGCACAGGGAGATCGATGTCGCTGATGCCGGGCTGGTTATGAAACAAAGCACGTCCTCGATGACGGCACTTGTTTGATACGGGCCGCAAGCGGTCGCAGTAAGATGTGTCGCACCTTGAAGCGCATGCAAGAATATGATACACAGAAGTGAAGGGAGTCCGCTGCGGCGCTGCAACGGGCGGATGTGCTGACGGTTGCGCAGGAGTGAAGGGCTCGGTGATGTTCGCCGGCGGCCGTCGTGTTGTACAGTGAATACCGAGAGCAAGCGCGCTATTACCGCAAGTAGGACGGGAAAGCAACAGAGAACAAGAAACACCAAACTGCTATCATGACAGACAGAAGGTATCACGCGTGGCTGGGGAGGGGCGCGCTCGTGCTTTCCATCTGGATGACGAACCCACCACTGCCAAGATCGGCGACCGGTAAGCTAAGAATGGCATCGAAACTGATCGACGGCTCGCAGGCTTCGAGGCCCAACCTCAGCCCTAGGAGATATCCGCACCCCAAGCACCATCTCATCGCTTTACATATATCGAAGCATATCAAACGGCATCAAATATGACCCGTACCTGTCTGCAGGACTCATTGTAGCAGACTCGCCTCGAATTTCGTGCCGGTCCCTTGTCTCCTGTCTTCATGCAGATATCGGACTTGCTCCTCTTTCCAACACAGACGTCTCTTATGTACGAGGGAAAAGAGTCTCTGCTGTGATCAGAATGTGCTGCTTCGGTAGCAGCTTCAGGATGCTCTTGTCCTGCAGGTCCTCACCCCATGCCTCGCTGGCAGATATGCACTAGCCGTACTGACGGTCTCAGAGTACATTGATGGCGCTCCAGATCCCTTCTCTGTCCTATGCAACCTAGTATTGCTGTCCCATTATATGTTTTCCCCGTAATGCCTGGGGTCATTTTCGCCTTTGTTAAGGATTCCGAGGGACAGCGGTAGTTTTGTAGGTGTTTCGAAGGCAGAGGATGACTATGGTGGATAGAGATGTAAGTGAACTTCAAACTGCAAGTGTGATACGTCTGCTAGCCTCCTTTGTCACATGATCATGTCGATGTATGCTGTTGTAGAGCTATTATATCCGAAGGAAGGATGCCCACACAGGTTGACAAAGCATCTACCGAAGCTTCGATGTTGAGAGAGCTGAACCTCGTCGGACTTATAGCCGGGCCGTCTTCGTATAACCGACAGTGACGAATGAACCAAACCCAATTCATTCGTGACGCCAAAGAAGACTAAAGCACTGCCAGCCTGGCGCGATACCCTGAAGGAATAGATGCCGAGGAGGACAAAACTTGTTTGTGAGATCTGACTAGATAGTCTTGTGTCAGCGCGATGCCGTCTCGGTAAATCAGCTCGCACGGGCTCAAACGCGGGCGGCTCTTTTAGGTGAGGGTAACAACCTAGGCTAACTATGGATACATAATGTGATAGACACATGAAAGCAACTGTGCTTGTCGGTATGTTGGTTCAAATGCAGGTAGTCGACGTTGTTCGGCTATGGTCTGCCGCGTCCCAAAAAAGAAGGGACCTCGGCATGGCACGCGCGACCGAACGTGTTGCGGAGGTGGGGATTGACGGCTAACCGTCGAGCTTCGCGCCTTATTACCCCAGACATTGCGCCTCTGTCAGATGCAAGACAGTTTTATATCCTACCTCCATACTTTTTTTTATAATTGCACCTCTTCACTGAGCTGCATATTTGACCATCAACCCTCTACACCACTTCTTACCCTCACAAACGTCATCATGGTCGGCAAGAAGCAGCCCGTCTACGTCCTCGGCGTGGGCATGACCAAGTTCATCAAGCCTCGCGGCAAGGTGGACTACCCCGAGCTCGGCTTCGAGGCTGGTGTCAAGGCCATGCTCGATGCACACATCAATTACGACGAGGTCGACCAGGGCGTCGCATGCTACTGCTACGGCGACTCAACATGCGGTCAGCGCGTATTCTACCAGTTTGGCATGACTGGTATTCCTATCATGAATGTGAACAACAACTGTTCAACGGGCAGCACAGGTCTTTATATGGGCCGAAACGCGATTGCGCATGGTGCCGCAGACTGCGTCCTGGTCGTCGGTTTTGAGAAGATGTTCCCTGGAAGTCTACAAAGTTTCTTCCAGGACCGATCGAACCCGACAAGCACGACCAACTTGATGATGAAGGAGACGAGGGGCGTGACCAACTCGCCAGGAGCTGCTCAGCTGTTCGGCAACGCTGGTCGCGAACATATGGAGAAGTGAGTAGACGACAATTCGTACCATATCGGATCCGACGTGCTAACAATCCCTTCTCAGGTACGGCTCCAAGCTCGAAGACTTTGCCGAGATCGCTCGTGTCAACCACGCCCACTCGAAGAAGAACCCCTACTCGCAGTTCCAGGACGAATACACCCTTGAGCAGGTCGTCAAGTCCACCATGATCCACGAGCCCCTCACAAAGCTTCAGTGCTGCCCGACGTCCGACGGTGCCGCTGCCGTTGTCCTCGTCTCACAAGAGTTCCTCGACAAGCGACCAGAGCTCAAGGACCAGGCCATCCTGATCGCTGGTCAGCGCCTTGCTACCGACACACCAAATTTGTTCAACCGCAGCGCGATTGAGCTTGTTGGATACAGCATGAGCGAGCTTGCTGCGAAGGAAGCACTTGCTGAGGCCAACACCTCGCCCGACGATGTCAAGGTCTGCGAGCTACATGACTGCTTCTCGGCAAACGAGATGGTCACCATTGAAGCTCTCGGTCTCGCACCTCGGGGCAAGGCCCACGAGCTCATCCGCAAGGGCGGCATCACCTACGGCGGCAAGGTCGTCATCAACCCCTCCGGAGGATTGATCTCCAAGGGCCACCCGCTTGGAGCTACTGGTCTCGCACAGTGCTCAGAACTCGTCTGGCACCTTCGTGGCTGGGCCAACAACCGCTCAGTCAAGGACACCAAGGTCGCTCTGCAACACAACCTTGGTCTCGGTGGCGCTGTCGTGTGCACAGTGTACAAGCGCGCTGATGGTAGCGCGGCGACTGATCTGTCGGATGAACAGGTCGGTAAGAAGACTGGTCTCGGTTACAACCCAGCTACACAGGCAAAGGGTTTCACAAAGCAGCAGGTTGACTCTGTGCGAAGCAAGAAAGCGAGGAGCGAATGGGCGCTGGGCGAAACTGAGCAGAAGGTCGAAGCGCGGTTCTAAGCAGAGCAAAAATGTCAGCGTTTTGTATATATGAGATGTACTCCCAAGATGTTTCCCGTTCAACGACCACAGCTAAAGCTCATCGACGTGCATCCGAGTGTCAGGCTATGTTGTCCAGCGAACGGCAAAAGACGTGCATTCCGTCTTCAACATGCTTCAGCCGTGGCTTTACCTGGAGTAACAGCGAGATTGCGGGACACGGGCGCATGTCGATCATGAATTTCCGCATTCCCATCGGATCTTGCCATCTCGATACGCCATCATAATGCGATCAGTAGAGGGGCAGCAGCATCATAAGCTGAAGAATGTGAGGCCACCGGCGCTGTCAACGGTCAAATAAATGCACAGTTTCATAGAGTCTTCGAATGAGGCAGACGGCCGTCCATCCCATGCCAATATATCGCGAACTTTAATCGCCGAAAGGAACACCAAGCGCCGAAAAGAGGCTCGCTTGGCAATCCTAGCACACGACCTCGGGAGCCAGCAGGACGAACCCCTGTGTCCATCATCACCGGATGCTCCACCCAATTAACCCACCCCTATCTGTTGTCTTGCCAGCCAGCGTCGATGTTCGTGCCTCTTCGTGCAACAGCATTGCGTGGCCCCATCTTACCGCACCCAGCTGCACGATAATGTACTGCAGTAGGTCCCGATGAACCAAAACACGACCCACTGCGAACCCAAAGCACATCGAGGTGCATCGCGCATCCCTAAAATTAGGCGACTAGAACGGGCCCGCTAGGAGGAATTGCGGGTCCTGGGAGGCTGCATCTAACCTCATCTCCGCTAGCAGCAGGACGGAATGGTCTGGGAGTGTTTTGGCCCGTCGACCTTTTCTGGGGGAAAGAAGGGAGGCAAGGTGCATTGACGCCGGGCAACGAATAAATCGTGCTGTGCTCCCTGGTCTCTTGCATTTCGTCTTGTCGCTCGTCCAACGGTTTCTTCGTCCTCGTAGTTTGTGCCATCCCATATCACTCGCTTTGCTGGGTTGCTGCTCGATAAACACTTCACTGTCGTTTTCATCACTACTACTACCTTTTATATCTTAATTAATACGAATCTCTGGACATCAGTACATATCCGTCAACCGTCAACCGTCAAATCAACAAACATGCGTTTCGCTACCTCCATCCTGGCCCTCGCCGCCTCCATCGGCCTCGTCGCCGCGCAGAACAAGTGCGATGCTCAAAAGTACGTTAAATGCTCCTTCAGCCACAGAACCAGGATGTCCATCCTCCCATCGTCGCCACGCATATTCTACGCGACCCAATCACTAACCCGCCCCCAGCATCGTCGACGCCTGCGTCTCCGGCTACCAAAACCGCATCGACGAGTGCAACAAGAAAGGCAACGACTTCATCTGCCTGTGCGACGTGTACACCGACGTCCTCGTGTGCTACAACAACTGCCCCAACAGCAACGAGAAGCCGCCCGTTGCCAACACCGTGTCATCTTACTGCGGTGCCGCGGCTCCTCTGCGCGCTGCTGCGTCCGCGTCCATGGCGTCGGTGGCCAGCGTTGCTGCGACCCAGAGCCATGCTATGACTTCCTCGACGAGCGCGAGCAGGACTGGTGGAAGCACCGAGAGTGCGCCGGCGAGCGCGACGCCTAGTAGCTTTGTTGGTGGTGCGGAGAAGATGGCGCCGGCGGGTGCGGCGGTTGTTGCGCTGTTGGGTGCTATTGGATTGTTCTAGATGGGAAAGGAGGTGTGTGTAATATGTAATGTTTGGGGACGAATATATATATTTGGTTGTGATGGCGTATCAGGTATCTTCGCTGTTTTGACTACACGTAGTGATGGTTGAGAAATATGTGTCTAATGATTCAGTCTACGTGACTACTGCGAGAGTATGAGCGCCGTGGCATTATGCAATCAGCCTTCCGCCCTACTTTTTGGTAGTTGAAGAACGCCTCCCAATGTCATCAAAGATCCTCCCTGCAACTACGAGAGACGTCTACGTCGATATCGCACCTCGTCCAGCTTCCATCATCTCTATGCCTCCTCGACAACATGACCCCACTCGTGGCTCTCCATACCATCACTTCCCCACATGATGCCCTGGAGCCACGTCCTGAAAGCATCCGCATACTCACCAATCTCACCCTTCTCCATCGGAATCTCAATATCCTGACCACGGAAGTGAATCTGCGAGATAGGCGCGACAAACCACGCGGTACCCGCCGCGAAAGCCTCGACAATACGGCCCTCCTTGGACGCCTCAACGATATCGAAGATATTAAACTTGCGCTCCACAATCTCCACCTTCTCGAGCCCCCCATCTCCAGCCGTGAGTTTTGTCCTCGCAAGCTCGAGAATCGACCGGCGCGTCACGCCATCCAGGACAATTTTCTCGTTCAAGTCCGCAGTAACAAGCTGCAGCCCGCCCTCCTTGGTCCTCCACACGATGAAGAAGTTACTCGCGCCGGCCTCGGTAATGGTGCAATCGTCTCCAAACAGCCAGAGAATCTGGTGGTAGCCTTGCTTGCGTGCCTCGCCCTGCGCAACCAGACTGGGGCCGTAGTTTGCGCCGACTTTGGCGTACCCGAAACCGCCGGGCCAGGCGCGGCACATGTCGTCCTGCGAGGCGAGCAGCTTGATCCCGCCGTTCATGTTGCCCATGGGCGCGAAGCAGCAGAGGATGACGAAGAGGAGGGCTTCCTTGGGGCGCTCGACGCCCAGCGCGGGGTCGGATGCGATCATCGTGGGGCGGATGTAGAGGAACTGGCCGGGGCGGTCGTTGGGAAGCCATTTTGCGCCGTCGGTGGCGCACAGCTTGATGATGAGCTTGAGTAGTTCGGCGGGTGGGAAGGCGGGGAGGGCGATGCGGTTGGTGGACATGAGCATGCGGTTGCAGTTGAGGTTGGGGCGGAAGAGGCGTAGTTTGCCGTCGTGGCCGCGGTACAGCTTCATGCCCTCGAAGCATTCGGTTGCGTAGTGAAGACATGATGCTGTGGGGGCGAGGGAGAGAGGGCCGTAGGGTTGGAGAGTTGGTGCGGCCCAGCCTTCCTCTGAGTTCCATTGGGCTTGGATCATGTGGTCGGAGCAGACTTTTTGTGAAGCCATCTCAGCTGATCCTACTGCAGGTACTGTGCGGGGTGAGGTTGTATAGGTGCATTGAATCCTAGAGGCATCCAATTGAGCGAGAGTGGTCTCGACAGCTGGTTCAGCTTTTGTTCGCGTTTCTGATGGTGGGGTCGAGGTGACATTGTCGACCATTGACGCCGAATTGAGTTGTGATGGGGCGGTCTTGTTAAGAGCATTTGCAATACCCTGTTCTGTGAGGTGGGTGAGGGTCTCTGTTGCCTCGACAGGTGGTGTGATAGCAATAGGTGCCATTGCTGAAGTTGTGTGGGAGCGAATATCTTAAGATATCAACGAAGGATGCTGTGAGGTAGGTCACAGAAGGTCACGACGGTCCGTCAAATTAATGTTCTGTGAGTTGAGAAGGCGTGTGCCGGGGAGAATGAGAAGCAGGTAGAGCTCTTATAAACCTAAAATCCAGTCAAGAGTCACACCTCCCCATCACGGGAGAGGAACGCAACGCCTAGCCCTGTCCTTCTGCTAGTGTGCTTCGCCCGGACTTGCACGGCAAACAATGTTAGCGTATCTTATGTCGATAAAGGATTCTTCGGCTTGTGGACCCTGAGTCTGATTCCAGCATCACCGCAAACAGTGAGTTCCGGAGCAAGCAATTGGCCATTGTACGAGCAAACGGCGTCTGCAAACTCTTCGCGTCCTCCGTGTACCTCGTCAATTCATGATGTAATCGCGTCCTCCAAAGTCCATGCAGCGCGCGTCAGTGTTTGGTGTCAGTACGTATTTGGGCATTGTAGGGCGCGCCGAGGCGTGAGTATCCAATCCTGCCGCTGGTATCCGCGTCCGTTGCAGCACCGCAATGCTCTCCGAACGGCGGACCTCCGGTTGCACTCTAGATCATTGCCCTATATCGGATGCTGCTGTCAATAAATCATATATGGCGATATGTGGTTGAAATGCGATGTCGGCCGGACTAGCTTATGACTCTACAGATGTTCGTGTCGTCAAACCTGAGCTTCATTACTGCCTCGGCAAGCCTCGGTCTAAGGAATCGCCTTCACCACTTCGAAAATTTGACTTCCATGGTTACCTGAGAAATGGCAGGTGACCGCAGAGACGCGGCAAACGGCTGTCGAAAATTTCAAAATGGCAAGGGTGGTTCAGATTCCAATGTCAGGCTACGTAGCGAGGGTCCACCCATATGCGTGTGTGTCTGTGTACAGGCAGGTATCCGTGCGTACCCACTCCATCTGTATCCGCCTCCTCTTGGCTTGTATAATTGATTCGCAACTGGTCTGGAGTACTATTCAAGATGCAATTATGATGAAGATACGCCCGCAGCATTCATGGGCATAACGTTCGTTGGGTGTAAGCCATCGATGCCTGCCAGTATGCCGTCCGTAACCTGACCAACGCGAGATTCAAGCGAGCTGAAGTCCATCTTGCTTATCGCCTTGTTTATTTCCTCCGTGACAGCTTCATCCTGCACCGTCTCTGCCATTATCTGGCCCTCCGTCCTCCAGTATTGTTCCCTTAAACCTCGCAATGACGGGTCACGGTTGACCGAGTTCGTGAGGAGGCCAAGTGCGCGCATCTTATTCAGTGTCTCCTCCGCCTGTCGCGTAGTTGTCTCCATGCGCTCAGCTATCGAGACAGGCTTCGCTAGCCAGCGGTTCGTGCTTGTCAGCCAGAGCACGACGCCCAACGCGATGTCCACCACTGCAAATGTGAGGTATCGGAAGAAGTGGACACGCCAGTGTATCGCATCTATATCCTCCAGAGCCTTTGCGCGCTTGTTCCCAGTGATGTCGTATGTCTGGATGTAGTACACTTCCACTACCAGCATCAGAAGTCCGGCAATTGTAGCATGTGTTCGAAACCTCGACCCTTCGCTCCCGACCAAAGAAGATGTAGATAGCCCGAGAACCGCGAGCTGAAAAGTGTGCGGCATGACCAGTTTAGGAAGCGCGTACAAGAAGTACTGCAGTTGGTCATTGCCCTTGGAAGAGGTGCACCACACGCAATTCAGCAACACATCTGGACCATACACGAGGTAAAGCAGCCTGTTGTGCATGCCGTTAGGGCTTGCAAACTTCGCACGAAGCGCATCATCCTGGTCCGTGAGCTCTCGCAGGTGACGAAGTCTCGAAAAGAGTACGCTGGTCTCTGTCCGTATGTGGCTTTGTGTTCGCATGAATATGTTTTCGGGCATAAATTGGGGTAGCGAGAGGACGAGGTACGCGACGGCGCTCACGCATAGTAGATTGAGCGCATTTTGAACTCGAGGCGGTGTGGGCCGTACGGGGACGCTTCGTGATGTTGCGCGCGCAGTCCTGAACCAGTCGAACACGCGGGGGATGAGGAACGGCCCAAAAAGCATCAACAGGGTATGGAAACCCTGAGGAAGAAATGTGAGGCGCGGCAAGACGACGTAGGATATGACCAGCAGCACTATAGAGCGCAGGTTGAACATGTTGGGCGTGGGGGTATCATGAATGGGAGGGGAAAAGAGAGCGCTTCAATGTTAACATCTGGCTTGACGTATGCGA
>Ga0265780_10008440_pt1 | contig 12517 bp, 7 predicted proteins | sample P1T30metagenome_FD_192432 | JGI IMG/M metagenome (GOLD analysis project Ga0265780, IMG submission 192432) | Plant litter microbial communities from East Loma Ridge, Irvine, California - P1 T30 | ecosystem: Environmental > Terrestrial > Plant litter > Unclassified | place: USA: California...
CTGGCCGTCATCCAGGCCAAGCGCAAGGTGACGGAACTGGCCGTGATGTTCATCGACCTGGACCGCTTCAAGCTGGTCAACGACACGCTCGGCCACGTCAAGGGCGACGAACTGCTGCAGCAAACGGCGCTGCGCCTGAAAGAGTGCCTGCGCAAGGGCGACACGCTGGCGCGCCAGGGCGGCGACGAATTCACCATCGTGCTGCCGGAACTGCGCGACCGCGACGACGCCAAGGCCATTGCTGAAAAATTCCTGGAGGCGCTGCAGGCGCCGTTCGACCTCGATGGCCACGAGGTGCATATCTCGGCGTCGATCGGCATTGCCATCTATCCGGGCGACGGCGAATCGATCGATGAATTGCTGCGCCACGCCGACATCGCCATGTACCAGGTCAAGGCGCTGGGTAAAAACGGCCACAGTTTTTATCACGACTCGATGCTGGACGTCTCGCACCAGAAAATCGCACTGGAACACAGCCTGCGCCGCGCGCTCGAACACAACGAGCTGGAGATGTATTACCAGCCGCAGATCGATGTGATCACGGGGCGCATCGTGGGCGCCGAAGGCCTGATGCGCTGGAACCACCCCACGCGCGGCCTCCTGACGGCCGGTGAATTCCTGCCGTTCGCCGAAGAAAACGGCCTGATGCTGCCGATCTCCGACTGGATGCTGGGCGCCCTGTGCCGCGACATGCTGATGTGGAATGCCGCCGGTGGCCAGGCGATCCGCTTATCATTGAACCTGTCCCCGCAATACCTCGACCGTGGCGACTTTTTTGAAAAAATGCGCGGCGCCCTGGCGCGCTACAACATTTCGCCGGACCAGATCGAAGTCGAGATCACGGAAAACATCTGCATCCGCAACCCGCAGTACGCGATCGACCAGCTGAACAAGCTGTGCCAGCTGGGCGTGTCCGTGGCGATCGACGATTTCGGCACCGGCTACTCGTCGCTGTCGTACCTGCACCGCTTCCCGATCCACACCATCAAGATCGACCAGTCGTTCGTCAAGGAGATCAAGGAAGAGCAGGGCCATTATCCGGTCATCCTGGCGATCATTTCGATTGCGCGCGGGCTGGGATTGACCCTGATTGCCGAAGGCGTGGAAACCGACGTGCAGGCGCGCTACCTGAAAGCCAACGGCTGCCTGACGATGCAGGGCTACCTGTACCACCGGCCCATTTCGCTCACACAATTCATGGGCGTGCTGCACACCCAGCTGGCGCCCGTGCGCGGCAGCATCGCTGTCGCCAGCCGCGCGTAGGACCATGGAGCCACTGCGCATCGTCCCTTCCGGGACACGTCCTCCCGTGCCGGAAGTGCACCACACCGCAGAATTCTTGCGCCTGAAAGGCCTGGCCGAGCGCGGCGTGGCCAATGCCCAGCACAGCCTGGGTTTCATGTACGTCAACGGCCAGGATGTCGCGAAGGACGAGCTGCTGGCCATCCACTGGTACCGCCAGGCCGCCGCGGCGGGGCTCGAGCAGGCCCAGTACAACCTCGGCGTGATGTTCCAGAAAGGGCAGGGCGTGGCGCGCGACGACATCCAGGCCGCCTACTGGTACGAGCGCGCGGCCGACCAGGGCTACGCCCCGGCCCAGTACAACCTGGGCTGGATGTATGCCAAGGGCCAGGGAGTCAAGGCCGACACGGCAAAGGCGATGCACTGGTTCACCCAGGCCGCCGCACAGGGTGACGCCGGCGCCCAGCACAACCTGGGCATGATGTACGAGACCGGCAAGGGCGTGCCGCAGGACGTGCGCGCCGCCATCACGTGGTACCGCCGCGCCGCCGACCAGGGCTATGCGCGCTCCCAGTTCAGCCTCGGCCTGCGCTACGACAGCGGCCAGGGCGTCACGCGCGACGCGCAGCAATCGATCGCGTGGTTCCGCAAGGCCGCCGAGCAGGGCCACGCGCCGGCCCAGTTCAACCTGGCGCTGCGCTACGACAAGGGCCAGGACGTGCCGCAGGACAGCCAGAAAGCCATCGGCTGGTACCGCAAGGCCGCCGAGCAGGGCCATGCCAGCTCGCAGTTCAACCTGGGCCTCATCTACGACAGCGGCCACGACATCATCCGCGACGAAGTGCGCGCCCTGGAGTGGTTCCGCAAGGCTGCCGAACAGGGCCACGCCGGGGCGCAGGACAACCTCGGCCTGCGCTACGAACATGGCCAGGGCGTCGCGCGCGACCTGGAACAGGCGGCCCACTGGTACCGGCTCGCTGCCGCGCAGGGCTTCGCCAGCGCCCAGTACCACACCGGGCAGATGCTCGATGCCGGCCATGGCGCCGGTAAGGATCCGGCCGGCGCTGCCGGCTGGTACCGCAAGGCCGCCGAGCAGGGCCACCTGCGCGCCCAGTTCGACCTGGGCCTGCGCTACGAAGCGGGCACCGGCGTGGCGCAGGATTACGCTGCCGCGATGCACTGGTACCGGCGCGCGGCCGAGCAGGATTACGGCCCGGCCCAGTACATGGTCGGCGCCCTGTTCGACCGCGCCGACGCGGGCATGTATGACGCGCGCCAGGCCTACAGCTGGTACCGCAAGGCGGCCGACGGCGGCCATGCACTGGCCCAGTTCGCACTGGGACTGCGCTACGACACGGGCCACGGCGTCGACCGCGATTTTGAAGCCGCCCATTTCTGGTACCTGTGCGCCGCGCGCCAGGGTCACGCCCGGGCCCAGTTCAACCTGGGCGTGATGTACGCCAGCGGCCAGGGCGTCCTGCGCGACCTGGTCGCAGCGCACGGCTGGCTGCAGCGCGCAGCCGGCGTGGGCGTGGCCGCTGCGGCGCGCTACCTGGAGCGGCTGGTGCTGCGGATGGATGAGGCGGAACTGCTACAGGCGACCCGGCTCTGACCCGACGGCTGCCACCCCCGCCAATCGTGCATGGGAGGGGCCGGGATATACTGTACATCCATACAGCCAGGGATCCGCCCATGGAATTGACCGACAAGCTCGAAATCCTGGCTGACGCCGCCAAGTACGACGCCTCCTGCGCCAGCAGCGGCGCGCCCAAACGGGGCTCCGAGGGCAAGGACGGCATTGGCGCCACCAGTGGCATGGGCATCTGCCACAGCTACACGCCCGACGGGCGCTGCGTCTCGCTGCTCAAAATCCTGCTGACCAATTTCTGCATCTACGATTGCCAGTACTGCGTCAACCGCCGTACATCGAACGTGCCGCGCGCCCGTTTTGCCGTGGCCGAGGTAGTCAAGCTGACGCAGGATTTTTACCTGCGCAATTACATCGACGGCCTGTTTTTAAGTTCCGGCATCATCCAGTCGGCCGACTACACGATGGAGCAGCTTGTCGCTGTGGCGCGCGAACTGCGCGAGGTGCACCAGTTCCGCGGCTACATCCACCTGAAAACCATCCCTGATGCCGACCCTGGCTTGATCGAGCTGGCCGGCAAATACGCCGACCGGCTGTCGGTCAACATCGAGTTGCCCACGCAGGACAGCGTGGTGCGCCTGGCGCCGGAAAAGAGCGTGCACACCATCAAGCTGGCAATGGGCAATATCCGCCGCAAGATGGATGAAAAGGAAGAAGAGCCCAAGCTGCCGAAGTTCGCGCCGGCCGGGCAGAGCACGCAAATGATCGTCGGCGCCGACGCCAGCGACGATCAAACCATTTTGAATACGGCCGAAACGCTGTACGGCAGCTACAAATTGAAGCGGGTTTACTATTCTGCCTTCAGCCCGATTCCCCAAAGCCCTGACAGCGTGCCGCTGGCGCCGCCGCCCCTGATGCGCGAACACAGGTTGTACCAAGCCGATTTCCTGCTGCGCAGCTACGGCTTCCAGGCCAGCGAACTGCTGCCGGCCGCGGGCAACCTGGACCTCGACATCGATCCAAAACTGGCGTGGGCACTGGCGCACCGCGAGCATTTTCCCATGGACCTGAATCGCGCCGACGCGAACATGATTGCGCGCGTACCCGGCATTGGCCTGCGCAACGCCAAGCGCGTGATCGAACTGCGGCGCCTGCGCCGCGTGCGCTGGGAAGATTTGTCGCGCCTGCGCTGCAGCATGAAAAAAATCGCGCCGTTCATCATCACTGCGGATTATTCGCCGGTGCAGGGCGCGGCCAGTTCGGAAACCCTGCGGCGCGCCATGGCCGCCCCACAGCAGCGGGTCGAGCAGCTGAACCTCTGGCCCGAGCTGAACGCAGCATGAACACTGCGGCCCCCTCGGCAGCGTCAAAGGCAGCAGGCCTGGCCGCTGTCGAGACGGTGGCTGCGGGCGCGCCGCTGCTGGTCACGAATTTTATTGCATGGCGCGATGCCGCGCGCGACCTGCTGATGCATGACATTGCACCGGAAGCCATCACGTGGGCCGGGCAGGGCGGTGCGGCCGACCTGCTGATGGGGGCGGCGCCTGACCATGTCCCGGTCCCGGCATCGGCCCATCCCAGGGTCAGCATCCCGCGCAGCCTGATGGACATGCTGCAGAATGCCGCATGCTGCCGCCAGCATGACCGCTGGGCGTTCCTGTACCGCGTGCTGTGGCGCTGGACCCATGGCGAACACGATGTGCAGTCCGCTGCCGACATCGACGGCGCGCGCCTGCACCAGATGGTCAAGGCCGTGCGGCGCGAAGAGCATGACATGCATGCGTATATCCGTTTTCGCGAGCGCGCCCCCGAGTTGGGCGACCCCCGCTTCGTGGCGTGGTTCGAGCCGGCCCACGACGTGCTGCCGCAGGTGGCCGAGCATTTTGTGTCCCGCATGGGCAAGGTCACCTGGCTGATCGCCACGCCGGATGCGAGCGTCATGTGGGACGGCGCCACGCTGCACAACACGGGGCCGCTGGCCAACAGCGCGGCCGACCTGGTCGACGCCGGCGAAGCCTTGTGGCTGACGTACTACCGCAGCATTTTCAATCCCGCGCGCCTGAACGCCCAGCTGATGCAAAGCCATATTCCGTCGCGCTTCTGGAAGCATTTGCCCGAGGGCGCCATCGTGCCCGAGATGGTCAGCAACGCTGCCATGGGCGCGCGGCGCACCGGCCAGCTGGAAGCAGTGGGCAGCCGGCGTGGCACCACCATTCCCATCGCCCCGGCCGACGCCCAGCCCGACCGCGCCCAACCGTCCAGCCTGGATGAATGCCGCCGCTGCGCACTGTGGGAACACGCAACCCAGGCCGTGGCTGGCGTGGGCCCGGCGCAGGCGCGCATCATGGTGGTGGGCGAGCAGCCGGGCGACCAGGAAGATTTGCAGGGCAAGCCGTTCGTGGGGCCGGCCGGGCAGCTGCTGGAACGCGTCTTTGGCGAGGCCGGTGTCGAACGGCGCACCATTTATCTCACCAACGCGGTCAAGCACTTCAAATGGGAGCCGCGCGGCAAGCGCCGCCTGCACAAGACGCCGGCGCAAAAGGAAATCGAAGCGTGCAGTTACTGGTACGAGAAGGAGCTTGCGTCAGTGCAGCCGGACGTGATCGTCGCGCTGGGCAGCACGGCATTGAAGGCAGTGCTGGGGACGAACCACGTGACGCTCAAGGACACGCTGGGCAAACCGATCCGCCACCAGGGCAAGTGGGTGGTCACCGTGTATCACCCGTCGTATGTGCTGCGGGTGCCGGACCAGGCCAGCAAGGACACGGCGTTCAGGGTGATGGTGGAGGGACTGCAGATGGCGCAGGGGTTGCTGGACCAGGCGGCGCCGGCGGGTGGTTCCGCAGCGCCGGAGTTACCGGGCTTTTAAAAAAGCCACCGCTCTCAAGACCGTCATCCTCGCGCAGGCGAGGACCCATAGCATGCAGCCGTGAGTCGCCGACGTGAACGACTTCGGACAGGTGATATAGGCCCCCGCCTGCGCGGGGGTGACGGTTTCTCATGTATGGGTGCTAATTATTCCAGCCCCAGCGCCTTGGCCACCTTCTCCCACCCCACATACTTGAAATTTTGCGGCCCGTCCGGCAGCCGCTTGTAGCCATCCTGGATCACCAGCATCCCCTTGCCATACGCGCCCCCGAAGTTCGCCGTGCTGACGTCGAGTCCGTCGGTCTCCGACGTGCCATCGATGCCGGCCGCCGCATTGAACCCGACCCTAAAACGCCCGCGCACCTTGAACGGCGCCGCAGCATCGAGCACCACGTAGCTGTTGTCGCCCTGGCTCGACACGATCAGGTAATTCGCCTGGCCGGCCTGGTACAGCGCCATGCCTTCCACGTCCGCGTGCAGGTCCGGCCCCACCGCCAGCACCATTGTCAACGCGTCAGGCTGCGACGCGTCGGCCGACGTCGTCCACACGCCGCGCTTCTCTTCGCCCAGGAACAGGCGCGCGCGGCGGTCGTCGACCACGCAGCCTTCCGGCTGGCTCGCCACTTTCAGGGTGCGCAGCAGCGTGCCGCTGTACCGGCCCGCTTTCAGGTCGATGCGGTAGTGCTGGAAGCGGCCGTCCTTGTCGTTGACGAATGCCTGCAGGCCGCCACCTGCGGGCTGGTACAGGCACATGCCGTAGATCTCGGGCAGGCCGGTGGCAATGCGCGCTGCCTCCGTCACCGTGCCGCGCGTGTCGATGGCAAACAGCACCAGGCTGTTGTCGTCGCGCTGGGTGGCTGCGGCCAGGTCGACGCGCGCCCCGCCGAACGCCACGTTCTGGCGCACGTCGACGTTGTTCAGGCGGCCCACTTCCAGCAACTGCGTCTGCCTGCCCTGCAGGTCGTACACCAGCAAACCCTGTTTCTTGTTGGTGCCGAGGATGCGCGCCCGGGCGGGATCGGTGGGATGGACCCAGATGGCCGGATCGTCGGCTGCGTCGCCCTGGCGCGCCACGGGTTCGGTCTGGCCGTCGGGCGTGACGATGGCGACGGCCGGCGCAACGCGCGTCGCAGCTTGCCACGGTTGCGCCGTGCTGGTCCAGCCCTTTGCCCCGGGCAGCATCAGGTCGACGCGGCCGTCCACGCTGCGGCTGGCCAGGTGTTCGGCGCCGCCGCTGGCCAGCCGCTGCGGTGGCAATGCGCTCCACGTACTCCCGGTGCGGCGCAGCAGGTGCAGCGTGTCGCCGTCGACGTCGAGGACCGCCACGCCGTCGGGCAGCACGGCCAGCGCACCTGCGCCGCCGGCAAGCTGGCCAAAAGGCTTGCGCAGCGCCACCGGTTCGCGGGACGGCACGCCTTCTGCATCGGCAGCATAGGCCCAGAGTCCCACCGCCGGTTCACTGACGTACAGGGTGCCGGCCGCATCGTCGGCACGGCAATGCTTGACGTGGACCGGCATGGCCAGCTTGCGCACCAGTTGCGGACGCTCGCCCTGCAGCACCCATTGCTCGGCGCTGCCGTCTTTGCCAATCAAAAACAGGTGGTCGAGCTGCTGGGCGTCGCGGTACAGGCAGGCTGCTTCGATGCCGAAGGCAGGCGCCGGCAGCGGCGTTTGCGCCAGCAGGCGGCCCGCCTGCAGGTCGACTTTGACCGGCACGGCGCGTTCCAGGTTCGCGTCGAGCACCACGGCCAGCACGCCGCCACCGGCTGCGCGCAGGTCGAGCTGTTTGGCGCGCATCGGCAGCACGGCGCGCTCCTTGCCGGTGCTGTCGAGCAGGTGCAGGCCGGCCTTGTCCAGCGTGAGCCAGCCGCCATCGGGCAGGGCGGCCAGTTCGCGCGCGTTGGCAGTCAGGCCGGGGGTGGGACCGGCTGCCGCCGCGCCGCAACAGGCAGCCAGCACCAGGCCGGCGATTGTATGCATCTTCATCATCAGAACAGGCTCACTTTCAGGCCCACTTTATAGGTGCGGCCGTACTGCTCGTACTGGGTATTGAATTGTTTCGCGCCCTGGTACACATAATACTTCTCGTTGTTGACGTTGTTCGCTTCGAACACCAGCTGCATTTGCTGATTGAGCTGGTACGCCACCGACAGGTCGACCTGGGTTTGTGCGTCCACCGTGCGGTCCTGGCTTGCCTGCAAAATGTCGTCGCCCAGTTCCAGCAGGTAGGGCGACTTGTAATTGGCTGCAATGCGCGCCGTCAGCGGGCCGTGTTCGTAGCCGAGCATCAGGTTCAGCACGCGGTCGGACTGGCCCGGGAAGCGTACGGTGCGCTGCAAGGTGGCAGCCGTATCGGCATCGTAGCGGCTGATGCTGGCGTCGGATTTGGTATAGGTGCCGTTGGCGCCTACGAGCAGGCGGTTGAACGGGGCTGGCAACATGCGCAGTGGCTGCTGGTACGACAATTCGAGGCCCTTGACGCTGGCCTTCCGGCCGTTGGCGTACGAGATGGCGCTGCTGTAGTCGGCCCACGCGCCGGTGCCGGCCAGGTTGGTGGTGTACGTGAAATCCTTGATCTCCTTATGGAAAACGTAGGCCGACAGCGTGCCGTCGCTGCCGAGGATGCGTTCGATACCCAGGTCCAGGTTGTGCGCGCGCAGCGGCCTCAGGTCGGGGTTGCCGATGACGGCCTCACTGCCATCGAGGCTGATGCCTGGGGCCAGCTGGCTGAAGTTGGCGCGCACGACTGCATTGGTCCACGCCGCGCGCAGGCTGGTGTGGCGGTCCAGGTCGAACCGCGCCTGCAGCGACGGCAGCCAGTTGGTGTACGACCGCTGGCGCTGCACGGCTGCCAGGCTGGCGTCCGCGTCGATCTGCTGGCCGTTGGCGGTAAACCTGGTGTGTTCGGCGCGCACGCCTGCCAGCAGGGTCCAGTCGGCAAAATGGAAGGTGTTCTGCACGTAGGCGGCGTCGATGTCTTCCTGCATCGTGTAGTCGTCGACGGTCGATTCCAGCGCCAGGCGCGCGCGGCTGCGGTCCAGGGTGGCCACGGCGGCGCGCAGGGCAGCCGGGTTCAGCGCAGGGCCGATCGTGCCCAGCTGGTAGTCGACGGTGTCGCCCGTGACATAGCCCGGCATGGCGCGCGCGGCGGAGGTAAAGGCGCTGCTGGCAAACGTCCACTCGTTGGTGTCGTTGGTTTTGTCGCGGCGGCTGGTCTTGGCGCCGAACTTGAGGGTCGAACGCAGGCCGGCGAAATCGAGGTCGCGCGCCAGGTCGAATTTGGCGTGCTGCTCCTTGTCGGCGCTGGATGCCTGCTGCAGCGAGATGGCCTGCAGGCGGTAATTGGCTGGGTTGAAGACTCCGGCTGGTGCAATCAGTTGCGGCTGCACGGTACCGGTAAAACCGACATTGTTGAAACTGCCGCGAAAGCGCCCGTCGGTCAGCGCATCCGGCGTCTCGTCGGTCGAGTGGCTGCTGCCGGCGGCCAGGTTCAGCTTCCACCCGGCGACTTGCTGTTCGGCGCCCAGCACCACGGAGCGGATCTTTTGCGTGTACTTGCGGTCGCGTACGCGGCGCTCGACGCGCGCGCTGGCTGTCTCGCCGGCGCCGACGGTTTCGCTGTCGGTGCCGAAGTCGCTTACGACCAGGCGGTCGCGTGTTTCGTCGTCACTGAATTGCGACAGGAAGCTGCGCAGGTAATACTTGGCGCCACCAGCCGGGTGGTAGTCGATGTTCAGCGCGAAGGCCTTGCGTTCGCGGTTCGGCAGGTAGTCGCGCAGCTCGAAGCCACGCAATTTGTCGCCGTCCCAGGCGCCGCCGGTTTCCACGTTGTCCGAGCCGAACTTGCGCTTTTCCAGCGACAGGCCGGCCGCCACGCCCAGGGTGCCATTCATGAAACGGTCGGCCCACAGGACGCTGCCATTCGGGCTGGTCTGGTCGGTATTTTCGTCGTAGCTGGCGCCTGCACTGGCCGAGAGCAGCTTGCCGGGCAGGTCGAATGCGGAGAGCGATTTCACTTCCACCGTGCCGCCCAGCGAATTGGCATCCATGTCGGGCGTGAGTGTCTTGGTCACTTCGAGCGAACGGATCAAACCGGCCGGCAGCACGTCCAGTGCGACGCCACGGCGGCCAGCTTCCGGCGACGGCACCAGCGCGCCGTTGATCGTCGTGCTGTTCAGGTCGGGGCCAAGGCCACGGACCGTGACGTAGCGGCCTTCGCCCTGGTCGCGCTGCACCGACACGCCCGGCAGGCGCGCCAGCGCTTCGGCAGCGTTCTTGTCCGGCAGGCCGCCGATGTCGTCGCTGCTGACGACGCTGATGATGTTGTCCGCCTTTTCCTGCGCCGCAATCGCGTTGCGCATGCTGGCGCGCTGGCCGGTGACGACGACGGTGCTCACGGCATCCGGCGCGTCCAGCGGGGCGGCCTGGCTTGACGCGGACAGCAGCGCCAGCACGCCGAGCGAAAGGGCCGACAGGCGGAAAGGGAAAGGGAAGGACGAAGGCTTGGTCATATTGGGCGGGGACAGTGTGGGAACAGCGCGCAGTGTGTCGTGCGAATATGTCGATTGCGTGACACCCGCCGCCAGAATGGCGCTGCCAGCCCCCGTTTGAGCCGGAATGACCTGCCGCCAGCCCCGGCGCACCGGGCCAGCGTCTTTCTGGCCCCGGATCGTGCGCCGTTTGCACCCTCGCCATGTCATCGCCCCGTCATCGGGCGCCGGTATGCTGGCCCCCATTTCACCTGGTTCCTCCATGCTCAAACTGCACCGCTCCACGCTTGTCCTGTGCGCCATCCTGGCGTTGCTGATCTTTGCCCTGTTCGCCGGTGCGGGCGTGGCCAAGCCGCTGCACGCGTGGGACTGGATGGACATCGCCAGCGAAGGCGGCACGACGCTGCTGGCCGGCTGCTGGCTCGTCATGCTGCTTGGCAGCCGCCCCGGCGGCCTGGTCACGCGCTGGCTTTCCGGCGGCCTGGCTGCCATCATGCTGGGCAACTGGGCCGACCTGCTGGACGAATTTTTCAAGATGGGGCGGGACCAGTACGTGAACCACTGGCTCGAGGCGCTGGTGGCCGTCGGCATGGTGACCGTCACGGTGGGGATGTATTTCTGGCGCCACGAGCAGGCCCATTTGAACCAGCACCTGGAAAAACGGGAGCGCCTGTTCCGCGACCATCGCGCGTTCGACCGCATCACCCAGCTGGCCGACGCCAACTACCTGCGCCGCCAGATCCGCCTCGAGCGCCAGCGCAATCCCGGCCAGGCATGTGCGGTGGCGCTGCTCGACATCGATGGTTTTCACCTCATCAACCGCACCTTCGGCCAGCGCGAAGGCGACCGCGCCCTGCAGGCTGTCGGCCACATGCTGCTGCTGAACCTGCGCAGCGACGACCTGCTGTGCCGCTACGCGGGCGACCGCTTCGCCGTGCTGATGCCCGCCACCAGCGAGGTAGACGCCGCCAGCCGCGCGCAGCACCTGTGCGCCATGGTGAGACAGATGCGCCACCATGCCGGCGCGGTGCCGGTGCCGCTGACCCTGCGCCACGCATCGGCGCCGGCCGACGCCGCGCCCGATGTGGTACTGCGCCAGCTGAACCGGGCGATGGCGCCCGCGTGATCCGCTACTGCCAGGCCGACGCCCCTTTCATCCCGGCGCGCCACCAGCCGGCGCTGGTGCTGGACTACGCCCGCAGCCGCGACGTGCCGGAAACAGTGCTGGTGCGCGGCACCGGGCTGTTGCTAGCCGATGTGCCGGCGGCGGGCGATACCTTGAGCCCACGCGCCTACCTGCAATTGCTGGCCAATGTCGGCGCCAGCCTGGCCAGCCCTGACACGAGCTTCATGCTGGGCCAGCAGATGCTCCCGGGGCATTACGGCGCCGTCAGCCACGCGCTGCTGCACGCGCAGAACCTGCGCCAGGCGCTTGGCACGCTCGTGGCCTGGCAAAGCCGCCTGTGCCCCTTGCTGAGCCCACGCTGGCGCGAGGAGGGCGGGCTGGCCGTGCTGTACTGGACCGATCCTTTTGGCGCGCCCGGCCAGCTGCCGTTCCTGGTGGAGATGCACATGACGGCAGTGGTGGCGATGTGCCGCTGGCTGGGCGGGCAGCGTCTGCCGTGGCGCTTCTGCTTCAACCGCTGCGCCCCGCGCCAGCGCGAGCAGCATGAGGTGCACCTGGGTCCCGCGCTGCAGTTCGACTGCCACCTGGACGCCATGCTGATCGATGCGGCGCTCCTGGACCAGCCCTGGCCGCGCGGGAATGCGACTGCGGCCGCGGTGGCGCTGGCCGACATCGCGCACGAGGCACAGGCGCAGGCGCCGGCGCTGCTGGCCGCGCTGTATGACTATTTGCTGGAGCACATCCGCTGCGGGCCGACGCTCGAAGGCAGTGCTGCGGCGTTTGGCACCAGTGCCGCCACGTTCAAGCGCCACCTGGCGCGCCACGGCACCCACTTCCAGGCGGAACTCGACCAGGTACGCACGCACGTGGCCCTGTACCTGTTCCAGATGCGCCGCTACGACAACGAGGCCGCTGCCGCCTACCTGGGCTTTCACGACGCAACCAACTTCCGCCGCTCGTTCAAGCGCTGGACCGGGCAGACCCCGAGCCTGCTGCGCAGCGGGCTGGCGTAGGCGCCAGCGATTTCTTTATCTAAGTTAATCTGATCCGCGCCCTCAAAACCGTCATCCCGGCGGAGGCCCACTGCTGTCCGGAATAAAATTCTTGACGTTTTCATGGGAACAAGCATCCCTGATGCTTAGCCAAGAACAGAGCTTTTTCCTGTCGTCGTCGATGGACTGATTCTTCGACTTCAGGTCGCTG
>Ga0265780_10008441_pt1 | contig 12516 bp, 4 predicted proteins | sample P1T30metagenome_FD_192432 | JGI IMG/M metagenome (GOLD analysis project Ga0265780, IMG submission 192432) | Plant litter microbial communities from East Loma Ridge, Irvine, California - P1 T30 | ecosystem: Environmental > Terrestrial > Plant litter > Unclassified | place: USA: California...
GGAAATGCGGTCCGCTTTCAGTCGCTCCGCCTCCATGTTCAGATAGATGATCGCTGCGTCCTCGGTCCAGTTTTTGTGCGTGGAAAAAAGATGCCTGCCTATTCGGTCTGCTGCCCTCTCCTGCCGTAGTCGGACAAACAAGGTTGGTGGCAAGATGCGCATATCATTCTCATCCTCTGTCTTAAACTCGAGTGTCGAATTGTATAGCGTTATGGAAGGCTGGCCATTTCCTGTGGAGACACTGTATCACGTCAGTTGAGGTCAAAATTTGGAACAAGTTTCCATACGTTTGGGCCACGGTATTGCAGACTGCCCAGGTCCGCAGTCGATCGTTGATGTCTTCTTGTCGTAATCGAACCTTGGTCCTAATAAAGTCTTGTGCATGTGTGGGCTGGTGCAGTCCAATCTGCATGGCGACCTGCATCATGGCGCCGCATAGTATGAAAGTAGGATCTGTAACGGTGCGCTCTGCGGGGATTGGCCAGGTACAGAGCAGGCACAGCGCCTTGACGACATGGTGATTCGGCTGGTTTCTGATGGAGTCCCAGATGAGATCTGTGAGTGGCTTCGCGAGATCCTTCAGCAGGCCGGGTCGGCCTCCATAGCGACGAGCCGCAACACTAATGATGGCCCAGAACAGGAGCTTGTGGTCCTGCGAATGATACTCGTCCGGCGAGCGCACCTGGTCCAGGAAGGGCAGGAAGGGATGGTACAGCTGAAAATATTCGGTGAACAGCTCGTTCACTTCGCTGTGACTGAGGCGGACATGGTGCTCGCCTGATCCCAGCGGATAGAACATGGGCGATCCGCTCCTGAGGTCTAGTAATGAGGTTGCTGCCACCTGCTGGTGCTGTGTCTGCAGAAAGGCCTCGTCCTCCAGCTTGGGCGTGATGCCGGTGCGGAAGGTATTGCTGTTGAGCGGCGGCTGCTGAGCGTTCAAGGTGGGCTGGCTCGAGAGCGCTTGCGATCCTTCGTATATGGCCAGGCGTTCCCTCAGATATTCCATCTCCTTCTCCATCTCGGCATTGCGATTGCGCTTGCCGACGCGCTTGAAGTTGGGCTCGATAACGCATCGGAGGTTCTGCTTGAGACATCGATTGCAGCTCACGAAGGGGTCTTGCTGGACATTGCACTTGAGCTGTGCGGTGCGCGTTAGTGCGGTTCGTGGAGAGAAGCTTTGGTGTTCTGCATGCGCCGGTACAACATGCACCATGGCCCAAAGTAGGAAAAAGCTCACCTTCTGCTGGCGACACTCGTTGCAGGCGCGCTTCACGGCGGTATTGCGCCGCGAGGACGAGGGCCGTGTATCTCCATCTCCATCGCCATTTTCGTTATCGTCGTCGCTCGAGGCAGAGCGCTTGAAACCTCGCGTGCTGGTCGGACTCGTTGGTGATATGGCGAAAGGATGTTGGGCCGACATTGAAATCATCGCGCGAGCTTGCGCCCGACCGATATCGCAGAGGTTTGTGAGTTGGCGTACACAGAAGGTGGGGTGCGAAAAGGCGGAATCGGGGAGCCGTGGTGCGCAAATAAGTTACTTGGTCGAGAAATGAAATATTCGATACAGCTGCGCCAGCTCGCCAACTGCAGATTCACTCACTGGCTAGACTTACTCGAGCCGCGCAACCATGTGTTCCCAGCGACCGTCAAGCATGCAAGCTTCTGCAGGATGCCGCTGAACTTGGAGAGCGGGCAGAACTGACAGGGCCGTGACTCACCAATCACAGCACCGAGAGCAATAGCGCCTTTCCAGCCTCATCCCAGACCCTTCACCGTCACTATTCGCTCCACATGAAAAGACTGGCGTTCCTGTTCGATGGCTGTGCTGCTAGAGTTAGATAGTTGATCAGATGGGAGCATGGGGCTGTAAGGCACCCTTGTCGTTGCTTGACGTGCATATCATCTCTTGGTATTCCGCATGCAACTGACATGGTTCAAAAAGTTTGCATGCACTTCGCCCAGAAGCATGGATTGAGTTGTAGTCTAAGCATGGACATGCAAGAGAACGTCATAGCACCTTGAATCACGTGGAAAAGACCTGGAACAAAAACCGATACCTTGCAGGCTGAACAGCTTCATCCGTTCATATCTGTAGCAGCAGCCGCAATGAAACCGCTGGCAGTCGCAAGGTACTGTCGCCAGCGAATGCATCACATGTCGTTTAGAAACTTGCAATCCGACCCATGCTTCGTTGTACCGCTTCCACTGCACTCAGAAAACGATCGAAAAATGGTCGATTATAGCTTGTGGATGTATTCGTGATCCTACTCAGCTATTACCGCCTGTGAACGACGGCGTGATGCAGAAATCGCCTTGATATCGTAAAAGCCGACCGAACCAGGAGACTGCCCGTAATGCACATGAACACCGATAGCCCCAGTTTTGACATGCTAAAGCCTGAAGACCCCTCTAACCGCAACTGCTTAACGCTTCTTCTGTTGGGACTCCTTGAGGACCTTCTTGACAACCTTCTGCTCCTCGATCAGGAAAGCGCGGACGATACGGTCCTGGACGCAGTTGGCGCATCGCGATCCACCGTACGCACGCTGGACAGTCTTCTTGGGGCGGGAGACGGTGGCATATTCGCGGGGTCGGAGGGCAGGGATACCGGCGAGCTTGGTACCGCAGTCCTAGACACTGTTAGAAAAATTGCCGCGATGCTGGCCAGGATCTCACATACACCGCACTTGGGAGCAGTGCCCTTCTTCTTGATGTGGAGGTAACGGAGCTCGCCACCGGGGGTCTGTAACATCTTAGTACTGGTCATAGAGGCATATGTGCTTCAATGACTGACCTTGATAATGCGAACCTTCTGGCTCTTGGTGTTGTACGGCGCGCGACGCCTCTGCGCATTGTTAGCCTCCATGCCACATTTCCATCATCTCCTCGGACCAAATGGAAGACGTGTGTATTCGGGTGCGACATACGTAGGTGAGTCTGTTGGAAGGCATTTTGATAGATTTCCCGGGGAGTCAGTGGGCGATTATCTGGAGCTAGGTGTGAGCGGAAGTTCGTGGGTTGTGTTGCCATGCAAATGCGATGTTTCGTACCTGAGTCTGTAGGATGATTAGCACGGGCAATTGACAGTATTTCGACAGCAGTGTCTTGAAATCTACTTACCACGGGGGTGCTGTTGTCGTTAGTGTCCGGTCGTCACTTCTGATGTTCGATTTTCGATTGTGCCTAGCGAGTGGGCGCTAGACCCGCACTAGCGCGGCTGATCACGTGCGAGAAATGCCTGGCGCGACGAAACTTATCATCGATGCGCCACTACCCAATTCAACCCCATCGCCAGGTCGCTCCAACGGGTAGGAGATCGATCTCCAATTTGTGCGCGCTGTCACTCCTTAACACCCCAAGAAGCGGAGACGACTCGATTACCACGCGCGAACGCGACTTATCCTTCGATCGCGGCGCTTTGCCGTCCGCAAAGTTTCTAGACTCGATACGTAGGGTTTCACGAGACCCGCGCTCAAGTCTTCAGAACTGCGGTGATTGGAACTTTCTTAAAGGTTGGTAGCTTTGTCTCCCCTCCCCCTCCAAACAGCTGTGCTAGTTAGTCAGCTGTTGGTATTGCCCCTGTGCGCTTCATTTGAAGCTTTGGTCACCTCTCCTCTCGATTGATCACTCTTGAATCAGACGCGATAGGACGCCATATTTTATTCACTAACACAGCCCAGTACCCATACGAGCTCATTGATCATGGCGTTTCCACCTCCCCCTCCGCCACCTCCGCCACCTCCCGGGCCTCCAGGTGCCGGTTATGCGCCTCCTCCACCACCTCCACCCCCTGGCCCTCCAGGCGCGCCTAGCACAGTAGGGCCTCCCGGTATGCGCGGACCTATCGATCCACAGATTGCCAAGTTTGCGCAGAAGAAGAAGGACTGGTTACGGCAACAACGCCAGCGATTCGGGGAGAAGCGCAAGGCTGGTTTCGTGGAGACGCAAAAGGCAGATCTCCCCCCAGAGCATTTGCGCAAAGTCTTTAGAGATATTGGCGATGTGTCGCAGAAGAAATTCACGAGCGACAAGCGCAGCTACCTCGGTGCGCTCAAGTTTATGCCGCACGCGGTCCTGAAGCTTCTCGAAAACATGCCTATGCCCTGGGAGAGCCGACGAGATGTCAAGGTCCTTTATCACACCAACGGCTGTCTGACCCTGGTCAACGAAGTTCCCCGAGTCATCGAGCCGGTATTCCATGCGCAATGGGCGGCAATGTGGTTAGCGATGAGGAAGGAGAAGAGCGATCGTCGCCATTTCAAGCGCATGCGCTTCCCACCATTTGACGACGAGGAGCCTCCGCTGTCTTACTCGGAGAACATAGAGGACGTGGAGCCTTTGGAGCCCATTCAGTTGGAGCTTGACGAGGACGAAGATGGCCCGGTTGTTGAATGGTTCTACGAGCATCGACCGCTACTCGACACTCCCCATATCAACGGGCCCAGCTACGAAACATGGAACCTGGACCTGCCTCAGATGGCTACTTTGTATCGTCTGAGCAGACAGCTGTTGAGCGACATTGTCGACAAGAACTACTTCCACATGTTCGAGATGAACAGCTTCCTTACCGCAAAGGCTCTCAACGTGGCGATACCCGGAGGACCCCGCTTTGAGCCGCTGTACAAGGACATCGACCCGAACGATGAGGACTTCGGAGAATTCAACGCCATTGACCGAATCATCTTCCGTGCTCCCATCCGAACAGAATACCGAGTGTCATACCCGTTCCTCTACAACTCGCTGCCCCGCAGTGTCAAAATCTCATGGTACTCACATCCGCAGGTAGTCTACGTTCGCGCAGAGGATCCTAGTCTTCCGGCATTTTACTTCGACCCAATCATCAACCCCATCTCATCCCGTGCCGTTGCACCCAAGAACATTTCGGTCAGTCACGAGGATGAGGTGTTTGGCTACGGCAACGACGAAGATGACGAAGACGACTTCCAGATGCCTGAGGAGGTGGAGCCTTTCATGGCCGATGAGGAGTTGTCCACACCCGAGACGTCTTCTGCCATTGCGTTGTGGTGGGCGCCGCACCCCTTCGACAAGCGTTCAGGTCGCATGGTGAGGGCACAGGATGTTCCATTGGTTAAGCAATGGTACCTTGAGCACGTGCCTGCCGGTCAGCCAGTCAAGGTCCGGGTCTCATACCAGAAGCTGCTCAAGACATTCGTTCTCAACGAGCTTCATAAGAAGAAGCCACAAGCACAGAACAAGCAGAACCTTATGCGCACACTCAAGGGCACAAAGTTCTTTCAACAAACCAAGATCGACTGGGTTGAAGCAGGTCTGCAGGTTTGCCGTCAAGGCTACAACATGCTCAACCTCTTGATTCATAGGAAGAATTTGACCTACCTACATCTTGACTACAACTTCAACTTGAAGCCTGTTAAGACTCTCACCACAAAAGAGCGAAAGAAGTCGCGTTTTGGAAACGCCTTCCATCTGATGCGAGAAATCCTGCGTTTGACTAAGCTCATCGTGGACGCACAGGTTCAGTACCGCTTGGGCAACATTGATGCCTTCCAGTTGGCAGACGGTATCCTTTACGCCTTCAACCACGTTGGGCAACTGACTGGTATGTACCGTTACAAGTACAAGCTCATGCACCAGATCCGCTCCTGCAAAGATCTAAAGCATCTTATTTACTACCGATTCAATTCCGGCCCAGTCGGCAAGGGTCCTGGCTGTGGTTTCTGGGCACCAGCCTGGAGGGTCTGGTTATTCTTCATGCGCGGTATTATCCCTCTTCTGGAGCGCTGGCTCGGGAACCTGCTCTCACGTCAATTTGAGGGCAGACACAGCAAGGGTGTCGCCAAGACTGTAACCAAGCAGCGTGTCGAATCGCACTTCGATCTGGAGCTTCGTGCCGCTGTCATGAGTGATTTGATGGACATGATGCCCGAGGGTATCAAGCAAAACAAGGTCAACACAGTTCTGCAGCATTTGTCAGAAGCATGGCGATGCTGGAAGAGTAATATCCCGTGGAAGGTGCCTGGACTGCCCGCACCAATCGAGAACATCATCTTGCGTTATGTGAAGAGCAAGGCAGATTGGTGGATCTCGGTCGCACACTACAACCGTGAGCGTATCCGACGTGGCGCTACCGTTGACAAGACTGTCGCGAAGAAGAACCTTGGTCGCTTGACCCGGTTATGGCTCAAGGCCGAGCAGGAGCGCCAGCACAACTACATGAAGGACGGTCCATACGTCTCGTCAGAAGAGGCTGTCGCCATCTACACAACCATGGTGCATTGGCTAGAAGCCCGAAAGTTCCAGCCGATTCCATTTCCCAGTGTATCGTACAAGCACGACACCAAGATCTTGATCCTCGCTTTGGAGCGTCTACGCGAGGCTTACTCGGTGAAGGGCCGTCTCAACCAGAGTCAACGTGAGGAGTTGGCTCTCATCGAGCAGGCTTACGACTCTCCTGGAACGACGCTGGCTCGTATCAAGCGCTTCCTTCTGACGCAACGTGCTTTCAAGGAGGTTGGCATTGATATGAACGACAATTACAGCAACATCAATCCTGTCTATGATATCGAGCCAATGGAGAAGATCACGGACGCATATCTGGACCAGTACTTGTGGTATCAGGCAGATCAGCGCCACTTGTTCCCTGCTTGGATCAAGCCTTCCGACTCAGAAGTTCCGCCCCTGCTGACTTATAAGTGGGCACAAGGCATCAACAATCTCGACAAGGTTTGGGAGCATCAAGATGGCGAGTGCAACGTTATGATCGAGACACAGCTATCTAAGGTGTACGAGAAAATCGACCTCACCATGCTCAACCGTTTGCTGCGCTTGATCATGGATCACAACTTGGCCGATTACATCACCGCGAAGAACAACGTCCAGCTCAACTACAAGGACATGAATCATGTCAACGCATACGGTATGATTCGTGGACTTCAGTTCTCTGGCTTCGTGTTCCAATTCTACGGACTCGTGCTCGACATCCTTCTACTAGGTTTACAGCGCGCAAACGAAATCGCGGGTGCGCCTGAGAGCCCGAACGATTTCTTGCAATTCAAGGACAAGGAGACGGAAGTGCGACACCCAATTCGCTTGTACACAAGGTACATTGATCGCATCTGGGTTTTCTTCAGGTTTACGGCTGAGGAGTCACGCGATCTGATCCAGCGCTTCTTGACCGAGAATCCCGATCCCAACTTCGAGAACGTCATTGGCTACAAGAACAAGAAATGCTGGCCCCGAGACTCGAGAATGCGGCTGATGCGCCACGATGTCAACCTGGGTCGCGCTGTGTTCTGGGATATGAAGAATCGCCTTCCACGATCAGTCACGACCGTCGAATGGGACGACACCTTTGCCAGCGTCTACAGCCGAGACAACCCTAACCTCCTATTTTCCATGTCTGGTTTCGAGGTTCGCATTTTGCCCAAGATGCGCAACCTTACTGGAGAGTTCCCTGTGAAGGACAGTGTCTGGTCGCTGGTTGACAACGCAACGAAGGAGCGCACAGCTGATGCCTTCTTGCAAGTCACCGAAGAAGATGTTCAGAAGTTCAACAACCGCATTCGACAGATCCTTATGTCCTCCGGTAGCACGACGTTCACCAAGATTGCCAACAAGTGGAACACAACACTGATCGCGCTTTTCACTTACTACCGTGAGGCTGCGGTATCAACGGTGAACTTGCTAGACACTATCGTCAAGTGCGAGACCAAGATTCAGACCCGTGTCAAGATCGGCTTGAACTCAAAGATGCCGTCGCGTTTCCCTCCTGCCGTTTTCTACACTCCCAAGGAGCTTGGTGGCCTGGGTATGATCTCCGGATCTCACATTCTCATCCCCACAAGCGACAAGCGGTGGTCAAAGCAGACCGACACTGGTGTCACGCATTACCGTGCCGGTATGTCTCATGACGAAGAGACGCTCATCCCCAACATCTTCCGATACATCATTCCATGGGAGTCTGAGTTCATCGACTCTCAGCGTGTATGGATAGAGTACTCACAAAAGCGACAAGAAGCTCAGCAGCAAAACCGACGGTTGACTCTTGAGGATCTGGAGGACAGCTGGGATCGTGGTCTTCCCCGTATCAACACCTTATTCCAGAAAGACCGCAGCACCCTCAGCTTTGACAAGGGCTTCCGCGCCAGGACTGAATTCAAGATCTACCAGCACATGAAGAGCAATCCTTTCTGGTGGACGAGCCAGCGACATGACGGTAAATTGTGGAACTTGAACGCATACCGGACGGATGTGATCCAGGCGCTGGGTGGTGTCGAGACCATTCTCGAGCATACACTTTTCAAGGCAACGGCTTTCCCATCCTGGGAGGGTTTGTTCTGGGAGAAAGCTTCCGGTAAGAGCCTCTGGGGAACCTGTTTGAGGGACCTGGCTATCCTCCTTGAATAACAATTGCTAACTGATCGCAGGATTTGAGGAGTCGATGAAATTCAAGAAGCTCACCAATGCCCAACGTTCCGGTCTTAATCAGATTCCGAACCGACGCTTCACTCTCTGGTGGTCGCCAACCATCAATCGAGCCAACGTCTACGTCGGTTTCCAGGTCCAACTTGATCTCACGGGTATCTTCTTGCACGGCAAGATCCCGACTCTCAAGATCTCGCTCATCCAGATCTTCCGAGCCCATTTGTGGCAGAAGATCCACGAGTCGGTCGTCATGGATCTCTGCCAGGTCTTCGATCAAGAGCTAGAGGCTCTCGGTATCGAGACCGTCCAGAAGGAGACGATTCATCCGCGTAAATCGTACAAGATGAACAGCTCTTGTGCTGATATTCTGCTCTTCGCTAGCCACAAGTGGAGCGTATCGCCTCCTTCCATGCTTTACGATACGAAGGACACCATGAGCGCGACCACAACCAACAAGTTCTGGATCGATGTGCAGCTGCGATATGGTGACTACGACTCGCACGACATTGAGCGCTATGTACGTGCCAAGTACCTTGATTACACTCAGGACAGCATGAGTATCTACCCTTCAGCTACCGGTCTGATGATTGGCATCGATCTAGCCTACAATCTGTACTCGGCTTATGGACAGTACTTCCCTGGTCTGAAGCAGCTTATCCAGCAGGCTATGGCCAAGGTCATGAAGGCTAACCCAGCGCTCTACGTCCTTCGTGAGCGCATTCGCAAGGGTCTCCAGCTATATGCTTCTGAGTCTAGCCAAGAGTTCCTGAACTCGCAAAACTACTCGGAACTCTTTAGCAACCAGATCCAGCTGTTCATCGACGATACAAACGTTTACCGTGTCACGATCCACAAGACCTTTGAGGGTAACTTGACCACAAAGCCCATCAACGGTGCAATTTTCATCTTCAACCCCCGAACTGGACAGCTGTTCTTGAAGATCATTCACACAAGTGTCTGGGCCGGACAGAAGCGTCTGGGTCAACTTGCGAAGTGGAAGACTGCCGAAGAAGTGGCTGCCCTGATCCGATCATTGCCCGTTGAAGAGCAGCCCAAGCAGCTTATTGTCACACGAAAAGGTCTCCTGGATCCTCTCGAGGTCCATCTGCTGGACTTCCCCAACATCTCCATCCGTGCTTCTGAGCTCCAGCTGCCCTTCCAGGCTGCTATGAAAGTTGAGAAGCTTGGTGACATGATCCTGCGAGCTACTGGCCCTCAAATGGTGCTCTTCAACCTGTACGATGAGTGGCTGAAGACGATCTCTTCTTACACCGCTTTCTCACGTCTGATTTTGATCTTGCGTGCACTTCACGTAAATCAAGACAAGACCAAGCTGTTGCTTCGCCCCGACAAGACCGTCATTACCCAGGAGCATCACATCTGGCCCACGCTGTCAGATGAGGACTGGATCAAGGTAGAAGTGCAGCTTCGTGATCTCATCCTGAATGACTACGGCAAGAAGAACAACGTCAACACATCGTCGCTCACGAGCAGTGAAGTCCGTGACATCATCCTGGGTATGGAGATCTCAGCACCCTCGATGCAGCGACAACAGGCGGCGGAAATCGACAAGCAGCAGGAAGAGCAGCAGCAGCTGACCGCGGTTACCACAAAGACTCAGAACATTCACGGTGAAGAGATGGTTGTAACCACAACGTCACAGTACGAGCAAGCAGCATTCAGCTCGAAGACGGAGTGGCGTACTAGAGCAGTCGCCACTTCCAATCTGCGCACTCGTGCAAACAACATCTACATCAACTCTGAAGATGTCAAGGAGGAAGGCCACTTCACCTACGTCATGCCCAAGAATGTGCTGAAGCGCTTCATCACCATTGCCGATCTTCGCGTCCAAGTAGCGGGCTACCTCTACGGTAAATCGCCCCCTGACAACGACCAAGTCAAGGAAATCAGCACGATCGTCATGATTCCCCAGGTTGGTAACACGCGCGATGTTCAGCTCCCCAAGCAGCTGCCCCAGCACGAATACCTCGACGGTCTTGAGCCTCTAGGTATCATCCACACCGTCAGTGGCAACGAGCCGCCGTACATGCAAGCCAGCGACGTAACCCAGCACGCTCGCCTCATGAACGCTCACGCATCCTGGGACAAGAAGACTGTCTCCATGACCGTTAGCTTCACCCCCGGTTCCGTGTCTCTTGCCGCTTGGGCTCTCACCCCGAACGGATACAAGTGGGGCGCCGAGAACAAGGACACCATGTCCGACAATCCCTCCGGCTTCAGCACCTCATTCGGTGAGAAGTGTCAACTTCTACTGTCTGACAAGATCCGAGGATACTTCTTGGTACCAGACAATGGCATCTGGAATTACAGCTTCATGGGCAGCACCTTTGGAACAATTGACAAGAAGCCCGTGCATGTGAGGTTAGACACACCGGTCAGGTTCTATGACAGTGTGCATCGACCCGTGCATTTCCAGAACTTTGCGGAGTTGGAGGATGTGTGGGTGGATAGGGAGAATCAGTTCGATTAGGTGGGTTTCAAGAGGGGAAACCGACTGTTTTGAGGTGTATGTGTATTGGCGTTAATTAGGATCCGCACATTGGGATCGCGGTTGCATGCATAGGGCTGGGCAAAATGTGTATAGTAGATTCTACAGTAATTCATTTCCTTGAAAGTGTATCATAACGTGCCGTCTATCTTTTATGAATTGTGCTGGCGTTATTCATCGCTGTGCAGGTGTTCTCTGTCTTCTCTCCATGGCCTTGGGGTCAAGTAGCAGCGAGGGTGTGAGAAGCGGGTTAAAGGACGTGACTAGTGGTAATTTAATCTCTACCATTTAATGTCAGACATGGGATTACGCACCCTTGCTCTTCTCTTGCTTCAAGCTGAAGACTACATCGCCGCGAGATATCGATGGTTGGCTCGATGAGGTTGACGTCATTGGCTTCTTTGGACTTTTGAGGGGTTGCTTCGATAGTCTTGGCCTCTCCATCGCAATGTAATTTGATTTCGAAATTCTTGAAACCGGATGATTCGACGGTGGGGTACATGTGGATGGAGGAAGGAACCGCTTCATGCACGACGTGCCCCTCACATCCCCCAAACGGCAGTTGCGCGGGGTCAGCCGTCCATCTGCCATTCACGACACACTACGATTGACCATGATTGGTGATGACAGCATGCTGTTCTTATCGACAGACGAAGTGATCGGTAGAGTAATCTAACGACTTTCTGGTGGTTACTGCGAAGACGAAAGCTCTTCCAGGCCTCCTTCACTACCAGTAGCGGATCCTTGACGACTTAGAAGCGTTCAAGTTTATCGCAATGATCGGACACTACCAGTCTATTAGAAATGACGTTAATGCTGGACTAATCATAGGATATGCTATGCTCCTGTCTCTTTTCTACGTAAGCATTTTCCTTCCATCGATCATCGTCAGTAGCTAAGCAGTGTGCAAGCTCTTTGGTCTATGCATCTACCGCGTCTACTTTCACCCTCTGTCAAAGTACCCAGGACCATTGACGTACAAGCTCAGCGGTTGGCCACTCTTGTGGCAAGCTTATACTGGCGACCGACACATTTGGCATCTGAAAGATCACGAGAAATATGGTGAGATTGCTGGTAATACGTAGCCACTTCTCGATATGGCTGACTACAAAGAGGAACAATCGTTCGCATCGCACCTAATTCTCTGTCCTTCAATACCGCATCTGCTCTCACCACGATCTATGGATCGCGGGCTGCCAACGTGAAGAAAGGCGCGTGGTACAAGACGTTTGATGTCGCCGCTGGAACTTACAGCAGCTTTACTGAAACAGATCGAGAGTTTCATGCAGTGAGGAGACGATGGGTCAGCCCGTCGTTCTCGGCCGATTCGTTGAATGCGAATGAAAAGAACGTGGTTGGTATCATTGAGCGCTTCTGCAACACTATGCAGCCAAGTACTCCTGGTTGGGCGGCCAAATGGAATGCCAGTGAGATGAGCACTTATCTCGGTTTCGACATTATGGGCGCTTTGGTTTTTGCATGTGACTTTAGGACGGTACAAGAGGAGGAGAATCGGGATCTTGCAAACTCAGTATTGCCGGCCAGTATGTTGATGTATTGGGTATGCTTGTCTACATTCGTGTTACTTAGGCCATTACGCTGAT
>Ga0265780_10008442_pt1 | contig 12515 bp, 14 predicted proteins | sample P1T30metagenome_FD_192432 | JGI IMG/M metagenome (GOLD analysis project Ga0265780, IMG submission 192432) | Plant litter microbial communities from East Loma Ridge, Irvine, California - P1 T30 | ecosystem: Environmental > Terrestrial > Plant litter > Unclassified | place: USA: California...
CGGCGCGTTGATGCACATCGGCTTCTTCACAAGGTAGGCATCGATAGCTTTCTTGAAATTGCCATCGCTGGCCTTCTTCGGATCGCTGCATCCAGCGAGCAGCACCATCCCGGCGCACCCCATCAAACCAATTCGCATCCACCAACTCCCGATGTTGTTCACGCTGAGTAGAGAATTGGCGAAACCTCCGACGATGAACAGCCTTTAATTGGCTTGAAGTCCGTCGCGAGCAGAACCAGCGAATGTGAGGGCGTCTCCCGCCGATGCCGGGACCGCCGCTCTATTCCGCTTGCGCTCCACCGAGCCCCTTCGAGTCTCGGCCCATTCGGGTGACGATCGACTGACGGGTGCGCAGCGCAGGAAACTTCTTTCCGAAAAGCGGCAACGCCTTTCCATCCTGAACCCAGTCAGTTCCCCTCTGCTCCCCCGCGGCACTCTCCCTATCGGCATAGGGACACAAACTGGGCGACGCGATTGGGCAGGCGTCCACCACCCCACGAGGGGAAGCGTCACGGGCGACCCAGCGCTGAGCACGACGCTCCGGCCAGCGAGCTTCACCCCGCTCTTTGAGGCGCAATCCTTGGGACGGCTCGGGGCCTTATACGATCAACCCGCAAGGGGTCCGGGCGCTTCGCTACGGCTTTTTTCGCATGCGAAAAAAGTGATCGCGGCCCTTCCCCGTCCTGTCGGGCGCCTGTCGAGCGGGGATGAACCCCGCCGGCTTCACAGGAGCCTCGCACATGTTCAACGATATCTGGATCGCCCGCAAAAACGCCATGAGCCTCGCCAAAACCCTGATGGTGGCAACCATGGTCATCGCCATCGGCACACAATACGCCGTCATCACCGCCGACCTCCTCATCCGAGTGCCGGAAGGGCGAGCCGACCGAAATCGCGCGGCTTAACGACTGGCTCCGCGAAAATATCATCGCCCTAGGCAAGAACCGCATCGTGATGACGAGCGGAATCGCCGACCTGATCGGCGACGTCAGCCTCTTTCGTGGTTTTCGCAAGCGTGCCGAGCTGATCCGCACCGTGCGCGACCACGACCGGTTTGATGACGCCATCAACCCGCATGGCGAGCGCGACATGGGCCGGTTCGAGTTCGAGGGGACCGCCTGCTACTGGAAGATCAATTACTACGATCTCGACCTCACCGGGGGTTCGGAGGATCCGGTCGATCCGTCCCAGACCACGCGCGTCCTCACCATCATGCGCGTCAATGAACGATGACGCAGACCGCCCCGACGCCCAGCCGTCGGGGCTTTCCCTCCATCTCCGACAAGGATCGCGGCATGACCGTCGAAACGATCAACCCGATCAGCGCAATCGAGCGCACCCGTCCTCACCGTGAGGTGGACTTCGCAGGCGGCAACGTCCGTCACGAAGGCGGCATCCTCTCCGACAAGATCGAACAGCTCAATGCCCGCTACATCGCTGGTGAAATCGACAGCGACGCGCTGACCGGCGCGATCCTGGCATCTCCGAGCGTCCAGTTGCCGTGACGGTGCGGTGGCAGAAGGAAGTGCGCTATGTGGCGGCCTCCCCTGCCCCACCAACGTCGGAAAGGCTCTGTCGTCGACGCCCTTCCATTGTGACGATCGGGCAGGGCCGGCGTCAAGGATGCGCGGTGCCCCCAATTTTGACGCGGCCTGCGTTTTCGCTGCGCTTCACTACGACCACGACAAAATCGGCACCCCCACGCCCCGCTTCGCGGCCGCTTCGCGGTCCTGTGACCCCGACCCCGCCCGATCGTCAGCCCGCCTCTGTCTCAAGCGAACAGAAGGAGGATCAGATGAACATTCAAACCGCACGCACCCAGGCATGGCTCACGGAGCTGGCCAGCATCCAAGCGGAGATCGCGAAACACGGGATGCCCGCGGCACCCCGGCCCGCTCACAGGCGGACCCGCAAGCTCAAGTCGCTCTGGGAAGAGTAAGCGCAAGACGGGCCGGCGCTGCCGCCCCGCTCTCGTCATGTCTCACGCAGACCGAACCGCATGCACATCACGTTGTTCAACGCTCTGGAAGTACGTTAGTGTATAGGACGATCAGGCCACCGAGGTTGTAGAGGCATTTGAGGAGCATCTGGCGGTGAAGATCGGAAGCGAACGCACGGCTGGAAGCGCAGATGAAGGGCCTTGAAGCCCAGCAGAAGGCGCAGACCTGGCTCATCGGGACGCTCGGTTCCGTGATCGCGATCGGGGTGCTGCTCTCGGCACTGTCACCGATCATCACCAAGATGATCCGCTGAAGCAAAGGGAGGCGCTTCGGCCTCTTCCTTTTTTTGTCTCGCTCTGCTCCGACCTAGCGGACGACTGGTATCTCCGCCAAGCGTGTCGTCCATGCCGGGCTTTTTTGGCTTCCGCTTCGTATCGAACGCGCGCGTGCCGAACCCCTGCGCTGCGATCCCGACGGTCCCACGCCCGAACCGATCGTTGAGCCCATTCACAGCGGCCAGCAACCCGGGCGCGCGCGGATCCTGGACGGCAAAGACGTCGCCCTGCCCCGGGTCTTGCGGTAGCAGTTCCTCGAGCAGAATGCCGCACTTCGTATAGACGCCCCCAGGCTGATACATCGCCTCCATCATCTTAGCCGCGAGGCCGGCGATGATGCGCGGATCGTTACTGGGCGGCGACATCGGGGTCTGGCGGCTCGCCAAGGGCGCATTGGGCCTGTAGCGCGAGCCGTGCGCAAACACGATCAGCCGGGTCGCTACCAGCCCTTGGTTACGGATCTTCTCGGCCGCGCGCGCCGCGCGCCGCACCATCGTCTCGCGCAGCGCGTCGAGGTCCGTCACCGGCACGCCAAACTGGCGCGTCACCGCCGTCCCCTTGCTGGCCTCCGGCTCCGGCTTGAAGCCGTCGCACTCGACGCCGTTCAACTGGCGCACGAGGCGCTCGAGAACGATGGTCCCCACGGACGCCGGTGCCATCGCCACCAGATCGGTAGTTGTACGGATCCCGAACGGATGCAGTCGCGCGGCCAGAGCCGACCCTATAGGTGCCGCGCAGCGCGCGGTTCGGGCGGCCATCGAGCATCGGCGATGTACTATAGGCTGAAGCCAAGGAATATCTGCAAGCCGACCCCCCTGCCCGGATCAACGACATCGCCGTTTTGATCCGCGTCAACCGGCAAGCAAATTAGCGGCGCCTAGAGAGTGACCAGGCTCCAGCAACATACCTGTGAACATGTTCACGAGATGAGCTTGTATCACAAGTTGCACACGCATCCCATCTGATCATGCCCTCGATGCGAGACAAGTAACGGACATGAGCATGCGCCACACGTACCTCATGTGAAACACGCGGAATTTGTACCACGTATAAGATGTGTGAAACATGTGAACATGCTCTGTGCGTGTAACACGCGGCGGACGTGGCTTTTGCACAACGTGCGGCACGTGCGGTGCGTGTAATACGTGCGGTATGTGCGGCACGTGCGGCACGTGCGGTACGTGCGGTGCGTGTACGACCTGTGAACATGCGTTACGCGTGTGACACGCGGCAGACGCGGGCCCTGTGCATCGTGCAGGACGTGTGAGACATGTGGGACATGTGAACATGCGCTACACGTGTAACACATGTCGACACGCGGCACGTGGCTTAAAGACATGCAGACATGCAGACATGCAGACATGCAGACGTGCAGACATGCAGACATGCAGACGTATAGACAGTGGATTGTTGGACTTTTGGGATGGGGATGTTGGTTTGTGAACATGTGAACATGTGCTACGCGTGTAACACGCGGCACACGCAGCGATTGTACAATGTGTGGCACGTGTGTAACCTGCGAAACAACGTACACTTGTGCAGCTGCCGTCAGCGCAAACCATCGGAGCCATTATGCCCGTAATCACCATGCTATCGCCAAAAGGCGGTGTCGGAAAAACGACGACAGCTCTGATCCTGGCGACAGAGATCGCCGCGCAGGGGTCGAGCGTCGTCATGATCGATGCCGACCCGAATTTTCCGCTTGCCCGATGGGCGAAGAAGGATGGGAAGCCCGACACTATCGAGGTCTTGCCCGAAATCGATGAAGACGAGATAATCGGCACAATTGACGACGCTCGGAAGCGGGCGGACTTCGTGATCGTCGATCTGGAGGGAAAGGCAAGCGCACGCGCGACCAGTGCGCTCCTGATGTCCAATCTTGCGCTCATTCCCATCCAGGGATCGGAATTAGACGCTGTGGAGGCAGCGCGGGCGTTTAAGGTCGTCCGCAACGCCGGGACTGCCCGCGAGCGTCCGTTGCCGTTCGCAGCGGTCCTTACTAGGACGCCTGCTTCGCTTCGGCTTTGGACGCGCGACCTGAAAGCGGTCGTCGCGAACCTGGAAAAAGCCGGCATCCCTATGATCCCAACTGCTCTCGCGGAACGCGGTGCATTCCGCGGCCTCTTCAGCATAGGCGGTACGCTTGCTGAGATGACAAACGCGGACGTGGGTTCGCTAGACAGCGCACGAATTAACGCAGCCGCTTTCCGCAATGACGTTCTGGCGCTGCTCGAGGAAGGGGCTACTGCATGACCGATAAGGCCGCACCGGGTTCACGCCGATCGATCGCCAGCTTCGCGGCCGATGACGACATTCCAGTCCCGACGCCCGAGCAAATCGTGGCGGCGAAGGCGGGCGGGGAGGGGCTTGGCTTTCGTTCAGAGAAGGCGACGCCATCAGCGCCCGCCCGGCCTTCGCCGAAGCCCAGACAGGCGACATTTACTGACGCGATCCATGTTCGTGCACGCCCCGAGGATAGACAAAGGTTCGAGGATTTCGCGTACCGGCAGCGTCTTTCAAAGGGGGACGCGATGACCCGGCTTCTCGACTTCGCCGAGACGGAAGAAGAGCGCCTGGCGGCCTTGAGCAACAAGTAGAGACGCGACGGCGCGCGACGGTCAAACAGCGAACGACGTCCCCAAACAGGTTCAGTGAACCGTAAACGTCCAACGGGACCGTTCGGGAATAGCTGAGCGAAAGCGAGTCGGGGACGATCGCTGGCGCAGGACATAGAGGAGCTGGTCGACGCACAGACGCAGGCGTCGCAGCAGCGATAACAGGGCTAGCCCTGCGTCCGATCGCTGCCCGTTAAGGTAGAGGGATGACGGGGCTCAGACCGTCGCAACGAACGGGGGGCTTGCGTCGGACGGTGGGGAAGAGTGCCGGATACGCAAGCAACGGGTTTTATTAGTCGCGCAAGACTAATGCGTACAGATGCCCCAATGCGTTTCCTCTGGCTTGGCGAAACGTAAAGATGCCCCGAACTACGGACTGTGACTATGACCGAACGGCTGCCGATTGGGTCTGAGACTTGGCCAAAAGCGGGAAAGCGGTAAGATAGGCGCGCAAAAAACCAACGACGCCAAGCAGCTCCAGTTTCAGTTCGTGAGCAATCCCACGAAGTGCGGGAGAGGCGTTCTGGTGCGCACCTATCAATCGGTGGGGCTCGGCTTACGTTTCGAATTAAGATACGCCCAGAGATACAATAAGCGCCATCGTTCGACATGTCCGGCGAGGGATTGGAGAGTTTTGACGACGGTCGTTCCGGCCTGGGGCCTGATGAAGTACGCTCTGCCGCGACCTCAAGATTACGAAGGGCACCAACACGGCTCATGGAGCAGATGCGGGCCCGTTTTGCGGGGGGAGTTGTAGCGCAGCGAGAGTCAGGACGTAGAAATCGTGGCAAGGTGTTGAGCGACAGCCGCAGCGCCGTGGGTTGAGATGGCTGTAGCGATTGAACGAGCGTCTGTCTTTTCCATCGACGGGATTTTGATACGATCGAGAGCGGCGAGTAGGACAGGACGGCCGGCATCGCGAGCGGCAAGTTCGGCGACCTTTTTCTGTTCAGATAGGGCGGCCAGTTCTTCACGTAGGGCTTTTTCCCGCGCTTCGATCGTTACGATGTCGACTGCCTTGGTGGAGGTACGCGCCATGTGATATCTCCGGGTTGTGGGTGGGATCGATCGCATCATGTCCGAGGATGGCTTGGATTTCTAGACTGATCGATTGAACCGGGATCGCATAAAAACTAAAAAGCAAAGAGCGCGCGCAAAAGGTGCACCTTTTGCCCTTTGATCGACAGTAGACAGAAACGCGATGGTCGGATTTGTGGGCTAACGCAGCACAGTTGCCCCGGCTCCGCGTTCGTGAGATGCTGTAATGCGTGGGAAGGAGCCGAGGGTCGATGGGGGATTGGTTTAAGGTATGGCAGGATATGCCTCATGACACCAATGTCGGACATTGGCTCATGAGTCTCCGCTGCTCGGGGCTTTCAAGATGAAGGTTACGGTCCGGCTTAGCGACGTTCTTACGGCCGAGATCGATCGTATCGCTGTGGCGTCTGGACAGACGCGAAGTAGCTGGATCACGGCCGCGTTGACGCAAGCAGCGCTCACACCAGAAAGCCGAAGCGTGCCGGTCATGCCGATCCAGGGTAGGGGCCATCCCGACGATTACCTTCGGGTTACCGTCCGGCTAAACCGGAGTGAAATGGAGGCGATCGACACCGTTGCGGCGCCGATGCGCCTGACCCGCAACGAGTGGATCAAACGCACGATCCGCTGGCAGCTTTGGGACAGGGCCGCGCTGCTGCGTCTCGCACCGGCAACGCAAACGGAGATCGGCAAAGTCCGCAAGCAGATCCTCGCGATCGGACGAAACATTAACCAGGCGGCCCACGCAATGAACGCGGCGAACCAGCCGGAGAGCTCGCTCGACATCGCGCGTATCGCGGGCTCCTTCCTGGAAACATGCGGGGAGTTACGCACCCTTCTGATTGAGGCCCGGCGCACGCTGGCATCCTCGATCGGTGGTGAAATCGGGTACTGGACCCGCAAGGATAAGGCACCGGGCGAGTGAGTTTGCGGCTATCCTCCGGCACGATGGAATCGATGGCGGGCGTCTTTGCGCCTCCCAAAAAGTACCGCATGGGATCGGGGGGCGGCAGCGCCAAAGGCCCGAAGACCGGGGGCACGATCCTCGGCATGGCCGTCGCATCGATGTTTCCTAAACCGGCATCATCGTCGGCTGGATCGCGCCCGAGCGCGCAGGCAAAACATGCGTTCGGAGGCGGATCGCAGGCCCGCATGAATACCCGCGCCGTGATGACGGCCGACCGTACTTCACGTCGCGCGCCAGAGGCCGTTGTGCGGATCACCGGGCGTCAACATGGCGGCGGCCATGTGCTCGCGAACTTTTCCTACATCAGCCGCCTGGGCCACGGCGATGAGAGCGAACTGGGTCTGGAAACGAGCGAAGGCGAGGTGCTGCGCGACGGGCGTGACATGCAGTTGCTCGCCCAAGAATGGCACGGCTGGGAGATGGATGGTGACGCTCGCAGGAAGGGTGCGACGTCGATTTCCATGATCCTTTCGATGCCCACTGGCACCGATCCGGATCGCTTGAAGGACGCCGCTCTCGACTTTGCGAGGCAAGAATTTGCCAATCGATCATGGGTCGCGTCGCTCCACATCGATCGCGACCATCCGCACGTTCACCTCACGATTGCGCGTCGCGATCACGATGGCCGACGCTTCCATCCGAACCGCGAAGATCTCTTCCGGTATCGCCAGCGTTTTGCCGAAAAACTGCGGACCCGCGGCATCGAGGCAAATGCCACGCCCGCCAGGGCGCGTGGCATTGACCCTATGCACGAGCCGATTGCCGCGGTGAAAATGCGTGAAAAGGGACAGGTGCCTGAGATCGACAAGAGCCGTATCGCGCGTGCTGAACGACTTCGCGCGGCGGGTCGCGAAGACCCCGTCATAGCGATGCTGGCCAGCCGGCAGGCAACTGTTCGCGCTACCTACTCACGCTCGATTGTGGAACTCTCGACGTCGCCTTCAGCCGTCGATCAACACGTCGCTCGGAGCCTCGAGCGGTTCGCCGCCACGATGCCGGAGCCCGAACCAAACTCGGTCAGGGCAATGCGCCTGGGATGCGAGAAGGTCGCCGAGCCGATCGTCGCTGCACCTGTCCGACCGCCTGTTCGTATCCCCGACGCCTCGGTGTCGCGCGCCGATACCGGCCTCGACATCCTCAAGGCGCTTCATCAGAAAATGGCGGCGCCAGAGGTTCAACCCAAGACGCGTCCCGGCGATACGATGCCGACGCCAGCCCAGTCCGAGGACAGGGCAAATCGTATTCGCGATCTGAACGAAAAGAGCCGAGCCCCGACCGGGAAGGATGACGATCCAGATCGCGCGGGCACGCTCAGTGATCGTCTCCGAGCGATCACCGAGAGGATCGGCGAGCCCAGCCAGCCGATCGATGTGTCACGCCACGACGAGATCGTGAGGAAGGCCGAGGAGCAGAATCGCGAGCGGCTCGATCGCGACCGTTCAAAGGATAGGGGTGGGCCCAGCCGATGACTGCAGACGCATCAACCGTCGCGATTGCCGCGCTCATGGACGCCGTCTCCTTGCTCCGGGGCGAAGTGGCGGCACTAGCGAGAAGCAACGCGCGCATCGAAGAGTCCCAGGAGCAGCTACATCGCCGCATCAATGTCATCGACACGGGCATCGCGCCACTTTCCAACGTAGTGCCGCACCAAGAGGCTATCCTCGCAAAGACGGTCGAGGGTCACGCTGACACGCATGCGTGGCTCAAAGCTCTGGCCCCGGTTCTACACAACCTCATCGAGCGGTCCGACGCCGATCGCGTGACGACAAGTTCGCTGCACCAGGACATCATCCGGACTCAGGAAATCGCTGGCGCTGGTGAGAAGGGGACCGCCAATATCGCCCTTGGCCTCGAGGTGATCGCAGGCCGATTGGATGAGGCCGCAAGTGCCAACCGGAAGGATCGCAGGGCAGGGGTCGCGAAAACCCTGGAATTGATCGGTTTCACCCGTGCAGCCGTGCTGGGGCAACGCGGCCCGCTGCCGATCGATGTTGAAGACGACCCCTTGATGGAACGGTTCATCCTCGCTCAACCGGCCGACCGCACATCCAACGAACGCGCCCTGGTCGACTGGCGAAAGGCAATCGCCGGCACCAGCGCGGAGGATCTCATCACGCTTCTTAAAAAGCAGCAGACGCCTTCACCGACGGACATCCCAGAGTCACGCCTCCTGCGGTATCGCCTCGCAGCCATCACGCGTGCGAAGATCGAAGAGCGCGGAGCAGTACCGCCACCACGGCCGGCGACGACCCGGGCGACGGATCGATCAGCTGGCAGTGGCTTCTTGCGATCCCAGGAACTCGCTGCGCTATGGCGTCAGGGTGAAAGCACAGAGCTATATGCCGAGCCCGAGCTGGCGGGCGCAGTCGATCTGTTCGATGCTTTTGAGGAGAAGCTCGAACCTATATCGGGGGACGTCGTACCGCCAGAGCTGACCGCGCTTCACCGCGATCTGGCCAAACGTATCGAACTCGGCGAACGGCCATCGCTCGGTGAGAGCCGCTCCCCGACGCAATACGAACCCACCATCACGGTGGAGTCGATTAAAGACCGTTAGGGTCACTGCTGCGCTGACCGGCCACCACTGGTAGCGAAAGGCGGAACGGCCAATTGAAACGCGCGACGATCAGACGCGTGTTGAGCGTTCCAGCAACCGATCGATATCAGCCATGCTCGCATCAAGGGCGGCCGTAGCAAGGGCTAGCGGCCCATCGTCCAGAATAGCGGGTTGCTCGACGATAAGCTCACGTTGCGTCGGCTGGATACGACCGCCAGCTACAAGCGTAACAAGGCGGGCACGGGCGAGCGCGTGCGCCTGGATATCGGCCCCGGCTCGAGACAGATCCAGCGCCCGCGCAAGCTGGATCCGCCGCAGCGGGCCAACCGCCACGACGAGCGCCCACGCCTCGCGCGCACGGGCGTTGCGGGATAGGCCGGCAAGCGCCTCGATACCGCGAACGCAGCGCCGGTTGATGAGCGTGAGGCGGTCGAAGCCACCGCGCGCGGTGTGTTCGCAATGCTTGACGAGGGCTTCGGCGCGCTCCTGGACGGTCAAATCGAGGCGGAAGACGGCCCGCGGAAGCTGACCTTCAAGCCCAGCCATGACACCCGCATTGTGGCTCAGCAATGCCAGGTTGAGCGCCCAACACCCTGACGGTGGTGCCGCGACATGGCGGTGCAGCGGTCCACCCGGCAGGTCCAGCATGGCGTCATGGCCCTGATGCTCGGCAAAATTGGGATGGTCAAACAGTATGTCGACAGCGCCAACAGCTGGCGCGATCGACTGCAAAGAATGATCGGCATCAAGCCCGGCGAGTCCGAGCGCGATAGCGAGTGGGCCGGTTGTCGACGCTGCGAACAGAGCAATCCGCGCGGTATCGAGCAGCGCGAGCTCATCGGAGGCGAAACGCCGGGTCGCATCGACCATGCGCGCTAGCGTGGCGGCGGGTGCTGCGATCGCGGGCACGCCATGATCAGCAAGCCATAAGAGCACGGCGTCACGACGCGGGTCATCGGTCAGGAGGATCGACATGCTGTCAGCGGAAGCCTGGTGAGCGGGGCCAACATCGCCAGCGCCAGCATCGCGCCGATACGCGCGCCATGCGTCCGACACGGTTGCCAGGGCCGCAACCTTGCGAATTTCGGGGGACGAAAAGCAGGTTGCGCCAGCCAATCGACCGAAAGCGTAGGCAAGGTGTGTGAGATCAAGCCGAGGCATCAAAAGTGTCATACCCTAGTAATAAGCAAATCACTAGGCACCAGTATTTGCCAATTCATTTCACTTACCATAATCGGACATTATGGTAACTACAGGGGTGTGCTACACAGCCGGAATGCAGGGTAAAGCGGGCAGGTGCCGCATGAGCGAAATCGTCGTCCACCGCACCGACGGGGAGGGGCTTCCGGTCCGGGCGCGGCGTGGGATCGTCGAGCCGATCGATGTCCGCGTTACCCGGCTGCTGGGTCTTGCGCTGCCGGCTGATGCCGGCCCTGTCAGCGAGATCGGTTTTGCGGCGCAGCTCGGCGCTATGGCAGCGGCGAGCAAGGCGGCGCTGGCGTCGGACCTGGCCTGCTATCTGCGTTGGTGTGAGGACATCCGTGTCGCCCCGCTGCCCGCTGAGCCCGAAAACCTGGTCCGCTACATCGCCATGCTCGAGACGCGCGGCGCCAAGCCCGCGACGGTCGCCCGGCGGATTGCCAGTCTTGCCACCGCACACGGCCTGTCAGGGATGCAGGAGAGGGGGCATGCGCCTACCAGCCACGTCATGGTCCGCGCCGCGCTCAAGGGCCTGCGCCGACGGCGTGGCGCTGCTCAGCGTCAGGCTGCCCCGTTGCGCTTCGGGGCCTCGCTAGATCCCCATACCAAGGGGTTTACGCTTACTGCCTTGCTCGGCGCCTGTGGCGGCGATCTGCAGGGCTTGCGCGACGCAGCGCTGCTCTCACTCGGCTATGATGCGGGACTGCGCGTCAGCGAGCTTGTCGCGGTCACCGTCGCGCATATCGATCCGCACAGCGATGGTTCTGCGCTCCTGTTCATTCCATCGTCCAAGACCGATCAGGAAGGGCAGGGGGCCTGGGGCTGGCTGTCCGCGGACACGATGCGCCGGGTCGGCGCCTGGCTGGTAGCAAGTGCCATCACCGAGGGGCCGGTCTTTCGGCGTGTCGGAGTCGATCGGCGCCGTCTGCGCGCCGCGGTCCCACCGATGGCGTACGAGGCGATCCCCGGACACACGCGGCACTGGCAGGAGAAGCTCAAGGGCAAGAAGGCCGAACCGGCGCGCACCGTCTACACGGTCGGTACGGCCTCGCTGAGCCGGCAGGGCGTCAACGGGATCTATCGGCGGGTGGCGCTGAGTGCATTTGATCAAGGGCTGGTCGAGATGCCGATCGCGAAGGTCGAAGATGCAGCGCGAGCGTTGTCCAGCCATTCGCTGCGCGTGGGGCTGACGCAGGATCTGTTCGCAGCCGGCGAGGACGGCGTTGGCATTGCCCAGGCACTCCGTTGGTCGTCGCCGTCGACGGCACTGCGCTATGGCCGGAAGCTTGCCGCCAAGAGCAATGTCGCGGCGCGCGTGTTGTCGAAGATCAGAGGCTGAGGACCGCCTTTGCTAGTGAATCTTACATGATAGATAGAGGACGGGTAACTGGCGGCTAAACCATGTCGGCTTTACTTCAGCCATAGCCGCTGCCGAGAGCTGGTAGATGCTTTGCCGCTAACAGGCGCTCATTGAAGCACCGGCTTCACCGGCAAGGCGCCCGGCGAATGAAGCCGATGGGACAGCGCGAAGGGAACCGAGTGAGAACCGTTCAGGCGCGAACTCGTCGTTGAAGTGCTCTATGATCAGGTCACGGGTGACCGGTTCCGGCATGGCACGAGGCTTCTGAGATGGCGGCCGGACAAGGCGCCGAACACGTGTCTGATGGATCAGATGACACATGCGGTGCGCCCGGCAAAGCTTGCGACGATCATAGCGATACGGACGTAAGTGCTTCAGACTGATCTATCAGTCCGCCCGCTGCGCCTGCGCGATCATTGCCTTCAGCGTCAGCGCATCCTGAATGGCGTGGCCGTCTATGTCGTTGTTGAAATAGATCCAGACCTCGCGCCCCTGATTGACCT
>Ga0265780_10008443_pt1 | contig 12515 bp, 9 predicted proteins | sample P1T30metagenome_FD_192432 | JGI IMG/M metagenome (GOLD analysis project Ga0265780, IMG submission 192432) | Plant litter microbial communities from East Loma Ridge, Irvine, California - P1 T30 | ecosystem: Environmental > Terrestrial > Plant litter > Unclassified | place: USA: California...
CGGGTCGTCGGGCTGGACCAGGTGTCCCGAGGCGTCCCGGACCGAGAGCCCGAGGTTCTTCCAGACCTTCACCCCACGGGCGCCGCGCGCGGCCGAGTCGCGCAGCTGGTCGCTGAGCACCTGAACGCCGTCGGGCTCGGCCAGCCGCGGCCAGTCCACCTGGCAGAAGGTGAAGAACCGGTCCGGGTGGGCCCGGTCGTACCTGTCGAGGTTCGCCTCGAGCGCCTCGCCCCACAGGCCGTCGAGGTTCACCGTCGCGACGATGTTGGTCTCGTCCATGAGGGCCAGGAGGGCGCCCACGTCGGGGGCGCACCAGTCCTCGGTGAGCCAGCGGCCGAGGTGGTTGTGGATGTCGACGGCGGGGACCGCAGCGCGCTGGACGCGTGTCGCGGGCAGGCGCAGCTGGGACACCGGAGCCCAGTCGCGGAGACGGAGGTCGGGGACCTCGGGCACGGACGGGTTCTCCCCGAGTGCGTCGTCGAGCGGCGTCATCGCGTTCTCCTCACTGCTGGCAGGTGCTGGCACCTGCTGGCAACTCCTGGCACTGCGCGACACGCACGGTTCGCGCGCCAGACACAGGACGAAACATGGCTGAAACTGATTGGTAATGGCCTCTTCCAATCAGATTCTTGCACGATAGTCGATGGTGCGCCATGATCGGACCATGGTTCACATCGCGTTCGTCGGCGCTGGCAGCGTCGTGTTCACCCGTCAGCTCGTGAGCGACATCCTCCGGTTCCCCGAGCTCTCCGGCGCCCACCTGTCCCTCCACGACATCGACCCCGACAGGCTCGCCGTCGCCGAGGCGACCACCCGCCGCGTCGCAGCCCAGCTCGGTGCTGACGCCCAGGTCACCGCGTCGACCGACCGTCGCACGGCGATCACCGGCGCGGACTTCGTCGTCAACATGATCCAGGTGGGCGGGGTCGACGCCACCCTGCGCGACCTCGAGATCCCGGCCCGGCACGGGCTCCTCCAGACCATCGGCGACACCACCGGCGTCGGCGGGATCTTCCGCGCGCTGCGCACCTTCCCGGTCATCGAGGCCCTCACCACGGACATGCGCGAGCTGTGCCCCGACGCCTGGCTCCTCAACTACCCCAACCCGATGGCCATGAACGTCTGGTGGGCCTCCGTCGTCGCCCCGGACATCAAGACCGTCGGCCTGTGCCACAGCGTCTACTGGACCGCGCACGACCTCGCCGCCCTCGTCGGCGTCCCCGTCGAGGAGACGCGGTTCCGCGCCGCCGGCATCAACCACCAGGCCTGGCTGCTCGAGTGGGAGCACGAGGGCCAGAGCCTCTACCCGCGGCTCGCCGAGAAGATCGCGGGCGACCCCGAGCTGCAGCGGCGCGTCCGCGTCGAGATGTTCCGCCGGATCGGCTACTACCCCACCGAGACCAGCGAGCACTCCTCGGAGTACCTCCCGTGGTTCCTGCGCTCCCCCGAGCAGATCGAGCAGTACCGCCTCACCCCGCTCGAGTACGCCGACATCAGCCGCGCCAACCTCGCCCAGCTCGACGAGACCCGCCGCATCCTCGCCGCCGACGAGGACTTCCCCCTCGAGGAGGGCGCCAGCGAGTACGCGCCCGTCATCATCCACTCGATCGTGACGGGCACCCCGCGCGAGGTGCACGTCAACGTGCCGAACACCGGCCTGATCGACAACCTGCCCCAGGGCGCGGTCGTCGAGGTCCCCGCCACCGTCGACGCCTCCGGGGTGCACCCCGTGCCCATGGGCGCGCTCCCCGTGCAGTGCGCGGCGATCAACCAGCCGTACGCCTCTGTGGGCGCGCTGACCGTCGAGGCAGCCCGGCGAGGCGACCCTGTGCTGGTGCGGCAGGCTGCTCTGGTCGACCCGAACACGTCGTCGGTGCTGACGCCTGCGCAGGTCTGGGCCCTCTGCGACGAGCTCGTCGCCGCCCACGGCGACCTCCTGCCGCCCGCGCTGCGCGTGCAGATCGGCAGCTGACCCCGCTCCACCCCGGCACGACGACGGCCCCCGGCCCAGGAACGAGTCCTGGCCCGGGGGCCGTCGTGGTGCTGCGGAGGCGGAGGGATTTGAACCCACGGTCGACTCGCGCCGACTCCAGTTTTCAAGACTGGTGCATTAGGCCGCTCTGCCACACCTCCTCGCGTCCTGGCCCGTCCTCCCCGGAGGGCGGTGCAGACCGTGCGACGCAGGGCACATTCTGTCACGAGACCTGCCCGAGGCCGAACTCCGGCCCCCCGTCGGACGCCCCCGGACGCAGGTCCGCCCGGCCTCGCGGACGTGGGGGGACGTCGGGCGAGGCCGGGCGGTCAAGGAGCCTGGCGAGGCTCCCTGGTCTGGGGTCGGCTCACGCAGCCCGGATCTGCTGCATGGCGTGCTGCACGAGCGCGATGAGCGACTGCTTGGTCGCCGCACGCGAACGGGCGTCCGTGTAGAGCATCGGCACGTGCGCGGGGATCTGCAGGGCCTCGCGGACGTCCTCGAGGCGGTGCTTGGCCACACCGTCGAAGCAGTTGACACCGACCACGAACGGGATCCCGCGGGACTCGAAGTAGTCGACGGCCGGGAAGCACTGCTCGAGGCGGTCGGTGTCGACGAGGACCACGGCACCGATCGCACCGCGGACCAGGTCGTCCCACATGAACAGGAAGCGGTCCTGCCCCGGCGTGCCGAACAGGTACAGCCACAGCGAGCCCGGGAGCTCGATGCGCCCGAAGTCCATCGCGACGGTCGTGGTGGTCTTGCGGTCGGTCTGGCCGCCCGCGTCGTCCACGCCGACCGAGTGCTCGGTCATCGCTGCCTCGGTGTTGAGCGGCTCGATGTCCGAGATCGACCCGATGAACGTCGTCTTGCCGACCGCGAACCCGCCGGCCACCACGATCTTGACGACCGTGGGGGCACCGACGGGCTTGCTCACAGCGGTGGCCTCGGTCGGTCCGCTAGAGGGCTGAAATACCATTGAGAACACTCTCCAACACACTCAGGGACAGGGCGGGGTTCTGGCCGTGGCCGGTGTGAACATTGACTGGCGTAGACGTGTGGATGGTCAGGTAGCCGTCCTCTGCGAGGTCGGCGATGAGGATCCGGACCACGCCGAGCGGCATGCGCAGGAGCGCAGACACCTCGGCGATCGACACGTAGTTGCTGGCTGCGTGGCTGAGGATCGCTCGCTTCTCAGGAGGCAGGCCGCGGCTGTCGACCGCACCCGGGAGCACCTCGATGAGGGTCTCCAGGGGGAGGTTCGACGTCGCGGACCGCACCCGCCCGCCGGTCACCGCGTACGGGCGCACCGTCGCGGCCTCGAAGTGCTCGCCGTCCATGGAGTGCGAGCCGGAGCGTCTGGTCATCATGGCTACCTCATCCGATGGGGGCTCGGACGGCTCCGTCGACAGGCAGGCTGCTGCGCATCTCGGTGATGAGCTGCGGCGTCAGCGTCGCCTCAGTCCGAGAGACCAGCATCGCCATCTCGTAGCCGATCAGACCGACGTCGCACGTCGAGTCCGCGACAGCCGCGAGGACAGAGCCGTTGGACACGTTCATGAGGAACAGGAAGCCGTTGTCCATCTCGATGATGGACTGGCGGACCGCGCCTCCGTTGAGCTGGCGGGATGCCCCGCGGGTCAGGCTCGACATGCCGGACACGATCGCGGCGAGCTGGTCGCCGCTGGTCCGGTCGAGGTTGTCGGACATGGCCATGAGCAGGCCGTCGGCCGACACGACCAGGGTGTGACGGGTGCCAGGGACAGTCCTGACGAAGTTGTCCAGCAACCAACCGAAGTTCGTCGCCTCGGTGCTGAGAGCGCTCACGCTTCCTCCTTCTCGATGCCTCAGTGGCGATAGACCATCAACGCGGCTGGGGCGCCGAGTCTGGGACGTACTGCGTGCTGAGGTCCGCGGCGGGTGCCGCGGCCTCCTCGGTGTGACCTTCGCCCTCGGGTGCCTGACGTCCACGCGAGGTGGCCGACTGGAACGCCGAGAGCCGGGAGCGAAGCTCGGCCGCGTCGCGGCTGATCTTCTGGGACGCGAGGTCGTCGGTGGATTCCGCGACCTCGCCACGGGTACGGCGGGTCAGCCCGCCGCCCTGTGAGGTTTCGACCGCCGCAGGGCGGTAGGAGGACAGCTGGCTCAGCTCGGCCAGCGCCTGCTCCTGGATGTTCGACCGCATGGCGAGCATCGAGGACATGTCCGAGCTGATCTGCCCCGGGGGCGTCCAGCTGTCGGTGGTGCCCGCGATCTTGCCGAGCTCGGCGAGCGCGGTGTCGGGCACGGGAGCAGGGTTCCAGGAGCCGCTGGCCAGGTCCGGCAGCGTGTTGCGCGACGGTGCAGGTGCCCACGCCGACTGGTCGGTCGTCGCAGGGACCGCGAGGACCGGCTCGGGGCTGAAGGCGACCGGCGCGGGCGCCGGGCTCCCTGCCCCCGGGCTGAAGACGGCGGGGGTGCGCGGGGTCAGCGCCACGGGCTCTGCGGCGCGCTGCGGCGCAGCGGGCAGGGCATCGTCGGTCTCGTCGTCGCGCTTCTTCTTGCGGCCGAAGAGGCCGCGTCGCACGGGCGCCTCACGCTGACGGGTCGACCGGCGGGTCGGCGCGTCGGAGAGCACGTCCGCGAAGCTCGGCAGGGGCGCCTCGAACGCACCCGGGACCGCGGGCTGGGCCGCGGGTGCCGGAGCGGCCGGCTGGGCCACCACGGGCTCGGGCGCCGTCTCGGCCGACGCGGGAGCCGGCGCGGTGGCCTCGACCCGGCCGGACAGGGACGCGAGGGGCTCGAAGGCCTCTTCGGGTGCGAAGGCCGGCTCGGGCGCGGACGCCTGCTCCGGCGTGAAGGTCGGCTCGGGCGTGAAGGTCGGCTCGGGCTCGAAGACCGGCTGCGGCTCGGCGAGCGCACGCCGTGCCCCACGGGTCGCGAGCGGCGGGGCCGCCTCGGGCTCGGGCTCGGGCGCACCGGCCACGGGCTGCGCCTCGAAGGCGCCCAGGGGCTCGTAGGCGGTCACGGGAGCCCAGGACGACGACGCGTCGTCGTCCACGGCCTGGGGACGGACCGGCTCCACCGCCGACCCGAACCTGGCCGCCGACGCGGGCTCGGGCTCGGGCTCGGGCTCGGGCTCGGGCTCGGGCTCGGGCAGCGCAGAGGATGCCGCCCACTGCTGGTCGTCCTGGTGCTGCGGCTCCGCCCACTGCTGCTGGGGCGCCTGCTCCACGGGCTGCGGCTCGACGACGACGGGCTGCTCGACGGGGGCGGGGTAGAGGTCGGCCGATGCCGGCGTCCACTCCTCCTCGTCAGGCTCGAGCGAGGGGACCACGACGGTGCCGCGCGAGGGCAGCTCGGGCTCGGCGGGCTTCGCCACACCGAGGCTCTCGAGGGCCGACGTGGCCCACGACTGCGGCTGCTCGTCGTCGGCGAGCCCGGGGACGGCCAGCGGGGCACCACGCTCGGCGGCGACCGCGTCGAGGGCCGAGGCTCCGTCCTCGAGGGCGTTGAGGGTGCGGAAGCGCGAGAACATCGCGCTGCGACGACCCCCGTCGAGCAGCGGTGCGTCCTGGACGGGCTCGAGCGACGGAGCACCCGCCGCACCGGCAGACTCCCCACGGGCACGGCTGGGCAGGCTCGGCGGCAGGGCCTCGGCGAGGGTCTGCTCGGGCGCCCAGTCGACGTCCGTCACCGCGGTCAGCTCGACCTCCGGGTCGGCGGCCTCGAGCGCCGGCAGCACGATCGAGTCGTCGGCGGGCGGCAGGTCGGCCGGCGCGGACGCGACCGGCGCGTCCGGGAGCGCGGCCGACGCGGGGATCGACGCCCGGCGACGGGGCATCCCCATGCTCGTCGCGCCGTCGGTCAGCGCCTCGAGGTCCACGGGCTCGGCCGTGACGGCCTCGGGTGCCGTCCAGTCCTGGGTGGCCTGCTGCGTCGTGGGGACGAGCGGGTCGGTCGGGAGCTGCAGCGGGACGTCGGACTCGTCCACGAACAGGGTGAGCGGCAGCGACACCGTGACCACGGTGCCGGCGCTGCCGTCGACGGGAAGCCCGAACACGACGTGCGCACCGAGCTTGTCGGCGAGGCGGCCGACCACGAACAGGCCGAGGCGCTGGACGCCGATGACGTCCGAGGGCGAGCGCGAGGCGACCTTCTCGTTGGCGCTCGCGATGTCGTCGGCGCTCATCCCGAGCCCGTGGTCGCGCACCTCGATGGTCACGTAGTGGTTCGTACGGGTCGTGGTCACCTCGACCGCGGTGTTGGGCTCCGAGAACATCGTCGCGTTCTCGAGGAGCTCGGCGATGAGGTGCGCCGCGTTGAGGGCCGTGTGGCCGAGCATGAGCGGGTCGGACTGGAGGTTGAGGTGGATGCGGTCGTACAGCTCGATCTCGGACGACGCGGTGCGGACCACGTCGGAGACGGGCATCGGCTGGCGCACGCGGCGGCCCGAGTCGATCCCGGCGAGCACGAGGAGCGACTCGGAGTTGCGGCGCATCCGGGTCGCGAGGTGGTCGAGCCGGAACAGGTTCGCGAGGATGTTCGGGTCTTCCTCGGACCGCTCGAGGTCGTCGAGGAACGCGAGCTGGCGGTTGAGCAGCACGTGGTCGCGGCGGGCCACGTTGACGAACATCTCGGCGATGGACCCGCGCAGCGCGGCCTGCTCGCGGGCGACCTCGACGGTCGTGTGGTTGACGTCGTTGAAGGCCGCGGCGAGCTGGCCGACCTCGTCGTCGGACTCGACGACGATCTCGGGGAGCTCGAAGTCCGGCATCGCGCCGGGGACGGCCGTCTGCTCGACGAGCCTCGGCAGCTGGTCGCGGACCTCGGCGGCCGTCTTGGTGAGGTGCTTCAGCGGCCCGGTGATGCGTCGGGCGATGAGCAGCGCGACCACGACGGAGGCGAGGACGGTGAGCATCGCGATGATGACGGTCGCGATCGCGGTGCTGCGGGCGGAGGCCGTCGACTCGGAGGCCGCTTCTGCCATCCGCACGCTCAGGGTCTCGTTGAGCGGCGCGATGCGGTTGACCTCGGTCTCGACAGCACCGGGCCAGCGGGCCGCGAGGTCCGGTCGGACCGAGGAGAAGTCACCGGTCGCGAGCAGACGGCGCAGACCGGTGTACTCCACGTTGGCGCGGGGGAGGATGAGGTCGGTGTCGTCGAGGAACGCGACGGCCTCGGTCGCCCGGGCCCGTGCGGCGTTGGTGTCCGCGACGATCGTGGTGAGCGCGTAGACGCGGTTGATGGCCAGCTTGTCGCGCGAGGCGTCGATGAGCGCCTGCTGCATCAGCGGCAGCTCGGCACCGAGCTGGTCGAGGGCGTCGAGCGAGGTGACGTAGGCGTCGACGTCCGCGGCGAGCTGTCGGTCGGTGAGTCCTGCGGAGAGAGCAGACAGGCCGGAGGGCAGGCGCTTGATGAGCGCGGTGTACCGCGTCGAGAGGTCGTCAGGCCCGACGGTGCCGCGCTTCTGCTCGTCGCGGATCACCACCAGGTCGAGGTTGTTCGAGGCGAGCGCACCGTCGAGCGCCGTCCGGACCCGGGGGTCGATGGCGCTGACGTCGACGGACCGGAATGCCGCGGCGAGAGAGGCCAGAGCCTCGTCGGTGACCTTGCGGACGGCGACGATCTCGGCCGTCGTCTGACCCCGCGCGGTGGTGACCGACACGGTGCGCTCCTCGGAGAGCGCTGCGCTGGCGGCCTCGATCGCGGGACCGAGGTCGACCGCGTCCTCGGCCTGGCTGGCGACCTTCGCGTCGTCGAAGGCAGCCACGGAGAACAGGCCGGCGGCGAAGAACAGCACGATCACAGGCACGGCAAGGGTGGCGAGGATCTTCCCTCGGACGCTCAACCTACGGAGCATCTGTACCCCTCCTCTTCCTTCTCTCGTGCGGTCTTCGGGTCGGTCGGCGCAGCACGCGCACCACCGGGGCGACACTGACCGCAACCAGAGCATCGGCCGCACCTCACGACACCTTGAGCAGAACCGCGGACTTTAACCCGAGCGGCTCTGGCGCCCCCGGGCCGACGGCCCCGGGCGGTCGTACGCTGGAGCCATGCACGCGGTCACGATCACAGCGCCAGGCGGTCCCGAGCAGCTCACCTGGCGGGAGGTCCCGACGCCCGTCCCAGCACCCGACGAGGTGCTCGTCCGGGTCGCCGCAGCCGGGGTGAACCGCGCAGACCTCATGCAGCGCCAGGGGCACTACCCGCCGCCGCCGGGCGCACCGGAGTGGCCCGGGCTCGAGGTGTCGGGCGTGGTCGAGGCCCTCGGGTCCGAGGTCGCCGGCTGGCAGGTCGGCCAGCGCGTCGCGGCGCTCGTCGACGGCGGCGGCTACGCGACCCACGCAGCCGTCCCCGCCACCCAGCTCTTCACGGTCCCCTCCGGGATGAGCCTGGTCGAGGCGGCGGCGCTGCCCGAGGCGGTCTGCACCGTGTGGAGCAACCTCGTGGGCGCTGCGCACCTCACCGCAGGCCAGACGGTCCTGGTGCACGGCGGCGCCGGAGGCGTCGGGACCGTCGGCGTCCAGGTGGCCGCGGCCCTGGGCGCCCGGGTGCTGGTGACGGCCGGCAGCCAGGAACGGGTCGACGCGTGCGTCGCCCTCGGCGCGGAGGCCGGCTTCGTCTACCGGACCACCGACGGCTCGTCCTTCACCGAGGCGCTGCCCGGACTCGTCCAGGAGCAGACCGACGGTCGCGGGGCTGACGTCATCCTCGACGTGGTGGGGGCCGCCTACCTCGATGCGAACCTCCGCTCGCTCGCCACCGGTGGGCGGCTGGTGGTCATCGGCATGCAGATGGGCACCCGCGCCGAGCTCGACCTGGGCCGCCTGCTCACCCAGCGCGCCTCCGTGGTCGGCACGACGCTGCGCGCCCGGCCCCGCTCCGACAAGGCGGCGATCGTCGCCGCCGTCCGTGAGCACGTGTGGCCCATGCTCGAGGACGGCCGGCTGCGCCCCGTGGTGCACGCAGAGGTCCCGATGCGCGACGCGTCGCGCGCGCACGAGCTCATGGACTCCGGGGCCGTGCTCGGCAAGGTCCTGCTCGTCACCTGAGCACCGCCGCCTGAGCGGCGCGGACGCCGCACCGTCACCTCACGGCAGACGGACGCCCGTCTGCCGTCTCACCGTGCGCGGGCGGTGTTCTGCGTGAGACTGGAGGCATGGCACCGACAGAGCACGCACGCGACGACGAGCCCACAGCACCGAGCACCACGACCCCGTCGAGCACGCCCCCTCCGACCAGCCCGGCCCCGGCCGCGGAGGTCGCCGCGGAGGTCGCCGCGCCGGCAGAGGGGAGACCGGCCGACGACGAGCGCTCGCGGACCACGGTCATCCACGAGCCGGCCAAGATCCTGCGGATCGGCGAGATGGTCAAGCGTCTGCTCGAGGAGGTGCGCAGCGCGCCCCTCGACGAGGCGGCCCGGGCCCGGCTCGCCGAGGTGCACGAGCGGTCCCTGGCCGAGCTCGAGGACGGGCTCTCGCCCGACCTCGTCGCCGAGCTGCACCGCGTGACGCTGCCCTTCACCGACGACGTCGTGCCGTCAGAGTCCGAGCTGCGGATCGCGCAGGCCCAGCTCGTCGGGTGGCTCGAAGGCCTGTTCCACGGGCTGCAGACCGCGATGGTGGCGCAGCAGATGGCTGCCCAGGCACAGCTGCAGCAGGTGCAGGGCGGGCAGCGTGCGCTGCCGGCCGGGCTGTCCGCCGACGGGTCCCGGACAGCAGAGAGCCCGGGGGCGGACGGACGTCCGACCCCGGGCCAGTACCTCTGAGACACCACTGGAGTGTCCGAGCCATCGGACCCGCCGCCCCTCCCCGGTGCAGCGGGTCCGCGCTCAGCCTTTGACGGACCCCGCGAGGAGTCCCCTCACAAAGTACCGCTGAAGTGCCAAGAACACGATCAGCGGGACGATCATCGACACGAATGCACCCGCTGACAGCAGGTGCCACTGCGAACCACGGGTTCCCGCGAGCTCCGCGATGCGCACCGTGAGGGGGAACGTGTCGGTGCTGCCGAAGGTCAGCGACACCAGCAGGTCGTTCCACACCCACAGGAACTGGAAGATCGCGAAGGACGCGATCGCCGGCGTCAGCAGCGGCAGGAGCACCTGGAAGAAGATCTTCACGTGCCCCGCGCCGTCGACGCGTGCCGCCTCGACGAGGGACGGCGGGATGTCCTTCATGAAGTTGTGCAGCAGGAAGATCGCGAGCGGCAGCGCGAAGATCGAGTGCGAGAGCCAGATGGCCCAGAACGACCCGTTGACGCCCCACTGGACGTACTGGGAGAGCAGCGGGATCAGGGTGACCTGGATCGGCACCACCTGGAGGGCGAAGACCGCCACGAACAGCAGGTTCCGGCCACGGAACTCGATCCACGCGAAGGCGTAGGACGCGAGCAGCGCGAGCGAGATCGGGATGACCACGGCGGGCAGCGTGACGACCAACGAGTTGATGAAGACGGTGGCGAAGCTCGTCGACGACCCGAAGAGCACCTCGGAGTAGTTCTCGAGCGTGAGGTTCGGCTCGCGCCACAGGGTCCACCAGCCGCTGCTGCGGATGTCTGCCCGGGGGCGGAAGGACGTGACGAGCAGCCCGAAGGTGGGGATCGTCCACAGGATGGCGAGGACGATCGCGACCCCCGACGCCCACGGAGACGTCAGGCGCCCCTTGGCGGCGATGGCCCGCTTCTCCGCCCGGCTGAGCCGCTTGACCGAGACGTTGGGCGTCGACTCGTCACCGTCGGTCTTGTTGATCAGGGGGCCGACGGGGTTCACGGGGGCGCTCATCGGATCTCCTCGGTCATGCGGAGCTGGCGGACGTTGTAGATGACCAGGGGCACCACGAGGATGAACAGGATCACCGCGAGGGCGGCACCGAGACCCTGGTTACGGATGACGAAGCTCTGGTTGTAGAACTCGTTCGCGACCACCGAGGTGTCGAAGTTGCCGCCGGTCATGGTCCGGACGATGTCGAAGACCTTGAGCGTGCCCATGGCGATCGTCGTGACGACGACGATGAGCGCGGGGCGGATGCTCGGGATCGTGATGTAGCGGAACATCTTGAGCCCCTGGAGCCCGTCGAGCCGGGCCGCCTCGACGATGTCGTCGGGGATGGCCTTGATGGCCGCCGAGAGCACGGTCATGGAGAAACCGGCCTGGATCCAGATCATCACGACGATGAGGAAGAAGGTGTTCGCGGGGGCGCCGAGGAGGAACTGCTGCGGCTCGAGGCCGATCCACACGAGGATCTGGTTGAGCACACCCGTCTGGTTCACGTTCGGCTGGTCTGGCTTGTACTCGTAGACGAACTTCCAGATGATGCCCGCGCCGACCATCGAGATGGACATCGGCAGGAACACGAGCGTCTTGGCCAGGTACTCGTACCGGGTGCGGTCGACGAGCACGGCGTACACGAGACCGACGAGCGTCGCGACGAGCGGCACGAGGATCACCCACGCGAGGGTGTTCCTCAGCACCACCTGGAACTGCTCCTCGGTGAAGGCGGTGATGTAGTTGTCGAGCCCCACGAAGTCGGCGCCGTTGCGGTTGAACAGCGACGACCAAATGGTCCGGATCCCGGGGTACAGCAGACCGAAGCCGAGCCCGAGGATGGCGGGGCCGAGGAACCCTGCGGTCACGACCCACCGCGGGATCCGCTTGGGGCGGTCGACCGCGAAGAGGATCGCGCCCATGATGACGACGAAGAGGACGATGGCGATGACCATCAGCGCCAGCTTGTGCGGCGTCGACTCCGCGTTGATGAACCAGTCCATGCTCTACCTCCACGGCCGCGGGACTGCGTGGGCAGCACTGCCCAGGCAGGTCCGACGCCGTGCGAGCCCTGGTGGGGTCGCACGGCGTCGGACGTCGTTCAGTGCTGCGTCAGCTGGTGGGCCACGCCGCGTCGATGTTGGAGAGGACCTGCTCGTCGGAGATGTCGGTGACGAACCAGTCGACCATCTGCTTCCAGAAGGCACCGGTGCCGACCTCGCCGGGCATCATGTCCGAGCCGTCGAAGCGGAACTCGTAGCTCTCGTCCGTGAGGAGGTCGTAGGAGAGCTGGTCGATCGGCGACTGGAGGAGCGAGCCGTCGAAGCCGGTGTTGGCAGAGAGCCAGCCCTGGCCGGTGACCTGGGCCTTGGCGTCAGCCCACTGCGGGCTGGACAGGTAGGCGTGGAACGCCTGGACCTCGGGACGGTCGGCGAAGGCCGTCACGAACTCGCCGCCGCCGAGCAGCGGCTTGTCCTCGGCGGTCTTGCCCGGGAGGTAGAAGGCGAAGACGTCGCCGTCCTCGGCGACCGTCAGCGACTCGTCCCAGTTGGCCTGGTAGAAGTTCGCCGCACGGTGCAGGGAGCAGGTGCCGTCGGGGATGCCGTTGCCGGCCTCGTTCCACGGCGCTGCGGCGATCGAGCGGACGTCGCCCAGGCCGCCGTTGACGTAGGCCGGGTTCTTGAGGATCTCGCCGGCCGCGCCGAGCGACTCGACGATCGCCGGGTCGTCGAAGGGGATCTCGTGCGTGACCCACTGGTCGTAGACGTCCGGTCCGGCGACACGCAGGACCATGTC
>Ga0265780_10008444_pt1 | contig 12513 bp, 7 predicted proteins | sample P1T30metagenome_FD_192432 | JGI IMG/M metagenome (GOLD analysis project Ga0265780, IMG submission 192432) | Plant litter microbial communities from East Loma Ridge, Irvine, California - P1 T30 | ecosystem: Environmental > Terrestrial > Plant litter > Unclassified | place: USA: California...
CGGGTGGCCAGGAAGGTTGCCCACCATTGCCCATCCGGGGTCTGGACGAACTTGGCATGGCCGGCCGAGGTGACCGGGTTCGGGCGCGCCGGATCGAGCTTGCGCTGGCTGAGGATCGGATTGTGCGTGTAGGGCGTGAACGGGCCGCGCACGCTCGACGAGCGGAACACGACCTGGGAGTGGTTGTCGCCGGTGCCGCCTTCGGCCGCGATCAGGTAGTACCAGGCGCCGCGGCGGAAGATGTGGGGGCCTTCGATCCAGCTCGGCTCGGCCGCGATGTCGACGCCGCCGTTGACGAGCAGCGTGCGTTCGCCCTTGACCGCCAACGCGGCCGGGTCGAATTCCTGGACCCAGATGGCGCGGTGGCCATCGTAGCGCGGCTTTTCGGCCGGCGCGTCGTTGCCGACCAGGTAGACCTTGCCGTCCGTATCCCAGAACAGTGAAGGATCGATGCCGCCGAAGGCCAGCTTGACGGGCTCGGACCACGGGCCTTCCGGCCTGGTCGCCGTCATGACCATATTGCCGCCGCAATCGACGCAGGTGGTGACCACGTAGAAGACGCCCTTGTGATGCGAGATATCGGGGGCGTAGATGCCGCGCGACGAGCGCAGGCCCTGGAAGTTCGCCTGCGAGGGGCGGGTGATCACGTTGGCGATCTGGGTCCAGGTGCTCAGGTCGCGCGAATGGAATAGCGGCAGGCCGGGGAAGTTGGTGAACGACGAATTGATCAGGTAATAGTCGTTCTCCACGCGCAGCACGGAAGGGTCGGGGTAGTAGCCGGACAGGATCGGGTTGCGGTATTGGGCAGCGCTGGGCGTCGCGGTTTCCTGCGACCGCCCTTCGTAGCTGAAGCGCTCGAAGAGGGCGGGGCCTGCCGGTGCGCTGTCGATTCCGGTTTGGCTGTCCGGGGTCGAGCAGGCTGCCAGTCCGGCCAACGATGCGATGCCTGCCAGGGTACGTAGAGAAATCATGAAGACCTTGAAAAAGTGGACCCGCGCGCTAGCGGCTAACAGGACGGGGAACAGGATTACCATGGATTGATTGCGCAATCATTGTCGTTCAATAAATATCGAACTGCAATAATCTTTGTGTGGGGAGGACGACGAGGATGTGGTTGAGTACGCTGTGGTGCTCAGCTCTTGCATTAAAACGTAACTAACCAACGCGTTGTACTTAGCAAAAAAATATCCTTGAAGCCACTGACTACGGACCAAATAGCGCTACGACCAATAGCAACCAAAGGGTGGGCGGCGACGATCGATGCGCTTGGCGGGGAAGGGCATTGCGAAGTACTCCAAGAAATCAGAACTCCTGCAGTGGCAATTAAAAGCGCTTATTCCGATACTTTCGAAGTTGCGGTATCCTTGTGCCAGGAGGACATACGATGAGAGCTGATTTTCGGCTGGCGCGCATGCTGCATGCGCTGGTTCACATACATGGACGCGAGGGTACAACCAGCTCGGAGGAGCTGGCCGTCGTGCTGGACACCAATCCTGTCCTGGTTCGCCGCATGATGGGTGGCCTGCGCGATGCGGGTTACGTGCGGTCGACGGCTGGCCGCAATGGCGGCTGGGTGCTGGCGGTGGATCCGGACAGTATCACGGTGCTGGACGTCTACCAGGCGCTCGAAGAACCAGTCATTTTCGCCATCGGGGCGAATGTCGATCATCCTGGCTGCACTCAGGAGCAGGCGATCAATGGTGCGCTCGAGGTAGCGATGGCGCAGGCGGCGGGCGCCTTGCTGCGGGAGTTCAGCCAAGTGAAGCTGTCGGCTTTCATTGCGCCGGCGATTGTGTAAGGACTGGATTGCCGAGCCCTGATGGCTGGTGGCTGACATGCCGCCCTCGAGGGCGACATGTCTTAAGGAACACTTCAGAAGCCGCACCAGTCCCTGCAGTCGTTGAACTCTTGCCGGCACTGAGCCTCTCCTGCAGCGGTAGGATTCAACCGCAGGCAGCCATCCAGGACCTGGCCGCAGCCACGGACGCAGGCGTCGATGTCCTGCCAGGCAAATACCGACGCGCTGGCGCCGATACCGATTGCGAACAGCAGGGTAGCCAATTTCTTGTTCATCCATTTCTCCCTAAATAGGTTGAAGCATTGACGGGGAACTGCTGCGGGATGGCGCGCCGCCGGTCGCGGCCATCCCGACACAACGACAGCGCTGCGTCCTGGGCCCTAGCGGGCGTCCGGGTGGCCGGCCTTGGCAAGGGCGGCGTCGAGATGTTTTTTGTTAAAGCCTGTCAGCAGGCGGTCGCCGACCAGGATGACGGGTACGACGCGCTTGCCCAGCGCGGCGAAATCGCGCCGCCCCTGGTCCGAGTTGTCGACGTCCCGATCGATGAACGGAATGGCGCGCTCGCGAAGGTAGGCGCGTGCCTGTATGCAGTAGGGGCAGGTATCGGTGCCATAGACCACGACTCTCGTGTTCGCGTCGGGATAGTAGGCCGAGTAGTCACCGGTGCTGTACGCGGGCTTCAGTACTTTGAAGAGTTGTGGTGCGATCAGCCCGATCCCGAGGCCAGCCGCAAGTATCAGTACGTAGGTGACGCCAGACTTGAACCTGTTTGCAAGCATGATCGACTCCGCCTGTATGTATTCATGAAAAATCTCATGTACATATGAGGTGCGTCAATGCGCTGCGGATGGAATTAAAGTGCACATACGATTCCATGCTGCTCGAATGGAGGAAAGTGGCGAGCGGCTCAGATCCTCGAGCCATGGCCTGTAGCACCAATGCCCAAGAAAAACCGCCACTGCTGGAGTGCCAATTAATGTCCTACTGCATCTCCAGGAGTGGCGGAAAGTGTTGGTTTGCCACTCCTGGAGATGCAGGCTCGAGTATCGGCGATTGTCAGGCAACCTGGTGCGCCGATATCGGAACTTCAGGAGTGACGGTTAATGCCTGGCCGTTTGTCGAATCCACATGGACGTCTGCACGGATGCCTCGGCAGCGGGCTTTATAGCGCGCCTTTCGTCATGATTGCGGCGGTCCTCACTTTGACTTGCGCTGGGCTGCACGCACCTTGGCCATGGTCGCGGGATTGGTCGCCGCGTCATACAGGAAGGAATAGTCGGCGGCCAGGGTCGCTTGTGCGCCGGCGATGGGCGCCTTGACATGGCAGCTCAGGCAATTGAGGTTCTGGTGGTACGTCTCCAGCACTACATTCGCCACCGGCTGTTGATTGAGCGGTGGCTGGGCGTCGCCGCTGGTCAGTGGGACGGTGGCGCCGGCGCCGATGGGCGTATTATTGTTGGGCCACAGCACATTGACCAGCTGGTAGTTCAGGAACACCGAATCGGCATTTGCCGCCCGTATGGTCTGCCACACGCTCGTGTTCAGGGCTGCGACATTATTGGTCGAGGTGCTGCTGATCGGCGTGGTGCGCACCACCTGCACAGGCGCCGAGTAGGGATCGGGTGTGCACGACGCGCCTTCGCCCTGGCAAGACTTCGGTGGCTGGTTCTGCTTGCACTGGTAATGATCTGTATTGGGATCGCAGTGCGGGTTGTAATAGGTGTACCAGGGCAGCGGCGGACTGCCGAGCTCATTCTTGCTGGGTGCGTTGTACACATGCTCGAACGTGCTCCACATAAACTGCTGGGCATTCGGCGTCTTGCGGATGATGTGCAGGGCAACCAGTCCCACCGTCACCTGCACGGGCGGCGTCACGCCGCCATTCGCGGACGGATAGGACACCATGGCCGTTGACGTCTTGAACATCGGCCACAAGGATGGATCGTCGAGCTGGATCCAGGCCGCCTTGATTTCGATCGCCCCCACGGTCCCGTAGCTGCTGAAGGTGGCTGATCCGTCTGGCATATTGATGCCTTGGGTCATGGCGAAATTAGCCTGCTTGTTTGCGATGTACAACTGGTTTTGCGCGATGTAGTTGTACTCGTCCTGGTTCAGCCGTTTCTCGAACAAAGTCAGGTAGTTGTTCATCTTCGGCTGGGCCGTTAGCCATGCGCCATTCGTTCCCGCTTCTGCGATGTCTTGCAACGCGCTGCTGTCGGTTGCCGTGAGCTTGCTGGCATGGAACAGGTGCTTGATCCCTTTCGGAAATTCAGGCTTGCGTTGGCCCTTGGTCGCCGCCAGCATGGGCGCGGGAACAGACTGGCTGGCATTCCATGGCAGCGGCGGCTGGCCATTCGCGCGGAACACTTCCGAACTTTCCTTGTAAGTCTCCCAGGCGACCGGGGCGGTGCCGGTCGTCCCAAAGGCGGAGGCCGGCACGCTGGTATTGGGTTGGCCCGGCAGATTCGGATCGGCTGCCCAATTAAGCGCAATAAACTGTTGCCAGGCAAGATTGTTGAATGCCGTCTGGTTGGTCCCCCGCGAGTCGCAGGGGATGATGGGAGAGACGACAGGAACGCCGCTCCAGCTCGGGCAGGCGGCGTTGGCGGCGCCTGCCGCCAGGGCCAGCAGCAGGGCGGTCGCCAAGTGGCGCGCCCCGCACATTGACATGCTCAAGGTCATGGCTCGTTTCCTTTCTGCGCTCAAGCCGGGATGACGTTCAACATGGCTGGCATCGATGCCTGTTGGTCCTGTCCAGAATTGGTCAGGGTCACAGCACGCAGGCCCAGCATCGCACCTGGCGCCACGCTCACTTGCAGGCTTAGCACGCCGCAAGAATCCGGATAGGAGTTGCCCGGCACCGCGTAATTGATATTGTCCTGGTAGCCAGTCACCGTGACGGTGATGCCTGGACCGAAGTCGACGCTGGGCAATTCGCCGCTGGCGCCCAGTGTGACGAGGCATGTCAGGCTCATCGGCACATTGCCCTGGCCACAGCGTACGATCGGCGCGATCATGGTCGAGTTGCTGGCGAGCGAGATCGGATTCTCCATCGGATTTTTCACCGGGGTGTTGTAGTAGGCTGACCAGACGGCGCTGTGGAACAGCTGCAGTGCCTGGGCATACGTGGGCGCCTGCGGGCTCAGAGGAGGCGCCACACCGTTTGGCGGCGGCAACACGCAGGGCTGGGAGGCCGGCGCCTGCGACACGGGCAGTGGACGTGCCCACAAGCCCACGAACATCTGCTGGATCACCTGGCCACCCCATTGGATCGGGTCGCCATTCTGGTCGAGGATGTCGCCGACGGTGAACTGGACGCCGGCCGCGATCCAGGCCGACGGAATCTGGAACACCGCGTGCAGCACGAAATTGCCGCTCTCGGCCGGCTCGCCGAACGGCAAGCCGGTCACAGGGTCGGTCAGGGTCGCATTGCCTCGCACAATTTGCCAGCAATCCTGGGCCGTGGCGCCTTTCGGAAGCCTTGGGTCTGCCGGCAGCGTAAAACCGCCCAGGTCGGGTACTTGAATATAGAGTCCGGTGGGATTGGCCAGGGCGGCCTGGCACGGCTCGCCCACCGCCTGGCCGCCAACGACCTGGTTGACTTGCTGCCCGATATGCGGATCGCTGTTGCGATAGGCCTGGCCATATTGCGCGCAACAGATCAGGGTTTGCGGAATGCTGTTGCCGCAGGGGCGCTGGATGGTGGCGCCGCCGGCCAGTGCCATCTCGGTCTGCAGGGTATTCGGCGTGCTGGTCAGATGCATCGCCCCACCGCTGGCGTTCTCGCCGCGCACGGCGTTCGGACCGCTATTCCATTTATTGAGCGGATTGTAGGCGGCGCGCCCCGTGGACGGATCGATCACGACCTGCTTGGTCACGTGATCGGTCAGGTAGAGATCCGACGGCAACACCTGCACGCGGCTATCCGCCGGCGCGTCGTAGTTCAGCGTGCTGGTGTAGAGTTCGGCCACCTTTTGCGGATCGATCATCCACAAGGTATTCCAGTACTCGGGGTTCTCGCACGTCATGTCGATGCGCGTAATCTTGTTCGTGCTCGGATCGCGGACCACGCTCCATTCGCAATATTCGTCCTGCCAACCGCGCGGGCCATAGGGCCCGTAGGTATGCAGGGGGCTGGTCCAAGTGGCTTGCGGGCACAACTGGGTCGGGATTTGCTGGAATGGCGGCAGCGGAACCTTGCTCGTACCGTATTGGTCCGCTACTGCCATCAATTGCTCCGGCGTGTAGTTATAGGGATTGGCAGGACTGGCGTCGGCGCCCAGGTATTGGCCCAAGCGGTTGGGAAAGGCGTGCCAGCTGACGAGGACGGCGCTTGCGCTGGTCGGCAGGGTGACGTTCGCGGTATCGAAATACGAGGTCTGATTCGACGCGTACAGCATATTCCACGGATCGCCCATAATCGCCTGGTAGGTGAATCCCTGGATGTTCGTATTCCATTGCAGACACAGGGCGTTGTCCTGGGCCGAGCCTTGCGGAAAATCATGGATGAAGGCAGGCGTGGCAAACGTCTGCTTCTGGTACAGATCGCACTGGGGAGCGCTACCGGGCCAGGGCTGGCCACTGAAAAACGCCGCGTCGCCCGGCTGGAAGGTGCGTCCGCTGGTCAGCACCATGTACTGGCGGCAGAAAAAGAAAAAGGTGATCTCGCTGTTTTGCGCGGCATACGCCTGGGCCGCAATGGCATTCGGGAAATTCTGCGTGCTGATCAAGTTGTTCCAATCAGCGCCTTGATATTGCGCGACATTATTCGTTTCGATCCAGGTCGTATTCATCGATTACTCCTGTTGAAGAAAAATGAGGAAATGCAGTCTAGCAGCGTGTTTGAATTGAGAAACTCACCAATTATCGCTGGATGTTGCAACGAATCGATTGAGCACACTTATATTCGAAACCCCTTGATATTCCTCAAGATATTGTTTGACGAATATATTGATGATCCGATATTTGGTAGCCAATCCGTTGTAGCTCGGTTGGGTAATGACTTTGATGATCCGAACATTTTTCGAAGACCGATTCGAAAAATTACGCCAGAAACTTCAAAGGAGGAGGGCGCGGTCGCTCGCGTCGCTGTTTCGCCTTGCGACCGGCGAGTCAGGCTGCCGCCACCGCTGAATCGAGCCACGCTGCAAACTGCACTGCCTGTTCCAATTGGATCGGCCGAGCCTGCTACTCCCATGCCAGATGCAGTGCGCAGATACCGTTCATAACTTTCCGGACGATTCGAGACTTGGTGGGTTCTGGAGAGGCATGCACAGGACGCCAGTCAGCGAGCGCCGTCGGGGGGTGCTGGAAGACACAAACATGCGCGTTACGCGTTGGAACAATATCGAACGGCGCCCAAGGGCCAGTGCGAACACGACCAACGTCGCCGTGAGCACTAGCAGGTCTACGGACTGCAAGTGGACTGAAACAGGCGCCACACGCTTTTTTGCTCAAACAATGCAATGTTCGGTGGTGAGCTGGCCGGCAGACTGAGCGCGCCGACAGGAAACGAATGACGGGTGCAGTGGCGTCGGCGCTGGGCCCGTCGTGAGGATTGCTATTGTAGGATGGCCAACTGCCGCCGACGCAGTTGAGGATCGACGTCAGGCTATCTACGGAGATCTGACAGCTTTGGTTCCGAGAGCTAGAACGAAGTGCCACAAGTTCAACGATCCTGGCACCTGCAATCATTATTCGCATAATCTATATTATGTCAAATCCAATTACTGGCCACCAAGACCGCGGCCGCCCACAAGTCGGGGTACCCACTCCAATACCCATATCCAGACAGCCTGACAACCGCGATCCGCCTACGCGGTCCAGATCGCCGCCGATGCATCGTCCGCCGCCTTGACCGCGCGTGCCCCCGTGCCGCCGGCGACCGCTTCATGCGTTCGTAGCTCGTCCAGCATCGCCGGCAATCCCCGTTCGAGACAAGCCGCCATCAGCGCGCCATCCGTGTAGCGGCCATACGGATCGACCAGCCGATAAAAGCCGTCGGTCATGATCAGCAGGCTCGATCCCGGCTCCAGGTCGACGCTCCGCACGCGCGCCTGGAACGCACCGTTCGGACGCAGGCACAGGACAGTCGGCGCCGGCTGGGTATTCTGGAACTCGCGTCGCGCACGCAGCATCGGCAGCATACGTTCGCGCCGTTGCTCGGGATCGTTGACGCCTTCCGCGCGCAGTGTCGCGATCTCGGCCTGCAGTACGGCGTCCTGCGGATTCACGAACGGATCCAGGTCGATGCAGCCGCCGGCCGCCGTATGCCGCAGGCTCGTGCAGTCGCCCAGGCTGTATAACGCTGCGCGCTGAGCGTCGTCCTGCTCGTCGACGCGCAGCCAGGTCATCGCCGCGATCGGCCATGCATGCAGCGGCATCGCGTCATGTCCAGCCATCCGCTCGAACCTGGTGTGGACCACGCCGATCGCGGCATTTACGCATTCCTGCTGGCCGCGCCCGGGCGCCAGTTCCTGCTCCAGCGCCTCAGTGAACGCGTGCACGAACCAGGCCACGTCGCAGTGAACAGGATCGAGATAGTCGCGCTCGGCTACCGAAGTGCCGCCATCGATCACCAGGATGTCGGTCACGCCGGCATGATTGAAGACGGCCACATGGTCGTCATTACGGTATGACGTTGCTCCTGCAGAGATATGCGCGATTTTCATCGGATGTGGGCGTTTTTTGATGTGTGGGGGACTCTACCCGTGCTGGAAACGCAACACAAGCGTGGTGACGTTATCCCGCATTTAACTCGACAATATATATGCTAATGTCGAGTAAAATGCATGCCTCAAGCAGCGGTCGACGCCGCGACCTCTCCGGTCATCCGGGGCCTCTGGCGACGCCCGCAAGGACGCCGGCGCCGTCAGCAGCGCCAATGGCGCCGGCAGCGTCAGCGGCCAGCACGCCTTCCGCAAGCCAGGCATCCATATGGTGACGCTCACCGTCACCGACAACAAGGGCCGCAGCACCACCGTGAAGCACGGCGTCACCATCTGACGCGCGGCGCCAGGCCGTACGCCGGCTGCACGCCGGCTGCGAACATTACATCGAAACAGGAGGATCACCTGCAGGGCCTGGCCCCGGGGACCGGACGCATCAATGCGCCCGCGCGCCGCCAGCCCCCTTCCCGCAGCCGGCCCCCGCCAGCCACGCCTCGAATTCCGGCGCCGGGATCGGCCGCGCATGCAAGAAGCCCTGGGCCATATCGCAGCCGTGGGCCTTCAGGAAGGCCTGCTCCGCTTCGGTCTCGACGCCTTCGGCCACGACCACCAGGCGCAGGCTGCGCGCCATGGCCAGCGCGGCCACCACCAGGCCGGCGCGCTCGGCGTCGGTGTCGACGTCGGTCACCAGCGACTTGTCGACCTTGAGTTCGTCGGGCTTCAGGCGGCTGATATAGCCCAGCGACGAATAGCCGGTGCCGAAATCGTCGATCGCCACCAGCACACCCAGGGATTTCAGCGCGGCCAGGGTGGCGCGGGTCTGCTCGGTGTCGGCCAGCTGGCTCTGCTCGGTGATCTCGACGCACAGGCGGCCCGCGTCCAGCCCGGTGGCGCGCAGCGCCGCTTCCACCACCAGCACCAGGCGGCCGGACTTGAACTGGGCCGGCGTCACGTTCACCCCCATGCGCAGGCCGGGGCCGCCGTCGGTGTTCCAGAGCGCGGCCTGGCGACAGGCCTCGAGGATGGTCCAGGCGCCGATCTCCTCGCCCATCGACGATTCCTCGAGCATCGGCAGGAACAGGTCGGGCAGCAGCAGGCCCAGTTCGGGGTGGTGCCAGCGCAGCAGCGCTTCGGCGGCGGCCGGGCGGCCGTCGGCCAGGGTCACGATCGGCTGGTAGAACATTTCGAGTTCGCCACGTTCGAGGGCGGTGCGCAGGCCGGCGCCCAGCCGCACCCGCATCTCCATGCGCGCCGTGAGTTCGGGCCGGTAGAACTGCACGTTGTTGCGCCCTTCTCCCTTGGCCTGGTACAGGGCGCTGTCAGCGAAGCGCAGCAGCGTGCGGAAGTCGTGGGCGTCGTCGGGGAACAGGCTCACCCCCATGCTGACCGCCAGGCGCACCTCGTGGCCGTTGAAATGCAGAGGGCGGCCGCATTCGCGCCGCAGCTTGTCGGTCAGGGCGATCACGTCGCCCGTGTCGGACACCTCGGAGAGCACCACCACGAACTCGTCTCCGCCCAGGCGCCCGACGATGTCGATCGCGCGCACGCTGCGGGCCAGGCGGGCCGCCAGCTCCTTGAGCACCACGTCCCCGGTCTCGTGCCCATAGGTGTCGTTGATGTGCTTGAAGTAATCCAGGTCGATGAAGACCACCGCCAGGCGCGAATCGCGGCGGCGCGCCACGGCCAGCTCGCGCTCGACCTGCTCGCTCAGCATCGCGCGGTTGGCGACCCCGGTCAGCGCGTCGTGATGGGCCAGGTGCGCCAGCTCTTCCTCGGCCCGCTTGCGCTCGGTGACGTCGTTCACCTGGATCAGGAATTGCTGCGGATCGTGGTTGGTCGACAGCAGCGTGGCCGAAACGACGGCCCATACCGTGCGTCCATCCTTTGGCCGGTAGCGGCGCTCATATTGCACCGCGTCGCTGCGCCCGGCCAGCAAGTCTTGCTGGTACTCGCGTTCGATCGCATTGTCGCCACTGTTGCCGAAGCCCTCCTGCGACATGCCCACGAGTTGGTCGGCTGGCGCGCCCAGCAGGCGGCACATGGCGAGGTTGATCCGCACGTAACGGTTGTCGCGGTCGACCAGCGCCAGGCCCAGCGGCGCGTTGTCGAAAGCGCTGCGAAACCGATGTTCGCTGTGCGCCAGGCGCAGCTCGGCCGCCACCCGTTCGCGCTCGTCGTGCAGCACGATCGCCGTGCCCATCTGGTGGGCGCGTTCGTCGCAGATCGGGCCCGCCGAATAATCGACCGGGATGCGTTGGCCGGCGCCAGTCACCAGCATCGCCGCCCCGCTGCGCGCCATGCAATCGTGGTGCGCCAGGCCGACCGTGGCGCCGGCTTCGTCTTCCAGGCGCATGATTTCGGCGGCGCTGCGTCCGCGCAGGAGCTCGGTGCCGAGCAGGTGTTCGGCCGCCGGGTTGGCCAGGCCGACCAGGCCGTCGGCATCGGTGGCGATCACGGCGTCGCCCACCCCGTGCAGAACTGAACTCAACCAGCGTTCCTTGTCGCGCTGCGCGCGCTCGACTTCGGCCTTGCGCAGCGCGACCTCGATCAGCGCGCGCAGCTCGCGTCCCTGGAACGGCTTGGTCAGATAGCCGTAGGGCATGGCGCCGGCGGCGCGGTCGACGGTCTGGTCGTCGCTGTAGGCGGTCAGGAACAGGATCGGGATCTGCAGCTCGGCGCCGATGGTGGCGGCCGCCGCGATACCGTCCATGTCGCCCTTGAGCACCACGTCCATCAGCACCAGGTCGGGCCGGTCGGCGCGCGCCCGCACGATGGCGTCGCGGCCATTGTCGACGCAGCCGCAGATCCGATAGCCCATGTCGCGCAACTGGCCCGCGATGTCCATGGCGACCACCGCTTCGTCTTCGACCACTAGCAGGGTCGGCGCGTCCTGCGCGGCGCCGGGAATGGATTGCAGCATACTGGTTCCTGGGTTGATGGGGCCTATTCTGGCGCCGCCGTATGGGGGGCCAGCGGATGCCGGGGCCAGGCATCCCCAGCGTGCCCGGTGCGGCGCCTGCCGTTGGCCCCGGAATGGAAGACGAGCGTGACGCAGGCGCCGTTGCGGTTCTCCAACACGAGCTCCGCATGCAATTGCTCGCTCAAGGCGGCGACTAGTCTTAGACCGAGCGTTTGGGGAGAAGTTCGATTGGCCTCGGGCGGCAGGCCGATGCCGTCGTCCTGGACCGTCAGGCGCAGCATTTCCCCGTTGGTACTGGCGCCCTCCCCGGCCTCCGGCGCCAGCGTCACCCGGATCGTGCCGCGCCGCCCTTCGGGGAAAGCGTGCTTGAGGCTGTTCGAGACGAGCTCGTTGAGCAGCAGGCCCAGGGGTACCGCGAGGTCCAGGCCGACGTCGACCGGCGTCACCTCGATCTCCAGGGCAATGCCGCGGCGGCGGGCCGCGGCGGCGCTGGCCAGCTGGTCGCACAGCTCGCCCACGTAGTCATCGAGGCGGATGGTGCCAAGGGTACGCGACTGGTAGAGGCGCTCGTGTACCAGCGACATGGCGCGCACCCGGTTGGCGGCCTCGAACAGGGCCCGCTGGGCGCGGCCGTCCTTGAGCGTGCGCGCCTGCAGATTGAACAGGCTGATGATGAGCTGGAAGTTGTTCTTGAGGCGGTGGTACAGTTCCTTGAGCAGGGTGTTCTTGTCTTCCAGCGCCTGGCGCAGCGCTTCCTCCTGTTCCCAGCCGGCGCTGACGTCGCGCACGGTCACGATCAGGAGCGCGCGCTCGGGCAGCGGATTGACCATGGCGTCGGCCGCGAAGGCCAGGCCGTCATGGCGCCGGCCGCGCAGGTGGGTGGTGCCGGCCATGCCGCTCCTGGCCGGGGCGCTACGCATGCGCTCATACACCGAGGCCGGCGTCTCCCCGCTTTCCACCAGCAGCGCATCCAGCGCCAGCCCGTCCAGCGCACCGGTGGCGTAGCCGAACATGCGCTCGGCCTGGACGTTGGCGCGCGTCACTCGGCCGTCGTGACCGACTAGCAAGATGCCGTCCGGCGTCTCTTCGAAGATCCCGCGCAGGAAGGCTTCGCTGCGTTCCACCGC
>Ga0265780_10008446_pt1 | contig 12512 bp, 11 predicted proteins | sample P1T30metagenome_FD_192432 | JGI IMG/M metagenome (GOLD analysis project Ga0265780, IMG submission 192432) | Plant litter microbial communities from East Loma Ridge, Irvine, California - P1 T30 | ecosystem: Environmental > Terrestrial > Plant litter > Unclassified | place: USA: California...
CGCCTGCAGAGCAAAAGATCGAAGAGAAGGCTCTCAAGCTCCTTTTCCGCACATCAGACCTCAGCCAAGTCAAGCGGTACTTCCAGGAGCAATGCGCGAAGATCATGGAGGGCCGTGTCAGTATACAGGACTTCCTCTTCGCCAAGGAAGTCAAGCTAGGCACGTACTCTGACAGGGGCCCTCCGCCGCCCGGTGCCCTCATCGCTACAAAGCGTATGCTCGCTGACCCACGTGCCGAGCCTCAGTATGGCGAGCGCGTGCCATACGTAGTCATCACCGGTGCACCCGGAGCGCGCCTCATCGATCGCTGCGTCAGCCCGGAGACCTTGCTCCAAAACGACCATCTCGAGCTCGATGCCGAATACTACATCAGCAAGAACCTCATCCCACCACTCGAGCGCATCTTCAACCTCGTTGGCGCCAACGTAAGACAATGGTTCGATGAGATGCCGAAAGTCCAGCGCATCCGCAATATTACGATTCCCATGACCATCAAGCACGACAAAAGCAACGCCCTCTCCACCGGTGGCAGCGCATCCCTCAAGAAAACTCTTGAAAGCTACATGAAATCTTCAAGCTGCATGGTCTGCCGTTCGAAACTACCTCAAAATCCACCTACACATCTCCCAGGCAGCGAAAACAATCCCTACGCCGTCCTCCCACTTTGCGCAAAGTGTCTCAAGCGCCCAGCACATTCACTCCTCTCGCTCAAATACCGCATCTGGGACAGCGAAACACGCGTCGCAGAAGTCGAACAGGTATGCCGGCGCTGCTCGAATCTCGCCTGGGGCGAAGAGATCAAATGCGACAGTAGGGATTGTCCAGTCTTTTATACGCGCATCAAGGAACGCTCGAGGTTGACTGCGCTGAAAGACAGTGTTGGGCCTGTTATTGAGCTCATGGAGAAGGTGGGTGAGGATGCGGGTTTGGAAAGGGAAGATAGTAGAGGGGGTAGTGAGTGTGGGGAGTTGGCATGGTAAAGTAGATTGTTGCTAGTTTGGATACCCTGGAATACAGTACATTACTTCGAATCAAGAAACGTGTAACATGCCTTGATCTTTCCGCCCACTATCGTCAGGACATCCTCACCCGTTAACCCCATTTCTCCACTACTGGCTGTTTCGATGCCCCATTTTACTTTCGTCACCCAGATATCCTCTCTGTCGTCATGTTTGAGACATGCGACATTGCCTGCACATCACCTTCTTAGCAATTCACTTCCCCTAGAACGACAATCAAAGCGTCGATCGATATACGTACCTAAAGCAACAAACTCATCGCCCTCTCCACTCATACCCTGTATCTTCTCCACCATCTCACTGATTGCCTCATGCGACTTGAACACACCCAATGTGTCTACGAAGAGCACATCTGAACTTGGTGCCCAGAGATCGGCAATCGCTTGCATACGCGTCGTCTTGTCTTTCTGACCGAAGATGTTGGTTAGATTGAGGAGGGTCAAGTCAATGGCACGGGATTGGGGTGTCGACATCGCTGCTGGGGAGTTGGAGAGAATTATGGATATGAGGGATGTTTATGATAAGACGAGGGGTACTGAGCTAACATATAGAAGCTGATGCGTTCAACCTGCACTGTAGTGATTGGATTGAGCCCGAGGTGAGTAAGCACAAGCTATTCGCGCTAACGGTATTGGGAAAGAGATACGCGTACTTATGCAGCGACATGTCTGCTACATTTCAAAAGTCCAATCAGAATGGTGAGAAGGCGTTTCTTCTAGTCAAACAGCATAAGAGAGTCTAGTAAAGAATCTATGACACGTAACAACCGTTCCCCAAATCCACCAGCTCGCCTACTTCCTCTACCTCCTCCACTTCCTCCACCTCCACCGCCTCCACCACCCTCTTCTCTGCCTTCATCAGCACTCTACCCAACGCCTCCACTAGGACCGCCCAATCCCACTTCTGCTCAATGACCCACTTCCTCAACTCCCTCAGTTTATCGTAAAACTCTCCAGTCAGACCAGCGACCTTGTGATCAGAAAGCAAATACGAAAACAAACAAGCCTCATGGAAAACCACTGAGTCCTGCAATGTGAGAACTGGTATCGAAACTACCGGAATACCTCTCTTTGATGACGCAGAAGAATGGATATGTCTGGTTTGATACAGGTGACAAATCGCGCAACAGCGTTTGATAGGATCAGGGGTGGTGATGGGCGATAGGTCGCTGTAGAGTTTGTCGTTCTTTGGAGATGGTAAGGATGTTGACCAGGTAGTAGTGTAGTTCAATGGGAAGGGTGTTGCAGTGCCGAAGAATTTAGAAGAGTTGAATTCGTTGCAGGAGTGGCCGAAGCGGATTAGATCTAGCGGGGACGCAGTCGGCTTGTGAGCAGGTGCCGGCATCTTGGACTTCGTTGGTCGGACCATCGGTGATGTCGGTTTTGAGTTTTGAGTTTGGCAGGCGAGACCTCTGGTGTGGTGATGAGACGCAGGATGGTGACGCTGGAAGATGGCCGGAAGAAGCGGTGGTGGCCGGGAAAGGTCGCAGGTAGAAAAGGTGTTTGTGGATCGTCGTAATCATTGTTCGTGAATCATGTTTCAAGAATGTTGTTCAAAGCGAACACATTCCAGGAGACTCGTTCACCCCATCCGAATAAGGAACTAAACAGGTTTGCAGCCTACATCAAGATGAAAACATGCAAAGTAGAGGACCCAACGTCGACGTAGGCTCCCGGGTGTATATGTTCTTCCTTGTTTAGCCATCTCCTCTCGAAGAAACTAAACAGGTTTGCAGCCTACATTGAGTTGAAACCACGCGAATTAGATGATCTAACATCAACGTAGTCTCTAGGGTGTTCAGCGTTTTCCTGTTTTGGCTATCTCCTTCAGAAGTAGCTTCTTGTTTAGCCGAGCGTTTTTGCGGTGAGCGGCTGCTTCTGCTCTCAGTTGCCGTGTCTCAGGAGTATCCTCTACTGCTGGATCGGTCACTGGTTCATCCCGACCGTCTTCGGCTGACTCTTCGACTGGTACATCAGCAGGACGGGGGTTCCGCGGCTGCGATGTTCCATCCATATTCAACTCGGGTATCCCTAAAGATGCCCTCAGGACGTTTACTCTCTCCCGAGCTGCTTTCATCCGCGCTAGTCGCGCCTGTTCGTCTTGTTCCGGTATGGTCAATGGCCGTTGTGGGCATTCTGGTGGCGGTGTAAGGTCCATGAGAGACCTGGCTGGCGAGGCAGTCGATTCTGCTTGCGTAGATGATTGCGTTGCAGATTTTGTGCCTTCGTTAATCGAGCGTGTACTGGAGTCGGTGCTTGGCGTAGACGGCCGCATAGTGAAGGAGAACACCATCGTTGCAGTTTGTGATACACAAGGTTGAGCAAGTAGTCGTTTGCATTTGCAGGGAATATATATAACAATAAGAGCACACGGTAAATTGGTACAGTAAACTTTGGGACGGTTTTGAGGCTGGTGAGCCATGGTTGCGATATGGGTCACCATGGATGACTAGAATCCGCATCTATGTTGCGGCCTACACGTTACTAGAACTTGACAATCAAGTACCTCCTGAGGCGATGTATACTCCTGGCTCAATTTTTGTTTCCGTAGAATGCGACAGGGATTGTAGCCACCCCTAGCGTGGTACGCCAATCTTCAACCACTCACAGCGTCGTCGTCCTATTCGTCCACCTCTACCACGAAAACACTCAGATCGACATCTTTGATATACGGCGGAGGCGGGCTTGAGTCAACTGCAGAATATTCTGGCACTGGCTCTTCTTGAGCAGGGACGACCAGCCACCTATCGACTTCAACACGAAGCGGTTGATCATCGAGCATTGCCATTTCGTAATCGATCCTTCTACTCCTCGACCAACGCGATATTTCGAATGCAAAGCAGAAGATGAAGATGTGGAGGAAGACGAGGGTGAGGACGAGAACAGTGTCCGATATGCTGAATGGCATTTCGGAAGTATCTTTGCGGTCAGAGTAAGGCTGCATCGTTGCGGAGATGACGAAGGAAGGGGTTGGATATTCCCGAACTAAAGGAACGTGCAGCTTCCGGTTGGTGGCTCTGGTGCCTCGGTGGTGGGAAGTATGAGCTAGCGAATCTATAGCTGTGTTGCAGCATTGTGAGAGTGGAGACTGTCGCATTATTAATACGTAAGATCAGTATTTTGCGATGGCTGTGCACTGTGAGTAAGGACGAACAATGTGCTCGGATGCGTTCGAGATACAGCTGTTGTTATCTCATATCATGAATTGATCGTACACGTCATCGAAACAGAATCTACTTACACCTCTCAACAGTGGTCACCATCCCCACAACGTCTTGATTGTGTCGCCAATTGTTGCTTGGCCAGCTTCCTTCCTCTTCATACGAGCTACCCGCTCTTCGATAAATGTCTGTTCCAGCTGCTTTGCCACACCGGTCTGTGCCCTGATCTCGCCCACAATAGCCATCCTCTCTATCTCGCGCTCTTCGGGCGACAGGCTCTCCAGCTTCTTTTGGTACTCTTCCCGTACTTCCGGCTTGATCTGCTTCCACACGTCGGTATCGTCCATGTTGCCACTCGATTTGCCAATCTCAGCTATCGGCACAGCTGGTTTTCCTGTCGCTGATACGCCGCTCATGGCTTCCGCGACATTCCGTTTCGACAATATGCTTTCGAATTTGGGCACTGGCCGTCCCTCTGCCTTGGCCTTCTCCATTTCCTCCTCTTGTTGTATCATGCGCTGATAGAGTTTATCTGCGTGCATTTGTATCCGCTCGTCTTCTTCTGGCGACCGCTCGTCCATGGTCATGTATCCTAACGCCTTCAAGAACTTTGACTGTATGTCGTAGCAGCGGTTGAACTTGCGCGACTCGCCAATACACATGGTTCCTGCCGACCACCATGATTTGGGATTCTGGAAACACTCGAATTGGTTCATGTATTCAAGCGCACAGTTCTCCATGGCGACTCGTCCAATTGAGGCTTTGCGATCGTTGTAGGCGTCTACGAGGTCTCGTAACTTGTCTTGTTCCGACTTTCCGCGGTTGTTGACGACGTCCTGTGGGGTGTAGGTTTTCCAGAGGTCGGCATATCGGCCATCTTGGAATTGCGATTGCGGTGGCACATATGGCTTCTCGGGATCTGTTTGTGTCTGCGCTTGCGCTTGTGTGGGTGTTGGCGACTCGGCGGGCTTTTCTTTGGGAGCGGAGGGTAATGAAGGTTTCGGGCCAGTGGGCGCTTCTTTTTTGAGGAAGTCGCGGAGAGATGGGTCGAGTTGGTCTTGCCCGCCTGAGCTATTCCCGCTTCCCCAGAGCCAGCCCATAGTTGCGTCGCGTATAGATTCGTATTCGCGAGGTGAGCAGGTGAAAGTTCCCAAGTTGCGGGGACAGTGAACATGGGTCGGGGGTCCGAGCACCCGATCATGTCTTAGCGCGTTGGCCTCAGATGCGCCCGGGCATAACAACGACTCGATTACGCGACGGCGACGACATCAACTCGGGGAATTGTTACGACACACATTGTTATGGCGCCAGTCGGTAGGTACATTCATTTGCATGCTTCATAATCCAAGCTTCATGCTCACAAGTCTTTAGATCGCCGCGAACATCGACAACAGCGCGTGCGCGGTGCTGGGTAAGACACTCGAGAACTCCTGAGACATGCAAACGCTGACTACGACAGGCCTTCATCTGTGCAGGCGTCTTTTGGCTTCAACTTCGGCGCTCTCAGTTCGCAACCGACCAAACAACCCTCTCTCCCACCCCAGCAATCACCGCGACGAACACCAGCCCAGAAGACACCCAGGAGCGCAAATGGCTCGGCACAACGGCAGAGAAGCGCGTCGATTCAGCGTAGCAGTACATCAAAGCGGAAAGCTACCCCAAAAGAAAACACGGTAACCCCTCAGTTGGGCAAGAGGAAGCGGGGCTCACCAAATGCGCAATCAGGCGCAGACGACGCGGCGGAGGATGAGCTAAGTCCTGACCGAGAGGACGCCGTGCGCTCCATCGAACAAAGCAGGAGGGTCGTTGGGACGGTTCTACCCATACGCGAAGAACAAGACAACGTACCAGACGAGCTATCCATATTGGAAGAGGGCGCCAGTACTGCACGCGAGACGGTCTTCGCCAAGTCTACCGTCATCAAACGAACGCCTCCACAAGCATCGTCGCAAATACGCGCAACCCCTGTCAGTGCCCGCCAAAAGACGCCTGCCACCGAGGGTGTTGAGCAAGCGTCAGCTGTATCGCGGCGGTCAACACTACGGCGATCGCGTTCTACAGATCCTGGCCCGGCTACACCCAGCGTGCTTCCAAACGGGCAGCCCAGAACTTCGTCCGCTTCACAACTCGGCGCTATTCTCGAGACACCAGCCGCAGCTCCAGTGGACGAAGAGAGCGAAGATGAGCTATCGCCGCAGCTCAATGGATCTACACCGCGGGTGGTTGGAAGCGAACCACGGCCGCAGCGAACCGCAGAAGAAGATGTTGAAATGGACGCAGACGAGCTCTCCTCACTCGGCCAACCGACACTAATCCAGCAAACGCCGGTAGCGAATGGTGTGACACCACAACAATTGAGAGAGCAGCAGTCTGAAGAGCAAGCCACTCCGCCGCAGCCAGCCAAACGAGGAAGACCGCGCCGGGTAGTGGAGGAACCCAAGGAGGTTGAGGTCCCCGCAACCACGGCGACGAAGCCTGCCAAGCGCGGCAGACCCAGGAAAGAAGTCGCAGTCCAGGAACGCGAACCTCAAGCAGCGCCAGCTGTACGCGAGCCAGAAGTTACAAACAGCGAGGAGCCAACACCGGAAGAAGTGGACGAGGTTCTTGACCATGTCTCCCCTGACCATGAAGAAGCATCTATACACTCCCCCAAACCTACACCACGGAATCAGGACGCTGTCGAAATTTCCAGTGCGGATGAAGAGTCGGACGTGTACGAAGAGCCGGAGCCCGAAGAGGCAGAACTCACTCCACGACCCAGAACGAGAAACCCGTCTCCCAAGCAGACACAACGCGCCAAACCTACGTCAGAGAAACCGCCTCGGAAGCGTCAAAAGTTCTTGGGACCTAAGCATACCATCTCTGTCATGCGCATCAAGGGCTCTGCAGTTCGAGGCATCACAGTCGCAGACACCACGCGTACCATCTTAGAAGAAACCATCGACCACCGCTTGAGCCGTATGGCCGAAAAGCTGCAAGCCTCACAAGACTCCACCCGTCGCAAGGAATATCGAAGTGAGATCAATCTCTCGCTCTCTTTCAAGGAGAGCCTCAACGAGAAGTTGCTCGACTTGCAGGACGCAAATGATCTCTTGAGCACCAACTTCAAGAAGATCAAGTTGTTCAAACGCGACAATGCTGAGCTACGTAGGGAAATTCTCAGTCTCCAGGACAGCAGACAAGAGATTGCTATCGAAACAGACGATGTCCAAGCACGATACAACGCCGAGAAGGCCGAGGTAGATGCCAGAAATACCCTCAGTGATGACATGTTCGAGATTGAGGCTGCAATAAAGAACGGTCGGAAAAAGGCACGCAAAGAAGGGAGGGAAGAGGAGGGCCCCAATATCCCCCTTCCTATGCTGCTCCAAATGGTCGGCAATGACGTCACTTCTCGAAGTGGCGGCCTTCTGGCCAATTTAAAGGGCTTCAACGGGCTCTTGGAAAGAGCTGCAGGCTTTCTAGAGGGAAGAGCCTGATTGCACAGCGAATGGCTGGATGAAGTTTCTTGTGTGTACTTTCGGAAAGATACCCGGCATTATCGCCACCTTCGATATATGATATTTACCATTCTCATATTTTCCACCCCTTCAATACACACTATGTCTGCGGACGCATAACAGCATCTGAAAAGCTGATCATGATGTCTCATGTACGATCGGGTGTTATTTGGCAAGAACACCTGGGGTAGTCGCGTGTCGTCTAACATCGGTCAAGCGACTAGTCTGCATGTGCCAAGACGCGCCCGCTTTCATGCACGGTTACGCAAAGGTGCATCACCCAAATGATATTGGCGTGCTGGAACTTGCCTGTGCGCATCACAGGGTCCATGGGCTACGGCCTTAACTCCCCAGCCTGCCGGTTTGCTCTCGCCTGACAGTTCTAACAAACCTTTGTCCGTTCACTGAGCCATTGTTGCCAGTGCCGGCGCTCTTGCCTTTCCAGAAACCAAAAGCCAGGCAACTCAACCGACGTAATCACAATCCTTCGTCCTGTATCTATCAGGGAACTCTTTACCAGAAAAAGCAAACATTTATGAAATTACGTGGTTGAACGTGCGCTTCGTTCTAATCAAGACCCTGTTACATTGCAAAACGGGAACCGGCGGGAATACGTTACACGACAAACTAGCTTGAACCAAACCTGGAACTGTCACCAGATATCTGACACAGTTTCTTTCACTACTCCCACAGCATCTCACCAGATCAACACACCGCTCAATTGAGGTCTAGGTGGTTGTTCGTCACGGTTCACTTACCAAAACTATGACTCGCGGAAGCATCACCTGCGACACTAGTGTCCCAAAAACACCGACGACGGAGCCAGCACCGTCCACGCTGACAACCTCGGCCGATTTCAAGACCCCTAAACCTCCTCTTACCTCGCAGACAACTAAATCTCCACGCAGCCCATCAAGCAAATTCTCGTTTCAGGAGCAGCGGCGAAAATCGTTCTTGGAACATCTGAAACGATGGCACTTGAGCCACGAATCGAGTAATTTCTTTCAAGGAAAACTCAGCCTACTACCTTCTGAGCCTGAATACAACGAAAGTCTCGAATTGGGTAGAAGTGTAACTTGTATTTTGACGGATTCGAGTTTTACGGACTATAGGAAGACAGTTGCTATTAAGCTTTTTGGACCGCAAAAGGACAGCGTAAACGGCAAGATAAGAGAACTGGGACGGGATATCAAGAGCAGGAGCATGGCTTTACTCAGCAGCGAGATGAAGCTCGCGGAGGACAAGAAAGAGGAGGCATGGCCATCACCAGAAGCCATATCCGGCTCTTCAAACAGCTACTACAACCTCGTCATTCGCTTCGGCTCAGGATGGCTTTCAGCACGCGACTACTTCAACAGACTCTACTTTCGGCACCTCGCTGCCCGCTTGCCAGGCCGGAGTAGCCACTGCGTCGCCAACACAGCCGACTACGTCTTCCGCGTCCGCTCCCAAGCACTTGGCCCACCACCCTCAAAACGAGACACAGTACCCATCCAACCTCTCTTCCACCAATTCCAACGCCTACCCACCGAACTCCAAGAAATGATCCTCATGACGGCCGCCGGACTTACCCGGGACTACGACCTCACCAACGACGCGCGCAGGAACTGTGCCAGAGCATCCGAAAGAGCCATCAGTTTATCAACCTTACTACGCATCTCGCGCGGCATCCACGATACAATGCGACCATACATAATGCGCAGCACGACTTTCCATTTCGGCCTCAGCGGAACGACAAACTTCCTCTGGCAATGCGGCCCGACTTATCGTCCCCACATTAAACGCTTGGCCTTCCATTTCGGGAAGAATGCTCTTCTGCATTGCGTGCGCTGGTTAGCCTCCGATGCGATTTTCGAGTTCCTAGAGCCGCCGCAGCCGAATGGCGGGACTGGGTTACCGTTGTTTTGGCGCTGTCAGTTGAGAGCTCTTGCCCAGGAATTGCATTTGCGGGAGCTTGTTATTGATATTGAGGGGATTCCGAGGGCGGATGTTGCTATGGTGGTTAGGGTTATGAAAGAGGCGTTTGGGGGTGTGGAGAGGGTGAAGTTTGTGGAGGGCTCTCCGCCGGGGAAGACGGAGGTTGTGGATATGCGGGATGAACGGTTAGCAGGCATCGGCAAGGAGTCTTGGAGGGAGTTGGTCAAGGGATACATTGGGAGGTATGAGCGTCAGATTGGGTGGCATAATTGGCATTTCAAGATGGATTTGGTGGGATTGAAGGATCATGAGCTGGATGCTTTGATGGATAAGGAGAGTGAGTTTTTCGATAGTTGATAGAGGGTGGATGCATCATGATGGTGTAATTTGTATATTTTAGGGTTTGGGGAAATACGGAATAGACATCTGGCGAGTCCATGATAAGATGAACCAGCGGTAAAGATATGGCTTTGTGATCTGTTGATGGTACCTACATGGACGAGAGATGTCGTCGAGCGAGTGATGAACCTTGAGGGAGAAAATTGCATACCCAGATACTAAGGTCAATCTAGTCTACGTCGCTTCCACCATAACCTTCCTTTCTCGAAAAAACATTGCTTAGTGCGCCATTTCAAAGAAATGGCGTTCACAACAGTATTGCTTTGTTTCGGCAGTCGACAGCCAAGGTACTTGCACCTGGGTACGCAAATTGTGACATTGGCGATGGAAGCTTCCAAGGTTCTTCGTGGAAACCACAGTGGGTGCAGTACGCGTAATGATTTAAGGTTTCATCGACACCCAGACTGTGCCCAACATTGCGCTGCCAACCTCATTACCGATCCTCCGATGCTTCTCGAGTTCGTGAGGCGAGCAAATGACCGCTGCGAGCGGCTAGCGCAACGGGTCCCTGCACGGAAGCAGCGGCAGGCGGAAGGGGAACAACTCTAAATTTCTAGTTCCCGAAATCCTCTTCTTTTGTCTCGACATCGAGAATTTCCGAGAGCATTCGTCCGCATGATGGACTTTTCGTATCCTAGTTCACGTTCATGACGAGTGGCTGCGTTTACTTTGGCTACTCAGATGAATCACACGCAAGACGACCTCGGGACTCAACCTTGGAAACTGCGACCCGGCAGCACATGCTACGATACAGCCACATGTCTTCTGCGCGACAGTCAACGTTATTCGTCCTATCGCAGAGTCATGCAAATCGTGCAAGAAGAAGTCATGGGCGGCAAAACATGACCTCGTCACTTGCGAGGTTTGTGGGATAGATTGTAAAAGTCAAATGTCATTGGTAATGAGCGTAATTGAGTGTAAACTCCGCAAATATACGTAAACCTCCTCTCACAAGGTTACACAAGAGGCCGTCATCTAAAATCCCCACTTGGCAATCTTCTTGTACGACTTGTGCTTGACGCTGGTAGTGCGCTTCGCGACGCTCATGCGCTTCACGACAGCGCTCTCGTCTTCGTCCACATCCACACACCCATCAACATCCTGCGAGGAGCAGAGCGGCGTGAGAGTCTTAGAGCCCATATCGCAGAAGTTGCCATGTGCGTCGACAAAGTCCGGTCCCCAAGACGTGGCAGATTCACAAAGTCCCTTCGCTGAGTGGCTTGCAATGTTGGACACGATAAGTGCCTCGGTCATCCACTGGGGACGCTCCGAGACACTACGCTTGGCGCCAGGTTGGTCTGAACACAACACGTTAGAGACAATCCTTGCGCGGTAGGTATAAGGGGATGACTGACCAGCGATAGGGCCACTGTCTGGACCAAAGATCGTGTATGTACATCCTGCGTTGCTGCTCGCGGTGTCGTTGACGTTTTCACCGTACGCGGAGGTATCGAACTTCAGAGAAGCAGCCGCAATATCGTTGGTATGGTCTAGGTACGAAGTCAGTGTATGTATCACATGTGTGCCACGGCCGTCATTTACCTGCATCAATCCAAGTGCACCTGGGGACGTAGTCGCCGCCGTCGTCTAGACGTCCCGCTACCTCGACGCTCTCGTACCAGGATTGGCCACAGACTGATCCAATATCGCCAGTCCATGCACCACCGAAAGTGCCGTCGAACTGCGTCACGGTGATCCAAGCAATGCATGTCGCGTCATTGTTGTTCGAGATGCTGACGTATTTGGCTCGTTGGCCCCCAACCCCCGCGTCAATGGTGCGGTCGCAAATTCCACCAGAACCGATATCACAGCCATCAGCTTGGCCCTGATATCCGTTTACCTGGGAGAAGGAATAGACCTTGTTGATCGAGCCAGACTAACCTCTTGTTAGCAGCGGATTCTATGTTGTCCATACTAGGACATAGCACTCACAAGACTGTCTCCGTCGTTACCAAGGTCGGGCAGACCGGCTGTAGGAGTAAAGAGTGTGTCAGTAAATACCATGAAAATACCATGAAGACATTAGTTCTCTTGTAATGCTGTACCTTTGATCCTGACAGTTGCACCCTCTGGTGCTTTCCCTGGGACGTTGGCTTCGAAAAACCCAACCGTAGTCAGTGCGTCAGCTACGAGCCCAATAGCTGTGAGAACTGAAGCAGCCATGTTGAATCTTGCGGAGAGCTGATTATCTGATAGTTGTTCAAAGCCGTTCAACTGAGAGTGAGATGTCCGGTTTGTGTGATGACTGCTTGGTTCACAGAAGGACTTTTTATATCTCTTCAGCTTGAGCAGTGTTTGTTGGTATCCATGACACTATAGAGCCATGGTGACATTGCTCCGGAACTTCGGCATGCCATCGTAACATGTCTCAAACCGAACAGCAAATCAAGACTTCGTTGACAACATGTGCTCGGCCCCCAACTGTTGCCAATACTTTATCCATGCGAAGTGGAGGTTCGGCTTGTTCACTTTGTCAGCCTGTACGAACATTAGGTATGCTGCCTATGATATGGCCGA
>Ga0265780_10008449_pt1 | contig 12511 bp, 9 predicted proteins | sample P1T30metagenome_FD_192432 | JGI IMG/M metagenome (GOLD analysis project Ga0265780, IMG submission 192432) | Plant litter microbial communities from East Loma Ridge, Irvine, California - P1 T30 | ecosystem: Environmental > Terrestrial > Plant litter > Unclassified | place: USA: California...
CGGGACAGCGCGGCGCGCCAGCTGCAGGATGGCCAGGATGCCGTGCAGGCAAGCGCGCAACACATCGCGGCCACCACCCGCGCCCAGGCTGAGGGCGCACACTGGCTGGCGCGCCATGCCTCGCTGGCGCCGCTGGCGGCACAGTGGCCGCGCTGGGACCGGCTGTTCGCGCAGGCTGAAACAGCGGGCGCGCACGTGGCCGCCAGTGCCGATGCGCTGGCGCAGGCGCAGCGCGCGGTCGACACCACCACGGCCCGGGCCGCGCAGGCCACGTCCCAGCTGGCTGCCGCCCACGCTACCTTGCAACAACGCGAGCAGGCGCGCATCGAGGCTGCCGCCACGCTGGCGAACGTGGCTGCCGGCGACATGGGCGCCGCGCGCCAGGCGCTCGACACGCGCCGCGACGCGCTCGCTGTTGCCGAACGCACCTGGTCGCTGCTGGTCACCACGCGCGTGCGCCACGACGACGTCCAGGTCCAGGCCGCGTCCCTGGAACAGGCCGGCGCCAGCGCGCTGGCCGCGCTGGCGGCCGCCGGGCAGGCTGCGCCGCAGCTGGCCGCGGTTGCGCAGCAGTCGGAACGCTCGCTGGCGGCAGCCGAGCTGGCATGCGCCGGTGATGTCGTCGACCTGCGCGCCACGCTGGTCGACGACGCGCCCTGCCCGGTCTGCGGCAGCCTCGCGCACCCCTACCAGGACGGCGATGTGCGCCTGGACGGCATGCTGGCGAACTTGCGCGCCGAAGTGCGGCGCTGCCGCCAGCAGGTCCAGGACAATATCCAGGCCCAGGCCAGTGCACGCGCCGCGCACGAGAGCGTGGGCGAACGCCTGCCGGCGCTGCAGCGCGAACGGGCGCAGCTCGCCACGTCGCTGGCGGAACTGGAAGCCGAGTGGCAGGCCGAGCCGCTCGCCGCCAGCGCGCCACCGGCGCCGCAGCGCAGCGACTGGTTCGGCGAACAACTCGCTGCGCTGCGGACGGCGCTGCGCGACCTCGATCAGCAGGAACAAACCGCACGCCGGGCCACCCTGGCGCGCGACAACGCGCAGCAGGCCTGGGAGCAGGCGCAATCCGCCCATGCACAGTTGCTGCAGGCAACGCATGGCGACAGCACCCGGCTGGCGCGGCTCGAGGCGGAACGCGCCGCGCAGGCCGGCAAGCACGACGCGGCGCTGGCCTCCCTGGCTGATGTGCTGCAGGAACTCGATGGCGTGCTGGTGGAGGACGACCCCGACTGGCAAACCAGTTGGGCGAGCGGCCCCGCAGCCTTCCGCGCGGCCCGTGGCGCCGACGCCACTGCCTGGACCGAGCGGTCCACGGCCCAGGCCGCGCTGAGCGCCACCCTGGCAACACAGCAGGCTGGCCATGGCGCGCTGGTCGAACGCACCGGCCACCTCGGTACTGTCGTCGAGGAGGCCGCGCGCGCATTTGCCGTGAGCGACACGGAACTGCGTGCCCGCCTGGGCGAGCGCGCCGCACTGTGGGATGGCCGTCCAGTGGCGGCGGTCGAGCAGGAACTCGCACAAGCAATCGCGGCGGCACGCCAGGCCTTGCAGGCGGCGCAGGCGCAGCTGCACGGCGCTGCGCAGGCCGAAGCTGCCGCGCGCGCGGCGCTCGCCCAGGCGCACGCCCATGTGGCGGCGCTACAGGCCGGCGCCAGCGCCACGGGAGCGCGGCTGTCCGACTGGCTGGAAGAGTATGCGGCGTCCCCATCCGGCCTGGAACCCATCGCCAGCCTCGCCGAACTGGGCGACCTGCTGGCTGTCGGCAGCGCGTGGATCGCGCAGGAACGTGCGGCGCTGGCCGATCTCGCGAGCGGTGTCGCGCGCGCCACGACGGTCCGCGCCGAGCGCCAGGCGCAGGCAGCCGCGCACCTGGCTCTGCACGCCGATGCGGCAGCCACGCCGCTCGAAACGGTCGAGGCGTCGCTGGCGGCGGTCATGGAGCAAAGGCGCGGCGCCGACGCGCTGGCGGGCGGCCTGCGCCTGCGCGCGGCCCAGGACGACGCGCGCCGACGCGACGCGGAAGCAGTACTGGCCGACATCGAGCGCCAGCAAGCCGCCGAGCAGCGCTGGGGCCGCCTGTCCGAGCTGATCGGGTCGGCTGACGGCAAGAAATTCCGCAACTACGCCCAGCAGTTCACGCTCGACGTACTGCTCGGCTACGCCAACAGCCACCTGGCGCACCTGGCGCGGCGCTACCGGCTCGAACGTGTAATGGTGGGCAATGCGCCGTCGCTGGCGCTGATGGTGCGCGACCAGGACATGGGTGGCGAAGTGCGTTCCGTCAATTCGCTGTCGGGCGGCGAATCGTTCCTCGTGTCCCTGGCACTGGCGCTGGGCCTGGCGTCGCTGTCGTCGAACCGGGTGCGCGTCGAATCGCTGTTCATCGACGAAGGATTCGGCAGCCTCGACAGTGAAACGCTGGGTGTCGCCATGGATGCGCTGGACGCACTGCAATCGATGGGGCGCAAGGTGGGCGTCATCTCGCACGTGCAGGAAATGACGGAACGCATCTCGGCAAAAATCCTGGTGCGTCCGGCGGGTGGAGGCAGCAGCGCGGTGACGGTCAGCGCTTAGCTGCGTTTGCTTAGCTGCGTTTGCTTAGCTGCGTTTACTTAGCTGCGTTTGCTTAGCTGCGTTTGCTTAGCTGCGTTTGAATACGTGAAAGAGCCTTTCGACATATCGCCAACAAGTGCGCGGGCAGGCAGGATGATAGAGACTGTGCAAGTCATACGATGCGAGTACGGTCAAGGCAACCTCGGTCATGCACCCGGCTCATGACATTCAGGCGATCGCCTTTTGATAGCGGCCGTACTCGGTGCGGCTCGGACGACTCGGACGCCTCAGGCGACCAGCGGTGTCACCTGCATGCCCAGCAAAATGGGGGTGGTCGACTGGCTGGCGATGGTCACGCTGTTGCTGCTGGCTGACCAGGTGGCCTTCATGGTCGTGTCCGACGAGCTCGTTTGCGTTCCGGCACTGACAAAAAATGGCCCCACGCCGAAACCGCTCGACGAGTTGTAGGCGGCGTAAGCCGACTGGTAACTGTCCGAGTCCATGGTCAGGGTGATCGACGGATACATGCCGATCAGCAGTCCGGTCGGGCGCACCAGGTTACCGGCGTTCTTGTAAGCGTACATCAGCGACGAGTCGAACCAGGGGCCAGGCGCCACGTTGACGGTATCGACGGCGTCAAAGCCCAGCGTCAAGCCAAAGCTGGACGACGAAGTGTCGACGTTCACCGCCGTGGACGATTGGGTCGACGAGCCGCCGGCGGACCAGAACCAGTAATCGGTGGACCAGCTGGTTTGGCTGAAATACGTCGACTTGGAAAAATCGTAGTGGGCCGACGACGCATTGAAGCTGATGGTGATCGGTTGCTGGCCCGTATTCCCGTGCTGGCTGATGGTGCTGTCGACCCAGCTGGAAAATTGATGCAGGTCGCCCGGCACATAGGTCGGCACGACAAGGGTGCCGGTGCCGGCGCCGTTGTCGATGGTCATCTCGGTCGGCAAGGTGGCAGAGGCGCCGAGCATCGCGCTGCGCAGGGTATCGACAGTGTTCTTGGCAAGCTGGATTGCGACGTAGTCCTGGCCGTAGACAGCGGTGTAGATGGTGCTGAGCTGGCTGTTGCAACCGCTGACCGCATTCGCGTCGGTGTTGATGGTCGTGCCCCACGAGGTCTGCGCGAGATAGCTCGCAAAGCTGGCGTACTGGCCTGGAAACAAGGTGCTCGCCTGGGTGAATGCAGCGCTGGCGGCGGTCAAATCGGTGGAGTATTGCTTGGTGGCGGTGGCGAGGCTGGCCTTGATCATGTTGATCTGGCCCTGCTGCGTCGGCGTCGGGGCCTTTTGCGAATTGCTGGGCACCAGGTTGTCGATGTAGGTAGCGTAATCGTTGAAGAATAAATTCGGCGTCTGGTCGAAAAAACCCTGCGGATACATTTCGGTGTTGCTCAGGTTGTAGATTTGTCCCAGCGCGGCGTTGATGCTGGGCGCTGGCGACAGCGCCGTCGAGTAGCAGGCCAGGTTGGCCGGTGTGGCATTTCCTGCAAGAACCAGACTGGGTACATTGGCAGGCAGGCCAAATGCCTTGGCAAGTCCAGCGGCGTAAATTGCAAACATATCTTGATTGTCGAGTGACATGATCATTCCTTGTGGGTGAATGTAGCGGTTGGGAGGGGCTGTCGAGCGTTCGGCATCCCTTGCTGCAATGTAGTGAGTTTGCCGTTGCCGTATAAGTAACAGCGGGTATCAGTGGGGACGCGTTACGGTATCGCCGGCGCCAGCATTGCGCGTGCTTCATGCAACCTCGTGGCGGACCTTCCCCGCCGCTCAGACGCCGGTCGAGCGCGCGAACGTTAGCCGCGATTCGAACCCGCTGTGGGCACAGTGCCCGGATTTCGCGAGAGGTCAGCGCGCCCGGTCTGTCTTGTGCGACCATGCACGCTTCGTTCCACTTTCGTGGCCCCATCGACAGGAGAGAACCATTGGATGCACACCTGACCACCCTGCTCGCCGATCTGGCGGCGTTCGGCGACGCGCACGACAGCGACGCCGCCAACCGCGCGACCCGCATGCTCAACATCACGCCGGACACGGGCGAGTTTCTTGCTGTCCTGGTGAAGGCCATCGATGCGCGCCGCATCCTCGAGATCGGCACGTCGAACGGCTATTCGACGCTGTGGCTGGCCGATGCCGCCGGCAGCGCCGGCACCGTCACGACCGTCGAACGTTCAGCGGCGAAGATCGCCCTGGCGCGCGCCAATTTTGCGCAAGCCGGGCTGGCGGACCGCATCGACCAGCGCGAGGGGGATGCAGGCGATATCTTGCGCGAACTGGGCGAAGGTACTTACGATCTGCTCTTCCTCGACTCGCTGCGCAGCGCTTACCTCACCTGGTGGCCGGACCTGAAACGCGTCCTGCGCCCAGGCGGCTTGCTGGTGGTCGACAATGCCACGTCGCACCCGGAGGACATGGCAGACTTCACCGCCGCAGTGCGCGCCGACAGCGGTTTCACGACCAGCCTGGTACCGGTGGGGAAAGGCGAATTCCTCGCCGTCAAAGCCTGAGCCGGGAACGCCGGGCCGTTCCGGTCCTCGCTTAGCCAGGGCTGCTCCGGGGTGTAAAATGCCGCCTTTCGCCCATCTTTTTCAGCCTCTTCGACCATGTCCAAACCCGCCCGTATCTTGACTTTCAAATGTACCGCCTGCACCAAGCCCGTCAAGGTGTACCTGCAAAAGGTCTCGGCCTGCTCGCACATCCAGCCTTACCAGGGCATCTGCGATTGCGGCGAGGTGCGCCGCCACGCCACCGGTGATGCCGCCACGGTCGCATCCTTCCTGGCCTCGCCGACCGGCACCTGGTCGCACCACCATTAAGATGACGACGACCGCCACCATCGGCTGGACCGACCCGGCCACGGGCGCGCCGGCCAGCGCCACGTGGCGTTCCGGCAGCGGCCTGGCCGTGCCGAAAAAGGTCATTGTCGCGGGCGACCAGATGGCCGCCGACGTGGCGTATCGCCACGCACTCGACGGCACCGCCCTGCTATGGCGCGGCGACTTCCAGAACGCGCGCCAGCTGCTGCAGGCCATGGCGCGGCGCATCGACCACAAGCCGGCCCGCACGAGCCGCGCCAAGGCCGTCAAGGCGGCCAAGGCGCCGCCCTCGCCGCTGGAATCGTTCCACCTGCATCGCCTGGCCCAGTCGCAGCGCGCGCGCACGCTCGGCATGCTGCTGATTCCCTTCGAGACCGATTACACCGTTCCGCTGCGGCGCGCGCCCGATGTGCGCCAGGCCTGCAATGAAGCCTGGGGCCGTTTCGACGCGCCGTTCGTCGCCTCGCTGCGCGAACTGCAGGGTGTCATCGGCGCCCATGAATGGCGCCGCAAAGGCGTGCCGATTGCCGCGCTGGGCGCGCACATTCACCCCTGGTACGGCGTGTTCTCGCCCATCCGCGGCGAGTATGTGCAACTGGTCAAGGATGCGCCCCTGCCTGCCGGCGCCGGGCAGGAGGCCTTCGATATCGGCACCGGCACCGGCGTGCTGGCCGCCGTGCTGGCGCAACGCGGCGTGCGCCATGTGGTCGCCACCGACATGGACCCGCGCGCGCTTGGCTGCGCACGCGAGAATCTGGAACGCCTCGATCTTGCGCGCCACATCGAGGTCGTGCAGGCCGACCTGTTCCCCGCCGGCCGGGCGGCGCTGGTGGTGTGCAATCCACCCTGGCTGCCCGGCAAGCCCAGCTCATCGATCGAAGCCGCGGTCTACGATCCCGACAGCCGCATGCTCAAAGCGTTCCTGGCCGGCCTGGCTGGCCATCTGCTGCCGGGTGGCGAAGGCTGGTTGATCCTCTCCGACTTCGCCGAACACCTCGGCCTGCGGTCGCGCGGGCAGCTGCTGCAATGGATCGCCAGTGCCGGCCTGGCCGTCGTCGACCGCATCGATACGCGCCCGGTGCACCCGCGCGCCAGCGATGCCGCCGACCCGCTGCATGCGGCGCGCGCGGCCGAAATGACGTCTTTGTGGAGGCTGCGCACAAACTAGCCTTGTCAGCAACGGCCAGGACGGTTACAATTGCAACCGCGGGGTGGAGCAGTCTGGCAGCTCGTCGGGCTCATAACCCGAAGGTCACAGGTTCAAATCCTGTCCCCGCAACCACATTCTGTATCGCCCTGATGAAGCTGATCTGGGTTGATGAAATCAAGCCCGACTGTCAAAGCCCGACTCTTGCAGCCGGGCTTTTGTTTTCTGGGCAGAGTTTTTTGCCGCAGCGTCCTGCCATGAGAGACAAAAAAGATATCGCCACGCTCGACCTGCCGGGTTTCGAAGCGGTTGCGGCCCCGGACAGCGTCGCACCCGAAGCCGCCGCCAAGCCGGCACGTCACGCACCGCGCACGCGCCGCGCCGCGCCCCGGCAAGAACAGTTGCCGCTGCTCGAAGAAACCGACGCGTCCGGCTTGCCGGTCTGGCGCCGCGATGACACACTCGACCTGACCGGCCTGCCGGTCTGGGCGCCCGCCTGAACCCCTGCCGAACCGACCCGCCAAGCCCATGACCCACGACACCGATTCCTTTGCCACGCTGGCGCTGTCCGCGCCCTTCCTCGCCAACCTCGACGCGCTCGGCTACAAGCAGATGACCGCGATCCAGGCGGCCAGCCTGCCGCCGGTGCTGCAGGGACGCGACCTGATCGCCCAGGCCAAGACCGGCAGCGGCAAGACCGCGGCGTTCGGCATCGGCCTGCTCAGCAAACTCAACCCGACCTGGTTCGCGGTACAGGGGCTGGTGCTGTGCCCCACGCGCGAACTGGCCGACCAGGTGGCCAATGAATTGCGCCGCCTCGCGCGGGGCGTCGGCAACGTCAAGATCCTGACGCTGACCGGCGGCACGGCCATGCGCCCGCAAATTGCTTCGCTAGAGCACGGCGCGCACATCGTCGTCGGCACGCCCGGGCGCATCCGCGACCACCTGGGCCGCGCCACGATCGACCTGTCCAAGGTACAAACGCTGGTGCTCGACGAAGCCGACCGCATGACCGACATGGGTTTCTATGACGAAATCGCCGGCATCGTCAGCGCCTGCCCGAAGCGCCGCCAGACGCTGCTCTTCTCCGCCACCTACCCCGACGATATCCGCACTGCCACCGCATTGTTCCTGAACGACGCGGTTGAAGTGAGCGTCGAGGCGACCCACACCACCGGCCAGATCGAGCAGCGCTTTTATGAAGTCGGTTTCGACGAGCGCGACGAAGCGGTCGGCAAGCTGCTCGGCCACTTCCGCCCGGTGTCGGCGCTGGCCTTCTGCAATACCAAGGTGCACTGCCGCGAACTGGCCGACAGCCTGCGCGCGCAGGGCTTCTCGGCGCTGGCGCTGTACGGCGAACTCGAGCAGCGTGAACGCGATGAAATCCTGGTGCTGTTCGCCAACCGCAGCTGTTCGGTACTGGTGGCAACCGACGTCGCCGCCCGGGGCCTCGACATCGCCAACCTCGAAGCGGTGATCAACGTCGACGTCTCGAAGGACACCGAAGTGCACGTGCACCGCATCGGCCGCACCGGGCGCGCCGGGGAGAACGGCCTGGCGCTGTCGCTGTGCGCGCCCAATGAAAAGAAATGGGTGCGCCTGATCGAGGAGTACCAGGGCGCACCGGTCAACTGGCATACGCTGGACGAGCTCGAAGGCGGCGCCGTCGCGGCCGAGCCTGCGCCTATGGTCACGCTGGTGATCATGGGCGGCAAGAAAGACAAGCTGCGGCCGGGCGACGTGCTGGGCGCGCTCACCGGGGACGCCGGCCTCGTCAAGGAGCAAGTTGGCAAGATCAATGTGTCGGAGTTCATGACCTACGTTGCGCTGGACCGCCACGTGGCAATGCAGGCCTTCAAACGCCTCGCGGCAGGCAACCCGCTCGGCGCCGATTTTGGCGCCATCAAGGGCCGCAACTTCAAGATGCGCTTCATCGCGGTGTAATGCGCGCCGGGGCCACGCCTGCCCGTGGCCGGCCTTGCACGCAGTACACGACAGGCGTCGCATAAACGCTGCAAATCTGTCATCATTGCTGCTGACTAAAACAGGCAGCAGCAATGACCACCACGAATTCCTCACACGATCAGACCGCCGCCGGACGCACCGTCCGGGACATCATCGAGCACCAACCGGCGCAGGTGAACGAGGTCTGGTGCCGCAAGATCCTGCGCCAGTTGCTGCAGTCGCTCGAGACGCAATACACGGACGGCGCGGCGCATCGGCTGATCATGCCGGACACCATCGTCATCCAGCCCAGCGGCGACGCCGTCCTGCTGCCCGACCCCGACGCCAATCCCGACTTCCAGCCCGAAATCGCGGCCGACCTGCGCGCCCTCGCAGCGGTGATTCACTACGCCATCACCCATGAAATGCCGGCCGCAGGACCGTTGATGGGCCGCGGCCTGGAAGGCTACAGCGATTCCCTGCTGAACGCGATCGACCGCTGCATGTCGCCCAACAAGTCCCTGCGCCCGCAAACCGTCGCCGCCTTGCGCGACCTGCTTGGCATGGTGTCGCTGGGATTGCTGAAGCAGTCGACTGCCGTGCCAGCCACCGTACCGGCGCTGCCTGTCCAGCCTGTCCCGGCAACGGCGCCCGCCGTGGCCAGACCGGTTGACCTGGGTCCGCCCGCCTCCGGCAGGAAATGGTTATGGATCGGCCTGGCCGCCGTGCTGCTGGGCGGCGCACTGTATATCGTCCGCGAACACGGCGCCGAGAAACTGGTGGGGGCGCCGGTACAGCCGGCCCGCACCGCGGCGCCGGTTCCGCCGCCGCCTCCCCTTGCCGACCCGGCGCCTGCGGAGGCGCCGGCCGCACCGGCGCCCGACAGCGCGGCGCCGGCGGCAGCACCGGCCGCCCAGCCGGAGGCCAGCGCCCCCGCCATGCCAGCCACGCCGGAGCGCAGCAGCCAGGCGGACGCCGCCACGACCGCCGGCACCGCCAGCTACCGCCTGATGATCAAGCCCTGGGGCAATATCTACGTCGATGGCCAGCGCCGCGGCGTCAGTCCGCCATTGAAACGTCTCGTACTCCCCGCCGGCCCGCATACGGTGATGCTGGAAAATCCCGGTTATCCCGACCAGATCGTCCAACTGAACAGCACGCGCGGCGGGTCCGGACAGATCGCCCATGATTTCCTGGCGGCCCCGGCTGATTCCCCGGCCACCGCCCCTGCCAACTGAGGATGTGCATGCGAGCTTCGCTTTCGATCACGGCGCTGGGCGCCACCCTGATGCTCACGGCCTGCGCCGACCTGCCTACCTTTGGCCGGAACGCGCCGGGCGGCAATCACCCGGCGGCCAATGCCGACCATCCGCGCGCGGAGGCCGTGCTGGCGCGCGACAACCAGCGCGAGGCCGCGCGTGACGCGGTCCGCGATCCAGTGCGTGACCAGGCGCGCGAATCTGCGCGTGACGCGGCAGCGTCATTGCGTGAAGGAATCCGCCTCTACAACAACGGCGACTTCAACAACGCCATCGCGAAATTGAATGCTCCGGAAATCCAGAACGCGAACACCGCGACACGCCTCAGCGCCTTGAAATACAGCGCCTTCAGCTATTGCGTCACGCAGCGGACGGCCCAGTGCCGCCAGGCTTTCGACAAGGCGCTGCGCCTCGACGCCAGCTTCGCGCTGGCGCCCGGCGAAGAAGGCCACCCGATGTGGGGCCCGGTGTTTGACAAAGCCCGCGCCGGCCGCTGATCGCGCCGCTTACAGCGTCGGATTGATGCTGGCCACGAACGCCGGGGGACGGCGCGCCTTGCTGGCCTGCTCGTAGGCATAGGCCAGCCCCAGCATCTCGGCATCGCTCCAGGCCGTTCCCACGAACGAGAAGCCCACCGGCAAGCCCTTGATGAAGCCCGCCGGTACGGTGACGTGCGGGTAGCCGGCCACGGCCGCCGGGGACGAAAAGCTGCCGCCGTAATGGTCGCCGTTGATGTAATCGGTCAGCCACGCCGGCCCGCCGGTGGGTGCGACCAGCGCGTCGAGCTTGAATTCCTTCAACACCTTGTCGATGCCTTCTTCGCGCGCGTAACGGCGGTTCTCGCGCTGCGCCCTGACGTATTCCGGCGCGTCGAGACCGTCTTTTTTCGCCGAGGCGACCAAGTGTTCCTGGCCGAAATACGGCATCTCGCGCGCCGCGCGCTTGCTGTTAAAGAAAATCAGCTCGTCCATGTTCCGGATCGGTGCGTCGGGCGCATAGGTTTTCAGGTAGCTGGCCAGGCCCGGCTTGAATTCGTACAGCAGCACCTCGGTTTCGGTGTCGCCGTATTTGTCGGTATTCGGCAGCTTGACGTCGACCAGGATGGCGCCCTGCTCGCGCAGCACGGCCAGCGCCCGCTCGGCAAGGGCGTCGACCGCATCGCTGGAGCCGAAGAAATTGCGCGCCACGCCGAGGCGCTTGCCCTTCAGCGCGCCCGCCTGCAACGCCTTGACGAAGTCGAATTGCTTGTTGGCGCTGTCATTCGTCGCGGCATCGTCGGGGTCGGCGCCCAGCATCGCGGCGGCCATCAGCGCGGCATCTTCCACCGTGCGCGTCATCGGACCTGCCGTATCCTGTGATTCGGCAATCGGGATGATGCCGCTGCGGCTGAGAAGGCCCAGCGTCGGCTTGAAGCCGACGATGCCGCAGGTCGAGGCAGGCGACACGATCGAGCCGTCCGTCTCGGTGCCCACGGCCAGGGTGGCGAAACTGGCGGCGATGGCGGCGCCCGAGCCGGAACTCGAACCGCTGGTGTTGCGGTCGAGTGCATGCGGATTGCGGGTCTGCCCGCCGCGCCCGCTCCAGCCGCTGATGGAATGGGTCGAGCGCATGTTCGCCCATTCGCTGAGGTTGGTTTTGCCGAGGATGACGGCGCCGGCCGCGCGCAGCTGCTTGACGATGTGCGCATCCTGGCGCGCGCGCACGCCGGCCAGCGCCAGCGAACCGGCGCTGGTGCTCATTTTGTCGGCGGTGGCGATGTTGTCTTTCAACAGGACGGGGATGCCGTGCAACGGCCCGCGCACCTTGCCAGCCTTGCGCTCGGCGTCCATGGCGGCAGCGATCGCCAGGGCATCGGGGTTGAGCTCGATGACGGCGTTGACGTGCGGGCCGCTTTTATCAAGCTTGGCAATCCGCGCCAGGTATTGGCGCGCCAGCGACTGGGCCGTCAACGTGCCGGCCCGCATGCGCGCCGCCTGCTCGCGCACACCAGCCTCGAGAATATTGTCCACACGCGCCGCGCTGGCGCCTTTGACCACACCAGCGGCCACGCCTGCCGCCATACCCAACTGAACAAACTGCCTGCGCTCCATGCTCGATCCTCTTGTATTGGAAAAGAACAATATAGCAGGCTTCGCGCCGCCCTTCGCCCAAAACTCAGGCGAAAAAAAGCTGCCCGAAGGCAGCATTTTTGAAGACGCCGGAACGTCTTAGTTGCGCACGACGCGCTTGTATTCGTTGGTGCGGGTATCGATTTCGATGACGTCGTCCTGGGCGACGAACAGCGGCACCTGGACGGTGTGGCGATGGGCTTCCACAGCGTTTTCGATCTTGGCTTCTTTGAGGACGTTGCCCGACGTGTTGCCCTTGACCGCTGGCTCCGAGTACACGACCTGGCGTGCGATCGTCGTTGGCAGTTCAACCGAGATGGCCTTGCCGTCGTAGAACACGGCTTCGCATTCCATGCCGTCTTTCAGGTAATGCAATGCATCGCCCAAGTTCTCTTCTTCGATTTCGTACTGGTTGTATTCCTGGTCCATGAAGACGAACAGCGGATCGGCGAAGTACGAGTAGGTCACCGGCTTTTTGTCCAGGACGACCACGTCGAACTTGTCATCGCCGCGGAACACGTTTTCCAGCGGGCTGTTCGTCAGAAGATTCTTCATCTTCCACTTGTAGGTGAAGCCCGTGCGGCTCGAACCGTTCACATCGGAACGCAGGACGATGAACGGCTTGCTGTCCACCATGATGATATTGCCAACACGAATTTCTTTTGCGGGTTTCATA
>Ga0265780_10008450_pt1 | contig 12509 bp, 8 predicted proteins | sample P1T30metagenome_FD_192432 | JGI IMG/M metagenome (GOLD analysis project Ga0265780, IMG submission 192432) | Plant litter microbial communities from East Loma Ridge, Irvine, California - P1 T30 | ecosystem: Environmental > Terrestrial > Plant litter > Unclassified | place: USA: California...
TCTTTAGCGCCTGCAGGTCCAGCACATTGCTGCTGGCGTCCATCTTGGCGATATACGGGATCAGGAAGTTCAGGTAGGCGTCGCCCGCGACCGCCGAGCCGTCGTTGGTCCAGCGCCCCTGCACGCCACTGGCCTTGCCGTAGTTGCGGATGAAGTCTTCGCGGCTGATATTGGCAAAGGCCGAGCAGGCGCCGTTGGCAGGCACATTGAAGTAGCCGCGCAGCTTGGCGTTATCAAGGTTGCAGTTCAGGGCCGCGCCATGGGCCGGCGAAATCACGTCGTTCTGGTAGCGCGCGTTGAGGAAGTTGCTGGCGCCGGCCGTGTCGTTGCCGGTGAAGACGGCATTGAAGCCGCTGGTGCCGCCGGTGTGGCGCAGGTTGGCCGACAGCTTGATGCCCGAGTCGAGCACATGGGTCGCCTTGGCGCTGAACATCTGGAAATTCGGGTGCAGGCCGTCGGCCTGGTCGATCTCGCGGCTGCCGTACTCGCCCAGCATCGTAAAGCGGCGATTATAGGGCGAAGCCGTGGTGCCGCTGCCGAAATCGATTCCGAGCGGTTCGATCGAATCGTTATTCAGCACCGTCGGGTTAGCCGGCGTGCCGCTCTGGGTGAAGCGCGGCACCGAGATCGGCAGGTTCTGGTAGAAGGCGGTGCGGTCGTTCAGGTAGTGACCGTCCAGGCGCAGAGTGGTGCGCTTGTTGTCGCTGGTGAAGATCAGGTTGCCGCGCACCTGGCCGCCTTTGTCGGCCGTGTAGCCGGTGTCGCGGATGCCGTCGCTGCGGCGATAGAAGCCGCCGATGGCGCCGGTCAGGTTGTCGTTGATCGGGCCCGAGACGAAGGCGTCGTGGCGCCAGAAACCGTAGTCGGCGTACTCGATCTTGTAGCCCGCTTCCAGGCTCTTGCCGCCGGTGCGGGTGATGTGGTTGACGGTGGCGCCCAGGCCATTCGAATACAGGATGCCGCCGGGGCCGCCCTTGACCGCCTCTACTGCCTCGGTCATCAGGTCGTCGCGCACCAGCACGTCGTTGTTCATGAACGGCACTTCCGGTTCTTCATAGGCCGGCAGGCCGTCGATCAGCTGCGGCGAGAAGCGAAAGCCCCCGGCCACCGGCAGGCCGCGCACCGTGATGTTGTTGCCGGCCTCGCCGGCGGTGCTGCCCTCGGCATAGATGCCGGGCAGGTTGCCGAGCAGGTCGGCGGTGCTGATCGGCGCCAGGCGCTGCATCTCTTCCGCGCTGATCGTATTGATCGAGAAGGTCGCGTTCTTCTTGCTGGTGGTCTGGGTGACGCCGGTGACGATGACGACGGCGGTGCCGTCTTCGGCCTGGGCCTGGGCTTCGGCCGCAGCAGCGCTTGTCGTTTGCTGCTGGGCGAAGGCGAGTGCCGGCATCAGGGCGATGACCAGGGCAGCCGAGCGGCCGATATAGGATGAAATTGAGTAAGGCATGGAAAGCGTCTCCTGAGAGTGGTTTTATAGTCGTCTTTTATGTTCAAGAACTTCTACCGTGCTCACGACGGCGAATCGTGTCCATCGTTGTCATGAGCGACCGGGCGAAGCACGCCGGACACCGCTAGACCGCACCTGGCGCCGCCGGTTCGGCGTCAGGCATGACTTGGTTCAGGTACGGCAGGTCGGCGCCGCGCCGCGAGCAGGTGATGGCGGCGGCGCGCGCCGCGAACGCCAGCGCCGCGCGCAATTCATCGGCGCCGATGTCCTGCACCGCCTGGCGCGTGAGGCGCCCGGCGCGCTGCAGGCAGGCCAGCAGGCCGGCCTGGAAAGTGTCGCCGGCGCCGACGGTATCGACCACCGTCACCGGCACGGCCGGTAGCGTGAAAGCCGGCAGCGCGCGCGTCGCCGCCACCACGCCCTGCTCGCCGCGGGTGACCACCACCAGCGCCACGCCGGCCTCCAGCGCCCGTTCCACGAAGCTTGACATCGCCAGTCCCGGATACAGGGCGTGGATATCCTCTTCGCTGACCTTGAGCACATCGGCGCGCTCCTGCATCCAGCGCAGGGCCTCGCGCCAGCGGTCGACATTTGGCTCGATCGTCAGCCGCACATTGGGGTCATACACGATCAGGCTGCGGCCGCGCTGGCGTTCGACCAGCGCGCGCAGCGTCGAGGCGACCGGTTCGACCACCATGCAGTACGAGCCGACGTGGATCGCCTCGGCGTCGTGTGCAACCAGCGCGAGGTCGGCCGGATGCACCATGCGCTCGGCGGTGTCGTTGCCGTAGAACGCATAGTGCGGCACGCCGCGCTCGTCGACGCTGACCATAACGAGCGCCGAGGCGGCATCGGGCCGTGGCGCGGCGTCAAGGTTGACGCCTTCGGCCTGCAGCGCCGCGTGCAGCTTGCGGCCGAACACGTCTTGCGCCAGGCCGCCGAAGAATTGCGCGCTGCCTTGCAGGCGCGCCAGGCCGATGGCCAGGTTGAACGGCGAACCGCCCTGGCGCGCCGACAGCTCGATGCCGGCCGCGACTTCCTGCTGTGCGAACACATCGAATAACGCTTCGCCACATACGACGATCATGCAACCTCCGAATGACCATTGAAACCGTTGATTTGGATGGCGCCCGGCGCCTGCGGCTCGATCCGCACGCCATCGGGGCCGAATACGTGCAGCGCACCGGCCATGGGCCGTACCGCCCAGGGGTTGCCGACAGCTGGCGGCGCATCCTTGATCGACACCACCAGCGGCTTGGACAAGCCGGCTACCTCGAGGTGCACATGCGACTCGGCGCCCAGCCGCTCGACCAGCACCACCACGCCGCGCAGCGGGCCGTCGGGGTCGGGCGCCAGGTGTTCCGGACGCACGCCGGCGGTGACCTTCTGGCCGGCGGCTTCACGCTGCGTCCAGTCGAGCGCCACCGCGCCCAGCGCCAGGCGGCCGGCGGCATCGAGCGCAGCCTCGACCAGATTCATCTTCGGCATGCCGATGAAGCCTGCGACGAACACATTGGCCGGCCGCTCGTACAAGGCCATCGGCGCGCCGATCTGCTGCACCCCGGACGGGCCCAGCACCACGATGCGGTCGGCCAAGGTCATGGCCTCGACCTGGTCGTGGGTGACATACACCATCGTCGCGCCAAGCTGCTTGTGCAGGCGAGCGATCTCGACCCGCATATCGGCGCGCAGGGCTGCGTCCAGGTTCGACAACGGCTCATCGAACAGGAAGGCGCGCGGTTTGCGCACGATGGCGCGGCCGATCGCTACGCGCTGGCGCTGGCCGCCCGACAGTTGCGGCGGGCGGCGCTCCAGCAGGTGCTCGAGCTGGAGCATGCGGGCGACTTCGTGCACCGCCAGCTTGATCTCGGCCTTGGGCACCTTTGCCAGGCGCAAGCCGAAGGCGATGTTCTCGAACACGCTCATGTGGGCATACAGCGCGTAGTTCTGGAACACCATCGACAGGCCGCGCCGCGCCGGTGGCGTTTCATTGACCCGCTCGCCGTCGATCCGGATCTCGCCGGCGCTGATGTCCTCGAGCCCCGCGATCATGCGCAGTACGGTCGACTTGCCGCAGCCCGATGGGCCGACCAGCACGACGAATTCACCGTCGCCGATCGTGAAATCGATGTTCTTGAGGATGTGGTTGCTGCTCTTGCCGGGGTAGGTCTTGCCGACGCCGGCCAAGGTAATGGATGCCATGCTGATGTCCTTGATTAAGGTGCCGCACCGGCCGGCTGCGCGGGCACGACCGGCTTGCCGTTCGATGCTCCCATGCGCCAGACCCTGAGTTTGACAATGCGGTCGCCCGGCGCCGCATTCAAGGCCAGGCCGGTTGCGTCCAAGCGGCTCGGGTACACCCGGCTGGTCAGGCTCTTGCGTTCGTTCAGGTAGGCCTCGACCATCGAACGGTCAAGGAAGACGCGCAGGCGCAGGTGCTCGCCACGTGCGTCGAAGGCCCCACCCTGCACGCCGCGCGAACGGGCGCTTGGATCGAGTGTGGTGTGCCTGCGGTCGATCGCGAAGCGCTTGTTCGCCTGATCGATTACCAAGGTGGTGCGCTCGGCATTGTCCGGCGTCTTGCGCAGTACCAGGCGGCGTGGAGTCGTGTTGCCGGGCGCAGGAGCCAGTTCCAGCTCGATCTCAAGCAGGTCGCCCTTGATGCCGGCCAGGCGCGCCGCGGCGGTCGCCGCCGTCACGTTGCTCAGGTCGAGCAGCAGTTCCTGGCGCAGGCTGGCCAGTTCGGCGATCGGCGCCAGGCGCAGGTCGCCGTCCTCACCGATGCCGAGCGCGATCGGCAGGCCGGCATTGTGTGCCCAGCCGCTATCCCATTCCTGGCGGGCGCTGCGCTGCCCTTGGGCGATCGAGAACACGATGCTGCGCCCGGTCTTGGGATCGACGAAGCCGGTCGGGCCCGAGAAGTGGTTTTCACCCAGGTCGAACACGCGCGGCGCCTCGCTGTCGGGAATGAAGCGCGCGCTGGCGCTGTCGAACACGCCGGTCCAGTAATAGGCTTGCGCCTTGACGTCAACCAGGAAGGCATGGCGCGCTCGGCCATCCTTACCGTTCCCGATCGGCAGCAGCAAGGGCAACTCCCAGGTGCGGTCAAAGGCCGGGTACTTGACCGGGTCGATGGTAAACAGCGGGCCGCGCGCCTTCCAGTTCATCAGGTCGGTCGATTCATAGACCAGCGCAGTGCCGCTGCGGCCAGGCTCGCGCGACGCGACCAGCTGGAACCAGCGATCGCCCTCTTCGTCCCGGAACACGAAGGGGTCACGGAAGTCGCCCTTGCTGCCGTTGCCTTCTTCTTGCACGGTCACCGGCACCGGATGCTTTTGCCATTGCACCAGTTCAGGGTCGGCGGGATTTTTCGGCCAGGCGACAGCGCTGCGTTCACGCACCGGCGCCGAGTCGTTACCGGCGGTGAAGAACAGCATCGGCGTGCCGTCTTTCCTGTAGGTCGCGCTGCCGGACCAGATGCCGTCCGGGGCCAGCGTATCGTCTTCGGGCGCCAGCGCCATCGGCAGTTCGCGCCAGTGCACCATGTCCGGGCTGGTCCAATGGCCCCAGTGGATCTGGTGCCAGAACGGGCCGAACGGATTCTTCTGGAAGAACAGGTGGTACTGGCCCCCGAAGTAGAACGCGCCATGCGGCTCGTTCATCCAGCCGAAATCGGGCATCGCGTGGAATTGCGGGCGATGGCGGTCGCCGTCGAACACGGCGGCGTCGATCGTGAGGTCGGCGCGCGTCAGTTGCGGCGCCTTGCCGCCGCGCGCGGCCAGGTCGGCGCGCATGGTGGCAGCGACCGTCGCCGCATCGCGCGCGCCGGCATCGATGCGCACCTCGTCCATCAGGCCGAGGAAGGTATTCATCTCGAATATCTCGGCCACCTTGCGCGGCTCGGAATGGCGGCCGATCGTCAGGCCACGCGCCGGCACGGTGAAGGCGCCTTCCTTCGGGGCGACGCCGCTCGCCACCAGTTCGCCATCGAGGAAGAGCTGGACACGCCGGCTGCGCGGCTCGACACTGGCCGCCACGTGCGACCAGCGGTCTTTCGGTAGCTTGCGGTCGGTAACGCGCAGATCGAATTCTGAAACGCCGAATCCCAGCTTGATGCCCCAGGCGCCGAATCGGTACATCCCGAACGAAAAGCCGGACTTGGCCTTCTCGTCATACTGGCTCATGAAACCCGAATACTGGCCGCCATCGCCCCACTCGAAGGCATGCGGCGCGACCCAGGCGCTGACGGTCCAGCCGCCGGCCAGCTGCGGCGCCGACAGGCCGGGCGCCTCGATATCGGTCGAGTAGCCGTCGAACAGCAGGCAGCCGTTCTTGATGCAGGCGCTTGCGGCGCGCCATTGCGGATCCGAGTTCGGCTTGTAGCGGGCTTCGTTGAACACGAAACTCACCGGATCGCGGCGCTTGGACACCGCTTCGAGCGAGTCGCGGCCGTGGCCGTCGTCCAGGCTCCAGGTGGCTAGCGCAGTAGCGGATGTCGAGGGCGCCGCGCCGGTGGCGGCTGCGGGCAGCGATAAGGCCAGCAGCAGCGCGAGGCCAGTCTTCAGGGATGATTTCACCAGGTCTCCTTGGTCGTATTCGATCGCCGCTCGCCGGCGGCCTAATTACTGTCTATCGTTGTCATTACTGGCCGGACGAATCGTCCAGCCGGTAGCGTCCATCTTCCAGGACCAGCGGGATCGGATCGCTGATCTGGCCGACGAATTGGCCATCGGCGCCGGTATCCATGAAAGCCATCAAACCATCCTTGCCGGTCACCGGATCGCGCAGGATCTTGCCGGCGTAGCGCCGGCACGGCACATCGCCATCGAGGAAGCCGTCGGCCGGCGTCCACGGTCCGAGCGGATGGTCTGCTACCAGGTAGTGGGTGCCGGACACGCCGCCGCCGTGATTGGCGCGCTGGGTTTCGGACCAGTGTTCGCGCACATTGCAGAAGGTGCAGAACCAGCGGCCATCGCGCTCGAACACCTGCGGCACTTCGAGCTGGCCGTAGTGGCCGCCCTCGTACACTGGCGCGGTCGCTTCCCAGTGCAGCAGGTCGGTCGAGATGGCATGGCCGATCACGCCGCGCTCGTACTTCTCGCCGTCCTTGCGGCGCGCGGTGAAGAACATGTGGTAGGCGCCATCGATTTTCTCGGGCAGCACCCATGGATCGCGCAGCGCGCGGTCGTGCCATGCGCCTTCGGCAAATTCTTCGTAATAGCGCTCGTCGAGATCGAGCGCCAGGCCATCGCCGACCCGGGTCCATGGGCCGTCGATGCTGTTCGAGGTGGCGTGGCCGATGCGCTGGCGCATGCCGTTCTCGCTGCGGCTGGTGCCGGTGTAGAACAGGTGGTAGCAGCCCTCGGCGCGGATCACCGAACCGGTCCAGGTGGTGAAGTCGTCCCAGGCCGGGCTGGCCGACGGCTGGAACACGGTGCCGCGATAGTCCCAGTTGCGCAGGTCGCGCGAGACGGCATGGCCGACCGAGACATTCCAGTGGCGCAGATCCGGGTTGCCGATGGCGCGGTCGGCCTGCAGCATGAACAGGTGCTGTTGACCGTCCTCTTCGAAATGCCAGAAGTCCCAGATGAATTTGTCGTCGATGCTCAGTGTCATTGTGATTAGCGAGAGTGAAAGTAAGGCCTTAGCCCTTGATGCCGGCGCCCGCCACCGAGGCGACGAACTGGCGTTGGAATGCGAGGAACACCGCCAGCACCGGCAGGGTCACGATCGATGCGTAGGCCATGATCTGTCCCCAGGAATTGGAGCGTCCGAAGAATTGCTGGATGCCCGGCTGCACCGGCCGCGCGGCCTCGCCCTGCACCACCATGATCGGCCACAGGTACTGGTTCCAGGCGGCGATGAACAGCACGATGGCGGCGGTGGCGATCACCGGCCCGCTATTGGGCAGGATGATCCGGAAGAACAGGGCCCAGGGACCGGCGCCGTCCATCTTGGCCGCTTCATCGAGTTCGGGCGGGATATCGCGAAAGAACTGATAAAACAGGAACACGCAGAAGGCATTGGCCAGGAAGGGAATGATCTGCACGTGCAGGCTGTTGAACCAGCCCATCTGCCAGGTCAGCACGCCGGCCTCGAAGCCGGGCCATGGCAGGCGCGCGACCAGCGACAGCAGCGGGATGGCGATCACCTCGAACGGGATCACCAGCATCGCCACCACCACCGACAGCACCGCGCCGCGGCCGCGCCAGCGCATGCGGCTGAGCGAAAAAGCCAGCATGCTGTTGACCAGGATGCCGCCTACCACCACCAGCGTCGCGATGATGGTCGAATTGAGCAGGAACAGCGGCAGGTTGCTGCGCTCAAAAATGGCAGTGTAGTTGGCCAGCGACCAGCCGGCGTCCGGCACATAGCTGGTCCAGCTGGCGAGGTTGGCGAAGATGGCGTCGTCGTGCTTGAACGAGGCCGCGAACATGAACAGCAATGGAGTCGCGAACACGACGCCGAGCCCGCACATCCCGAGCAGGATCGGCAGGCGCAGCAAGGTGCGGCGGATTGGTTGGGTCATCACTTTGCTCCTTTCGCCAGCAGCATGCGCTGCAGCAGCGACACCAGCAGCACGATGCCGAAGAACACCACGGTGATGGTCGAGCCATAACCGATGTCCTGCTGCCGGAAGCCGCTGCGCACCGCGTGGTAGACCACGGTGGTGGTCGAATCAAGCGGACCGCCCGAGGTCATTACATCGACCTGCGTGAACAGGCCGAAGGCCATCAGCATGGTCGAGACCAGCACGAACACGATGGTGTTGCGCAGGCCCGGCAAGGTGACGTGGATGAAGCGCTGCCAGGCATTGGCGCCCATCAGCGTGGCCGCCTCGTACAGCTCCGACGAGATCGACTGCAGGCCGGCCAGGAATATCAGCATCTGGAAACCGGCGCCCTGCCAGGCCGACATGATGGCGATCGCCAGCAGCGCGTGGCTGCTCTCGCCCAGCCAGTCGGGGCCGGCGTCGGGGTTGCCGATGAGCGCGCGCAGCAGCTCGTTGATCAGGCCACGGTCGGTATTGAGCATGAACGACCATACGATCGAGGCCACCACCATCGACGTCACCACCGGCGCGAAATACACGGTACGAAAGAAGATGCGGCCAGCCATGCGCTGATTGACCAGCAGCGCCAGCCCGAGCGCCACGCCGCACTGCAGCGGCAGCACCAGCAGCGCGAACAGGAAGGTGTTGATCAGCGAGCGATAGAATAGCGGATCGGTGGCCGCCAGCACCACCCGGCGCTGGCCGAGTTCGAATTGCCAGGCCGGTCGATAGCCGGCCAGCTCGGGCTGGGCCTGGCGCACCTGGCGCCAGGTCGGATAGCGCAGGCCTTCTTCATCACGCTGCAAATCGCCCGCCGCATCGCGCAGCGGCGCCACCGTGGTCACCTGCAGCGCCAGCAGCCGCGTGTAGTTATCCAGGCCCACGTAGCCGGTCGGCTCGGGCGACACCAGGCGGTGATTGGTGAAGGTGGCGGCCGCCGCCAGCAGCAGGGGCAGCAGCACGAACACGCCGAACAGGATCAACGCCGGCCCGGCGAAGCCGCTCACTGCCAGCGGGTGGTCCCGACCAAGTATCGTCTTCATTTGCTGGCCGCCTCTCGTGCGTGGATGTTGCGATAACCGTTGTTGCGCGCGATGTCGTACTCGATCGCTTCGACCGCCTCGTCCATCGCTTCGTCGGGGTCCTTGCCGCCGCGCAGGTCGGACATGGCTTTCTCGAACGCCGCCGAGATCGCAGGATAGGCCGGTGTGGCCGGCCGCGGGACCGCATAGCGGGCCGCGAAATCGAAATAGACGCGGCCATCGCCACCCGGGCGATAGCGCTCGGTGAGCGCCGCCGCTTCCCCCGTGACCGGGATCAGGCCGGTGGCGCGCGACATGGCGGCCATCTCGGGCGCCGACAGCACGTGAGCCAGGAAGGCGGCGGCGCCTTCGGGATGGCGGCAGTTGCGCGCGATCGCCCACTGCCACGAGGCGGCGCCGACCCGCGGGCCGTGGCCGAAGTCGGGCGGTGGCATCACCACCAGGTCGTCGCCGAAGCGCTCGGCATAGTCGCGCGCCTTCCAGGAGCCGGTGTACTGGATCAGCGAGCGGCCTTGTTCAAAACCCTTCTCGTCGGCCGGGTTGCGTTCGGCCAGGCGCTCCTTGAACAGACGCGCGTAGTAGCGCGCGACATCGAGGGCCGGAGCGCCATTGAGCACGCCGTCCACGCGCCGGTAGTCGACGCGGTCGATCAGGTCGGCGCCGGCGCTCTGGAACCAGGGCGAGAAGCCATAACTGACCCACTCACCCTTGGCCTTGCCATTGAGGTCGAGTGGAAAGCGGTAGCGGCCAGCGTTCTTCACTTTGACCACGATGTCGTGCAGTTCCTGGGCCGTATAGGGCTGCTCGATGGTGGCCACGCGCACGCCTTCGCGCGCCAGCGCGGAACGGCGTGCGAACAGGGCCAGCACCACGTCGAACTGGCCGACGCTGTACAGGCGTTCGTCGTAGACGCCGCGGCCACCCGGCAGCAGCGGCGCTACCACCGCCGCCGGCAGCAGGTCATCCAGCGGCCGGATATTGCCGGCCCAGGCGAAATTGGGCACCGCCGGCTGGTCGATCGTCATCACGCATGGCAGGTGGCCCACCAGCGAAGCAGCGGTGACCGATTCGGTGTACGAACCCTGCGGGATCGATTCGACCACCACCTTCCAGCGATCCTGGCTGCGATTGAAACGCGCGACCATCTGGCCGCTGGCGACCATCTCGGCGTCGCCCGTGTCGTGGCGCCAGGCCTTGATCTCGACCGGCGCGGCCTGCGCCTGGCAGGCGAGCATCGCGAGCAGGGATAACAGGACCGGCTTCATCGGCGCGCGCCTTTCGCCTTGGCCGGCGCACTCAGGGTGCCGCGCAACACGGGACGGCAGGCCACGCGCACCATGCCGGCATCGAGCTCGCCGCCCAGCGCCTGACGCGCGGCCAGCTCGCCGATCTCGCGGTATGGCAGCGCGACCGTGGTCAGGCCGGGATCGAGCGCCTCGGAGATCAGGCGAAAGTCATCGAAGCCGACCACCGAGACATCCTCGGGCACGCGCAGGCCGCGGCGCTGCAGGATGAAGATCACCCGCATCGCCATCTTGTCGTTACCGCACAGGATGACACTGGGGCGATCCGTGTTGGCGACCAGGGCGTCGATCGTGGTTTCGAGCTGCCCGAATTCGTCCTCGGCCTCGGTAGCGCCGTGCAGCAGCCAGTCGGCGCGCGGCGCGACGCCGTGTTCCTGCATCGCGCGCTGGAAACCCTGCATGCGCAGGCGGGTTGCGACCATGCCCTCGATCAGCTGGAGAAAGGCGATCTTGCGGTGGCCGGCCTGCAGCACCGCGGCGGCGGCGGCGTGTCCGCCTGCCTCATCGTCCGGCACTACCTGCGGATAGCGCGGCGTGGCTTCGAAGCAGTTGGCGAGCACGGTCGGGGTCTGCCCCAGCATTTCATTGAGGGTGATCTCGCGGTGGAACGGCGTGGCGAAGATGATCGCCTCGACCCGCCGCGCGCGCATATCGGCCACCAGGCGGCTGGCGACATCGGCGCGCCCGCCGGTCTCGCCGATGATCAGCATCTTGCCCAGCTCCTCGCACACCGACTGGATGCCCTTGATGATCTCGGACGAATCGGGCGTGGTGGTGAGTTTTTCGGCGATCACGGCGACCAAGCCGGTCGGCACACCGCGCAACATGCGCGCCGCCGCCGAGGGGGCGAAATCGAGCGCCTGCATGGCCTCTTCGATGCGGGTGCGGGTCTTGGCCGACACGCTGCTCGCATCGTTGAGCACGCGCGATACGGTCTTGATCGATACGCCGGCCTTTTCGGCCACGTCGTGGATTGTGGACAAGCTGTCTCCTTGGGCCTGGGGCCGGTGCGTTGGTTCAATCCGCTCCAGGGCCTCGCCCCGACAAATTGTCCAACGTTGTCATTTGTAGGAATGCTAGTCCCTTTTCAGCGACGGGTCAACAGGCAAGTTGCCGTTGAGGTGCTTAGTAGGGGAAAAGTGTAGAGAGAATCCTGATCAGCCAGACCGCGCATTGGCGACCTTCCTGCACCCACTACTGATGAGAAGGAGCGCAGGAGTATGCTCGACAATGGGCCTCATGGCCAATCGTGCGGTCCTTGTTGCGGCCTACGCGATGGATCCGAATCCATGCAGTGACACGCAAGCATTATTTGAGCGCTACTATGATGGCCGCTACAGAGTCATCCAGGAAAATCAATTATCCAGCCGCAGTGCAGGCCACGATTGTCCCGGTATGCGTAACTGATCGAAGCCCGTACCCCAGACGTCCGTACGCCTTGCTCGCCTGCCCGGCCAGGAAAGAAAAAAGCCACCTTGCGGTGGCTTTTCTCATTCAAACTTGGCGGAGACGGTGGGATTCGAACCCACGATACGGGTATAAGCCATATGCATCCTTAGCAGGGATGTGCCTTCGGCCACTCGGCCACGTCTCCAATCAACACCAACGTTTCGGTCAGCGCTGAGTGCAAGCATCTTAAGGGCTGGTGCTCATTGCGTCAAGAACGCACGCCCAAAAATTTTGAATTTGATTAACTTTGTTCGAGGTTGAACGCCTTGTGCAGCGCGCGCACCGCCAGCTCCATGTACTTCTCGTCGATCAGCACCGAGATCTTGATCTCCGAGGTCGAGATCATCTGGATATTGACGCTCTCTTCCGACAAGGTACGGAACATCTGCGAGGCCACGCCGACGTGGCTGCGCATGCCCACGCCCACCGCCGACACCTTCGACACCTTGGCGTCGCCGAGCACCTTGGCCGCGCCCAGCAGCTCCTTCTGGCCTTCCAGCACGTTCATCGCCTGCACATAGTCATTGCGCGAGACGGTGAAGGTGAAGTCGGTCTTGCCATCGACCGACTGGTTCTGGATGATCATGTCGACTTCAATGTTCGCATCGGCAATCGGCCCCAGGATGTGGTACGCCACGCCCGGTTTGTCAGGCACGCCCAGGACGGTGATCTTTGCTTCGTCGCGATTGAACGCGATGCCGGAGATGACGGCT
>Ga0265780_10008451_pt1 | contig 12508 bp, 13 predicted proteins | sample P1T30metagenome_FD_192432 | JGI IMG/M metagenome (GOLD analysis project Ga0265780, IMG submission 192432) | Plant litter microbial communities from East Loma Ridge, Irvine, California - P1 T30 | ecosystem: Environmental > Terrestrial > Plant litter > Unclassified | place: USA: California...
GGTATACTTCTGGCAGACTGGCGCCCGACCGGTCCGTTTTTCGTGAAAAGACATTTCAAAAAAGACTGGACATCAACAGACCATTTATAAAGGACTGAAGCATGTTCGTTCGTGCCTATTTACGCGCATCGACCGCTGAACAGGACGCCACCCGCGCCCGCGCGGCCCTGGAGGCGTTCGCCGCTGCACATGGGTTCCGTATCGCAGCGCGCTATGTCGAACACGAAAGTGGTACTCGCCTTGCCAGGCCGGAGCTGTTCCGGCTGCTGGACGACTGCGGTCCGGGGGACGTGTTGTTGGTCGAGCAGGTCGATCGGCTATCCCGGCTCAGCGCGGCCGACTGGAGCAAGTTGCGATCGGAAATCGAGGCGCGCCAGGTCCGGATCGTGTCACTCGACCTGCCGACGTCCTGGAACCTGATTGCCACCCCCGACGACTTCACGGCCCGGATGTTCGCGGCGGTGAACGCGATGATGCTCGATGTCCTCGCCGCGGTCGCGCGCAAGGATTACGACGATCGTCGACGTCGGCAGGCCGAAGGTGTCGGCCGTGCTCGAGCCGCAGGTCTCTACAAAGGTCGCGTCGAGAACACCGCGCGTAATGCGTCGATCGCTCGGTCGTTACGAGATGGCCATAGCTGGCGTGAGATCATGACCGGAACTGGCTGCAGCCGGACGCTGCTCGCCAAGATCGCTCGCCGCCTGAAAGACGAACGAATGGCAGACGCCAAGGGCGTTGATCCGAGTGCTGTCGACGGGACCGTTTAAGCGACGGAATTCACTTTCAATCAGGCCTTCGATGTTTCCCGCTTCTCCGTCTCGACCAGTCAGTTTCGGGAAAGAGCAATCGGGAACACATTTCGAGAAAATAGGTGCTCGAAGTTTCCCTGCCCGGCACGGACATGGGCGCGACGAGGCGCACTGGTACGCCGCTCTGCAGCGCGGCGACGGCCTGATGCAACTGCAAGCCGGTCGATGTCTTAGGCTGTCCTACCGGCCGCTGAGCGTCGCTTACGACCAATGACGATCCAGAACCTCCTGAAGCGCTTTCTCGGCGTCCTCGCGAGACGCTCCGCCTTTGCTCAACAGCGTGAGGCGGACGCCCTTCCTATCAGCACCCTCGATCCGCAACACCGGCTTGCCGCCTTCGCTGGCGACGGTCTCCACCGAGCCTGACCTCTTGGGGGATCCTGACCTCTTGGGGGGGTCAGTAGCGATGCTAAGCGCCTTGATCACCTCGAGTACCGGCATCGGGGTTCCGGCCTCGTCCTGCGCCGCCCTGAGGCGCTGTGCCTCGCGAAACGCTCGCGTTCGCCGATCGTCCGGTTTCAGCAACGCCTTCAGCGCTATCGCATTGCGAATCCCGAGCTCCTGTGGCTGCTTGAATGCCACCATCAGCTCATCGGGAAGCCGCGCGAGATCAAGGTAGCGCGTCAGCCAGCTTTCGCTGACCTTCAGCCGCTCGGCCATTGTCTTCTGTCGGCCATCATAATAAGTGCCGAGCGCGCGCAGATAGTCCTTTGCCCGCTCCAGATCGGTGAGATCGTCGCGCGCCCGGTTTTCGATGTCGGCAAGGCGAAACGCCTCCTCGTCGCCGATTTCACGCACGTCGATCAGGAACTTGAATTCGGGATAGTTGTGCGAGCGAAGCCAACTGATCGTCCAATGCCGACGCGCGCCGCAGATCACCTCGAAATCATAGTCCGGATCGCCACTGACGCGCCGCACGATTGCCGGCATCTCCTGGCGCCCTTGCGCCTTCATGCTCTCGATCAGATCCTCGCAGCGTTGCTCGCTGAGCAAGCTGTACTCGCGATTATGCCCGACCCACATTCGGCATCGTGCCGGGTCGACAAGTTCGTGGGTGCGGCTCACGACCGTGCCAGAGGTCAGTTCAGCCAGGCGGTTCGATCGACCGGTCAGCACATTCGTCGCTATACTGGGTCGACGGGGCGCTGCCTCGCTGGTGAGATCGATCCCCGCTGTGAGATCGGCGGCGAAGCCGCTGTTCTTTCTGCTCATGAGAGCCTCCCTTCCCCCCAAATTGCACGCGTGCAACTCCTGTCCTGATGGCAAATTGCACGCGTGCAATTATCCCGCATCATGCTAACGCCTCTTGGCGGAGTCGCTTCTGGTGGCTTGGCCACATCAACCGGATATCCACCTCGATTTCCGAATTCACACCATCCAGATATGCCAGGCAGCGGTTGCGCACCGCCGAACTCGTCGCGGGCCCGTCAAGCTCATAGACGGTCATGAGACGCGCAGTCGCGTTGTCGATCTCGGCTGAATCCTTGAGCGGCGTTCGGACCATCGCATGCCCGAACAGCGTCCGCATCAGGTTCAGCAGTTCCTTCTGCATCGATTTGTTCTCGTCGACCTTCGACGCCACGAAGCGTAAAAACCGTAGTTCCGGTGCTAATCCGCGCTCGGCCAGCTGCTCGATTGTCTCGTCCAACATCGACAGAAACGCCGCTGTCGACGAGAAATCCATGACGGTCGGCGGAACAGGAACAACCAGCGAATTTGCGGCCCGGAGAACGGAGAGCGAAATCGCGCCGAGGGCAGGCGGCGGATCCATCACGATTACGTCGAAGCGGTCGGAGATGCTCTCAATGCCTTCGCGAAGCCGATCGAGCAGGGCCCCGCTGCCTCGTGCCATACGCGCCGCAAGCTCGTATTCGGACTGGAACAGCCGCAAGTTCGCCGGGATCAGCTCCAGCCCATCGAAATGGGTCTTCCTCAGCGCGTAATCGAGTGAAGACCGCTCACTCTCACGAAGGAATGGGTACAGCGTATCGTCCTCGGTCAGATCGAGGTCCGGCACATAGCCGAACAACGTCGTGGCGGACGCCTGGCTGTCGCAATCGATCAACGCGACCCGGTATCCACGAATCGCGAGATATTGGGCGAGGTGGACCGCGAGCGTCGATTTTCCCACCCCGCCCTTGAAGTTCTGGACGGCGACGACGCAGCAGGGATCTTCCGGACTGCGATAGGGTCGCGTTCCGAAGACGCCACGCATATCGTTGAGCTGGGCTAGCGTGTAGCGCTCTCTGCGATTGTTGTCGGTTCTGGCAGGTTCGGGAAGCCGCCCATCCTTCTCGGCGTCGCGAATCGCCGCGGCAGTTCGGCCGACAAGTTCGGCGGCTTTGCTAATCGTAAAAGTGGGCTCCCGCCGGTCATCGGCACGTGCGCTGCGGGCGGAATCGCGCAGTCTCTCCAACACGGTGGACGTTCGGTTCGCCAGCGTCGCAACCGACACGAGGCGATCGGCATCCTCTAGCTCAAGACTGTTCGACACGGGCCCACCTTTCGAAATCGGAGCTACGCTACACTCACTTGCGCTTTTCGGTCAATAAACTCGCGGATTTCGAAAGTGCGGCGCTTAGTTTGGCGGCTGCGGTGACCGAGTTCTGCCTATCCTGACTCGGTGGGGGATCACCGGAATTGCACGCGTGCAATTCGCTTTAGGCGCGGCCCCGCCGGGTCACCCAGCTTTCGCAAAAACCCTTCCATGCAGCCGCCAATTTGGCCCCCCGCAATTTGGTCAGCCGCTCGCCCATATGATCGCGAAAGCCCGACGCGATAAGGTCAACGTCCCAGCCGCCGCCGTAAGACCGGCCGATCGAAAAAAGATCGTCATAACCGAACCGGATCGAGCCTGACGGGAACGTCTGTGTCTCGCCAGTCGGCTTGTCCGCTGGCTTTGCCGGAGCCGCCAAAGCGTCCTGCCCGACCGTCACCGTCTCGATTGTCCCATCCCGACGCTGCTTGCGGCCGGTTGAATGACGATCGAGCTCCCCGATGGTCTCGATGACCTCGGGAGCGCCTTTTGGCTCGAACCGGAATTCGATCTCCGCGACCGTGCGACCCTGCCGAATCTCCCGCCAATCCACGCGAAAATGGGCAAGTTGGTCGATCTCGGCCTTGGCCTTCTCCAGCACTTTGCGCCGCAACTGCGCGAAGTCCGTGTAGACATCCGGAGGAATACCCAATGCAGCTCGAAGCGCCGCCATATCGCCCTTCCAGGTCGCCTGCCGCCGATGCAGACGCAAAGCGCCCAATTCGTAAAGGCGCAGCGCGTAGTTCGACCGAAACCCCAGCACAGCCTGCCGATTGAGCACCGCATAGGTCTCAGATGCCTGAATCAGCTTGCGCGCGTCGGCGGTGAACTCCCACTCGATCCAACCCGCCTGCCCGCCATCTTCCTCCGTCTCCTCTTTCGACCGTGAGATCAGCGAGAAGAGTGTCGTCGCCTTTTTCCCCCGCCACGACCTGTCATCGACGGCGAACAGCGTGCGGTGAAGCTCCTGGAGCATTTCCGTAATGCGCTCGTTTCCCTTATGGCCGCGGCGAATATCCGCCTTGCGCATCCGGTGGGGACGGTCTTCCCAGGCATCGCCACCAGCCGTCAGGATCATTAGCGCCAACAACCGCGAGGCCGTCAGGCTGAGCGACTCGCCTTTTACGAATTTCACCTCGATAATCGAGCCTGGCTTGACGAATTCGTCGCCACCTTTCAGCCGCAGCGCCGCGGCGACGCGCATCGACCGACCAGGCAATGCTTCCTCGATCGTTTCCTGATGTGCCACCGTTAGTTGGCCAGCGTCGTTTTCCATGCCATGCTGCGATCGAAGTTAAATCGTGGGAACATGATTGTTGCCTGACCTGACCTCCTCCGTCAAGTCAGGTCAGGTCAGGATCATCAGCGTGGCGGATACCCCCAATCGGTCAGGACAATAGAATCGCTGCGCTGCGCAAAACTCAGCGATTTGCGCCGGGTCGTACCGGTCCATAGATTGGTCTGCGGGAACGGGTATTTCCGATGGTCCGCACCCCAATATCTATCAACAAACTGACCGTACGGCGTCGATTATCGGCCGGCCCCCAATCGGTCAGGAATGCCCCGGCTGGTCAGGTCAGTTCCCCCGTCCGGACAGGCTTCGGCCCCCGATCGGTCAGCCACCCCCCCCCAGGCGGTCAGGCAAACGCGCGCAACCCACTGAGATGCAACCATTTTTCGGTCGCGAATCTGAATCACTTAGAATCACGAATCCTTCCGCTGCGAGCAGCGGCATTTTTCTAGATTGATTCTTGAAGGATGTAGCGACCGAAACGAGCCCGGTCGGACAAATGCCGCATGACAACCCAAGACCCCAGAGAGAGCAAGAAGAGAGGGGGCAAACGTCCCGTCTCAATCCATGCCGCCATCCTCGCCGTCCAACACCTGAGCCAGCAACGCCACCGGATCGACGCCGAGCGCGCGCGTGACCGCGACATATTCATCGACCGCCAGCATTCGTTCGCCGGTCTCGTAACGCGACACATAGGCCTGCTGCCAGCCGAGCCGCTTCGCCAGATCGACCTGCCGCAGCTTCGCGTCATGCCGCGCCTGGGTCAGCGCGGCGACGATGCGCGCATGAAGTTCGGGTAGGGCAGGGGAAACAGGCATGACAGCGCACTAGCGCGGGTTGATGAGAATGCGGAAAGCGTATATCCTCGCACCATCGTCACAAGGAGGCCGCACCTCATGGGACTGTACAATCGCATCACGTCGTTCTTCGATGACTGGCACACGTCCATCGCAGGATCCGCAGCGGGTGATACCCCGACGATCAACCCCGCCACGGGGCTACCGATGACCGGCGGGGTCGACGTTGCCGGCAACCCGTTCGGCACCGATCTGTCCAGCTACGGTCACGATAGCTGGCATCACGATCCGCATCGTGCGGGATCGTCGTTCGACGATCATTACAGTGGCGGGCACGATCCGTTTCCGACCGGCGTGGGAGGCGGGCATGACCCTTGGCGTGACTGATGTGGTGCCGTGGTTCGACCGGCTGCTGGCACGCTTCGAGGTCAGCCGGCTGGCGGTGGTGCCGTTCAGCATCTCGCTGTTCGCTGCGCCGCTCAGCTGGCTGATTCCATCGCTGGCACTGTTCGGCGGCAGACGCGCCGCGATCCTGGCGATGGCTCTTTTTACCGTCTGGCTGGTACCGGTCGGACTCGAGCAGGCGCGGGGCTGGTGGCTTGGTCGCCACCCCCATGCCTCGCCACGCTGGCTGCGCGGCGTCCGTGCCGCGGTCGGTGAAGCGGTGTTCGCGGAAGCGTTGACGCACCTCACCATCCTGCACGGTGATGACCCCGGCTACCGGATCGAACGCGGCCATCTGGCCAATGCGGTGCAGATAGCGTGGAACGCGAGCCGCAAGGGTAGGCTGCGGGCCGAAGGTGTTCGTCTCGACGATGCCGCGAGACAGGTATGACGATTTCGCGATCGTACCGTCCCGGCGACCTCGTCGGTATCAGGGTGTCCGGCGGAAGCAGCGACTCCCCCAACCTTGCGACCGAGCAGACCGTCGCGTTCGGTGTGCTTGATCCGCACCGGGTCGTGACGCTGCTTCGCGCAGCCGATGCTGCGGCGTTCTTCACGCGCGAGGAGCCTCGCAGCCGGGCTACAGGCTCCGATAGCCGGACCTGGCACATGCAGCTATGCCATGGCGGCAGAGTGCGCCTGCTGGCCTTTCCGGAGCCGTTCCTAGACCCTGCGGTGGCCGTGCTTATCAGGTTGGCCCGCGCCTGCCTTTCCGCGCGCCGCACGATGGGGATCGAGGACGTGCCGCACACGCCTCGCGACGCCGTCGCGGCCTCGCCGGTTTCATCAGAAAGTGCCGCGTTCAACCACGAGGTTGACCCGGCCGCCGATCGGCAAAACGAGCATCCAGGGGACGGCATCGTCTGCGGCGTTTCGGGATGGTTCAGCCCCCACGGTGTGCGATACCACGAGGATGTCCGGTCGGTGTCGCAGATCGCGCCGGCGGACTGGTCGGCGCTGCTCGATCATGCCGATGCGATCGACTTCTTCAACCGTCCCGAACCGGCACCGGCGGGGCCGTCTGACCGCATCTTCCATCTCGCCATCACCGCCGCAAACCGTCACCGCGAACTCGCGGTCAACGACCCCTTCGACACGCCCGGGCTTGCCCATCTGATCGCGCTGACCCGGCGCGCCGTGCGCGACCGTCAGGTGCTGTCACCTGAGACGTTGGATGACGTACAGTTCGCCGCTTTAGCGACGGCATGGCTGGACGCGCAAGCGGCCGATCCCGACGACGATCCGGGCCGCTGGCGAACAGGATAAATGCATGACTGATGATCACCGCGACCGGATGCCTGAGACGCCGCTACTGCACGACGGAGATCCGCTTCGCGGCCCCTCGGCGAGCATCCTCGACGCCCTCGACATGGCGGGTGTCGGGGAGATCGAGATCAAGTTCGAACGACCGCCCAGCCAGCCGCGTCCCGCCACATTCGACCGATCGATCGACAGACCGGATGGCGGGGGTGCCCGGATAATCCGGGCAGATATGGTCTACTGGCCGGCTGTCACGCCGGCCCAAGGCTCTGCGGGATGCCAAAAACGATGTCGAGGTCACCAAATCGACCAGTGACGCCATCAGAATGAGCAAGGGGTAGGGGAGCACACCTGATGCACCCTGGCGGGTGCGGAAAAGCGTCGAAAAACAAGGGCTACGGCTAAACGGTCCATACTCCGCTCTGTGCGTGGACCACGTGGACCAACCACTGGACAGAGCAGATACTCTGAGGTTTCCGGCAAATAATCAGACAATGCTCTGCTCACATGCTTGTGTGCCGGGATGACGCAATGCACGGTCGCCGGAAGGGGAAAACGGGGGTATCCATGGCGCGCGTACCGATCACGGTCTATCTGCTACCGGAGCAGCTGGCAGGCATCGAACGCCGCGCCGCGCAGGTCGGCAAACAACGCAGCGCTTGGGTGGCGGATACGCTGGTGCGGGCGCTCGACGACGAACTGCTGCCGCTCGACGAGATCCTGCTCGACCAGCTGACCAAGCTACGCGCAGGGCTGGAGACGATGGTCGAGGCGCAGGCCGGACGTGGTCCCGAGGCCAAGGCCAGGCTCGCCGACATGCGGCAGCGCGGGCGCGATTTGGCGGCGCGGATGCAGGCCGAGGCGCGCGAGCGGTTGCGGCGATGAGCGAGCCCAGGCGCCTGCGCATCGACGTCTCGAACGAAGCTCACGCGCAGCTTGAAACAGAGGCACGCCGACAGGGTATCACGGTACGTGATCTGATCGACCAGATCGTCCGCGACTTGACGGAGCATCGCGGTCAGGCAGATGCCGCGGTTCGCCATCAGCGCGGTGCGCAGCCGACCCTGTCGGACGAGCCGGAACCAGGCTCGCCGGAGGACAGCGCCAGGCGCATCGACGCACTTATCAAGCGGGTGACGGACGATGTACCGAAAGCGATCGAGACGGTGCAGCGAAGCAGCGGAACCGGGCATCTGCGCGACATGCTCGGCAAGCAGGATGCGGCGCAGACCCAGCGGCTCGCCGCGATGCAAACCGCCCAGCAAACCGCGCAGAATGCGCAGACGCTGTTGCTCGAGAACGGCAACAGGGAACTGGCCAAAAAGATCGATGCCCTGAAAGATGAGATGGTCCTTTTACGCGACTGGCACAAAGGCCGGCGCTGGGCTTTTGCGGCGGGTGTGTTGAGCACATTAACAGGTCTCGTGGCGTTAGCCTTTGTGCTGGCTGGCACCCCACCGGCGCGTTGGCTGGCGATCCGGCTGGTGGGTGAGACGACTACCGTCGGTGCCGCCTACGCACTCGCCGGCGACGACCGGGCGACAGGTGGGCTCATGGCCCAGACCAAGGCGCTGCTCGACGACCCGCAATTCCGCTCCGACTACACGCGTTGCACGACGCATACGCGGGAGGTGAAGCGCCGGTTCAGCTGCCGGATGTCGATGCCGCCGTACGTGCCGGGGAAGCTATGACCGTCCGCCCCGCCGGTCTGGCCGGAGGTGGTGACGCAGCGGCCTATTATGCCGCAGACAACTACTATACCGGCGAGCAGGAAGGACCCTCCGCCTGGGGCGGGGAGGGGGCGGCCGAACTCGGACTTGCCGGCCATGTCGACGGTGATGCTTTCAACGCCGTGCTGGACGGCCGGCTGCCGGGCGGCGTGGTCATCGCAGCCGGTGGCGACGGCACGCGCAATCCCGGCTTCGACCTCACTTTCAATGCGCCTAAATCGGTATCGCTGGTGGCGCTGATCGGCGGTGACGCGCGCGTCGTCGCAGCACATGCCAGAGCGGTATCCGCGACGATGGCATGGGCAGAGGCACGGTTCGGACAGGCGCGCTCGAGCAAGGGCGGCGAGACCCTGCAGCCGGCACGGATGGTCTATGCGCTGTTCCAGCACGATCTCAGCCGCAAGCTCGATCCGCATCTTCACACCCACGCCGTGGTGGTCAACGCGGGGCTGCGTGCTGATGGGTCATGGGTGGCCCTCAACAACCGCCCCTTGTGGAAGCAGTCGGCGCTGATCGGTGCTGCCTATCATGCCGAGTTGCGGCTCGAACTGGGCAAGCTCGGCTATGAGACCGAGATCAACGGCAAGCACGGCCAGTTCGACATCCTCGGTATCCCTCGCGACGTGATCGAGACGTTCAGCGTCCGGCGCGAGGAGATCCTGCAGAAGGCAGCCGAACTCGGGCTGACCTCGCCGCGGGCGATGGAGCAGATCGCTACTCGCTCTCGTGACGCCAAGCAGGCGGGCGACGCGCAGGCGGCGCGCGCGCTGTGGGTGCAGAAGGCGGTGGTGCACGGGCCGGCGATCCACGGCGTGACGCAGGCCGCGCACGATATGGTGCGACCGCGTTCAGCGCTGGCGGCGGTACGCGACTGGGGGGCCGCTTTGGTGGAGCGGGTCACGCGTGGGTTCGGGCCCAGCCCCGAGCCGCTGCTGCGCGGTCTGGACGATGCCCGCCGTGGCGGCGATCTCGCCAGTGCCTATGCGGTCGCGGCGGGCGTCCGACACCTTGGTGAGCGGGCGGCGAGCTTCGAACACCGTGATGTCCTCACCGCCAGCCTCGCCATGGCGGAAAAGGGGGCGACCGTACGCGGGATAGAGGCGCGGATCGATGCCCTGCGGCAGGCTGGTGTCCTGATCGCGGGGCCTCGTGGCAGTGTCCATGCCGACCGCCTGACGACGCGCGACATGCTCGCAACCGAGAAGACGATCCTGTCTGCGGTGCGCGCCGGTGTCGGCACCGCCGCACCACCGATGGCGACAGGCATGGCGGATGCGGCGCTGTCCCGCGTGGCGGGGGCGCACGGGGTGACGCTGGCAGGCGAGCAGCGGCAGGCGGGGTTGGCGATGCTGGCCGGCACCGACCGCATCCAGCTGATCCAGGGTGATGCCGGCAGCGGCAAATCCTTCCTTTTCGAGACGGTCAGCCGGGCGGGCGCGGAAGGCGGGGTGGGGCTTCTGGTGCTGGTGCCGCAGAACAAGCTGATGGAAGAGATGGCCGGGCGCGGGCTCGAGATGCGTTCGCTCGCATCGGTGTTGCAGGCGCACGGTCGCAGCGATGGTCGCGCCCGTGCGAGCGAGGCGCTGTCCACACTGATGGCGGGCAAGATCGTCGTGCTGGAGGAGGCCTCGATGGTGTCGTCGCGTCAGCTTGCCGGGCTGATCGATGTGGTGCGGGCAGGCGGGGCGGCGAAACTGGTCATGGTCGGCGACGTGAGGCAGATCGCGTCGCCCGGGGCGGGGCGACCGTTCGCGTTGCTGCAGGAGGCCGGCATGCCGACGGTGCGCCTCGCCGAAAACCGCCGCCAGCAGACCGATACGCTGCGCGAGGCTGCCTTGCTGGCTCGCGAGGGCCGCATCGGCGACACCGTGGCGTTGCTGGGCGACCGGGTATGCGAGAGCATCGATCCGGCCGCGGCCGCGGTTGCGGAATATCTCGCTCTGCCGCTTGGGGAGCGTGAACGCACCGCGCTGCTGACCTCCGGGCATGTGCTGCGCGAGGCGGTCCTCGGCGCGGTGCGGGACGGACTGATGGCCGAAGGTCTGCTCGGCCCAGATGCCGTCACGCTCAGGGTCTGGGACAATCTCAACCTGACCCGCGAGGAACTGCGCCAGTCGCGGCACTGGGGCGAGGGCATGCGGCTTGACATCTACCGGCATCAGGCCGGACTGGTACCGGGCGCGTACACGGTCGGCGCGACCGAGCGGGGGACCGGGATCGTCCGGCTCGATCGTGACGGGGATACCCGACGTTTCGATCCGCGCAGCCTGCACCATGCCGGGCAGGGGGCCGCGCTAGCGGTGCCAGGCGTAATCGAGGTACGCGAGGGTGACCGGCTGGTCTTCACCGGTACCGACAAGGCGCGCGGGATGACCAACGGCACCGCAGTCAGGCTCGACCGGATCGAGGGCGGCACGCTGCATCTGTCAGGTCGCGACCGCGACCATGTGATCGCGCCGGACGATCCGATGCGCGAGCGGCTCGGGCACGGCGCGGTGCTCAACATGCACCGGGCGCAGGGGATCACCGTCGACCGGGCGATCACGGTCATGGACAGCCACGACCGCCTGCTCAACAGTCAGAGCCTGTACTATGTCCTTCAGACCCGGGCACGCGAAGACATGACGTTGCACACCGACGACCGGGTGGCTTTGGTCGCGGCGATCGAGGGCCACCGTGGCGATGTGCCGCACGCGCTCGATCTGGCACCCGAACTGTCGCCGTCTGGCGGGGAACGTTTTGATCCGACAACGGGTGAACTGGCCCCGGCAGGAATTGTGGCAGAAAGTGCCGAGAGCAGGGACGTGCGCCTGCTGGATGCGATGAGCGCCGCCTTGCAGGCGATCGGAAAGGAAGAGATCGTTGCGGTGCCGGTCCTGCTCGTGCCCGAACCGGTCGCGATCGTGCAGGTCGAGCCAATCGCACCGAGCCGTAAGGAGCTCGAGATCGAGATATCTCGCGACTTTGACATGGACATGTAGTTCTAGCTACCTCCTCCCGATCGGGGCAAGCGCGCCCATGATCGCCGACCTTGGCCTGCCCGCTTCGGCTGATGCCTGGATTGAGGAGCGTGCGGCCAGCGGCTCGAAAAGGTGGCCAGCAAGCAGAGCGGCGAGAAGACCGCGGCGAGCGACGTCACTACGCCGAGCACGGTGGCGGTCGCTCCCGTCGGCGAGGCGCGGATCCAGCTGCCTGACCCGCGTGTGAGTGAGATGGCGGCGATCCGGGACTATGCCCATGCCTTCATCGCGGTGGAGACCGCGCACCAGCAGCGCGAATGGCCGGACCGTGACGACGTCCGCGCCATGCGTGCCGGGGCTGACCGGCTGACCAACTGCGGCTGAACGGCGCCGAGGATGTCAGGACGGTGCTCGATCGCAGTCCTGAGCTTGGCCGTAACACCGCAGGTGGTCGGACCCAGCCGGCGTGGCGGGCCTGGATCGATGAAGGGCAGGCGCGGGCGGCAGCGGCGCCGGCTATGCCGCGCGCTTCGTTGCCGACTGGCGGGCCGCCTCGGCTGAGCTTGCCACCGCCAGCGGCGATGACGCCGGCTTCCAGCTGCACCGAAAGCGACCAAAGAAGCTCGCGGGCGAGGCGGGGGGATAAGCGCGTAATTCGGGGTCGCAACGCGGTGGGGGCTG
>Ga0265780_10008452_pt1 | contig 12505 bp, 10 predicted proteins | sample P1T30metagenome_FD_192432 | JGI IMG/M metagenome (GOLD analysis project Ga0265780, IMG submission 192432) | Plant litter microbial communities from East Loma Ridge, Irvine, California - P1 T30 | ecosystem: Environmental > Terrestrial > Plant litter > Unclassified | place: USA: California...
CAACTTAACCTGGCGCAATGCTGCGATCATTTTCCGCGCGCCGGGCGGAGCTACGCGCCGGAATAGATCGAAGAGATCGTCGTCATCGAACGACTCGACATCCGTGCCGATCGGGAGTGCGATCGCCTGGCGGCTACGGGCGCCGGGCTGCGCTTCCAGGACGATCGTCCGCCACGCCATGCCGACCGGAGGGTCGCCGCTCACGTCGCCGAACTCGCCCATAACCATGTTACGGATCCGCAGCCGGCGATCGGGATGCTTCTCGAACCAGGATGCGTCCCCCGCCGTCGCAATCTCGACCGCTAGTATCTTGCCGCTCATGTCTGTCGTCCATCACATTACGTTCCGTGGCTGGTGTTGCCATATTGCCGCAGAGGCAAGCGCTATCTGGATCGGTCGGAATGCGGCTATTGATAATAGTTATCAAAAACATTAGCGGGGCGCGATAACGTAAAGGGAATCATATGACACGTCGTCTTGGCATCGCCATCCTGCTGGGCACCGCGGCTTTCGCCGCCGCGCCGGGTTATGCGCAGACTATGCACGAAGACGCCTCGGACGTGATCGTCGTGACCGGACAGCACCCGCGAGACCAGGCTTCCTCCGGGACCAAGACCGATACGCCGCTCGCCGAGACGCCGCAGTCGATCACCGTCATCACCGCCGACGACATCGCCGGACGCAGTTTGCAGAACCTCAACCAGGCGCTCCGGTTCGTGGCGGGCGTGACCCCGGAAACGCGCGGGTCGAGCGGCGAGGTCTATGATCAGTTCAAGCTGCGAGGCTTCGATGCCCCGGTCTATCTGGACGGCCTGAAGCAGTTCGGCAGCCCGTCCGGCTACGCGGTGCCGCAGGTCGACGTCTCGCGGCTCGACCGGATCGAGGTCATCAAGGGCCCCGCATCGGTATTGTATGGCCAATCGAGCCCCGGTGGCCTGGTCGCGGAATCCAGCAAGCTCCCGCTCGACCAGGCGCTCTACGGCGCGATCAGCGGTACCTATGGCAACTACGATCTCTACCGCATCGATGCCGATATCGGTGGCCGAGCGGGCGAAGGCGTCCTCTGGCGGATCAACGGCAGCGCGAACGGTGCCGACACGCAGCAACAGTTCGGCAAGCGCGAGCGCCAGACGATCTCGGGTGCAGTAACGGCGGGTGCGGGCAGCTCGACCAGCTTCACGCTGCTCGGCGCCTATTCGCATGATCCGTACAACGGCGATTACGGCGTGTTCCCCGCCAGCGGCACGTTGCTCGCCAACCCCAACGGCAAGCTGCCAACCAGCTTCGACGGCGGCGAGGCGGGCAACCGTTTCAGCCGGGAGCAGGCGGCACTCACCTACATCTTCCGTCATGATTTCGGTGGTGGCTGGGCGTTCCGCTCGTCGGGTCGCTATCAATATGTGAAGTCGGCGCTCGGGCTCATCTATACCGCAGGCGGCCTCAACACGACCGACCCGACGCAGCAGACTTTCAGCCGTGCATCCTATGCGACCCGCGAGCAGCTCAACAACTGGACGTTCGACAACCAGCTGACCGGCACCGTCCAGACCGGCCCGATCAAGCACACGCTCCTGTTCGGCGTGGATCGCCAGGTTGCGCATTCGATCGAGCTTGCAGCGTTCGGCGTCGCGCCTCCCCTTAACGGCTTTGCCCCGGTCTACGGTACGGTGACTGTCCCGACGACCCCGGAACAGATCGGCGGCCAGTTCGCGATCGATGTGCAGCAGCGTCAACAGGGCGTCTACGCACAGGACCAGATGGCGCTGGGCGACCTTCGCGTGGTCTTGAGCGGGCGGCAGGATTGGGCGCGTGCGCATCAAGACGGGCGTGACGCCAAGCACGACGAGAAGTTCACGTATCGCGCAGCCGCACTTTATACGCTGCCGTTCGGTCTTGCGCCGTACGTCAGCTATTCGACGTCGTTCGAGCAGCAAGCGAGTCCGATCACGCAGAGCAACGGCCAGCCCGGGCTGGCAGACCCATCGCTCGGCAAGCAGATCGAGGCCGGTGTGAAGTTCAGCATTCCGGGAACGCAGATCCTGTTGTCCGGTGCATGGTTCCGTATCGACCAGACCAACGTCCTGACATCGACGCCCAATTTCAGCGTATCTCGGCAGACCGGCGGCGTTCGTTCGCAGGGCGTCGAGTTCGAGGGGAGTGCTCCCCTGCCCTACGGCTTCAACGCGCGCGTCGCGTTCAGCCGGCAGCGCGTCAAGGTTACCAGCGATGCCGATGCTCCGGCGCGTGTCGGTCGTGGGCTGGAAACCGTCGGACGTGGCGGGACATCAGCCTATCTCGATTGGGCGCCACGTAGCGGTGGCCTCGAAGGTCTGACGATCGGCGGCGCGGTGCGTCACGTCGACCAAGTCTATGCAGGCGTCACGCCGGGCGAGACCGCGGGCCGCAACAGCCCGTCCTACACCGTCTATGATGCGCTGATCCGCTACGACCTGGAGAAGTTCGCGCCCTCACTGCGGGGCCTCAGCCTCGCCGTCAACGGAGCCAATATCTTCGACAAGAAGTATCTGACGTCGTGCTTCGCCAACTATAACTGGTGCTGGTACGGCAACCGCCGGACCGTGCAGGCGACGATCGGCTACCGTTTCTGAGTTGACGGCCTTGCCGCGATCGATGCCGTTCCGCGGTATCGATCGCGGTAGCGCCGACTGTTCTCCGGATCAGGCGACCTGGACGCTCGCTCGCATTATGCAGGTCCGATGATGCCGATCCTCTACAGCTTCCGACGGTGCCCGTACGCGATGCGCGCGCGTCTCGCGATCGCGGCGGCCGATCGTAAGGTCGAACTGCGTGAGATCGTCTTGCGGGACAAGCCGGCGGCAATGCTCGACGCGTCGCCCAAGGGAACCGTGCCGGTGCTCGTCCTGCCGGACGGGACGGTGATCGACCAGAGCCTCGACATCATGCGCTGGGCCTGTGCGAACACAGGTGACGCCGAGTGGCCGACCGGTAGCGACGCCGCACTGATCGCGACGAACGACGGCGCCTTCAAACACCATCTCGACCGCTACAAATATGCCGGTCGCTACGACGTCGATCCGATCGAGCACCGCGATGCGGCTACCGTCCTGCTCCGCGATCTGGACGAGAGGTTGCGTGCTAGCGACAGTTTCGGCACCAGCCCGCAGTCGATGACCGATCTCGCGATCATGCCGTTCGTCCGCCAGTTCGCGCAGACCGATCGTTCCTATTTCGACGGTCTGCCGTTCGAGCGACTGCATGCGTGGCTGGCGATGCACCTCGCATCCGCCCTGTTCGCTCGGGTCATGATACGCCCGGCGCCTTGGCAACCGGGCGATCCTCCGATGATATTCCCGACAACCACGGACGTACAGTAGGAGGCCCCGGCAAGACCGAGGCCTCCTGCCCGCGTCAGAAGCCGACGCTGATCGTCCCGAACACCTGGCGGGGTGCGACCGGAAACTGGTTGAACGTCCCGCTCGCCGCGCCGATGCTGAGCGTCGAGGCGGCGCGCTTGTTGGTGATGTTGGTGACGTTCAGGCTGACCGTCGCCGTCTTGACGATCTCCCCTTCCGACAGGGGTACGTGCGCGGCGATGCGGCCCGACAGCGTAAAGTAGGACGGCACCGACAGGTCGTTGGTGTAGGTCGCGAACCGCTTGCCGATATAGTCCCCGACGAGTTGCGCGTCGAAGATGTCGTAATTGGCCGAGGCGGTGAACTTGTTTAGCCAGTCTGGGCTGCCCGGCACTTTCTTGCCCGCCGTGGCGACGGTGCTCGTCCCGCTGATGTAGTTCTCCTCGTAGCGCGAGTTGTTGTACGACAGCGCATCGTAGAACGAGAAGTGCGAGCCGAACCGGAACGTACCGGCGACGTCGAACCCGTCGGTCTTCACCGCACCGACATTCTGCAGGATCGCCGCGCCGCTGACGACTGCGGTCACTACCGGCGTCGGGCTGATCCCGAGCAGACGGTTGCTAAAGTCGACGTGATAGACGCTGATCTGGCCATCGAAGCCGGTCAGCGGGCCGAGGTTCAGCGCATGATGCGAACGCAGCCCCGCCTCGTAGGTCCAGCTCGTCTCTGGCTCGACGTCCTGCTTGAACAGGTCGAACGCCGCCTGGCTGCCGAGGGCGAACGGTGACAAGCCCGCCGCCGCGCTCGTCTGGAACTGACGAATGTTCTTCTGGACGTTGACGAACACCTGTTCGTTGTCGGTCGCATCCCACAGCGCGCCAAGCTGTGGCAGAAAGTATTTGTGCGTGTCGATCTTGCCCACCGGCAGCGCGACCGAGCCGGTGAACGAGCCCGGGATCGGCTGCGTCGGCACGCGCTGCGACGCGTTCTGGAACGTGCTCTTCACGCCGCCCTGGATCGTCAAGCCCGGCAGGACTTTCCAGCTGTCCTGGATATGCGCCTGGTATTCGTCGACGCGGACTTCGCTGTGATATTGCGTGATCAGCGGGGTCAGTTCCTCGCGCGGACGCTGGTACGGCGTGCTCGGATCGTTGACCGGGAACGGATACCAGCGGCGATAGGCGGACGAGCTCTGATGCTCGTACCAGGCGCCGAACTCGACGTGATGCGCGCCGAGATCCAGTGCGAGGGTGGAGACGAGGCCGCCGCGGTCGATCCGGTATTCCGTCGTGCGCGTCGCAAGGCCCGAGCCGCCGAACACCTGGGTGAGGTTCTGACCGGGATAATAGAACGAGAACAGCTTAGGTAGGCCGGCGACGTCGATCGGACCGCCGATGACGCCGACGCCGTCGTTGTGATGATAATAGGCCTGGTTCGAGAAGGTGACCTTGTCGCTGACGTTCCACTCGTATTTGACGTAGCCGAGATAGTCGGTGCGCGCCGCGACGCCGTAGTAATTGCGGTAGTTCGACCCATCCGCCTTGTACGCGCCGGAGTTGAGATAGGTCAGCATCTCGTTGAAATTGGGATAGACGAACGGGCGAACATACGGCGCGGTCGCTTGCGTGGCCGTCGTGATGACGGTCGAATCCTCGTTCGGCTCGGTCTTGTCCGAGAACGCGCCATATAGCGTCAGCTTGCCGTTCGAGTCCTCGTGGACGAACTTGGCATTAGCCTGATAGCCGCCCTGGATACCGTTGAAATCCCACGCCTTGGCCTTCTGCCGCGAGCCCGAGATGTAGAACGCGTTGCCATTGCCAAGATCACCGCTGTCGATCCGCGCGAACAGTCGCGAGGTCGAATGGCTGCCCAGCGTCTGGTCGACCTGGACGCCCATGTCCTTTTTGGGGTCGCTAGAGAAGGTATCGATCGTACCGCCGAGGTTGCTGGTCGACGCGGTACCGAGATCGCCCGCGCCGCTGGCCAGCGTCACGCGCGATACGTTCTCCGAGATGATCGCACGTTGCGGCGACAGGCCGTTGTAATTGCCGTAATTCTGATCGCCCAGCGGTAGACCGTCGAGCGTGTAGCCGAGTTGCTGCGCGTTGAAGCCGTGGACGAACAGCGAGATGTTCTGCTCGTTATTGCCCCAGGGATCGGCGGTGAGGAAGGTAACGCCGGGGAGCGTTTGCAGCGCCTTCAACGGGCTGACGCCGGGAAGGATCTTCTGCATGTCGACGCCGCTGACCTGCGTTACCGATCGCGTGTTGGCGCCGGTAACGACGATCGTGTCATCCTGGCCGGCGGGCGGGGTTACCGAATCCGCGGGGTCGGCCACTGGTGCGGGCGAGCCTGGCCCCGCGTCCTTGGCAACCAGCGACTGCGCCGTTGCGGTGACTGGCACGCCGACCACGACAAAACCGATAGCGCCGCACAACAGCCGCGCGGCCGTACGAGAAAACATCGTCATTCCTGAAAACCCCTAGCGAGATCGATCGATCGTCACTCCCGGGGCTGCGCCTATTGGCACGACGAGACAGTCGGATGACCGTTACGCTACAGATTTAATATGGTGCGGTGCAGCGGTCCAAAAGGCCGCTGCACCGCCGCATCACTTCGCGGTCGCCGTCAGGCCGCGGTCTTCGAGCATCGGGCCGATATCGGGGTCCTTGCCATAGAACGCCTTGAACATCGGACCGTAATCCTCGGTATGCCCCTTCGACAGGATCATGTCGCGGAAGCGCTGGCCGTTCGCGCGCGTCAGCCCGCCATGCGCCATGAACCACGCATACGCATCGTTATCGAGCATCTGCGTCCAGAGGTACGCGTAATAGCCCGCCGCATAGCCACCCGCCCAGATGTGCGCGAAATAGCTGGTGCGATAGCGCGGCGGCACGTCCTTCGTGTCGAGGCCCATCGAGTTCAGCGCCTTGGTCTCGAACGCATCGACATCCTGCGGCCCGGCCGACGCCGGCAGCGAATGCCAGTCCTGGTCGAGCGTCGCCGCCGCTACCAGCTCGCCCAGTTCATAACCCTGGTTGAACTTCGCCGCGTTCTTGATCTTCGTGACGAGCGCCTGCGGCATCACCGCCCCGGTGCGATAATCCTTGGCATAGTTCGCGAATACCTTGGGATCGAGCGCCCAATGCTCGTTGAACTGCGACGGGAACTCGACCCAGTCGCGCGCGGTGTTGGTGCCCGAGACCAGCGGATAGGTCTGGTTCGCGAACAGCCCGTGCAGCGCATGGCCGAACTCGTGGAACATCGTCGTGACGTCGTCGAACGTGATCAGCGCGGGCTGGCCCGGCGCGGGCTTGGTGAAGTTGCCGACGTTATAGACGACCGGCTTGGTCTTCAGCAGCTTCGACCGGCCGACGAAGTTGGACATCCAGGCGCCGCCCGCCTTGTTGTCGCGCTTCCAGTAATCGAAATACATCAGGCCGAGTTCAGAGCCGTCCTTGTCGTAGACGGTGAAGACGCGGATGTCCGGCTGGTAGGTCGGGATATCGCGGCGTTCTTTGAAGGTGACGCCGTAGAGCTGGTTCGCGGCGAAGAACACGCCGTCGGTCAGTACGCGGCTGATCTCGAAATACGGCTTCAGCTCGTTCTGGTCGAGGTCGTACTTGGCCTTGCGCACCTTGTCCGAATAGAAATCCCAGTCGGACGGTGCGAGCGGGAACGCGGCGCCGGTCGCGTTTATGGTCTTCTGCAACTCGGCCGCTTCGCGACGCTGCTCGGCTGCGGTCGCGGGGACGAGCTGCGTCATGAAGCCCTTCGCAGCCGCCGGGGTCTTCGCCATCTGGTCGTACAACGAATAGGCGGCGTAGTTCGGATAACCGAGCAGCTGCGCCTTCTGCGCGCGCAACTGCGCGATCTTCTGGATCAGCGCGCGCGTATCGTTCGCATCGCCGCGCTGCGACCGGTTCCAGCTCTTCTCGAACAGCGCCGCGCGGGTTGCGCGATCGGAGAGCGAGGCGAGCGCCGGTTGCTGCGTCGTGTTCTGGAGCGACAACACGTACTTGCCGGGCATGCCGCGCTCCTTCGCGCCCTCGGCAGCGGCTGCGATCTCAGCGTCGCTGAGGCCCGCGAGCTTGGCCTTGTCGTCGACCACCAGCGCGCCAGCCTTGGTGCCGGCGAGCAGCTTCTGCTGGAAATCGGTCGTCGCGGTCGAGATCTGCGTGTTGAGCAGGCGCAGCTTGGCCTTGTCGGCATCGTTCAGCTGCGCGCCGGCGTGGAGGAAGTCACTGTGATAGATCTCGAGGACCTGCTTCTGCTCGGCATCGAGACCTAGCGAGTCCTTCTTTGCGTAGAGCGCCTGGACGCGCGCGAAGAGCTTCGGATCAAGATAGATCGCGTCACTGTGCTGCGCGAGCTTGGGTGCCTCGGCGGACCGTACCGCGTCGAGCGCATCGTTGGTGTTCGCCTGCGACACGCCGAAGAACGCCTGGCTCGCGCGGTCGAGCGTCCGGCCCGAGCGCTCCATCGCCTCGATCGTGTTGGCGAAGGTCGGTGCCGCGGCGTTATTCGCGATCGCCTTCATCTCGGCGATCTGTTCCGCCATGCCCTGTTCCAGCGCGGGCTGGTAATCGGCGTCGGTGATCTGGTCGAAGCGCGGCGCCTGGAACGGCAGCGTGCTGGGGACGGTCAGCGGATTGACGCGCGACGATTTGGCGGGGGTTTGCGCAGAGGCGGCGCTGGCGATGCAGCAGAGGATGGCGGCGGAACGAAGCAGGCTGGAACGCGACATTGACGACTCACAATGGCAGGAGTGATGCCCCTATCCTTGCCCTGCCCCGGCCCTTGTTACAATCGGTTAGCAAGCCACCCGGTTGAGCGCTTGCACTGCCGCCCGCTCGCAGGCAGTAGGCGGTCAAACCCCAGGAGTTCCGACATGGCAAATACCCTCGAAATCGATCAGGCGAGCGTCGTTGACAACGACATCCAGAAGCAGATCGAATTTTCCGGCGAGTTCGACGGCGACGAATATGAGTTCGCGGTCAAGTACGCGGTTCTGAAGGAACTGAGCGGCGACGAACCCGAGGACGACGGCATCGAGCTGTTCAACCGCTTCAACGACGACATCGTCGACGCGTGCCTCGCGGCCATCGAGCGCAAGCCGAATGCATCGACGATCATCGTCGACGAAGACGACCTCGAATAATTCGATATGCCGGGATAGATGGCGGCTGCCCTTTGGTGCCGTCATCTATCCCGATTTTCCCGCGATGGACTGGCGCGCTTCAATCGCCGGTCACGAACCGGCGGATCCGGGTCGAGTAGCGACTGCCGACGAGTAGGGTTACCCCGAACAGCATCGACGCTTCCCATATCGCCGCACAGGCGATTATGACGATCTTGAGCATGGTCGGACTCCGACGTTGTTTCGATCGGGGGCGATTACGGCCGGTAATACAAATACTTGCTGAACGTGCCAGCCATCCGAGGTTCAGGTTAACCTGAGTTATCCGATCGGCGGGACGTATCGCGGCGCAAAAGATAGATATCCATGATCCAACCATGCTGCTCGCGAAGATCGGCACGAGTCTGGACGATCCGTTTCGCAACGACGGTCAGGGGGCCGGCGATCAGCATTTGATCCTCCATTCCCAGATACGCACCCCACCAGATCGAAATACCCGCCGCGTCGAGCGTCTGGAACGCGCAATCGCCATCGAGCATCACGGCGATCGTATCGATATCGGCCGGCCAACCCCATGCCCTCAGCCTTCGCCCCGTCGTCACGAGAACCGCCGCGCCGACCGTGTTCAGCGGTATGGCGTGCGCTGCGGTCAGCACCTGGAGGCTGGTGATGCCGGGCTCGACGGTTACGGTCATCGCCACACCGCCCGTTCGCAGCCGATCGGCGATGCGCAACGTGCTGTCGTACAGCGACGGGTCTCCCCATACGAGTAACGCGAGACGGCCGCCGTTCGGCAAGTGTTGCGCGATCTGAATGCTCCAGACGACGGCAATGGCGTCATGCCATTGGTCGACCGCGCGTAGATAGGGCGCGGTCGTGTCGCGCTCGGGCAGGTCGAATTCGACGACGCGCGTAGCTCCGGTCAGGATCTCTGCACAGATTCCGCGGCGGAGATCGATCAGGTCGGACTTCGCATCGCCCTTCCGGGGCAACAGGATCAGGTCGGCGGCGTTCATCGCGACGATCGCGGCGCGCGTGAGGTGATTGGGGTTGCCGGTTCCGATACCGATGAGGTGAAGGTCGATCATGTTTCGGCCTCAGGATCCATCAGCGGACCGTAGAGAATCAGCGCGGGCTTGCTGGAGAAGCCTGCCTGCAACTGCGCAGCAAGGTCGGCAATGGTCGACCGGATCAGCGACTGGTCGGGATGTCCGATATTTTCGGCGATCAGCGCGGGCGTGTTCGGGGAAAGGCCGTGCTCGATTAGCGATGCCGCGAGCGCCGGGAATGTTCGCTTCGGCATGAACACCACGGTCGTCGCCCCGGAATCGGCGAGCGCGGCCATGTTCCGCTGTTCGGGCAGGTCGCCGGTGACGTCGTGGCCAGTAACGAACTGCACGCGGCGCGCGTTGAGCCGGCGGGTCAGCGGGATCTGCGCGGCAGCGGCGGCAGCGCTTGCCGCGCTGATGCCGGGGATGATCTCGAACGGGATGCCCGCTGCCCGGAGCGCGACGATCTCCTCCTCAAGGCGGCCGAACATGCCCGCATCGCCCGATTTTAGGCGGACGACGCGGATGCCGGTTTGCGCGTACTCGACCAGGAGTTGCGAGACGTGCGCCTGACTAGGCGATGGGCGACCGGCGCGTTTACCGACAGCGACGAGGTCGGCGCCTGGGCGAGCATGGTCGAGAACGGTCGAGGACAGGTCGTCGAACAGCACCGCGTCGGCGGCCTGCAATCGCGCAACCGCCTTCAAGGTGAGAAGTTCGGGGTCCCCGGGACCGGAACCGACGAAGGAGACGAAACCGGTCATGGGGTGGCAGCGATCATGTGGAAGAAACTGCCCGAGACGTGGCCGCGATACGAGCCGGTTTCGGAGACGGCGGTGCCCTCGGCATCGGTGACGTTCGCGAGCGGAGCGTCAGGCTGGTCGAGGATCGTGGAATAGTGGAATTCATGGCCGGTCAGCGCGGCGCCCGCTTCGACGCCGCCCATCGGTGCGAGAAAGGTCGCGCGCCGATAGCCAAGGTGCATTTTTCGCTGAGCGTAGCTGGTGACGAGGCCGAGCAGGCCTGCCATCTTGTGTCGAACACCGTCCGCATCGATCAGCGCTTCGCCCAGCGCCATGTAGCCGCCGCACTCGCCGTGGACCGGGCGGGTCTTGGCGAACTCCGTCAGGCCTGCCTGGAACCGATGGGCTTCAGCGAGCTTGCCGCCGTGGAGTTCGGGATAGCCGCCGGGAAGCCATACGAGATCGGCATCCACAGCGGGAGGTTCGTCGGCGAGCGGGGAGAAGGGCAGGATTTGCGCGCCCGCACGCCGCCAGCCTTCGAGGACATGCGCGTAGGTGAACGAGAAGGCGGCGTCCTGCGCCAAGGCGATACGCTGGGCCGGGGGGCGTATCCAGCCGACCGCGCTTGCAGGCTTGGTGCTGGCGGTCGCGGCGTCGTGAAGCGCGGGGATGTCGACATGCGCGCGGAGGAAGTCCGCATATTCGGCGATCCGCGTATCAAGGTCGGGATGTTCGACCGCCTGCACCAACCCAAGATGGCGTTCGGGGAGCTTCAGGTCGCCGCGCCGTGGGAGTGCGCCGAACACGCGGATGCCGACCGCGTCCATGCCGCTGCGCGCGAGGCGTTCGTGGCGGGGGCTGGCGACGCGATTAAGGATCACGCCGGCGATCCGGACGCTGGGGTCGTAGCGGCTGAAGCCGAGGGCGGTGGCTGCGGCAGACTGCGCCTGCCCCGAGACGTCGATCACCAGCACGACCGGCCAGCCCATCCGGCGAGCGATGTCGGCGCTGGCACCGTTGCCGGTAGCGCCCGGTTTCGCGACCCCATCGAACAGGCCCATCGAGCCCTCCGCAAGCGCAAAGTCTGCATCGTCGGCTTTACCAGCAAGGGTGTCGAGCATCGTCGCAGACATCGACCAGCTGTCGAGGTTGAACGATGCGCGACCGCTGGCAGCGCGATGGAAGGCTGGGTCGATATAGTCGGGGCCACTCTTGAACGGCTGCACCGCAACGCCGTCGTCACGGAGTGCGCGGAGGAGGCCAAGCATGACGGTGGTCTTGCCGGTGCCCGATGCGGGTGCGGCGACCATCAGGCCGGGCGTCACGCCTCCCCTCCAGCGAACTTCGAGTCCGCCGATTGTGGCCGGAAGCGGCGGTCGTAACCCTGTGCGTAGAGGCTGCTCTCCGCAAAATCGTGTGCCGCGAGGGCCTGGCCGACGAGGATCAGGGCTGTGCGATCGGGTTTGCCCGCCACGGCGTCGGCGATCGTCGCCAGCGTGGCGCGTGCGATCTGCTGGTCGGGCCAACTCGCGCGCCAGACGATCGCGACGGGGCATTCCGAGCCGTAGGACGGCGTTAGGTCCGCGATCACCTGTGCGAGGTTGTGGACCGAAAGATGGATCGCGAGCGTCGCGCCGGTCGCGGCAAACGCGGTCAAGGTTTCGGCAGGCGGCATCGTGCTGGCGCGGCCAGGCGTGCGGGTCAGCACTACCGACTGCGCGAGTTCGGGCAGCGTCAGTTCGACCTCCAGCGCAGCGGCGGCGGCGGCGAAGGCTGGTACGCCGGGGGTGATCGTGAACGTGATGTTGAGCGCGCGGAGGCGGCGGAGTTGCTCGCCCATCGCCGACCAGATCGACAGGTCGCCGGAGTGGAGCCGGGCGACGTCCTGGCCTGCGTCGTGCGCGGTCTGGATCTCGGCGATGATCTCGTCGAGCGAGAGCGGCGCGGTGTTGACGATCCGCGCGCCCGGCGGACAATGATCGAGCATGGCCGCAGGAATAAGCGAGCCCGCATAAAGACATACGGGCGATCCGGCGATCCGGTCGCGCCCGCGGAGTGTAAGCAGGTCAGGCGCGCCTGGGCCTGCGCCGATGAAGTGGACGGTCATGCGAATCCTTCTGCGATGGCGCACGTCGCCATGCGGTCGTGGGAAATGTGGCGCGGTGTCAGCAACCGCGCGCCGGGTCCTGCCGCAGCGAGTGCGCAAGCTTCGGCGACGCTGCCAGTCTGGCGTATCTT
>Ga0265780_10008456_pt1 | contig 12503 bp, 17 predicted proteins | sample P1T30metagenome_FD_192432 | JGI IMG/M metagenome (GOLD analysis project Ga0265780, IMG submission 192432) | Plant litter microbial communities from East Loma Ridge, Irvine, California - P1 T30 | ecosystem: Environmental > Terrestrial > Plant litter > Unclassified | place: USA: California...
GTAATGGTGACAGTCACTTGTAACTCGGAACTCGGATCATTTGTCATGATCGGCCATCATTTAGCCGAGAATCATTCAAGCTTCTAGGATATGGGGTCTGTCCTGTTCATCCTGTCCATTTAAGACAGCGATCAAAGCATACAAGCTGGTCATACTTTCTCAGCGTACCATCCAGTCGTGTGTTCGTAATCATATTCATATACACCTGCACCGAAACCCATCTAAACAACCTCATATTTATCTACAGTCAATACCTTCTCCTGCGAGAAAGTAGAATCACCCCCTTCAAGCAAAGTAGCTTTAGATACCTAACATCAGTTTCCGATTCTAGTCAGACAGATAAGGACTTACATCAACATCAGCAAGTGAGCCGGCGGCTACGAAACCGACATTTACAGGGAAGAAGGCATCGGCGTCGCCTTCACATTTGAATTCTAATGAGCCTGTTGGGTTTTCTGAGTCGATGGTGTCGATTTCCCAAATGAATGCGTTTCGCTCCGCTCTCCAATCTCCTTCACCAGTAACGGATGGCAGAGAGTTGGGACTGTCTGTCAGGATCTGCACAAGTGCCATGGTCGATTCAGACTCACGGGATAGGAATAGAGATGACGACATTACGCAATGTCAAGTGCTGAGCTTCAAGTTCATACTCAATAGCGACATCTGAAGATCCATCTCCCCTAGGTTGTGGCCAACAAGTGACTGATCATCAGCTTCTGATAAAGTTCGAAATCAATAAGCTCACTAGAAAGAGGAACATTGCTCTCATCCTTAGCAGTCATCCTCCACCTTAAAACACCCAATCCCTGACCAACGGGGAAACTCCTTGATGAGTCTTTGAGCGCAATAACCTTCTCCCCAGCTCCGAATTTAGCAACGTTGGGATGTTGTTTGAATTGAAGATCCGAGTATGGTTTGTCGGCTAATGTGAGACGGAGTTTGGAGAGTGATGCGTCTGATACGAGTAGGTTCAAGTCTCCTTTCAGTTCGAAATCTTGAACACCACCATCTCGTAGAAGGGTTACAGATAACTGTTCCTTGATTGCTACGTGCACACTATTATCAGCTTAGTCAAGGTGGGCGTGGAGCATACTTACGATTCTCGCTCGACCTTGTCCAGGACATCCGCGGAGACGGCGATGACTTCTGGCTCAGGCTCAGGAGCACTGTATACCTCTGGCTCCGGTTCATCAGGTTCACCACCTAACAATCCAGCCAATTCTCCCTGTTTGCCCTTCTTTCCTCCCAACTTCATTCCTGTACCTTTGAAAGCCGGTTTCGAGGCCAGAGTTGAAGGGGCAGGCGAAGGAGTTCGATATTCAGGTTGAGAAGGAGTTTCGAATCGAGGGGCAGCAGAATATCCACCTGCCATACCACCTCCACCACCTTGGTACCCACTTCCTCCACCACCACCACCTTGCTGAGCTCGCTTTTGTTGTTCTCGCCTTTGAATCTCGAGTTGCTTAGCGCGACGTTTGAGCTCCTCTTTGGCTTCTGCCTCTTTGTTCCTAGCGATAATCTCCTGGATCTTCTCCTCGTGCGATTCTCCTTCTAGAACGTTTCGGACTTGCGATAAAGAGACATTCTCCTTGTATCCTAGCGAGACTACTTCGTCGAATGCGCACAATAGGTCGAATGAGTGATGTAGGATCGCAGGTTCCGACATGGCAGGAGTTAAGGACGAGATGAGTCGGACGAGGAGTGATAATGTCGCGATATCCTGATATCAGCTTTGTCCCTCTCTGACGCGACCTACTTGTAAGATATTGGACCCCTTGTTGGTGATCAACAGAACGTAGAGCTCTTCAAATGGCTGATAGACGAATCTGACATCGGCAGTCTCAACGGTCGTATGTTGTGAATTTGCCGGAATGAGTTTGGGGAATGAAGCGAGCAGACCATCAACTCGAGACCTTGGGATTGGGCGGAACTGCCTCGAGAGCAGGGCTGGTGGTTAGCGTATGCTTGTTTGTTGATGAGACGAGCTCACGTTTCCCACTCCTGGTGCAGATTGAGGCTGCAAGTACGACCTATTCATCAGTGTCTGTCTTGTTAGTGAGCTGGGTGAGCTTACCATGATATGTATTAGATGATTAGATAGGTAGTGATAGTAGACAACAAAGGCGCGTGGAGGGATACACCCACCCAAGGGTGATAATACCGATCATGTGGCAGTCTGTATACCGGTTCTTTTACGCGTAAGTACCAGTGCTGTGTTCTGCTTAAACTGTCTCTGTCTCTGTCTCTATCTCTCTAAGGCAATACATCTTTCTCTCTCTCTTAGTCTCTCTCTCTATCATCGGGCACTTTTCGCAACTTTTATCCTATCTGTCTACTTTTCGGTCCATAACTCCTTTCCGATTTCGATTTCCGATTCAACAAAACTAGCATATCCGTCTAGCCTTCGCGTCTCTACATATCACTATCGATCAACACCAAAACAACAAAATGGCAGCATACACCCCTTTCGGTATGACTCCCGGTCAAACCGCTGAAGCGCCCAAGAAACCTCATCTCTACGTCGGCAACCTGTCTCCTCGAGTAACCGATTTCATGCTCACCGAGATCTTTGCGGTCGCGGGCACAGTCGTTTCCGCCAAGATTGTCCAAGATCGAAACTTCACTCACGGTGGTATGAACTATGGATTCGTCGAATACGCCGACATGCGAGCTGCCGACCAGGCTCTGCAAACACTCAATGGAAGGAAATTGTTTGATACGGATATTAGGGTTAATTGGGCGTACCAGGGAAATGCAAACAAGGAGGATACACAACACCATTTCCACGTTTTCGTAGGCGATCTAAGTCCAGAGGTCAACGATGAAGTATTGAACAAGGCCTTCGGAGCTTTCGGAAGTTTAAGTGAAGCTAGGGTCATGTGGGATATGAACTCTGGAAAGAGTAGGGGTTATGGATTCTTGTCTTTCAGGTAAGTCCACTCCCGCTCGCGATAACAATCTCTGATAAGTAGGGAACGAGCGGACGCAGATCAAGCTATCGCTACCATGAATGGAGAATGGCTAGGTTCTCGAGCAATCCGAGTCAATTGGGCCAATCAAAAGACCCAAACCGGTCCTACACGTACAGGTGGTCCACCCATGGGGGGTGGAGGAGGTCCACCACCATCTGGTCAACCCCCATACATGCCCCCTCCAACAATGCAGCATTCCCTCCCACCACCTCAACACCACTTTGGTCCTTCCGGCATGGCAGCTTCCCCCATGGCCCATCAAGCTCCACCTCCCGCATCATACTCTCCAGCCCCAACTCTTTCTTACGATGTCGTCGCCGCCCAAACTCCTGAATTTAATACGACAGTCTACGTTGGCAATCTCATCCCTTATGTCAGTCAGGCCGACTTGATCCCTCTTTTCCAGGGTTATGGTTATATTGTCGAAATCAGGATGCAAGCCGATCGAGGATTCGCATTTGTCAAACTCGACAGTCACCATAATGCCGCCATGGCAATCACGCATCTTCAAAATCAGCCAGTGCACGGTAGAGGAATCAAGTGTTCATGGGGAAAGGACAAGGGACCGGATGGAGCTGGATCAACTTCACCACTTCCAGCCGCTCCTCAGTACCAGGCTCCAGCTGTAAGTCACCCTCTCCTTCGTCGTCAACATTAAGCTGATATCCTAGGCCGCCGCATACCCAGGCTACGGAGGATACTACGGCGGTCAATACCCCCAATACGGCGCTCAAGCAGCACAGCCACCAGCAGCAGCAACCGACAACTCAGGATGGGACCCAGCAGCAGCTGCCGCATACTACCAGACTCAAGGCTGGGGTGGATACTACTGTACGTACTCTTATTCATCGTATTTGCACTATCGCTAATCCAACAGCTCAGGATGGAACAAATGGAACATCTGGCGCTGGTCATTAGTCGTATTCACAATCTAGGTTTGGTCTGATGCATGACATGTAACGACGTGATTTTGTTATAATTACAAAAACCACAGGGTTTCAAGGCGCATATTGGATCACTCCTCAATCCTGCTCCTTGGGCAACGCTGCCTTCTCGGAAGATGGCGAAACGGTCGAGGAGGTCGAAGGCTGAAGCTCCAATGTATTGCTCTGAGCTCCATTCTCCTCGGATAGGCCATTCTCTACAGTACTACTCGTTGTCGTGGGATTATGCGCCTTCAGATCCGATACAGAAGGTTTAACGTCTGGCAGAGGTATATTGGGATTAAGCGGACTAACACTCAGTCTAGCAGATCTATGCGGTAGACCTTTATCGTTGATTGTATGTGGTGATAGAGATTGAGAGGCGGGACTATTACTATTGCGCAATGATGTTGGGGGTAAGCCGCTATGGCCGTTTGTAGGTGGTAATAATGATGTCGAGTGTCTGGGACTATGCCGAGGTCCAGATATTTCGTTGGTAGGTAGTAGTAAAGATGATTGAGATGGACTACCGCGTGCCGCTTGAGATGGGCCTGCATTATCGTTTCCAGTGGCTGGAGGAATCGAATCGTCTGTCTGCGAGGTTTGATTTGGTAATGGTGAAACACCACCTCGAGGACTATGCCTAGGTGTTCCTGTCGTGTTTCCATTTGTGTCTGACGAGCCACCAACAGAAGGGTTCGGAATATCCAGCGAATCCCGCTTGAACTTCAATTTCAAAGTCGTCCCGCCAGGTACAATTACCGGAGGCGTAGTGATTGTAGTACCACTAACACCCAGTCCAGGACTTGGAACAAGATCGGCCCCGGGCGGAGCAGGACTGACGCTGTCCCCCAACTTGATCCTTAACGTCCTCCCCAATCCTCCACTCTGAGCATCAGGAGGAGCTAGACTCGCTTTCCTCTTGTCCTGCCTTGGCGTGTCCTCCCCTTCGACGTATTTTATGACTTTCTTGCCTCGGGGTAGGTTTGGTCTACTGAATTTCTCTAATCCTCGTGGACCAGAATCCCAGGTAGCGAAGGAATAGACTTCATCTTCCTTTTGAGGTTCTTTACCCTGTGCTCTTGCTAGTGCTGCATCATCCGCTCCTCGTATACCGGGACCGTAAGTGAGTGGTTGACCATCTCTCTTTTGAGCAAGAGGAGGTCGGAGGGTCGTTAGTCGTTCTCGAAGCTCTGAAGGTAGATTTGCCGATTGGATTGAATGCAGTAATCGTGACAATATCCCTTCTTGTGCTGGATTCACAGCGACAGGATGTGGAGGAACCGCGATAGGTGTAAATCTCGGACCTGGCACCGATCCCTTGACAGCAAGAGTATCCTGTGGCGAATATCCCTCTGGAGCCGCAATTTGGCGTCGTAGTAAATCAAGAGCTTGAAGACGATATCCATTCGGACGGATCGAGACGGACATTTCGCCTTTCGTATCTGCGTACGTAGATATCAGATCGGGAAGTGAACTCGTTCCAGGTGGTAAACGTTTCGTGTCTTGTTGAATGGGTTTGGCATAGGTGGTTTGAGAGGTTAGGGACGAAGAGGTGAATGGGATACGGGTTCTGTAGCGGTCTATGATTGCTGAAGGGACTGTGATTGACTCCACAGCGTGCCGAGGACGGGTTGTGGCGGAGGGGGAGCTTGGTTCGGGTTGTTGGTTCGATAGGTCCGGTATTGGAGGTAACCAAGAGAAATCGGGGGATGGGAAGCGGAGTTTGACTCTGGACAGGGTTTCGTCTATTGTCGGTGCTGGGGACGATTTGATGTTAGGGTCTAAATCCGTATCCGAGTCTACGTCCATCCGCTCATTCTTGACTTGTTCATCTCCCTTCAGCTCTGGCTTCTCATCCTCAGACTCGTCTTCCTCAATATCATCATCGTGGACGACACGCAATTCCGCGATTGGATTCTGGATACTTAGACCCTCTTGTAGATAGTCTACCATCAGTCCGCAGCCCAGTCTGGTGTATCACAAAACCACAAACACACCTGCCAATTTCTCCAGACCCTCCCCTTCGAGTGTGTCCCTGCCACTTTCCAGCCCATATTCATACAGATCTTCCAATCTCATACCATAACCCAAATCCTCCAATGAACCAACGACATCATATATGCCCGGCTTGGCCCTGCCAGCGTGGAGGGCGCGGTCTACCGTCGAACGCGCAACGAGTTTGAAATACTCCCCTACGACCGATGTGACAGAGAGACTAGCGGCTTGAGAAGTCGATGCGAATCCGGCTTGTGACAACAGGTGTAAAGTTGCTAGATGCAATAACGCATCTGGCGAGGGCAGGGACATTGTCCATAGGTATAGGGTACGGTGTATTGTATAGTAGTGTTAGACTATGTTGAATGGACCTGCCTCCACATGATATCCAAGTGCCACATTCGGTGATTACCGGGAATTGATGCTCTGCCTACCTGAATTTTGTGTATTCCATTAGACTGCTCCCCCTTTGGTCCCCGCCTTGAATTTCATATATCCTTATTACTCTAACTACTTTTTATATAGTAATTCATCAGTAAGTAATAACACCGTACACAACACATATATCATCCAGCTAACGATACTCAGAAATGTCCGACGAAGAGCACCACGAGACTTTCGAGGCCGCAGGAGCAGGAGCTTCCAAGACCTACCCGTGAGTGTCATGTCTTACGTGGGAAATTCGTGTGTATTGGAGCTGACAAATAGCACCCAGTGTTCTTCCCTCAGGAAGGGTGGACACGTCCTCATCAAGGGACGACCCTGTAAGATCATCGACATGTCCACCTCCAAGACCGGAAAGCACGGACACGCCAAGGTCCACTTGATCGCTACCGACGTGAGCCCATTCTGCTGCAATTGGTTCGACTGGAGCTAACTGAACAGATCTTCACCGGTAAGAAGCTCGAGGATATCTCTCCCTCCGTGAGTAGAATTTAGTGGATTGGAATAGGAGGGAAAACTGATGAAAGACCCACAACATGGATGTCCCCAACGTTACCCGAACCGAATACCAGCTCGTCAACATTGAGGATGTGAGTCACTTGGAACCTGGAGGTATCTGGACCACGACTGATTTATAGGGTTTCCTCAACTTGATGGACGGTGACGGAAACTCCAAGGACGATGTCAAGATCCCCGACACCGACCTCGGTAAGGAGATTGAGAACGCTTTCAACGATGGAAAGGACGCTATGGTCACCATCATCGCCGCCATGGGTATGTTTACCTCTTTTCGCAGTCGGTCACAGTTACTGACTTTTTTAGACGAGGAGCAGCCCGTCTCTTGGAAGGAGGCCCCCCAGGCTTAAGCCTACCCTCCAAACATCACAATGAAGAAGGAAGAGAAAGGAAGAGGGGGAATTGGCGTTTCTCTGTTCTTTTGCATATCCCATCCCATCATCTCTCTGTTTATATAGTAGAGATAAACCTCCAAAATCGCTTTTTTCCTGGGACCTCGATCTTTCTTTACCCTTTTTTATTGTACCTTCTTCTCCCCCTACCTCAAATATGTAGTTCTGGATACCATACTTTATATGGGTGATGGAATTATGTGAACAAGCCGTTGCACTAATTCAATGTTCTCTGTAGTCCTTGTTCCCGCAGCTGATTTCGGGAAAGTGGAGGAGATCCACGAGTCGCGACGTGACTTTGGTGCAACTTAGGAATGTGTGATACCATTCAAGCCATCTCTTACAACGATACAACCAGGAGCAAGATGACAGAAGGAAGGTCGACTATTCTGGTCCTACATCCAAGCTCGACAGATCCAACAAACTTCCTACAACGTGAGACTAGCACACTGTCCAGCGACAAATGGAGGTTGACAACCAGGCATAGCATCATCATCTAAATCATCTAAATCCGCACCCACAACCACCAGTTTTGAAGACTCTTCCCCAGCCGAGGGCTCGACTTCAAACAGCAGTAATGATGGTGATGCTAAACAAGGCGAGAGCTCGACAACAGGAAGCGCAAGCTATACAAGTGCCAGTGTGTCATGGGAAATCGAGAACAAGTATTACACAGCCTCAGTAACGTTTACAGCCTATCCACAAGAGATATTCGAGATGAAAGAAGCAGAGGGGGTTGATGTTGTCATGTATATCTTCGAGGGTTCTGTGAGTCGTCCCCTTGGGCGTAAGGGGAAACAGGTGGGCTAATGAATAGGTAAACTCATTACCTCCAGGATTGGTTAAAGTGATGGCAACCCCGAGGGATATCGCGCTTGCCATCCGTATCCGGGGCAACACAAATGAGGCAAGAGAGGTGACAGATGAGGTGGAAGGGGAGAAGATGGAGGATCTGTTTGATGAGTTGGGGATGGAATATATGGATGAATCGAGTTTACCTGAAGATGATGATGAACGCCGTATGTTCACCTCCCATCTACCATCTGCAATTCTCGCACCTATTCAACATGACGACCCAAGTTGGTCGCTAACAAATAGCTATATCAATAGAGGAACGTATACAACAAACGCTCATGACGCACATGTGGCCCAATATGGTCCGGAAACCAATCCAATCCCGAATGGACATGGGGTTCGAAGATGATGATGAAGATTACAACGAAGAAATTCACGATGTCGGGGATGTCAACAAAGCAGAGTTCCCAGTGACGTTCAATCCGCTCCAACCGCAATCTCGAGCGTCCACGAGCGACCTGAATGAATCTGCGAATCCCGATGATTTCCCAGGATTAGATGAATTGAGGAGTCAAATTATGTTGGAAGATCTTGATAGACGACAAGTCGGAGGAGAACATGGACTCAGTCGGCTCGAAATGATGGATGATTTTGATGATTTCGACATGGACAATGGTGGCGATTGGGTCGGAGCTGAATATGCCAAACTTGACGATTGGCTCGACGAAGATGACAACGAAAACGAGAATAGTCACGAAGCAGAGGATCCAACACCTGATGAAAACGGCGAGACATCAATAGGCGGCTCAAATATCAGTATATCAAACGAGGAAGTACTGGAACGAGACGTTTCTAGGCCAATAGATCAATTGGAAGAAAGTCAATTCGATGACGATTTCGCCGATTTCGCGCCTTTCCAATCCGCCCCTCAACCTACAGCATCTGGAGCGCTGGATCCCACTCCCTTACTACTTCATCTCCAGAATGTTAGGGAAGAATTAGCAGGTCTTGATGAGGATACGAGAAGGGAGAGGGCGGGCAAGGAGGTTGAGAGTGTTTTAATGAGTTTAGGATTGGGTGGCTTAGGTGGAAGTGATTGGGAGGATGAGATTTGATTCATGTCTTGGATATGACGATTTAAGAGACGCGATACGATGAGCTGGTATGATAATGTATATGCATATAATCTTGATGTCTTATTTACTGGGTCATATCCCTAACTCCACTCTCACTAGAGCGTCAGCGTGTATACGGCACAGAATGGGTGGACGAACCTGAAACTAAGCATACCACCCTCTTGCATCAATTCCACTATATTCTCGGCTTCGGCAACTTTCATTTTCCCAAGCACTTTATTGACTTCATCAAGTTTCTCGGTTTTTAATGCTGTTTGCAATTTCTCAGGGAATTGCTGGAAGATGTCCCATTTACGCTGCAAGAATATCCTGACCTGCTCATTAGCATTCCTGTAATTCCGTAGTGGTGACAGGGGGAATGAGAGAAGAGACTTGCCTGCTCGATATCCATCTGCTCGGATCCTTCTCCTTCTATGCGTAGATCCGCTGGTGGAGGTCCGTCGGGCAGATTGAATCCAATCTTGACATTTGGATCTTCAGCGACCAATTGAATTTGCTCGGCTTCTCCCTCCCCAGATGCTTTCTCTTCTGCTAGGATCTCTACTGTTCGTGTAGCTATACGATTGTATGTCCTAACGAAATCTTCGTTGAACATGGTGATTGATTTCGGGTTCTTAGCAATCATCCTACACATCAGCTCTTCTATTTTTCGATTTCGGTCGTGTCGAGGACGTACTTCTGGAAGAAAAGTCCAACACCATCCCTACCCAATTGTCGACAATAACTGACGAGTAAACTCTGATGAACACATCTTTTTGCCAATGCCTGATCTCCCCTCCTCTCCGCATCGAATGCTTCGGCAAGTAACGAATCGTGTGTCGTTTCGGATAAGACTGAGGAATCCTTCTGAATTGCAGCGTACGATTTCTCGAAATCACCAATTGGGATCTGGACGAATGCGCGTGCTGCTGGTGTGAGAGGGCCGAATTCGGGTAGATCTTCTTCTTCCTCTTCTTCGACTGGCTGGGCGGATGACTGTTGTCAGCCATGACCGGAAGGACGATTGTTTCACTCACACTAGCTCCAGGGTTCAATACCTCGATAGTCTGCTCCTTCTGAGCCTTCTTGATTTTGGGTTTATCATCAATAACAGAAGCCTGAGCCTTTGTCACACTACTAGTGTTCCAACCTTCCGTCATATCCTCCGAGGTAATCTTCTTCTTATTCTCAGCCTCTTCAGTCTCAATCTCAGCCTTGACCTCCTTATCCCGTCGATCCAATTCTTTCAAATGCCAATCCAGTCTCTCCTCCAAAACCACTTTCAATCCTTCCTTTCTGTTCTCTGGGATCTCTCCTGTCGACCAGGATGGTTCGCCCGACTTCTCATCAACCACCTTTCCATCCTTCATAACTCGCCCATTCGTAACTTGGGCACCTTCCATAATCCAACAACCCTCTCTGAAAACATCACCAAGTAATTGACCAATCATCATATCATAAGTAGGCTGATTAGCAGCTCCAGTAGCTGGTTTCTCATCACTTGGATTCTCCTTGATTCGACGTTGTACCGAGCGGTAGTAATCTACACCCTTTGACGAGACGCCATCAGCGATAGTTTGAATACGAGGTCGGAGGGTGGTATTGAGTGCCAGCTCCGAGTGAAGTTTGGCGATCTTCTGTTTACGCTGTTCTCGCTTCTCGTGAATATCTCGTTGTTTCCATCTGTTCATCAGCTGCGTCCTCTACCTATGACATAGTCGTAGCTTACCGGATCATGGACTTCTTGTCGACATTTGGGTGCTCCTCGATATCGGAATCGTCCGAGAGCTAGAATCAGCGAGAGCTCAAGCGCTGCGACATACCTCAAGCTGATCCCATTTGGAATAATTCAAGGGCATACTGTCGTTGTATTCCCAAGTGCTCTTAGGTATGTATAAGTAAGATAAAGATATGAGATGCTCAGAATCGTCGAGAAGTCACTTGCAAACGCGTCCAAGCGTAACACGTGTTCGCTTATGTAATATCTATCATGATACGTCACCGGACTATCCCCGTCGCAGCACTAAGCACCCTCTCCCCACTCTCATCTACTACACTTATACTTATACTTGTACTTATACATATACAATGTCGGTACAATTCACTGAACCGGATCTAGAACCTACTTATCAGAGTATCATCTCTGGTGGGGGTGAATATGATTGGGCAATGTTCAATCAGAGTGGTAATGAATTGAAGGTACAAGCAACTGGAACTGGCTTAGACGACTTGGAAGAGGAGTTTATGGATGGCCGGTGAGCTTCTAATCCGTGGAAGACTCTTTTGAGGATATTTTGCTGATTCGTAGAATCCAATACGCTTTTGCTAGAGTCAATGATCCGAGCGTAAGTTGAGAGATCCGGTTAGGGGCAAAGCTGACGGTCAGAGCAAGCTAGACAAGTTCGTCTTAATCTCATGGTGTGGAGATGGTGTACCCGAATTCAAGAAAGGTCTATACCGTACGTCTCTCCTTATCATCATAAATATGACACAAGCTGATGGCAGACACCCAATCATCCCAAGTAGCATCAAAGTTCTTAAAAGGCGCTCACCTAGTCATTCAAGCTAGATCCGAGGTATGTCCTGAATACCAGTCTTTACTGACGTACAGCAAGATGTGACTGCAGCACATATCCACAAGAGAATCCAAGAGTCTTCAGGATCAAAGTACTCTACCGGTGCTTCTAATCCTACTTCGTCTGCGCCCGTAAGATCGACTCCAAGCTTCAAGCCTTCTCAGGGTCTTGGCGGGTCTCAAGGCAAGGTCAGTAGCGACCGATTCACTGGTAACGAAGCTGATGTATCAGCCAGCAAGTGTTTCGACTCCAGTGTCAACATTCAACCGGCCCACGCCTGCTGCTCCGGCTCCTCGGGCGCCATCTCCCCCTCCGAGAGAACCATCCCCTCCTCCACCTGCGCCTACCCCGGCTCCACCCCCACCTCCAGCTGCATCCCGACCTCCACCCGTCAACGCTTCAGCATCAACCCCTGCACCCACCGAGACTCAGAAACCAGCTCAAGACGATCGAATCGCACCCGTCGGAACGGCTTATGAACCAGTTAAACTCGCCAAACCTGGAAAGTTGGCCAATAGGTGGAATCCAGCTGGTAATGCTGGGAACGATGATGAAGAGGACAAGAGTGCTCCGGCTCCTAGTTTGAAAGATAGGATGGCTGCTTTCTCTGGTGGCGGTGGTGCCGCACCCGCCTCTAAGCCGGTACCGAGCGGAAACAAATTGACTTGGAGTGAGAGGCAGGCTCAGGCGAAGAAACAGCAGGAAGAAGAGGATACTCAGAGCAAGGCGGCCAGCACCAATGGTACGCATATTCATGATCCTTGAAATGACT
>Ga0265780_10008457_pt1 | contig 12503 bp, 12 predicted proteins | sample P1T30metagenome_FD_192432 | JGI IMG/M metagenome (GOLD analysis project Ga0265780, IMG submission 192432) | Plant litter microbial communities from East Loma Ridge, Irvine, California - P1 T30 | ecosystem: Environmental > Terrestrial > Plant litter > Unclassified | place: USA: California...
CGTGCGGATGGCGTTCGACGCCTTGCGTGACGTGAACGTGTTCGGCGTGGGCGCAACGACGCCGGAGCCCAGCGCCGGATGCAGCACGGTGGCAATGGCCGCATCGCGCAGCGCCGGCGTGATGATGCCGGCCTGGGCCAGCACGCGCAGGTGGCTGTTGGTCAGCGTTTCCAGGTCCTTCTCGCCGGCGCCCAGGTAGTAGGCGGGACGGCGCTGGGCGATCATCAGCGACAGCGCTTCCTTGTAAGCCAGCACGGCCTTGGGCGAAACGACATCCCCTTTCAGTTCGCGGTTGACTTCGGCGAAGTCGCGCCCGTACCAGACCCACATGCCGTCGCCGATGCCGTTGACTTCACCATAGCCGCTCTTGGCCGACAGCGGCACCGTGTTCAGATAGTCGAGCACGATCTGGCGGCGCGCAGCGGTGGTGTCTTCGCCGCCCTGGTAGGCGCGCAGGGTGGCCGAGGCCATCTGGCGCAGCTTGTCGGAAAGCGAGCTGGTGCGCCCTTCCGGCGAATGGCGGTATTTTTCGATCTGGGTTGCCAGCGTGCTGCCGCCGGCCACGCGCCCGCCGCTGCCGATGCCAACCGTATGCAGGGATTTGTCGAACACGGCTTTCGAGAAGCGGTCCCATTCGACGGCCGGGTTGCGCTTGGGATAGGTGGTATCGAGCAGCTCGCGGTTTTCGATGAACAGCAGGCTGGCCACCAGCAGCGACGGCGCCTCGTCGAATCTGGCGTAGTAGCGCTCCGGAAAACGCGAGCTGAACAGCGGCGCGGCGCGGCAATCGAGGATTTCCAGGCCCACCTTGGTTTTTTCGCGGTAGGTGGCGAACAGGCCCATGTCGGACAGTTCCAGCATCTTCGGCGACAGGCGTGCCTGCGACGCGATGGTGTAGTCGCGCGCCTTCAGCTTGGTGAGGTAGTCGGGCAGGTTCGAGTAGCCCAGGCGCTCGTCATACGGGCTGTCGCTGGGAAAGCGGATCGCGTCGCTGGCGCCGGGCGCCATCTTGTAATTGACCTTGGCGAGCAGTTCGCTGAAGAACTTCGCCTGCATGCTCGAGGTGCGCGATTCGTGCACGGCCCAGAAGGCAACCATGGACAGCAGGATCAGCAGCAGGAGCAGCAGCGCCGGCTTGATGCGGCTGCGCCGCGGCGGCTGCGAGCGTGGCGCGATCGGTTCGTCGGGTGGCGGTGGTTCCATGTCGCCGTCGCCGGCCCGGGGCAGATCGCTGGCCGGCATGGCGCTCACGACCGCAAGATGCGGCGACGCGTGGCCAGGGACGCTGTCGTCATCCTGCGGGAGGGCATCGTCGGTGCCGGTACTGAGGTTGGAAGATTCTCCGCGCAATTTGCGCGCGGCACGTTCAACGAGGTGGGGCCGTTTGGAACGGCGTTGACTATCCATGAGGGCTCAATCGGTATGATTCTTGTTTCCCCGCCATCGACACTACTTTGCCCGCGAACATGATGCTGCCGGTGCAAGGCGCCTGGCCGAGGTGGTGTAATAACGGTTTGTAAGCAGCGTAACAAGCCGTAACCACGGCCGCGTTCTGCAGCTACCATTCCACCACATCAACACCACTCGCACGAAGCACTGTTCAACTAATTTGATCTGGGCCACTCATTTTCGCATAAAAACAACGTCGGACTTTTCGGCCCGCAGGAGTGCCAGCGCATGCAGGCAAAAGTACTGAAACCAGAGCCCGGTGAAGATGAATATCAGAAGGTAAAGCCATAGCGACAACAAGGCTAGCAAGGGGAATAACACGAGGGACAGGACGGCGCCGCCGACCCATGCAACGCCGGGCAGCGCACCGGCCGCGCCGGACACCGTACCGATCAGTAACAGCGCGCGCCGGTGGCGCCGCTGCAGCACTTTGCGTTCGGCCGGACTGGCGTAATCGGCCAGCGCGTCGTAGCTCATCACGCGCGCCGTCAGCGCACCCCACAGCAACGCGTGGACCAGCAAAGCCAGCGGCAATACCACATACAGCGGCAACGTCAGCAACCACAGCACGCAGTACACCAGCACTGCCGACAAGTTGACGATCACGCTGCCCAGCACGCTGCCGCCATGCTTTTTTTCGAGGTCCGGGAAGTCGCGCGCGCCGACGTGGCGCCCGATGGCCGGCATCGCGGCCAGGCCCATGAACATGAGCGACGTGCAGATCATCAGCGGCAGGAGCAGCAGCAAGGCCAGTACCGGCCCGGCCAGGCTGGCAAGCGCGCCCGGCAGCCAGCCGTGCCCGCTGCTGGCCGTGTGCACGGCGTCCATCAGCGGCTGCAGGCCGAAGTACAGCACCACGCCCCACAGCACCACCGACATGATCATCGGCACCACCGACAGCAGCAGCATCCTGCGCCCGAACTGCGTGCGCAGCGCGCGCCACCATGACTGGGCAACCGCGTGCATCACTGCCTCTTCGGCCGCAGCGTGTCGGCCAGGCGGCACAGGCCCAGCCATTGCTGGCGCCAGAAACCGCGTCCGTAATCGCGTCCGGCGGCCTGGTCGCGGATGCCGGTGGCGGCAAAATGCGCTCGGAAATTGGCGGTGCGGAAGGCGATGTCCCACCACGGCAGCAGCACGCCGAAATTGCAGCCGCCCAGCGAGCCATGACCCTTTGATTCGTGGCCCACGCCGATCGCATGGTGCATGCGGTGAAAGCGCGGCGACACCAGCAGGCGCTCGCCCAGCCAGCCGAAGTGGATGCGCACGTTCGCGTGCTGCAGGCTTTGCAGCGCGCGCGATACCGACACCAGCAGCACGTACTGGCCGGGCGCCACGCCGATGGCCAGCGCGATGACGGCGAGATAGATATCGTGGGTGGCGTCGTCGAGCAGGTGGTTGCGGTTGTCGCTCCACAGGTTCATGTCGCGTTGGCTGTGGTGCAGGCTGTGCAGGGCCCAGCCCTGGCGGATGCTGTGCTGGCCGCGGTGGTACCAGTACTCGAAGAAATCCAGCACCACGAGGTAGACCAGGAAACTGGCCATGGCCGGCATCCCCGGCAGCAGCGACTCGAGATTGAACGGGTGCACGCCTTCGAGGCGCAGCAGGCCGGCCACGTGGTCCATGACGGGATCGAGGGTGAAAAAGGCGGCGACCGAAAACAGGCCGAGGCGGTGCACCAGCGTGTAGATGAAATCGGTCCAGCGCGCGCGTTTGTCGGCCAGGGCGTGCACCGGAATCATGGCCTCGAGGGGGCGCAGGATGATGTACAGGGCGGCCAGTTCGAGCACGCCCATCATGAACCACTCGGTGCCTTCGAAGGCTTCTTCGATGTAGGCGCCAAAGCCGGTGGAATAGATCATCGGCTCGATCACGGCCTGGAACAACCAGCCCTGGACGATGCCGAACCAGTCGGCGAATTGCTGCATCATGGCTGCTTCTTGAAATCGGGATGAGCCGTCAGTGTAGCGAAACAAAAGCCTTTCTGCTGCAAGCCGACAATTAGTGGTTCGAGGTTGGCCGGCATCCACGGATCCTTGCGCGACCAGATGCCCATGTGGCCCATGATGATGTCGCCATCCCTGACGTTGTCCAGCATGCGTTTCAGGAGCAGCGCGTTCGGGAACGCTTCGCTGGAGGTCTCGTCGCCGGTGAAGCCGGTCCTGGCCCAGCCCACGTGGGCAAAACCGCAAGCCCTGGCGGCGGCGAGCGTGTTGGGCGACGTGTGGCCGCCGGGAGCGCGCCAGATCGGGTCGATGTGGTGGCCCGTCAGCTCCATGAAACGCGTGTCGACGCGGCGCAGCTCGCTGCAATAGGCGGCGGCGTCCATCGTCAGCTTCTTGCCGCCATGCTCGCCGAACTGCGGTTTCACCAGCATGGCGCCGTGCGGCAGGTCGCGCTGCCAGTAAACATGGTCGAAGGTATGGGTGCCGATGGCATGACCTTCGGCCACGCGCGCTTTCCAGTAGCCGGACCACGACGGGTCGAGCGACCAGTCGCCGCGGACGGTCTTTTCGTTGGCCAGGAAAAACGTCGCCTTGATGGCGTGCCGTTTCAGCGTGGCGGCAATCAGTTCGGCTTGCGACTGGCTGCCCGTGTCGAAGGTCAGATAAGCCGTCGCGCGGCAGGCCGGCGCCGGCGCGGCAATTGCCGGCGCCGCCACTACCAGCAAGGCCAGCGCGGTGGCGCGGCGCATCACAGGCGCGGGGCGGCGTTGGCGAAGAACACGCCGTGCGGCGAACGCCCCACCGGAATCATCTTGATGATCTTGCGGCTGGCCACATCGATCACGGCGACTTTTTTGATCCAGCGCAGCGTGGCCCACAGCGTCTTGCCGTCGGCGGTCAGTTCCATGCAGTCGGGGCCGCCCGGCACATTGATCTGGCCGACGTTTTCCAGGGTCACCGTATCGATGATGTTGATCGAGTTGCTGACGCGGTTCGAGACGAACGTGTGGCGCATGTCGCCCAGCGAACGGAAATTGTGGGCGCCGGCGCCGGCCTTGATGCGCTTGACGGTCTTCGCGGTGCGCCAGTCGATGACTTCGACGTAATCGCTGCCCATGATCCCGACCAGCAGGTGCTTGTTATCCGGCGTCATCGCGATACCGGCCGGCAGCTTGCCCACCGGGAGGGTCCATTTGACGGTCTGCGTGGCCAGGTCGATGGCGCTGACCTGGTCGCTGCCCTGCTGCGTGATGAAGGCGGTGGTGCTGTCCGCATCGAACGCGATGTGGCTTGGCATCTTGGCCAGCGGCACGCGCTTGACCAGCTTGATCAATTTGCCATTGAAGCTGTAGATGTCGACGCGGTCCAGGCGCAGCGCGGCCGACACGAACCATTTCTGGTTCGGCGAAAAGCCGATCTGGTAGGGATCGTAGACATCCTTGGCCACGGCCTGCTGCAGGCCGGTGAGGGGGTCGAGGAAAATCAGTTCATTGCCCACCGAGCTGGCGACGATCAGCGACTTGTTGTCGGGCGTCGACATCAGGTGGTGCGGCTCCTTGCCGACGGCAAAGGTGCCCTTGTCGGCGTAGGTTTGCTGGTCGAGCAACTGGACCGTCGCATCGCGCGAATTGAGCACCACGACGACGTTCGCGTGGACCACCGGAGCTGCGGCCGCGAGGAGGAGAACGGACAGGCAGAGCTGTCGAAAACTGCGCAACATGGAATGAGTCGCTCGTAGGGGGAAAGCACTATTGTAAGTGGAAAAGCCGGGCCAACAAGGGGCTGGCGGAAGAATCCTAGCCTTGGTGCAACACGTTGCCAAAGTGCTCTGTGAGCGGTTCGTCAAGTGCGTGCGTAGCGCTTTGACATGTCATCGTCTACAATCCGGCCTCTGTACCGTTCAAACAAAAGGAAAAACCATGTCGACCACTACTGATTCCGGCTTGCAATACGACGACACCGTCATCGGCGAAGGCGCCGAAGCCAAGGCAGGCCAGCACGTGACCGTGCACTACATCGGCTGGCTGCGCAACGACGACGGCACCCAGGGCGCCAAATTCGATTCGAGCAAGGACCGCAACGATCCGTTCCAGTTTTCTCTGGGCGCCGGCCAGGTCATCAAGGGCTGGGACGAAGGCGTGCAAGGCATGAAAATCGGCGGCCAGCGCCGCTTGACGATTCCAGCGAGCCTGGGCTACGGCGCACGCGGCGCCGGCGGCGTGATTCCGCCGAACGCAACGCTGATCTTCGACGTCGAACTGCTGGCAGTGTAAGTGGGCCCGGCCACGGCCGGGATCCATGGATGGACAAATTGATTCACACCGTGCACGCCGGCTGCGTGCACGCGTCTCCTGAGCATCCCCTCTAAAGTTTCCCCCAAAAGCACGCGTGGACGGCAGCGGTGCGCTACCATGCCGGCGGGTTTCAAGACACTTTATCAACATTGCCAACAGGAGTTATTCCATGAGCTTGCAAGATCAATTTACCCAGGCCCAGGCCGATTCCAAGAACCTGTCCGAGCGTCCCGACAACATGACCATGTTGAAGATGTACGCGCTGTTCAAGCAGGGTTCGAAAGGCGACGCCACCGGCGAGCGTCCAGGCTTCACCGACATGATCGGCCGCGCCAAGTTCGATGCATGGGAAGCATTGAAAGGCACGTCGCAGGACGACGCCATGCAGCAGTATGTCGACCTGGTCGAGAGCCTGAAAGACTAAGCGGATCTGACAACAAGCTAGGCGGCAAACACCCGGCGCATCTTGTCGGCGGCCTTCGTTTCGATGGCGCCGGCAAACGCGCCCATCAGGAAGCCCAGCTTGATGCGCAGCGCGGCGCGCTGCTCGCCCAGCGTCAGCGACCCTTCAACGCCGGTACGCGCGAAGCGCAGCACGTTCTCCCCCTCCCAGCGGCACGCCACGCCATATTCCGCGGCAAACTTGTCGGCCACCTTCTGCGCCGCCGCGCGCGCCATCGGCGCCGTCATGCTGTGCTCCTGAACAATACTGATATCCGCCATGCCCATTCCTGTCAGCGCCCGGCTGCACCGCCCGGCAATCCGACATGATGCCAGTTGCATGGCGTTGTTGCCAGCGCAGCTCAGCTCAGCTCAGCATCAGAATTCTCTTGCGCAATTGATTTTCATCAATATGGCAGCTTGATAACACGCGACTATTTTTCCAGGGCCACACTCTGCAGGCCACGACGCTTGTTCCCGGAAGGATTGCCATGCCACCCCACGCCACGCCCCCTGTCGGTTTCATTCCCACTCCCAGCGCGGCTTACCGCCAGCACCGCAAGGCGGCCCAGCTGCTCGACCAGCCCGGCACGCCCCGGCCCGGCGGCGCCGATACGACGCCCGTGCCGCTGCCCTATGCGTTCGGCGCCCGCGTGCTGATGTGGAAGCAGGATCCCACCGTCGACGAAATCGGCACCCGCAAGGCGTTTCTGCCCGGCCTGATCCTGGACGGGCCGCGCGACGCCCGCATCGTCTCCGGCGCGGGCATCGCGCCGGTGTCGCCGAATGCGTTCGGCGATTTCGTGGCCCAGCCCGACACGCCCCAGTTCGACGCGGTCCACACGTTCGCCGTCGTGCGCCAGACCCTGACCATGTACCAGCGGGCGCTGTCTGCGGCAGGTGCCGAGATGCCGCTGCCGTGGCAATGGAACAGCAGCGTGGACACCGCGCCGCTGCAGGTGTTCCCCTACGGCCTGCCGAACGTCATGAATGCGTTTTACAGCCGCTCGCAGGGCTGCCTGAAGTTCGGCGACTTCATCCCGAGCGGGCAAAAGGAGCGGGTCTATACCTGCCGCTCCTTCGACATCGTGTCCCATGAGACCGGCCATGCGGTGCTCGATGGCCTGAAACCCCAGTGGCTGCAGGCCGACAATCCGCCGCAGACGGGCGGCCTGCACGAATCCTTCGGCGACCTGACGGCCATTTTCCTGGCCCTGTCGCAGCTGGACCAGTGCGAAGCCGTCATCGCCCAGACCAAGGCACGGCTGCACGACAAGACGTTTTTGGCGGATATTGCCGAGCAGTTCGGTCTGTCGCTGGGCACCACGACCGGGCTGCGCAACGCCGACAACAACCTGACCCTGACGGAGGCCGGGACCGAGGTCCACGCGCTGTCGCAGGTGTTTACAGGTGCCATTTACGATATCCTCGCCGACCTGTTTGCCTTCGAGCGCAATCCGGCCCTGGAGGACGATGCGGCGGTCCTACACCGGGTGGGCGCCTATTTGCGCGGCCTGGTGCTGCGCGGGCTGATAGCGGCCCCGGACCGCAGTGCGGGCTACGCGGATGTGGTGTCGCAGATGCATGCGCTGGTGGCGGCCGATGGCAAGCCGGAGGAATACGCCGGTTTCATCCGCGACCGGTTCAGCGTGCGCGAGGTGGTCGTTGTGGTGCCCGCACCCTCCCCTCCGCCGCAGGACGTGCCGAATCTGGGCCTGGTGGCCGGGGTCTGCGACGCCCCCGGCGCGGTGCAGGACCGGCGTGCCTGCTGCGGGACGATGAACTTGCCGGAGTACTACAACGTCGAAGCAATCCTGGCGCAGGAGGTGAATGCGCTGGCGCAGTGGTGCGCGGATCATGGCCGGACCGGGCCGGCCGGCTAGCAGCCCCCGGCATGGGTCCCGGGGTGCGCCGGGACGACGGATCTGCGATTTTTCAATCAATTCAAGGCATTACCGACCGCCGCGCCAGCATTTCCAGTATTGCTCAGCACATTTGCTTATGTGATTTGTATCTAAGCCCCATTTGTCCTTCACGCCGAATTGCCCTAAAATACAGTGCTTTGCCAAGTCAGGCGGGTTTCGTACGTCCCGACGCGCTGCACCCACGCATCACCCAATATATTTTGATAGGAACGTTATGACCCACGTTGTCACCGAATCGTGCATCAGCTGTCGCTACACCGATTGCGTTGATGTATGCCCGGTAGATTGTTTCCGGGAAGGCCCGAATTTCCTGGTCATCGACCCGGACGAGTGCATCGATTGCGCCGTCTGCGTGGCCGAATGCCCGGTGAATGCCATCTTCGCCGAGGAAGACGTGCCGTCAGACCAAATGAACTTCATCAAGATCAACGTCGACCTGGCGCGCAACTGGCCTTCGATCACGAAGACCAAGGCGCCACTGCCCGAAGCCGAGCAGTGGAAAGACGTCAAGGAAAAGCTCGACCAGCTGGTGCGTTAGGAACGATGGCGCCGCCCCGCGCGGCGTTCTCTCCTGCTTGCGGCTCGGCGAGCCGCAAGCAGGCGCGCGCCATCCATGGCACACTACGCGCCATCGGCCGGACCGCGGCGGCATCCCCCCTCAAAAATCAACAGGATTAGCGCATGACTATCAATGCCACCCATGAAGCGGGCAGCATCGCTCCCAACAGTTCCTTTGCCGGCGCCATCGACGCTGACGCCGTCATCATCGGCGCGGGCCCGGTCGGCCTGTTCCAGGTGTTCGAGCTCGGCCTGCTGGAAATCAAGGCCCATGTCATCGACTCGCTGCCAGCCGTGGGCGGCCAATGCGTCGAACTGTACCCGGACAAGCCGATCTACGACATCCCGGCCGTGCCGGTGTGCACCGGCCAGGAACTCACCGACAACCTGCTCAAGCAGATCGAGCCGTTCGAGCCGACCTTCCACCTGAGCCAGGAAGTGACTGTCGTACAACGCCGTGAAGATGGCCGTTTCAATGTCGAGACATCGACCGGCACGCGCTTCATCACCAAGACCATTTTCATCGCCGCCGGCGTCGGCTCGTTCCAGGCCCGCACCATCAAGGTCGACGGCATCGAGAAATTCGAAGGCACGCAGCTGCACTACCGCGTCAAGGATCCGAGCCTGTTCGAAGGCAAGAACCTGGTCATTTGCGGCGGCGGCGATTCGGCCCTCGACTGGGCGCTGAACTTCGTCGGCAAGGCAGAATCCGTCGTGCTGCTGCACCGCCGCGAAGACTTCCGCGCGGCACCGGCATCGGTGGCCAAGATGAAGGCCCTGTGCGATGAGTACGAAATGCAATTGATCACTGGCCAAGTCACCGGCTTCGATGAAAAAGACGGCCAGTTGAGCGAAGTCAAGGTTACCGGCGCCGACGGCGTCACCCGCCGCGTGCCGCTGGACATGCTGATGGTGTTCTTCGGCCTGTCGCCGAAACTGGGCCCGATCGCCGAATGGGGCCTCGACATCGAGCGCCGCCAGCTGAAGGTGCAGAACACGGAAAAGTTCGAAACCAATGTGCCGGGCATCTTCGCCGTGGGCGACATCAACACCTATCCAGGCAAGAAAAAGCTGATCCTGTCGGGCTTCCACGAAGCCGCGCTGGCCGCCTTTGGCGCCGCGCCGTACATCTTCCCCGACAAGAAGATCCACATGCAGTACACGACGACGTCGCCGAAACTGCACAAGATCCTTGGCGTCGAGACCCCGGTTTTCGACTGACCGGCAGGCTGTAGCCCCGCACGTTCCGATGCCCCGTCCTGTACGGGGCATTTTCGTTATATGGCGCGCATAGTGTGGGCGCGGACCGATGTATCCTTAAAACCGCATATCGATATATAGTTGTATTCGAGGTGAATACGGCATGGTATGTTGCCTAATGGCAGTTGACGCGAACGCTGCCGATCACGCACTTACTGAAGGAACCATATGCTTTACCAACTGCACGAGTTGCAACGGTCACTGATGACACCGCTGATGCAGTGGGCCGATGCCTCGGCCAAATTGTTCTCCAATCCTGTTTCCCCATTCGCCCACACGCCGTTTTCCCAGCGCATTGCCGCTGGTTATGAGCTGATGTACCGCCTCGGGAAGGATTACGAAAAACCGGCGTTCGGCATCGACACCACGACGGTGAACGGTGCCTCGGTCGGCGTCATCGAACGTACACTGGTCACCAGGCCATTCTGCCGCCTGCTGCACTTCAAGAAAGACCTGAACGACGCGGACACAACCGCGCTGAACCAGCCGAAGGTGTTGCTGGTGGCGCCCTTGTCCGGCCACCACGCCACGCTGCTGCGCGACACCGTGCGCGGCATGCTCCCGGGCCACGACGTCTACATCACCGACTGGACCGATGCCCGCATGGTGCCACTGTCCGAGGGCGCGTTCCACCTGGACGACTATATTTACTATGTCCAGGACTTCATCCGCTTCCTGGCGCCCGACCTGCACGTCATCTCGGTCTGCCAGCCAACCGTCCCGGTTCTGGCCGCGATCTCGCTGATGGCGTCGCAGAAAGACGACAAGCTGCCGAAAACCATGACCATGATGGGTGGCCCGATCGACCCGCGCAAGTCTCCCACCGCCGTCAACGACCTGGCCACCGAAAAGCCGTTCTCGTGGTTCGAGAACACGGTCATCTACGCCGTGCCCGCCAATTATCCCGGTTATGGCCGCAAGGTATATCCGGGTTTCCTGCAGCATGCCGGTTTCATCGCCATGAACCCGGGGCGCCATGCACAAAGCCACCGCGAGTTCTACCAGCACCTGGTACAGGGGGACGACGAGCCGGCCGAGTCGCACCGCCAGTTCTACAACGAATACAACGCCGTGCTCGACATGCCGGCCGAGTATTACCTGGAAACCATCAAGACCGTATTCCAGGACTTCAGCCTGCCGATGGGCACGTGGGAAGTGGGCGGCCAGCTGGTGCGTCCCCAGGACATCACCACGGTCGCACTGATGACGGTTGAAGGCGAGCTGGACGATATTTCAGGCGCCGGCCAGACCCAGGCAGCGCACGATTTATGCAGCGGCATTCCTGCGGACATGAAGCAGGATTTCGTGGCGCCGAAATGCGGCCACTACGGGATTTTCTCGGGCCGCCGCTGGCGCGAGATCATCGCGCCGAAAATTGGCGAATTCATCAAGGCGCATGGTTGATTCATGTTGCCCAGTAAAAATGCCGCGGAATCCGCGGCATTTTTTTATCGCACAGCTGGCGCGATGAGCTGGCCAATTACTGGTTCAGCAAAATTTGCGCGATCAGACCGGTTGCCGCAGCCACGAGCACATAATCGCTGCCCGTCTGCACCCACTGGTAGCCGCGTGGCGGCGCGCTCAGGCGGTGGCCGCGCCAGTCGTTGACGACATACTGGCGATTGCGGTACTGGCTCGGCAGGCGGCCGCCGCGCTGCAGGTCGTGGCGTGGACCCGCGCCGCGGTGTTGCGCCATCGGCCCACGGCCGCGGTCATCGTAGCCGCGATGGTCGTCACGGCGGTCGTTGCCACGGTAGTCGCCGCGGTGGTCGTTATTGTCGTTACCGCGCTGCATATTGTCGCCACGATTGTGGTCGTCACGTCCGCGGTCGCCGCGGTCCTGGGCGACAGCCACGCTGGAAATGCTGGCCACGATCAGTGCTGGAATGAGGAGTTTCTTGAACATGATGGTTTCCTTTGTCTTTGGTGTATGACTTCATTAAACGCGCTTTCCGGCATGTTCTCTGTACGCTATGCAACCTTCCACGGTACTGCGATGATGCCGGCGCGCTTTTCCCGCCGTTTTGCCGGATAATGACGGCTTTACCACTTTTGCTTTCGCCGTGACCAAGACGCTCGCTGACATCCTCGAGGACCTGCTGCCGCAGACGCAATGCACCAAGTGCGGCTATCCCGCCTGCCGGCCGTATGCCGAGGCGATGGCCAGCGGCGAGGCGGACATCAACCAGTGTCCGCCCGGCGGCATGGAAGGCGTGCGCCGGCTCGCTGCCGCCATGGGCCGTCCGGTCATTCCCATCAATCCCGTGAACGGCGTCGAGCGCCCGCGCCCGGTGGCGTACATCGACGAAAACCTCTGCATCGGCTGCACGCTGTGCATCCAGGCCTGTCCCGTCGACGCGATCCTGGGTGCGTCGAAACAGATGCACAATATCCTGCCGCAGCTCTGCACCGGCTGCGACCTGTGCGTCGCGCCCTGCCCGGTGGACTGCATCACGATGGCGCCCGTAACCACGGCCACCGGCTGGGATGCCTGGTCGCAACAGGACGCCGATGCGGCCCGTGCCCGCCACGATTTCCGCACCGCGCGCCTGCAGCGCGAACGCCTGGAAAACGACGCACGGCTGGCCGCCAAGGCCGTGGAAAAGATGCGCGCCGTGACCGCCGAGACA
>Ga0265780_10008459_pt1 | contig 12502 bp, 12 predicted proteins | sample P1T30metagenome_FD_192432 | JGI IMG/M metagenome (GOLD analysis project Ga0265780, IMG submission 192432) | Plant litter microbial communities from East Loma Ridge, Irvine, California - P1 T30 | ecosystem: Environmental > Terrestrial > Plant litter > Unclassified | place: USA: California...
TCATCGCGGCGCGCAGGCCGGTCAGGTGGGTGCCGCCGTCGCGCTGCGGAATGTTATTCGTGAAGCAAAGCACTTGCTCGTTGTAGGCATCGTTCCATTGCATCGACACGTCCACCGAGATATTCGTGTTCTGGTCCGACATGCGCTCGCCGGTGGCCTGGAACACGGTCGGGTGCAGCACGGTTTTGGCTTTGTTGATGTATTCGACGAAGCCGCGCGTACCGCCTTCGAACGCAAACAGTTCTTCCTTGCCGGTGCGCTGGTCGGACAATTTGATGTTGACGCCGTTATTCAGGAACGACAGTTCGCGAATACGCTTGGCCAGGATTTCGTAGTGGAATTCGACGTTATTGAAGATTTCCTCGTCGGCCCAGAAGTGGACGTCGGTACCGCGTTTATCCGTTTCGCCGATGACCTTGATGGGCGAGACCGCCACGCCATCGATGATTTCGATTTCGCGGTCTTGCGGCACGCCGCGCACGAAATCCATGGTGTGGACTTTGCCGTCGCGGCGGATGGTCAGTTTCAGCAGTTTCGACAGCGCGTTCACGCACGAGACGCCCACGCCGTGCAGGCCGCCGGAGACTTTATAGGAGTTCTGGTCGAATTTGCCGCCGGCATGAAGTTCGGTCATGACGATTTCGGCGGCCGAGCGTTTTGGCTCGTGCTTGTCGTCCCATTTCAGGCCGGTGGGGACGCCACGGCCGTTGTCGGTGATCGAGATCGAATTATCGGAGTGGATCGTGACGTGGATTTCCGTGCAATAGCCCGCCAGCGATTCGTCGATCGAATTGTCCAGCACTTCAAAGACCAGGTGGTGCAGGCCCGTGCCGTCCGAGGTGTCGCCAATGTACATGCCCGGGCGCTTGCGCACCGCTTCCAGACCTTCCAGAATTTGAATCGAGGAGGCGCCGTAGTCTTCGGAATTGGACTGGGCGGGTGCTTTTGGTTGAGTGTTCTCGGACATGGACTGCTTTCTCAAAAAACGTATCAGGTGATGCGGTGTTGCAGGTACCGGTTCGATTCCGGCTCCGGGACCCATACTTTCCAATCAGCTTGCTCAGTATGGGTCCCGGCTTTCGCCGGGATGACGGTTTTAAACATGGTGGAACTGGGTTGAGGCCAGGGCGGCCGATGTGCCCATGACCTCGATGCGCTTAAATCCGCATCGGCATCACGACATATTTAAAGTCGGTGTTATCGGGAATCGAGATCAGCGCCGACGAGTTCGAGTCGCCCAGGGCGATGTTGATCTGGTCGCATTTCAGGTTGTTCAGGACGTCGAGCAGATAGGTGACGTTGAAGCCGATGTCGACCGAGTCGCCGCCGTAGTCGATTTCGAGTTCTTCGACGGCTTCTTCCTGGTCGGCATTGGTCGAGCTGATCTTCATGCTGCCCGGGGTGATGATGCAGCGCACGCCCTTGAACTTGTCGCTCGTCATGATTGCGGCGCGCTGCAGGGAACGCAGCAGTTCGTCGCGGCCAATCGTGAAATCGTTCTTGTAACCCTTCGGGATCACGCGCGTGTAGTCAGGGAACTTGCCCTCGACCAGCTTCGAGACCAGCTCGATGTCGGCAAAGGTCAGCTTGACCTGCGATGCGGCGATGTCGAGCTGGACGGTTTCGTCGCTTTCTTCCAGCAGGCGCTGCAGTTCGATGATGGTCTTGCGCGGGATGATGACTTCCTGGCGCGCGAAGCTCTGTTCGGTCGCGACCTGGCAAAAGGCCAGGCGGTGGCCGTCGGTGGCCACGGCGATGACGTTGTTGCCGTCGAGGACCAGCAGCAGGCCGTTCAGGTAGTAGCGAATGTCCTGCTGCGCCATCGAGAAGTGCACCATTTGAAACAGGTGCTTCAGCGTCTTTTGCGGCAGCGTGACGGTGGCGTTGTAGGTGTCGGCAACCGAGACGGTCGGGAATTCTTCGGCGGCCAGCGTCTGCAGCGCGAAGCGCGACTTGCCGGTTTGCACCGTGAGGCGCTTGTTCAGCAGCGTCATCGTGACGTCGCCCGACTCCGGCAGCGCGCGCAGGATGTCCAGCAGCTTGCGGGCCGCGACGGTGGTGCCGGCCGCTTCAGGGCCGGAGCCGATGTTGGCGTGGGTGGTGATTTGTACTTCCGTGTCGGTCGACAGGAAGGATACGCCTTCGCCGTCCTTGCGGATGAGGATATTGGCCAGAATCGGCATAGTGTGCCGACGCTCGACAATACCACTCACGATCTGCAGTGGCCGGAGAAGGGTATCTCGGGTGGTTTTGACCAGTTGCATATGTGTCCTCAGTAAGTTGTGTGAGTGAAAACGGTGTTGATTCTAGTGCTATTTTGCCAGAAATTGCCGCGGGCTAACGGTAGATCCATTGCCACCCTAAACCCCGTCATACCGGCAAAAGCCGCTACCCATACCGAGCGTCCTTTTATTGGGCGGTGATGCTGCCACAAGCGCACACGGGTTATGGGACCTCGCGTTCGCCGGGATGACGACGTTAAAGGCGGTGGCTGGTATCTGATTACCCCTTCAGCGTCTGCTCCAGCACGTGCAACTCATGATTGCATTCCGGGTTCTTCTGCCGGTCCCCGGCGATCTTGCGCACCGCGTGCAGCACGGTCGTGTGATCGCGCCCGCCGAACAATTCTCCGATCTCCGGCAAGCTCTTCTGCGTCAATTCCTTGGCCAGGTACATCGCAATCTGCCTTGGCCGGGCGATATTCGCCGGCCGGCGTTTCGAGTACATGTCCGCCACTTTGATATTGAAGAAATCCGCCACGGTCTTCTGGATGTTTTCCACCGAAATCTGGCGGTTCTGCACCGACAGCAGATCCTTCAGCGCTTCCTTCACCACGTCGATCGTGATGTCCTTGCCGTGGAAACGCGAGTAGGCCAGGATCTTGCGCAGAGCGCCTTCCAGTTCGCGCACGTTCGAGCGCAGGTGTTTCGCAACAAAGAACGCCACGTCGTCGGAGAAGGTCACGCCTTCCGACTGCGCCTTCTTCAACAGGATGGCCACGCGCATTTCCAGCTCCGGCGGCTCGATGGCCACCGTCAGGCCGGAATCGAAACGGGAGATCAGGCGGTCGTCCATGCCCGTGATCTCTTTTGGATATGTGTCGCTGGTGATGATGATCTGTTTTTTCGCGGCGATCAGCGCTTCGAACGCATAGAAAAACTCTTCCTGCGTGCGGCTTTTACCGCCGAAGAACTGAATATCATCGATCAGCAGCATGTCGAGCGAGTGATAGTAGTGCTTGAAATCGTCGAAGCCTTTGCGCTGGTACGCGGTCACCACGTCGCGCACGTACTGCTCGGCGTGGATATAGCGGATGCGCGCATTCGGCTGGTCGGCCATTACCTGGTTGCCGATCGCGTGGATCAAGTGGGTCTTACCCAGGCCCACGCCGCCGTAGAAGAACAGCGGGTTGTACGACACGCCCGGGTTGTTTGCCACTTGAATGGCGGCGGCGCGCGCCAGCTGGTTGGCTTTACCGGTGACGAAACTGTCGAAGGTCAGGTCGGTGTTGATGCGGCTCTGCTCGCGCCGCGGCGAGTTGGCGATATTCAGGTTTTCCTGGCCGCCGTTGCCGGACGAACCCGACATCGGATTGCCATAGTGTGACTGGGGCGCATCAGGGGCAGGGCGCACTTCCTGGCCGCCGGTCGCCATCGGTGCTGCCGAGCCTGCCGCTTTTTTAGGCGCACTGTTTTTCGGGTCGAGCACGAACTGCACCTCCACCGGCGCTTCCCAATATTGGGCGGCGAGGGCGGTGATGCGCGAGGCGAACTGGGTCTTGACCCAGTCGAGCTTGAAGCGGTTGGGCGCGGCGATGCGCAGCTTGCCGTCCTCGTAGTCGAGGGCGATCAGCGGTTTGATCCACGCGCTGAATTGCTGCGGGGTCAGCTCTAGTTCCAGCTGCGCGGAACAGGTCTGCCAAAAATTTTCCATGAATGCTGTCGTTGATGCGTAACACGCTATTCTACCCTTGACGAGCAAAGTTATCCACAGGTGCGTGGAATTTTCGGGCGCATAAAGTCGTCCCGGCGCAAGCGGCCGGAACAACAGCGGCCTTGACAGGGAGTGACGAAATCGGTTCTAATCCAAGGTTCCCCGCCCATGTACCGTGCAGAGCAGCGCATTCAGTCCGAGTTGTGGCTGCATGCGAGTGGGCGAAATCAGTAGTTGCTGAGGCGTGTCGCTGGCTTAACCATCTGCGAAATGTCATTGGCGCCGAATCCTGACGGCCTGTCAGACCCGATTTTGCAGTTTATTTAGCTTTAAGCGAGACCACCATGAAACGTACTTACCAACCTTCCGTCGTCCGTCGCAAGCGCACGCACGGCTTCCGCGCTCGTATGGCTACCCGTGGTGGCCGTCAAGTGCTCAACGCACGCCGCGCCAAAGGCCGCAAGCGTCTGGCCGTATAAGGCTGGAAGCTCCTGATCGAGCGCAGTCGGCCATGCCAGGCGACGGTTCACACGACTTCGCGCGCGTTCGGCGTATCGTTAAAACGGATGAATTTTCATCCGTTTTTCGTTTGCGCCCGGCACAAAAAACCACGCATTTCGTGCTCCATACGGTTCCGAACGAACTGACGCATGCGCGCCTGGGCGTTGTCGCGGCCAAACGGTTTGCGCCGCGCGCGGCCACGCGCAACACCATCAAGCGCATCACGCGCGAGCTGTTCCGCGTCACGCCGCTGCCGCCGATCGACTGCGTGGTGCGCCTGGCGCGCCCGGTCAACACCAAGGACGGCCCCGCCACCACGACAGCGCTCAAGGCTGCCTTGCGTGTCGAGCTGACGCGCCTGTTCGCGGCGCAGTCGCGCCTGGCCACGCGCCCGGTGGAACCGGCGTCCGCACCTGCTGCTTCTGCTTCTGCTGCTTCCGCCGGGGAGCCGGCCGCATCATGAAAACGATCCTGGTCCTGTTGCTGCGCGCGTACCAGCTGGTACTGTCGCCGATGCTCGGCCAGAATTGCCGTTTCTACCCGTCCTGCTCGCATTACGCGATCGAGGCCTTGCGCAGCCATGGCGCCGCGCGCGGGAGCTATTTGAGCCTGCGCCGCGTGTGCCGCTGCCATCCATGGAACGAAGGCGGGCTTGACCCTGTGCCGCCACCCCATTCCCATTCAGCCGCTCGCGGTTGTCACCACTCCTGATGAAATACCTCAATGGATATTAATAAACGTACCATCTTGTGGATCGTCTTTGCCGTCTCGCTGGTCGTCCTGTGGAACGACTGGATGGTCTCGAACGGCAAGCAGTCCATGTTCTCGATGACGCCGCCGCCAGCGGCGAAAGTAGTCACCGCACCGGCCGCACCGGTCACAGCGGTTCCTGGCGCTGTGCCCGGCGTGGCCAGTGTCGTCACCGATCCGAACGCGCCTGCCGCGCTGAAGAGCGAAATCATCACCGTCACCACCGACGTCTTCAAGGTCGACATCGACACCGCCGGCGGCGTCGTGCGCCGCCTGGAACTGCTGCAGTTCAAGGAGCCGACGCATCCGGGCTGGTTCGGCGGCTGCTTCGGCCTGTCGAAAGATTGCCAGACCAATCGCGGTACCGAAAAGAACGAAGTGCTGTTCGACCAGAGCGGCGGCAAGACCTACCTGGCCCAGACCGGCCTGCTGGGTGCGGCCGGCCTGCCGAACCACAACACGATTTTTGCTGCCAAGCCAGGCGTGCGTACGCTCGACAACGGCAACCAGGTGCAAGTGGTGATGGAAGCGGTGCAGGGCGGCGTCAAGCTGACCAAGACCTTCACGTTCAAGCGCGGCGACTACGTCATCGACGTGCGCCACGATGTGACCAACACCACCGCCGCGGCCGTGGCGCCATCGCTGTACCTGCAACTGCTGCATGACGGCACCAAGCCAGCAACCGATTCCTTCTTCAACAGCAGCTACACCGGTCCGACGCTGTACACCTCGACCGATCACTACCAGAAGCTGAAGTTCGAAGACATCGAGAAGAACAAGGCCAGCCACGCCAACAAGGCAAACGACGGCTGGATCGCGATTTCGCAACACTTCTTTGTTTCCGCTTTCATCCCGGCGACGAACGCGCCACGTGAAATCCGCACCGAAAAAGTTGCGACGAACCTGTACTCGATCAGCACCGTGCAGCCGCTGGGCAGTGTTGCTCCTGGCGCGACCGTGTCGACCGATGCGCGCCTGTATTCCGGTCCTCAGGACGAGAGGCGCCTGGAAGCCACCGCACCGGGCCTCGACCTGGTCAAGGATTACATCTGGCTGACCATCATCGCCAAGCCGATTTTCTGGGTCATGACCCAGCTGCACAATATCCTGGGCAACTGGGGCTGGACGATCGTGGCCTTCACGATCTTGATCAAGCTGCTGTTCTTCCCGCTGTCGGCTGCCGGTTACCGCAGCATGGCCAAGATGAAAGTCGTGGCCCCGAAAATGACCGCGATCCGCGAGCGTTTCAAGAACGATCCGGCCAAGATGAACCAGGCCACGATGGAGCTGTACAAGAAAGAAAAGATCAACCCGCTGGGCGGCTGCCTGCCGATCTTGGTGCAGATGCCGGTATTCCTGGCCCTGTACTGGGTGCTGCAATCGTCGGTCGAGTTCCGCGGCGCGCCATGGATCCTGTGGATTCAGGACCTGTCGCAGCATGACCCGTGGTGCATCCTGCCGATCCTGTACGCCATTTCGATGTTCGTCCAGCAAAAGCTGAACCCGGCCCCGGCCGATCCGATGCAGGCGAAAATGATGCTGTTCATGCCGCTGATTTTCTCGGTCATGTTCTTCTTCTTCCCATCCGGCCTGGTGCTGTACTGGGTGGTCAACAACCTGCTGTCGATTGCGCAGCAGTGGGTGATTAACAAGAAGCTGATGCCGGATCCGGTTTAAGCGGTTCTTGCATCCCCAAAAAGCCCGCGCCAGTCGCGGGCTTTTTTACGCCGCTGGCATCACGATATCGTCGTCCATTCGGTGAGCTGTCGCCGTCACATCAAACCGCAATCATCTACAATTCCGCCATGACCCTAGACAACTCTCCCATCGCCGCCATCGCCACCGCTCCTGGCCGCGGCGGCATCGGCGTCATTCGCGCCTCCGGCAAGCAGCTGACCGCCCTGATCGACACGCTGTTCCCGGGCGTCAAGCTGACGCCACGCCACGCCACGTATCTGCCCTTCACATCCGCCAGCGGCGACATCCTCGACGAGGGCCTGGCCCTGTATTTCCGCGGCCCCCATTCGTACACTGGCGAAGATGTGCTCGAACTGCAAGGCCACGGCGGCCCGGTCGTCCTGCAAATGCTGCTGGCGCGCGTCCTGGAAGCGGGCAAGGAAGCCGGCCTGCGCCTGGCCGAGCCCGGCGAATTCACGCGCCGCGCCTTCATGAACGACAAGCTCGACCTGGCCCAGGCCGAAGCCGTTGCCGACCTGATCGACGCCTCCACCGAAGCGGCCGCCAAGTCGGCTTCGCAATCGCTGTCGGGCGCCTTTTCGAAAGTGGTGCACACGCTGGTCGAGCAGACCATCCAACTGCGCATGCTGGTCGAAGCCACCCTCGATTTCCCCGAGGAAGAGATCGATTTCCTCGAAAAATCGGATGCGCGCGGCCAGCTGGCAACCATTATCAAGTCGCTCGAGCACGTGTTCCGCCAGGCAGCTCAGGGCGCCTTGCTGCGCGAGGGTTTGAATGTGGTGCTGGTCGGCCAGCCGAATGTGGGCAAGTCCTCGCTGCTGAACGCGCTGGCAGGTTCCGACGTGGCGATCGTGACGCCGATTGCCGGGACCACGCGCGACAAGGTCAGCGAAACGATCCAGATCGAGGGCATCCCGCTGAACATCATCGATACCGCCGGCATCCGCCCGGTCGACGAGGAAGTCGACGTGGTCGAGCGTATCGGCATCGAGCGCACCTGGGGCGAGGTGGGCAAGGCCGATGTCATCCTGCACCTGCTCGACGCCAACCTGGGTCCGCGCGCTGCCGATGAGGCCATCGTCGCGGCATTCCCGGAAGGGGTGCCGGTGCTGCGCATCTGGAACAAGATCGACCTGTCCGGCCACCGCCCCGCGCTTGAGCGCAGCGAAGATGCCACGCATGTGTATTTGTCGGCCAATGAACACCAGGGTATCGACCTGCTGCGCACCGAACTGCTGCGCATCGCCGGCTGGCAGCAGACCGGCGAATCGCTGTACCTTGCGCGCGAACGCCACCTGATCGCCTTGCGCGCCGCGCGCGAGCACCTGGACCTTGCGGCAGCCCACGCCGCGCAGACCGACCAGTCGCTGGATTTGTTCGCCGAGGAACTACGCCTGGCGCAGGCGCAGTTGTCGAGCATCACCGGGCAGTTCACGCCGGATGATTTGCTGGGGGTGATTTTCAGCCGATTCTGTATCGGGAAATAGGCGAGGTTCCGGACGATTGCACAGAGTCGACAGAACGTGTCTGTCATGGGATGTGCTAGGCTTCCCGATCGCTCAACTGAAACGGAACCTGCATGTCCCTGACTTCCTTCCCTCGCCGCCGTTTCGCCACCCTGGCCGGCGCGTTCCTGCTGGGCGGTGCGCTGTCCGGCTGCGCGTCGCTGTCGGGTCCGCGCCAGGTTGAAATCCCGCTGGCCAAACTGCAGGCTGGGCTGGATCGGCGCTTTCCGATGGATAACCGCCTGTTTGAGCTGCTCGATTTGCGCCTCTCGCATCCACGCCTGAGCTTGCTGCCGGAAACCGATCGTGTCGCCGTCCACCTGGAAGCATACGTGGCGCCGCCGTTCATGCAGCAATCATTTACAGGCACACTGGCCTTGTCGGGGCGCCTGTATGTCGACGCTGCGCGTGGCGCCGTGCTCATGACCGAGCCGCATGTCGATGAGTTCAGCTTGTCGGGCATCGATGCATTGCGCCAGCAGCAATTGGCGGGGGCGGCGAACAAGCTGATGGACAAGCTGGTGCGTGACATTCCTGTCTATAACTTCCACCTTGAAGACCTGCGTTATGCGGGCATCCAGTTCGTCCCGACCCGCCTGGTGACGACCCGAACGGGTTTACTCGTCACGCTGGAACCGCAACATTGAAGCGTGTTGCATTTCCTTATGGAAATTAACCGCGCCCGTCGCGGGTAGATGATCTTTGTTGCATACTAGCTTCACAGGGCAGAGTGAAACATCTTGTCGATTGCGCCGGATGGGCAATCAGCGCAAACTTGGAGCGTCCAAACGGTCTGTTGTATTCAGGCGCATGGGGTTCCGGGCTTGATAAAACGCAGGGCTGCAGTATTTCGCTGAAGTAATCTTGCTGGACGAATTTTGACTTGCTGCCGGGTAAGGGGGCGATGTGGAAACGATACAGGACAGTATGATGAACAATACCGCGGGCGCTGACGCCGGGATGGTTGCCGCTGCGGCGCCAGCCCGGCCACGCCAGAGCTTGCCGCCAAAGGGCTCGTGCTGGTATTGCGAAAAGCCGTTGGACAATGTGCGCCGCTTCTGCGGCAAGGAGTGCGCGGACGGCTTCGATGACGAAGCGGCGTTCGCCGTCGGCAAGGGCGCGGCGGCGGTCTAGTCGGCTCGGTAAGGTTGGATGCCGGCCGGCTTGCTTGCCGGCTGGCCCAGCAGGCGCAACGCGCGTTCGAAATCAAAAGCCTCCATCGCCAGGCTCAGTTCCTGCATGACGGCGCCGCCCAGCACTTCCGTCAACGCGGCGCGCGCCTCATCAAACACCTCCACGGCCGCACCATCTCCCACATCGAGTAATGCGCGCAGGCGCTCGAGCAGGTCGGCACGTGCCGGCGTTGCAGGGGGGGCTGCCGCCGCCTGGCGCGGCGCGCTGTCTTTCAACAGTTTGTCGAGTTCGCGCAATACGCGGTTCAGTTCAGTTTCGAGCCGGTCCATGGCGCCGCGGTGGTCGCTATGCGCGCGCAGCACTTGTTCCAGCGCCACTGCCTGCAAGTGCAGCGGGCGCGCTTCGATCAGGCCCGACGCCCCTTTCAGGGTGTGGGTCAGGCGCTGCGCCAGGGGGCGGTCGCCATCGGCCAGTGCGGTGCGGATGGCTGCCGCGGTGCGGCCATAGTCGAGGCGAAAACGCGACAGGATGCGCGCGAACATGCCGCGGTCGCCCATGACGCGTTCGATGCCGCTGGCCAGGTCGAGCGGTGCGCCGAACATCTCATTTGCCGGGTCGAGCAGGTTCGGCATCTTCATCGCGCCCGGTATCTTACTTGGTGGTGAACGACCAGCTGCGGGTCACGGCCGTGCCGTTTACCGTGCCGCTGAAACTCACGTCGTACACGGTGGCGGCTTTCAACGGCGCCAGCGGCACAATGGCCGCGGCCGATGCAGGCGTTTCAGCGTCGCCACCGTGGGACAGCAGTTTGACGGTCAGGTCGCTGCCGCCACGCGGACGGATCGTGAACGACTGTACCGCCAGCGTCGCATTGATGTTCGCGTGCACGCTGACCGGGTAGCCGACTTCGTTCTGGTCGGGCACGGGATCAGGCGACTCGTAATCGCTGAAAAAATTCGGCGCGACGCTGGTCTGGCCGTTGTAAGGCCAGCTGACCAGGCCGCTGATGCCGGTGCCATAACCATTGTTCGCCGCAAAGTCGGTGGTGAAATATGTATAGCCGGCCGAAGTGGTGGCGGCGCCGCTGCCCATTTCCTTGAAGACCGGTTCGAACATGACGAAGCGGTGGTAAATCGCCGTGATCAATTCTTCAGCCATGAACACGCCGGACTTGTTCGTCGTCGCGGAAATGACTTCTCCATAGGCGCGGCTAGCATTAGTGTTGAAAACATAACCGGCCTGGGCCAGGCGGTCGCTCAGCTGCGCGCCGGTAAAGCCGGTCTTGCCCGCGGTCTGTACGTGGGTGACTGTGTTATTTATTTTTTGGTAATTCGAGTGGCCCAATGCCGTCTGGTCGATCACCGTATTGCGCGAGAGCTGCGCTACACCGATTTGCGAACGCCGGAAGTTGATCCAGTTCAGGCCATCGGTCGCAATGTCGCCTGTCAGCGCCGGGGCCGATGGGTCCGCTGGTGGCGTGGTCGTCGTGCCGCCGCTGCCGCCGGCATTGCCGGTATCGTTCGCAACCGCGGGGGTCGTCGCGCCCGTTCCGTTGTCACTGCCTCCGCCGCCACAGGCGGCCAGCATCAACGCGGTGGCACAGCCTGCTACTGCCAAGCGCAAACGTTGCATATTGCTCATACGACCTCCAAGACGAAAAGCGAAAAGGGTTTATTCTAGGCGAAAACACGAAAAAGTGACGGTCTGCAGGATTGCGTCACCATATTTTTTGCCCCTGTAGAATGCTTGTCTACGTCAATACCAAGAGCAACTAGTGAACACTACCCGTAAACAGCGCCTCGCGCGTGCAAAGTTCGCCCTGCCCAGTTCGGTTACCTTGTTGTCGATTGCTTGCGGATTCGCCAGTATTGTCATTTCCGTCGACAATGCCCAGGTCGGCAGCCCGCATGATTACCGACTTGCCGCCATTCTGCTCGTGCTCGCTGGCGTGTTCGATGCACTCGACGGTTTCGTTGCCCGCGCCACCAATACCTCGTCCGAATTCGGCATGCAGCTCGACTCGATTGCCGACGTCATGAATTTCGGGTGTGCACCGGGCTTGTTGCTATATTGCTACGGCTTCGCTCAGATGGCAACCAGTCATCCGACACTTGTGCGGATGGGTGGTTTGGCTTGCTTTGTGTTTGTCGCTTGCGGCGCATTACGGCTGGCGCGTTTCAATGTCAGCGTCGGACGCACCGATCCGCGCTATTTCGTCGGTATGCCCATCACTGCCGGCGCCGCCTGCGTGGCCGCGGTCGTGGTCGCGTGGCCCGACCCCTTGCGCACGCCGGCGCAATGTTTCATGCTCATGGCGTTGATGATCGGGGTCGGGTCGCTGATGGTGTCGACCGTGCGTTTTCCCAGCTCGAAACAGCCGAAAAGTACCGGCATGCTGGTGGGGCTGGCCATTGCCGCCGCTTTGCTGGCGTGGCTTCAAACCCGCTTTTTTGCGCTGTTCTTCGTGTTTTATATCAGTGCGACGCTGCTGCTGAACATCGCATGGCGCGGCGGCTGGCGCGGGGTACCGGCACCGGCGGTGTATACGGACTGAGCGGGCAGAAGGCCAGGGCGCGCCATTGTCAGGCGACCGCTGCCAGGCGAGCCGCTCGTCCATTCCTGGCCGCGATTTGCGCCAGGCGCGCTAGGCGTATTTTTCCAGCAGCGCCGCCAGGTGCGCCGCGTTGGCGCCGGCCTGCTCCAGGTCTGCCGCGTTGCTGCCCTGGGTAACGATCGCTCCCGCCAGCAGTTGCACGAATGCCCGGTCCAGCGCTTTCCGGGCCGCTGCCATTTGCTGCGCGACAGCGTCGATGTCGCCCGGGACTTCCGCCAGCGCAATCAGGCGCTGCACGCCGCGCAGCTGTCCTTCGACGCGCGCCAGGCGATTCAGCAAATCCTTCTTTTGCGGTGCGGTCAGCGCACTGCCTTCGACGGGGATGGGCCGCGGCAGCATGGCAGCCTCAGGCGACTTCGTGGCCGCG
>Ga0265780_10008464_pt1 | contig 12496 bp, 8 predicted proteins | sample P1T30metagenome_FD_192432 | JGI IMG/M metagenome (GOLD analysis project Ga0265780, IMG submission 192432) | Plant litter microbial communities from East Loma Ridge, Irvine, California - P1 T30 | ecosystem: Environmental > Terrestrial > Plant litter > Unclassified | place: USA: California...
TCCCCCAGATACACACACACACACACACATAGCCTTTAGGAGGCATTGGGGTATCTCAAACCAAGCATATGGAATGTCGCATACATCCATGTCGTAATAGTGTTTCTGTCTTGCAGTACCGCATGCGTCTCTCGAAGCATACTTTGCACTGTGTGGTTGGGTGCAAGTGTGTGGGATGCAGTGCAAAGGCACGGGCGTGTTGCAGTATCGTTGAATGGGCACACCGTTACACACCGTGTGAGGTACGCTGTACAAGGAAGTGCAGTTCGTATCATCCTAGTTGGCTGCCTAGTGCCATCTGAGAATACCTATATTCATGGGCTTGCCGTAAAGGCATATGCATGTTCATGTCCGTTTTCAGGGATAGTTTGATGGCGGTGGCGTATTATATATGCCTTGGTTCAAAAGGGTAACAAGGAGGGACGTTGTTTCACAGTTGGCGGTCAGGGTTTTCTCATCGCCTTCGAGCTTGATGCTTCCTGTTCGAGTTGCGAATCTGGTACGAGGTCAATAAGCTGTTCGTGTCAAACGCGAGCAGCGCCAACTCACCTGATCCAAACATATTCCGCAATGAGGTACATGATGAGAAGTAACATGAATATGCCCAGTATCGCGCCAACGTAATGTATCTCCGGGACCAAGTTCCTGTCATTACTGTCCACGCCTTCGACCTCATCACCGAAACCGCAGATGATCCTGTTCTCATTCTGGACCCTGTTTGATGGGTCCAACGGGCGTGCTTCTCCTTCTTGGACGGTTTGCAGTACGCTAGTAGGTAGATGCCTTGGTATTGATAGCACCTGGTGCACGGCAGCTTCACTCGCAAACTGGATCTTGAGATCATTTGTGGTTGCGAGCAAGTATGCAGTGTCCCAATCGAGTGAAATCAGTTCCTGATACGAGCAAAGCATAGGCGCGGCACTTGTTGAGTAAGACAGACAACGACACTGTATGTCTTCAAGACTGAGGGACGTGGTGGGAGTCGCAATGGCGCTGGTGAGGCCCATGAAAGCAAAAACAAAAGCGCTTCGGGTGAACATTGTGAGTTTGGATGGTTGATCGAGTCGGATATGTTGAAGTTGAAGGGGTGGGTGACGATATATTGTGTGGTGGTACTATGGTTGTTTGCACACGAATCTAGGCCTTGTTAGCGCAGTACTCTCGTATATCCCTAGCAAGTGGGCGCACCGAGTGATAGTGAACCCCTCCAATAGTACCTCTGAAGTGTTCCTCGTGGAATATGTTGCAAAAGCCACGTGCAGAAAGGGCAGCTGAGATTATTTATCAAAAGCGAGAGTCAGCGTGGGACGGGTGCTGATGTGTGGATTAATGTGCGGAATGGCTGCGCTAAGCCGCAGTAGTGGGTTAGATGAATGAGTGAATTCTACCCTTGTAGCGATCTCTTTCACGCACAGCCGCACTTCACCCTGTCTCGCTGCACTAGATCGGGCCTTGCTGGCAGGGCCAATCAGGCATGTTCGGAAAGGGCTGAAAACGTCGTAATGTGAGCTGCGAGGGCGCTATTGTTCCACTTACAAGACGGCGCCGTTTATTTATGCTCGTAAATAGACGAGCGCGAATGGTTTGATCCCTGCATGTGGCTTGCTCTTCCGCCAGCACGGCCTGATGGTAATGCTTATAGCGCAAAGGGGTGGTCTGATGTGTGATGAGATCGCAACGGCCTCTAGTTGGCAACGCCTGTCGTGATCTGCCTTGTCTTCTCCAGCAGCGATATTGCTGGGCGCTGCGAGGCCACGAAGCGACGGGGATGACGAGTGTGAAGCATACGCGTCAAGCAGCGAAAGACGATGCTATAGAGGTATGGGCCACAGTCGATCTCTGGGCATTACCATTCAACCAAGCTTCCAAGACGTGTGTCAGAGCATAACAAGAGTGCGGGGTTTGTGCAGTGTACGAAGCATCCGGGCCCGGGTTTTTGCAAAGTGCGTTGCAACGCGCAAGGTGCAGTGCTGTGCAGTCTCGTGTCGCAAGCTTCGCTGCAAATCGCCCGTATTTCGATACACTAGCTCCGGTAACATGGTGCCTGACGGGCCCAAACGGCAGTGAAGCCGATGGATGTTTCGTCAGTAGCCCGGGGGTGAAATTGAAGGTTCGGGGATCAGAAGCATGGCAATCATATAAACTCGTTTGCTGTGGGCTCGGCGAGTGACGCAGGAAGTGGCGCAGTCTTCGAAGCCGGTATGTAGGCGTGGGCATCGTGGGAAAGGGCCGTATAGAGGCGCTGTGGGGATGTCAAGGAGAAGGGAGATGCCTCAACGCAGGCTTGAGAGGCTTGAGCACAAGAGGGAGCGCCTTGCGACGCGGGTCCGCTCAAGAAGGAGCGACTCGGTACGACGCATGTACTGTAACATGTCGACTCGATAGCGAAGAAGGGCCGCAGGGCCAGTAAACCGCCCAGAGGTTCGGGTCGGCGAGCGATCATGAGCATGGACGGATGGGGGTGGCTGGTGCCCTCTGAGTGGCTTCGGTTCGTATATAATTCGGCCTATTGCGAAGCCTTCAACCCTTTTTCTTACGGCCTTTTGACTAACTGTCAATTAACTGTTGTGGACACATTGTGACATGCATGCGCGAATTTGGCGTGCTATGAGCTAAGGTACACTAAACGCCTTCTCAAGGCCCATTCTAACCCAACCGGCATCCTGACCTGCGTCGCATAGAGCTTCTTCATCCGGCATCGTGGCCTCCATCGCATACAACTTCCTCAACCCCCTCTGCGCCCATGGCCGCATTCATGTCATCTGACATTACCACCCCTTCATCTACCCGCTCCATCTCTATCAGCCACTTCTCTACCTTGCACCTTCATGTCTCTTTTTCACTCCCCCCGTACCCCGTGATGCCCCCTAGGAGCCCACCAACGCCCTTTCCAACTCCCCCAAGCGTACTTCCCACCCCGCCAATCACGTCCCCTCGACCGAGTTTGCTTACACCCTCCCCTAGTCCGCTGGTGATGCCCCCGACAGCATTGTTGGCACCTTTGCCTACGTTGCCTACGACACCGCCAACCGGTCCTCCAACTGTGTTTCCCAAGCCCGCAAGTCCGTCGCCAACCGTATTTCCTACACCTTTGCCCACCCCAGTGACGGTGTTGCCTATGTATTTTCAGCTCACTGTATTCTCATCGGTAATGAGGAAAAAGAAAGGGGGGGGGTGGGAACGTACCGACTCCACTGGTCGCCCCAGCTACGGTGCCCTTGACATCTCCTTTTCCAAGGGCGCCAGTAGTCTTGCTCACAGTACCTTGCACACCCTTGGTTGCCGAACCAACAGTGTAGTAGGCGTTGTCCACTGCACCTGTCGCTGTCTTGCCTACATTGTCTGTCACATGTTTGACTGGTTTCCCAACACCGCCAGGCAACTTGTCAAGCCCCTTGCCGGCGTACCCAGTCACCCCATTGACTGTGCCGTTTACACCAGTCGTCGCCGAATCAGTGATAGTGTTCAGCCCCCCTGTGGCCGTACCGACAGTTTTGTTCAAAGTGCCTGTGGCCGTGTTGATACCCTTGCCGACGACCCCCGGCTGCTTCTTCGCTGCTAATTTGGGCATGGACTGGCCTGGAGCGGGATGAGCTAGTATTACGGAAAGAGGAGTTGGATAGGTACCGTCTATGTTCACTTTGGTGGCTGTGGTACCATCTGGGTTCACCTTGGCTAGCGTCTTCTTGACAGGCGCAGCTTTCACCGGCGTGGCCTTTGTAGGTGTAGCTTTCGCTGTAGTGGACGACGCTGCGCTCCTGGTGCTCTTTACAGGCCCAGCGGTTGTTGTCTTATTGACAACACTCTCGGGTTTAGATGTTGGGGTACTCGTGACCGGGTTCCTCCTGACTGGCAATGCCTTTGTAGTTCCGAGTGGTGTGCGGGTGCGTGCGGGCTTTGAAGCTTCACTTATGGGTGTCTTGCTCGCTGTAACCGGTGTCTTCTTCGCAGGTGTGGTGGTAGACGCAACTTTGCTTGTTGCAGCAGTAGCTGTTGGCTTCTTCACAGGCGTTGACGTCGAGGCTGATGCTACTTTTGCAGTGCCAGGAGTTGAAGCAGACGCACTCGCGGCATTGAGTTTTCTCGGAACTCTCTTGACTGGTGTAGCACCTGCGCCAACGCCCTCTGTGGGTGCCGCAACTGGTTTCTTGACTGGGCTGGCTTTGGTAGCCGATGTCGTCGTTTTTGCGGTGTTGGTCGTCACCGGCTTCTTTGCCGTTGACCCAGCGACTTTGGAGACGTTTCCTATGCTTGCTGAACAACATTAGCATACGTCCTTCTTGGCTTCTGCTAACTCACATTGTAGTGCAGCATTCTGCTGCTTGAGCTGGTCTACGGCTGACATGTTTGATGATAACAAGCTATTATACGCACAAACTAAATGCAAAGCTTCACGAACAGTTGAAGCTGTCAATGAATATAAGTTACCACCTGTGACTTTGTTTATTCTCAACAGCTGTCGGCCCAGACATTGAAAGCGCGCCTCATCATACGTCATGCGTCCTGCATATCCCTGCCATGCAACAGTGGCCCAGGCTGAGAGATCCGGTTTTTTAAGGTTATGGGACGATCACCGTTGCATGGGCGGCCTTGGACCCTGACGCTGTTGTTGGATCGATTGCGACACCCAAGACACGCATCTTTCAAGATGCGCGAGGGGTTGGTGATGATGTAGTGGCGCTGGGCACAGATCGTTGTGTGATTGATGGGCTGGCTAGCAGACATTGGCACTACACGAAAGCAAAGAAAGCCACCAACCATTGCGTCGTAGGCACATAGCAAAAGCAACCAAGTTTTTTTAACGTTTCATCATTCATGAAAAACTACCCAGAGGTAAGTCTAACTAAGATACATGTCGGGATATCCATTTACTCGTGATGCGTGAAATGCCACCACTCTAAGACGCCATCGAAGATTAAGCTCCGTCCATCATGCAAGTGAGGTGTAGAAAGGGAATGAAAGCCATGACACATGAAAGGGATATCAGAGCGCCAACCAAACTTTTCGAAACCAGGCGAAGTCGGGCGAGACGTTTAGTCAACCTCCTCCATAGCGCTCTCGCCGGCTGTCGCAGTCTGCTCTGTTGAGGCCTCGCCCTTCTCCTGCTCCGTCTCAACCTCCTCGTCGACGTTCAGGCCGAGAGAGACGAGCTTGTGGATGCGCTCAGCATATTGAACAGGCTCATCGATGGTGAAGCCAGAGACCAGAAGCGAGGTCTCAAACAGCAGCAGGGTAATGGACTTGACTGTGCGGTCATCCTCACCGTCAGCCTCGACCTTGCGCTTGAGCTCCTTGATGATGGCAGACTTGGGCGAGATCTCAAAGGTCTTCTTGGAAGACATGTACGAGCTCATGGAGGTGTCACGGAGAGCCTGAGCCTTCATGATACGCTCCATGTTGGCCGACCAACCGAATTGGCCGGTACGGATGGCACAGGGTGAGCCGACAAGCTTGTGGGAAACAACAACCTTCTCAACCTTGTCACCGAGGACAGTCTTGAGGCTCTTGGCGAGGCCCTCAAACTCCTTCTCCTCAGCCTCACGCTCCTTCTTCTCCTCCTCGGACTCCTCAAGCTCAAAGTCCTTGGTGATGTCGACAAGCTTCTTGCCATCGAACTCCTTGAGCTGAGTCATGGCGTACTCGTCAATGGGGTCGACAAGGAACAGAACCTCAAAGCCCTTGTCCTTGAGGGTGTCGAGGAAGGGCGACTTCTGGACAGCCTTGAGCGACTCACCGGTGATGTAGTACATCTGCTTCTGGTGCTCAGGCATGCGGGTGACGTAGTCAGTAAGCGAGGTAAGCTCCTCACCAGACTTGGTCGAGTTGAAGCGGAGAAGCTTCGCAAGGGATGCACGGTTCTGTGAGTCCTCGTGGATACCGAGCTTGATGTTCTTGCCGAAGGCAGAGTAGAACTTGTCGAACTGCTCGCGGTCTTCGGCAATCTCGTTGAAGAGCTCGAGGGTCTTCTTGACAATGTTCTTGCGGATGACCTTCATGATCTTGTTCTGCTGGAGGGTCTCACGAGACAGGTTAAGAGGAAGATCCTCAGAGTCGACAACACCCTTGACGAAGCTGAGCCACTCAGGAATCAGGTCAGTGGCATCGTCCGTGATGAAGACACGGCGGACGTAGAGCTTGATGTTGTTCTTGGTCTTCTTGGTCTCGAAAAGGTCGAAGGGCGCGCGCTTGGGAACGAAGAGAATGGCACGGAACTCGAGCTGACCCTCAACGGAGAAGTGCTTGACAGCAAGGTGGTCCTCCCAGTCGTTGGAGAGCGACTTGTAGAAGGAAGCATACTCCTCGGTTGTAATGTCTTGTGGGTTGCGGGTCCAGATGGGCTTGGTCTTGTTGAGCTCCTCTTCCTCAATCTTGGATTCCTTGACCTTCTTCGTCTTCTTCTCCTTCTTCTTCTCCTCCTCCTCATCGTCGACCTCCTCGACCTTGGGCTTCTTCTCATCGCCCTCGGTGGTCTCCTCGGCAGCATCTTCATCCTCGACCTCCTTCTCGGTCTCCTTTAGGACGTGAAGGTAGATGGGGTATGAGATGAACTCGGAGTGCTTCTTGACGACCTCCTTGATCTTGCTCTCGTTGAGGTAATCCATCTGCTCCTCCTTGAGGTGGAGGATGATCTTGGTACCACGGCCAATCTGCTCGCCCTCGGTGTCCTCGGTGATCTTGAAGGTACCACCAGCACTTGACTCCCAGATGTACTGCTCGTCATCGTTGTTCTTGGAGACGACGGTGACACGGTCGGCAACAAGGTATGCGGAGTAGAAACCAACACCGAACTGACCAATCATGGAAATATCGGCACCGGCTGATAGAGCCTCCATGAACTGCTTTGTGCCTGAACGGGCAATCGTACCCAGGTTGTTGATAAGGTCGGCCTTGGTCATGCCGATACCGCTATCTTGGATTGTGAGGGTCTTGGCCTCCTTGTTGGGGATGATGTCGATGCGGAGGTCTTTGCCGCTGTCGAGTTTGCTGGGGTCTGAGAGAGCTTCATATCTGATCTTATCGAGGGCGTCGGAGGCGTTGGAGATGAGTTCTCGTAGGAAGATCTCCTTGTTCGAGTAGACGGTGTTGATGATGAGGCCGAGCAGCTGAGAGATCTCAGCCTGGAACTCGAAGGTCTCCCCAGACATGGCGGCGGTTGTGTGAGTATTTGACTATGAGAAACAGAGTTAGCTGGAGCCCGCACTGCGTACTAGCCGTCCCAATGCCTGACTAGGCTGTGGTGTTGATAATGTGGGGAAGACGTACAGTTAGGCGGGGTAGTCGGATTACTGAGCTCTTCTATAGCGTTATGGTAAGAGCAGGCTGCAAGACTGAATGTCTGTATGATGCGAGTGGGAGAGAAGCAATTCGATGAAGAAACTGCAGTGAGAAGGGTCGAGTTTGGAGCTGATATAGCCTTTGGTGGAGCTCGAGAATCTTCTAGACAGAGCGGCAGAAAGGCAGAGAAGGGCGCCGCACGGCCAATCAGAGTGGGCCCGCCCTTCCCGTTGCGCCTCACCGCCAAACGCGCTTTCCCCAGCACTGCTAGCGGCGAGGGGCAGAACAATCGCGACTTCCTGCATCCTGCGTGTCGACGTGCACCTGCCGCCTACGCTTGTTTGTTTGTCCTCGCTGCTTGCACTAGTCTGCACACTACACTACAACTGCCTACAATGCCACGACGACTGCCTATGAATAGAAATCCCCATCTACGAGCGACACGGGAAAACCCCCCGCAGTAAGCGACACGCCGCAGCCTCACTCAGTCCATCTGGAGTAGCTGCCTAGGACATCGTCATGCCGTCACCCCAGGTTAGACGGCCACAGTAATTGCTATCACAGCCCCCTCATTTTGCATAACAAACAGCAGCCAACTAGGCGTCACACAGCATGGCGCGCCAAGTGGTCAACCTACCCCCGAGAGCTCCACAGACTAATCTAGAAGGTTGTGTCCGGACATTTCACCGTGACGCCTGACGACGACAACGAAGACGACGGTCCCTCCCCCACGTTCGAGCAACGCCATCGCACTGCAATACAGAACATTTGGGTAGAAGTAGTCCCCGAGCATGAATAACGTGGGCAATCTCCAATTCAAAACACACTCCATCGTTCCCAATCGCCTCCCCAAAACGTTGTGTACGGCCATAAGGCCTACCAATCATCAAATGGCCGCTGAAGATTGTCTCTCGAAACACATACTATAGAGAGAGGCTTGGTACACCGGAGAGGTGGGAGCAAAATGAACTGAGTTCGAGGGACGCTACAGTTTGCGTTGGAAGGCCGTTGGCTATTGGAGACGGGAGCTGTTAAAGACCACAGCACGGGTAGTGTTTTCAATACGGCCGATTACAACGTGAATTGTCTTCGTTTCTCGGTCTGTACCTAACATGTAGCTTTGCGTCGATTTTCTTCTAGATGAAAGTTCTCATGAATTCTCCAAGCGCCATGATGGCCATGGCCTGTCCATACGGCATACTTGTAATCTTGATATCCTTGTAATGTTGCAAGTCATGTCCCATGGCGGTACCAAAGCTGGTTTCCGTCAACTCGCCTTCTGCGCTAATCTTGCTCATGACGGCTTTGATCGCCTTGACTGCACTCTGCAGATAAGCATCTCCACTAATGTATCGCTTTCGGCAAGCCTTGAGCATGCCGTACGCGAAGCCTGCAGTAGCTGACGCTTCCTCATAGCTACCTTCCTCGACCGGGACGTCGAGAAGCGTTCGCCACATGCCATTCTCGCATTGCAGCTTCAGCAGCGCCCGGCATTGCGACTCAAGTATGCCAACGAGGAACTGGCGCAGAGGATCGGTCTCCTTGAGATCAAGCAACTCGATGAAATCCGGAATCGCGATTGTCAGCCACGAGTTTCCGCGCGCCCATCGTGCGCGGCCAAAGTTGTGGCCGACTTCCAATCCGCCCTTGTCTTCCCATTTCCAGCCATGGAAGAACAGGCCAGTACTCGTGTCGCAGAGGTATTGGCAATGCAGGATGAATTGACGCTTGGCTTCCTCGACGTATTCGGGTCGATTCAGGCTCAGACCAATCTTGGCGAGGGGCAGCGCACTCATCATGAGCGTGTCATCCCATAGCTCATCTTTGTTGAAGGAGTTGTACGTCTCATGCTGGAAACCACCAAACTTTGTGCGAGGCAAACCATGCATGACCCACTCCGCCCACGTATCCAACCAAGGAACAAACGTCTTGTTTCCCGTCTCTTCGTACAGGTAGGCTAGGGTGAGGAAGGGGCTCATGGTATTGATGTTCTTGGTAGTACCTTTGCTGAGCTGCTTGTCGAACCAGCCCTTGATTATATCGAGCGTGGCCGTGCTGCCCGTCAGCGTGTAGTAATGCCATAGGCCGTAGAGTCCGATGCCATGTGTCCATTCCCAGCCGTCCCAGCCTTTGGTGTCGATTACACGGCCGTCGTCTAATTTCAGGAGAAATTCGCCAGTTGTGTCGTGGATGTTGATCAGGTTGTGTGTCAGGAGCAGAATCTTCTCATCTATCTGGCCTTTGGTGAGACCGTGGACTGTGAGGGTGGACATGTTGAGCGCAGTTGAAGAGCCGAAGTTGTGAGAGCAACTTGGGTATTAGAAGCCCCGGTGCAGACACACTCTAGCAAGTGGATATGGATAGACCCTGGTCGGCTCCATACGCCGGTCGAGCTACAGACAACGGGTACCAAAAACTGGGGAACGTTTTGCCCGCCAGACTTCGTGCCCTACTGCACCGACTTGCCCGTGTATACGCCGACTGGTTTCTGGAAGACGGCGGCGGCTGCGCTTGCGTCTATTCTCGAAGATCAGCGTCAGCGTCTTACGGTAGAGTTTACCGTGAAGCCACGTTGGATACTTGTCAGACTCGCCATGCAATGCGCCGACGCTCGTGAATCACTATAGCGGAAGCCCAATCGCTTGGACGGAAGGCACCGTGGTGGGAAGTGCAACCGATGTGAACCTACAGTAGGTAGCCAAGGTAGCCGCCACCAACTCGAGGACGGAGAAAAATATCCCACCAGCCGCCACAGGCCGGCAACGAAGCTTCGCCTGACACTTGCACGAGCTTGACCAATTCCATGCTTCCGCCAGCGTATGAGGGGTGGTTCGGCAGCATTTATGCCGACGTCTTACCTCGCTGGGGCACCCGCCAAGCATTGGCACCCCCCCCATACACCGAGTGCACTGCTTGATTCTGTGTATTCCCGACTCCGCATTCTGCGGCACTCCACCATCTGTACGGACGCCCTGGTGGATACGGGGTTGGGAAGCTTTCAGGCCCGGCGACTCAGCATGCAGCACCGGCGCCACCGGCCTGCCTTTACTGTACAGTGTGCCTGCCGCAATCCTACGTTAAACTGGGGTGGGGAAGACAAGGAGGTAATCTTCGTACTCAATTCAGGCTAGACGGAACGGTGCAGGCTCGTGCCCCAGAAGATTTGCGGAGTAGCCTGCCACCATGGGGTAGGCTGGGGAACGCTTGGGCGGATAATCTCAACGAGGTAAGTAGAAATATCACGTCGAGCATTCCTGCAGCTGGCCAGTCCACTGGATCTTCTCTCTCCACCCTCAATTCCTCCCAGCGTCAATTCTTCAGGGCGTCTTCACAACATGGGCAGAGCTAGCGCCGACGGGGTGCACGCCGCGCCCGCCACCCTTGGTCATCCTGACGATAAGCAGGACATCAGTCAGGTTGAGCGGGTGCTCTCCATAGGCGATGAGAAGCCTCCGCAGGTGGACTACAACCGCATCGACAAGGAAGTTGCCAAATATGCGGGTTCCCAGGAGGTCCACATCTCGGAAGAGGAGAACAAGAGGTTGAAGCGGATGATTGACAGACGTGTGCTTCCTATCATGGTCATCACATACTTCCTACAGTCGCTGGACAAGGGTACCATGTCGGCTACCTCCATCATGGGCATTCGTGACGATATACCAGTTCTAAAGTCAAACCAAACTGTTCGTCACAAAACTCATCCAGCTCTACAAATCCTTTTGACTGACCCCGTCGTAGTTTGGGTGGCTCACTACCTGTATCTATCTTGCAGTGCTCGTCGTTGAGTACCCCACCAACTGGATCATCCAGCGGGTACCCGTTGCCAAATACCTCGGAGCCAACATTCTTGCATGGAGCACTGTGCTTTGCTGCCATGCTCTCTGCTTCAGCTTCCCTGCGCTCGTCACTGTACGAACTTTGCTTGGTATCTTCGAAGCCGTCTGCCAGCCTGCTTTCCTAGTCATGACTTCTCTCTGGTACAGACGAGAGGAGCAAGCTCAAATCGTCACATATTGGTACATGATGAGTAAGTGAAAACTATACTTGTGCTTGTGAAGCAGCAAGCTGATTCAGCTTTTTAGATGGCATGCAACAAATTGTCGGAGGCCTTCTAGCCTACGCCTTCTCCACCATCCACCATTCTAGCTACCTGAAGTCACCTGGAAATGCACCTATCCGCTCATGGCAGGCCATCTTCATCACATACGGCTGTATCTCCTTCCTTTGGGGCATATGGGTCATCTTCCGCCTCCCTGACAGTCCCATGCGAGCAAAGTGTTGGTCCGAGGAAGACAAGAAGCTCATGGTCGAGCGCGTCCGCTCCAACCAGACAGGGCTTCAGAATAAAAAGTTTCGCCGCTACCAGTTCAAGGAGGCCCTCCTCGACCCACAAGCGTACTGCTACATGGGCATCCAACTCCTCACCACGATCCCCACGTCTGGACTCGGTGCATTCTACAACATCATCATCAACGGTCTCGGCTTCACCGTCCTCCAGACCCAACTCCTCGCCATGGTCCTTGGCGTCGTCATCATAAGCACTCTCATGGGCTCCGCCTGGCTGGTCAAAAGAACTCAGCAGAACCTGCTTACAATGGCCGTCTTCATGATCCCCGCCTTTGTAGGCACCATCGTCATCATGACGGTCAAGAACAGAAACGACTCTACACGTGCCGGTCTGTTGATCAGCTACTGGATCGTCTTCACTTTCTGGGCTGCTCAGGGTCTAGGCATGTCCATGCTGACGCGTAACGTGGGCGGGCAGACGAAGAAGTCAGTCTGCATCACCATGAACTTTGTCGCCTGGTGCGCGGGCAATGCCATCGGCCCAAAAGTCTTCTTTGACAACGACCCGAGGTACCTCAAGTCTCTCGCCATCCATCTTGGATGCTACTCTACTCTGCTCTTCGTCATTGCCTTTTTGAGGTTCAACCTCACCATGAGGAACAAGAAGAAGGACAGGGAGTTTGGAAAGGAGATTGATACTACACATGGATTCGAGGACTTGACGGACAAGGAGAACCCTAATTTTCGCTATGTCTACTAGTCCCATGTTGTAATGTTTGGGTGAGAAAAGGGCATTCAGAAGCTCTTTTTGTTTTGAGTAGCTAGCGAGTATTTGCAGATAGTCAAGCAAGACATCACTTTGCATCACATTACTACAATTCGTGTCTGGTCTCGCTGTCTACCCTGGCCTCTGCAACAACCAAAACTGCTTTTA
>Ga0265780_10008466_pt1 | contig 12490 bp, 13 predicted proteins | sample P1T30metagenome_FD_192432 | JGI IMG/M metagenome (GOLD analysis project Ga0265780, IMG submission 192432) | Plant litter microbial communities from East Loma Ridge, Irvine, California - P1 T30 | ecosystem: Environmental > Terrestrial > Plant litter > Unclassified | place: USA: California...
CTTGAAGTTGCGCAGCGTGTCTTTCAGGATCTGCGCATTCGAGATGACGATCTGCTCACCGCTGTCGGCGCGCACCCGGGTGGTTTTCAGGCCGACGTGTTCGACCTTGCCGGAAAAGCCCGCCACCGAGATGGAGTCGCCCACTTCGAAGGGCTTGTCGACGGCGATGGACAGCGACGCGAACAGGTCGCCCAGCACGTTCTGCACGGCCAGCGCGATGGCGATGCCGCCGATCCCCAGGCTGGCCACCAGCGTCGTGACATTGATCCCGAGGTTGGACAGCGTGGCCAGCACGAAGATCACCCAGACGGTGATCTGCAGCACCCAGGTGATGAACGTATGGGCCACCGTGATCTGCTCGTCCTCGACGCCCGCCGGCGACCGGCTGCGGAAGTAGCGCCTGGCAGACACGGCAATCGCGCGATGGATGTACAGGGCCAGCTGGATGCCGAGGGTGATGAACCACAGGTTGCTGACGCGCGCTTCCCACTTGGGGGGCAGGTCGAGCACGGACAGGCCGATCAGCAGCGCGGTGGCGATGACGGCCAGCTTGCTGGTGCGCGCGAGCGTCTGGCGCAGGACTTCGGCAACCGGCTTGTGGGCGCTTTCTTCGGACAGGGCGGACAGGCGTTTGCGGAAGAATGCCACCGCGCCGTGGATGACGATGAAACTGGCGACGGCGGCGGCGATGGCGAACAGGGTATTGGTCAGGCTCAGGTCGAGCGTGGTGACGAAGGCGCGGATATTCACTGGCTCTCCTTAAGGGTGGGCACGAACGCGGCGCAGCCGTTCAGGCGTGACGTTGGGGGGAGGAAAAACGGCGCCCGGCGAAGCAAGGCGCCTGTGCGTCCGCGCGAAGCGGACGCGGCGAGGGTACTGCTGTGCGTACCTGCTTATTTGCCGATGTGCTGGCGCACCGCGGCAGCGCTGGTGCCCACTGCCTTGACGGCAGCTGCCAGCTCTTCTTTCGTCAGGCCCAGGGCCTGCGTCCAGTAGCGCACTTCATGTTCTTCATGGATGTTGATGCGGGCGCGGTCCTGCGCGCCGGCCAGGTTCAGGTTGTCGGACATGGGAATGCTCCTTGCATAAAAAAACATGGAATAGGATGCCAGCGCCGCATGCGCGCTTCCGTTCGCTGCCTCACCTAAAGCCGATGTTGCCGAAACCACAATTTGGTCTGGCAAGGGCAAGGCCTTTGTTGTAGGCTAACGTGCACAGACAACAAGGAGACGCCATGACCACCCCCTATTCGGCCACGCAGCCAGAGCGCAGCGACGTCGACAGATTCACCGGCGCGGTCGCGCTGGATTTCGGCACCAACTGGTGCGGCATCTGCCAGGGCGCGGCCGGCGATATCGCCGCCGCGCTGGCCGCTGCGCCCCACGTACGCCACGTCAAGGTCGAAGATGGCCCGGGCCGGCCGCTGGGCCGCTCGTACCGGATCAAGCTGTGGCCGACGATCGTCGTGCTCAAGGACGGCCAGGAAGTCGCGCGCGTGGTGCGTCCAGGCAGCAGCCAGGAAGTGGCCGACGCGCTGGCGGTGGCCGCATGACGGCCGCCACGCCCGCCATGGTGGTCCCGGTCAACAAGGCGTCGACAGTCCTGTTTGCCAGCCTGATCGGCACCACCATCGAATTCTTCGACTTTTATATTTATGCGAACGCCGCCGTGCTGGTGTTTCCGCGCCTGTTCTTCCCGGCCGGCGATGCGTCGGCCGCGATGCTGCAGTCGCTGGCCACCTTCGCCATCGCCTTCATCGCCCGCCCGATCGGCTCGGCCGTGTTCGGCCACTTCGGCGACCGCATCGGCCGCAAAGCCACGCTGGTCGCGGCCCTGCTGACGATGGGCGTGTCGACCGTGCTGATCGGCTGCCTGCCGACCTACGCCAGCATCGGCACGCTGGCGCCGATGCTGCTGGCCCTGTGCCGCTTCGGCCAGGGTCTCGGGCTCGGCGGCGAATGGGGCGGGGCGGTGCTGCTGGCGACCGAAAACGCGCCGCCAGGCAAGCGCGCCTGGTACGGCATGTTCCCGCAGCTGGGCGCGCCGATCGGCTTCTTCCTGGCCGGCGGCTCCTTCCTGCTGCTGTCGACCTACCTGTCGGACGATGAGTTCTTCCGCTACGGCTGGCGCATCCCTTTCCTGGCGTCCACCGTGCTGGTCGCCATCGGCCTGTACATCCGCCTGAAACTGACGGAAACGCCGGCGTTCCAGAACGTCATCGACCGCAACGAGCGCGTCAAGGTGCCGGTCGTGGCGGTGGTGCGCAACCACGGCGGTATGCTGGTGCTGGGCACCGTCGCGGCCATCGCCACCTTTGCCGTGTTCTACCTGATGACCGTGTTTGCCCTCAGCTGGGGGACCACGGCGCTGCACTACACGCGCCCGCAATTTCTCAAGCTGCAGCTGCTGTCGGTGATATTTTTTGGGCTGACCATTCCGGTGGCGGCCGTACTGGCCGACAAGTACGGCCGCCGCGCCACGATGATGGCCGTGAACGGCGTCGTGGCGCTGTACGGCTTTGCGCTGGCGCCGCTGTTCGGTTCGGGCGACATCGTCCAGGTGGGGCTGTTCATGGCGGTGGGCATGGCGCTGATGGGCATGACGTACGGGCCGCTCGGCACGCTGCTGTCCGAACTGTTCCCGGCCGCCGTGCGCTACACCGGCGCGTCATTGACCTTCAACCTGGCCGGCATCCTGGGCGCGTCGGTGGCCCCGCTGATCGCGACCTCGCTGGCAAAAAGCTACGGGCTCGGCGCGGTGGGCTGGTATTTGACGGGCGTGTCGCTGCTGTCCCTGCTGGCGCTCGCTTTTACGCGCTCGCACAAGGAGCATTGAAGCCGGCGGCCAGTGTCTTCACCATGCGCCGCGCATCAGCCATCCCGCGATGCCGCAGCCAGGCACCACCAGCCAGGGCGGCACCTTCCACCGCGTCAGCGCCAGCAAAGCGACCAGGGCCTGGAGCGCGTCGGCTGGCGCGAAAATCGCGCTCGTCCAGACCGGGTGGTACAGCGCGGCCAGCAGCAGGCCCACGACCGCGGCATTGACGCCGGCGAGCGCCGCCTGCGTGCGCGCGCTGCGGCGCAGGTACTCCCAGAACGGCAGTACGCCGGTCACGAGCAGAAATGACGGTGCAAAGATCGCCAGCAGGCAGATGCCGGCGCCAGTCCAGGCGCCGGCGACCGACGGCATCGAGGCGCCCAGAAATGCGGCGAAGGTGAACAGCGGGCCGGGCACGGCCTGGGCCAGCGCATAGCCCGCCAGGAAGCTGTCTGCCGGAACCCAGTGCGTCGGCACCACCGCCGCCTGCAACAGCGGCAGCACGACGTGCCCGCCGCCAAACACCAGGGCGCCGGACTGATAGAACGCACTGGACACGGCAATCATTGTGTGTGGCCAGGCGCGCGCGAGCAGCGGCAAGCCGATCAGCAGTCCAAAAAACATGCCCAGCAACAGCACGCCGGTCCGGCGCGAGACCGGCACATGCAGGAATGCATGCGCCGCCTCCACCTTTACCGGCTTTAACAGCAGCATCCCGACCACGCCGGCGCACCCAATCACACAGGCCTGGGCCCAGGTGTTCTGGATCAGAAGCACCGCGCAGGCGGACAGCGCCATGATGACAATCCTGGCGGTGCCGGTACAAAGCGTGCTGGCCATGCCCCACACAGCCTGGGCCACGACCGCCACCGCAGCAATTTTCAGCCCGTGCAGCGCACCGGCCGGCACGACGTCGCGCCAGGCGGACAGGCCCAGCGCGAACAGGACGAGGAGGAGCGCCGACGGCAGCGTGAAACCAGCCCACGCGGCCAGGGCGCCGGGAATGCCCGCACGCGAGAGCCCGAGCACCATGCCGACCTGGCTGCTGGCCGGGCCGGGAAGAAACTGGCACAGGGCGACCACCTCGGCATAGCTGCGCTCGCCGAGCCAGCGGCGCCGCGTGACGAACTCGTCGCGGAAATAGCCCAGGTGCGCAACCGGGCCGCCGAAGGAGGTCAGGCCCAGGCGCAGGAAGATGGCAAACACGGCGGCGATGCTGTCGCCTTGGTTTGCGGCCCCATCGTGCTGCTCAGGTTCGCCTGTCAAGATGCCCGCCTTCCCGCTGCATGTTCACGCCGGAAGATCGGAGAGGGGGGCGCATCCCTTAAAATGAATAGACCAGCGTCACCGACGTCTGCGTATCGGTGTTTTTCTTGTCTGGCGTCACATTGGTGTCGCTGCGCGCACTGAACGCCGCTTTCATCTGCATGGTGTCGTTGATCTTGGTGCGCAGCGAGGTTTCCGCCATGGAGTGGACATTCTCCGCACCGCGTTCGACGCTGACCGTTTGCGCGAACTGGGCCGAGTCGCTCATCTGCCAGCGCAGGGCGGCGGCGCCGTGCACGGTCATGCCTTTTTCACCCTCGCCGGCAGCGCGCTGGCCATTGAAGTAGCCCGGGCCGATTTCCACGTCGAGCGCCTTGTCATCGGACTTGTACCATTCGGAGGCATGGCCGATGGCCACTGTCGTGAAGCGCGTGTAGGCGCCGAACCGGTCGTCCACGTGCGAACCGTAGACAAACATCTTGCTGCCGTCCTTGACCAGCTTGAGGGCGGCCCTGGCCGAGATGGCGTAGCGCTCGGCGGCGCGTTCGCGCGCACGGCTGCCGTCAGGCTCGGTGACTTCGTCTTCCTTGAAATAACCGGCGAACGTGTAGCGGTTGCTCCAGTTTTCCAGTTCCTGCTGGGCGTCGATCTTGCCCGTGATCGAGGTGCCGGCGGTGTTGCCCGAGGTCGAAATGGCGCCCAGCTCGGCCGAGGTTGACCATGTACCTTCCGGAATTTTCTTCAGGGGGCCGTCGGGGACGTCGCCGCGCAGCCAGGTCGACTCGGGGACGGGCGAGATATCGGCGGCGCTGGCGGCGCCGTGAGCGCTGGCAAGCACCAGCGCGGACAATGCGAGAAATTTCATGGTTTGTTTGTAAAACGCCAGGACGGGCGCGGCCTGTGGCTGGGGCTGTATTGTAGCCGATGGTCGATGGCGCTGACGTCGCACGGCATCACGCGCCGGCACGTTTGCCCATGCCGGCGCATGCTCCCGTCGGTTGCCGACACGGCCAGTCATCCGCCCAGGTACGCGAATTTGAACAGGAACAGCGCGGCGATGATCCAGACGATGGGCGCCACCTGGCGTGCGTGGCCCGTCGTCAGCTTCAGCGCCGCGTAGGTAATGAATCCAAAGGCGATGCCCTCGGCAATCGAATACGTGAACGGGATGACCAGCGCGGTGATGGCGGCGGGGATGCACTCGGTGGTGTCGCTCCAGTCGATGTCTCCCAGTTCGCGCAGCATCAGGCACGCCACGAACAGCAGCGCGGGTGCGGTGGCGTACGCTGGCACCACGCCGGCCAGCGGCGCGATGAACAGGCTGGCCAGGAACAATACGGCAACCGTCAGCGCCGTCAGGCCCGTCCGCCCGCCCGCCTGGACACCCGCCGCGCTTTCGATATACGCCGTGGTGCTCGACGTGCCCAGCAGCGAGCCGGCGACGATCGCCGTGCTGTCGGCCAGCAGCGCCTTGTTGAGGCGGTCCATCTTGCCCTCGACCAGCAGCCCGGCGCGGCCCGCCACGCCCATCAGGGTGCCGGTCGCGTCGAACAGTTCCACCAGGAAGAACACCAGCACCACGTTCAGGATGCCGCCATTGAAAGCGCCGCGCAGGTCGAGCTGCAGGAAGGTGGGGGCGAGCGATGGCGGCAGCGAGAAAATGCCGGCGAACTGGTTGCCACCGAAGAAAAAGCTCAGGACCGTCACCACCAGGATGCCGATCAGGATCGCGCCGCGCACGCGCAGCTTGTCGAGCGTGACCACCAGCAGGAAGCCGGCGATGGCCATCAGCGCGGCCGGCTGGTGCAGGTCGCCGGCGCTGACGATGGTATCCTTGTTTGCCACCACGAGGCCGGCGCCTTTCAGCGCGATCAGCGCCAGGAACAGGCCGAGGCCGACGGTGATCGCCGTGCGCAGCGAGGCCGGGATGCCGTTCACGATGACCGCGCGTAGCCCGCACAGCGTGACGATAATGAACAGGCAGCCGGAAATGAACACGGCGCCCAGCGCCTGCTGCCAGGGTACACCCATGCCCAGCACCACGGCGAAGGCGAAATAGGCGTTCAGGCCCATGCCCGGCGCCATCCCGATCGGGTAGTTGGCGTACAGGCCCATGATGCCGCTGCCGATCGCCGCCACGAGGCACGTCGACACGAACACCGCCTCCTTGGGCATGCCGGCCGCGCCCAGGATGGCCGGGTTGACGAACAGGATGTAGGCCATCGTCAGGAAGGTCGTCAGCCCGGCGAGCAATTCGGTGCGGACATCGGTCCCGTGCTGGGGCAGTTGGAAATAGTTGGCGAGCATGGATTCCACAAGGTAGCGCTGGATGAGACGAGAATAACATCGGAATAACATTGCGCCGTCCCGATTTGTTACCATGGCGGCCCACAACCACCACCCGCACCGCGCCATGCCCAAAAGTAAACCGCCCGTTCCACGCAAGTCGCACGCAGTCGCCGAGCCGGACATCGATGCGCTGGCCCAGGAACTGGCCGACCTGGCGCTGGCCGCGCGCAATGGTGGCGCGGCGAATGTCGACGAAATGAACCGCTCGCTGCGCCAGGCGCTGCGCAAGAAGCAGGACGAAGTGCTGTACGGCGCCATCGAACTGGCCCGCTTCACCGATCCCGACGCGTGCCGCCTGCTGCGCGGCGCCATCGAGGAAGCCGCCGCCACGCTGCAGGTGCGCAAGGAGGGCGCGCCGGACCGCGAAGTCGATGCCTTCATGGTACCGCTGTTCGTGCGCAGCCAGGGAGGGCTGGTCGACGCGGAAGGGTTCCAGGACGATGCCGCCTTTGCCGACCTGATCGCCAGTTTTGCCGATGCCGGCCTCGAGAGCAAGTCGGCGAAAGTGGTGCTGATGCGCCACGCTTATGACCTCGACGCCATCGACCGCATTGCCTTCGGCGACCTGCACGACATGCTGCGCGAAGCGGCGGCGTCGATGCTCGACAAGAAAATCGCGCCCACGCCGGCGCTGGAACGCAGCATGCACGCCTGGGCGCCGCGCGCGTTCGGGCCGGAGGACGACGCCATGGAGCTGCGTTTCCTTTTGGGTTTTTCCCTGAAGCGCACGGACGACGCCTTCTACCAGCCGCCTGCCGACGATGCCGGCGCCGATGCCTATTTCGACGCGCGCATGCAGCGCTACCAGGCCTGGACCGGCACCGCAGCGCCGCTCGTGGCGCGTTGCCTGGCGCACGATCCTGCGCGGCTGGCCATCGATTTCCTGTACCAGGATTTGTTCTTCGGCGCGAAAGAGCAGGGCGCGGCCGAACTGGCGATGCTGTCGACGCTGAGCGAGATCGACGCGGCGCTGTCCGCTGCCGGCCACGCACCCGATGCGGTCGCGGCCGTCACCGCGCCGGTGGACGGTGGTGATGCGATCGTGCTGCGCGTTTGCCTGTACGCGGGCGGCGCGCCAGCCTTGCCGTTCGCCACCGTCGACAAGGCCGTCGACCTGTCGGCGGACCTGAGCGCCGACATGGATGAGCTCTGCGATGCGCTGGCGGGACTTGGCTTTGCCAGCCTGGCGGTGGCCGACGGATTCAGCGGGGAGGGCGCCGCGATCGCTGCGGCCCCGTTCGTGCCGCGCTGAGCCGGATGCCGGCGCCGGTTGCATGGCGTGGTGCGCGTCCCGCACACCATTGACAAGCGATGGTGCCGCGAATACATTGATTGCTCAAAAACGACTACCGCAACCGACGCGCATGCGCCAGAAAACACCCGTCAAACAAAGCGTTTCCTGCGGCACGCTGGTCGTCAATCCGGCGCACGAGTTGCTCCTATGCCACGTCACCCACACGGCGCACTGGGACATTCCGAAAGGTATGCAAGACCCCGGCGAGACCACGCTCGAAGCCGCGGTGCGCGAACTGCATGAAGAAGCGGGCGCCGCCTTTCCCGTGGAGCGCTTCATCGACCTGGGCGGCTTCGATTACCGGCGCGACAAACGCCTGCATCTCTACCGCGTCGATGCCGGCACCGACCTCGTCGCGCTCGATGGCCTGGTCTGCACCAGTTTTTTTCCGCACCACGCCACCGGTGTCATGACGCCGGAAACCGATGGTTTTCGCTGGGCCAGCCGGGCCGAGGTAGCGCGGCTGTGCTGGCCGCGCATGGCGGCCTTGCTGGGCACGCTGGACTGGTGAAGCGCGCGGCTGCACGCAAGCGCGCTCCGCCGGGCCGCCCGATTGGCTAGAATCGACGCGATCACGCCGCGCGCAAGGAGACCCGCATGAGCACACCCACATCCCCCGAGATCGACGTCGCCACCATCATGGGTGGCCTGTACGGCGACGGCTTCATCGCCTGCAAGGGCGCGTTCACCCGCGACTGGGTACAGCAGCTGGGCGCCGACATCGCCGTCCTGTTCGACGAAGCAAAACGCCAGCCGGGCGGCGCGTTGCCGCGCGGACCGGAGCGCTATTACGTCGAAATCCACCCGGAACGGCTGCGCGGTTTCCAGGACATCCTGACGCATCCCTGGTTCCAGGCCGTGTGCGCGGCCGTGCTCGGACCCGATTACAAGGTGGTCGAGATCGGTTTCGACGTGCCCGGCCCGGGGGCGATGATGCAACCCTGGCACCGCGATTTCAAGTCCCCTGACGCCACGCTGACCGGCCGCCGCCTCAATTCGCTGGCGTTCAACATGACGACGGTCGACGTCAACGAGCAGATGGGGCCGCTGGAAATTGCGCCCGGCACGCAGTGGGACGATTTTGCCGCCATGGGCGGCGGCAACGATCCGATGTTTCCCGAGGCGGCACTCTGGCCGCGCTACGCCGCACGGCGCCAGCGCAAGATGCCCCAGATGGGCGATGTGTCGGCGCGCTCCGCGCTGACGGTGCACCGCGGCACGGCGAATGTGTCGGACCGGGCGCGGCCGGTGCTGGTGGTGGGCGTCGATGCGCCCGATGGCGGCAATGCGGCCAAGCACGACGTCCAGCTGACGCGGGCTTACCGCGATGCGATGCCGGAAGCGCTGCTGCGCCATGTACATTACCGGCTGGTCGACCGGCTCGAGCCGATCGTCCAGGCGCACACCATCGAAGGCCTGCTGATGGGTGCGCCGGGATAGTCGGTCGGATGCCGGGTCGGATGCCGGGTCAGATGCCGGTCTGCGTCTTTTCCTCGATACTCTCCGCCAGCGCCTTCGATGCGGCGTCGTCGGCTACCTGCCCAACTTTCCGGCTGCTGTCCGACTGCTGGTCCAGGCTGACTTCCTCGGCCACCTCGAAACGGCCGTCGCCTGGGCTGTCGTCAGCGTCGGTGGGGAGCAAGTTTTCGGAGCGGTTTTCCGGATTCGTGTCGGGCATCGGGGTCCTGCTGTCGTTATTCATGGTGTTCTCCTGAGCGGTTGATCATGTCCGATTATGGCGCTCCGGACCATGATTCGGGCGCACGCTTGGGCCGCGATTTGCCTCTTGTAGGCCTGCGCCGACGCCTGCACGCGCGTCCAGCCGACGATATTATTTACATAAGTCAATGGTGTGCAGGTGGTCAATCATTTGGAGTAGTGTGAGGCCCATCGCAGTGGTCAGCAGTTACACCGCGACCCACCAATACTTCAACAGGAGATCGATCATGCAACATACTCTCGTAGCCGTTTTCGACAACCGTAACGACGCGCAACAAGCCATGGACGAGCTGCTGGCCTCGAACTTCACCAGCACCAATGTACGGCTCTCGCAAGCCGATCCGACCGGCAGCACGGACAGCATCACCGGCGCATCGACGCAGCCCGCCTCCACCAATGACGACGACTCGATCGCATCGAGCATCCGCAATTTTTTCAGCGATATTTTCGGCACCGACGACAACGCCCACGCGCAGCGCTATTCCAGTGCCGTCACACGTGGCCACCATGTGCTGACCGTGGGCCCCGTCAGCGAACCTGAAGTCGAGCGCGCAGCAGACATCGTCGAGCGCTTCGGCCCGATCGACATCGATGAAGAAAGCAGCGGTTACGGCGCGGCCATCGGCGGCGGCGCGGACCAGATCATGCGCCGCGACAGCCCCAGCCTGCAAGGCGGCCAGTCGCAATCGCTGTCGCTGCAGAACGACGACCGCCTGCCTTTCCAGCAAGGCAACCTGAACGATGCCGTGCCGATGGGCGGCACATACCAGGAGCCGATGGGCGACAACGGCAACCTGGGCGGCCAGCGCATGTCGTCGAACACGGCCGGCATGAGCATGCAGGATGACCTGCAGTACGGCTCGATGCAGCGCGACACGAATGCCGGTTCCGGCACGAATGCGGGCGCAGGGAGCGGTGGCGCCGGCATGGCGCCGACCGAGATCAAGCGTCCGGGCGTGCGCGTGTTCTCGCGCGATCCTGGCGACCTGGGCAATAGCAGCATGGGCAGCCACAACGACAGCGGCGCCAGCACCGGCATCGGCAGCCTGGGCACCGACACCACGCGCCAGCAGGACAACGACACGGCGTTCCGCTCGCACTGGAGCGCCACCTACGGCCCCGACAGCGGCACGTATGACGAGTACGCGCCGGCCTACAGCTACGGCTCCTCGCTGGCGTCGAACGACAAGTACCGCGGCCGTTCGTGGGACGATGCCGAATCGGATATCCGCTCCGACTGGGATACCCGCAACAGCGGCGGCGCATCGACGTGGGAAAAAATGAAGGCCGCCGTGCGCCAGGGTTGGGACCGCATGACCTCGTAAGGTAAGGAAGAAGGGCGCTGCCGCGCCCTCCATGCAAAACGCCCGCAGCCGCGGGCGTTTTCACGTTTTGCAATGTTGTGAAATCGATGCCAGCCTGGGTTACCCCGGTATGCTGATCCGGTTGCGCCCCAGGTGCTTGGCGCGGTACAGCGCCGCATCGGCAATCGCCACCAGCTCGCTGGCGCTGTGCTCGTTCGACACCAGGGCGGTGGCGGCGCCGATGCTCACCGTGACCTGGCGCATCGGAGTGGCGCCATCGTCAAAGGCGGGACGGCAGTGGACGCTGGCAACCGCGGGCACCTGCAGCCGTTCGACCCGGCGCCGTATGCGCTCGGCCACGATGGCCGCGCCCTTGAGCGACTGGTTCGGCAGGATCACCGCGAACTCCTCGCCGCCATAACGCGCCACCAGGTCGTTGGCGCGCATCTCGCTCGAGACGGCCCCGGCGATCCGGCGCAGGCATTCGTCGCCGCCCAGGTGGCCGTTGGCGTCGTTGTACGCCTTGAAATTATCGACATCGACCATCAGCAGCGACAGCGGCTGGCGGGCGCGCATGGCGCGCGTCCATTCGGCTTGCAGGGTGTCGTCGAAACAGCGCCGGTTGGCCAGTCCGGTCAGTCCGTCGCGCGTGGCCAGTTGCTCCAGCGCGACTTGCGCCTGCTTTTCATCGGTCAGGTCGCGCAGGGTTTCCACCACGGCCGTCAGTTCGCCGTCGTCGTCGAACACCGGGGTGGCGTCGGCTGCGAGGAAGCGCTTGCGACCGGCCCTCGGCATGTCGCACCAGCTTTCGGCACTCAGGTGGGCGCTCGACGCGCAGGCGCTGTGGCGCGCGTACAGGTCTTCGATCTCGCCGCGGTTGTATTGCAGCATGACGTCAGCCAGGGTCGGGCGGCGCGCCTCATAAAAACAGCGCCAGTGGTCGGTGGTGCCGATGACTTCCTCGGCACTGACGCCAGTGAGGCGTTCGCACGCCAGGTTCCAGATGATGACCTTCGCGGAACGGTCGAGTACAAATATCGGCACCGCAAGCGTCTCCATCATCTGGTGGGCGAATGCGCGGTCGGGACCGCCTGCTACGTCAACGTGGCGGCTGGGGCTCGTCATTATCATCCTCTGGGCGGGCGGCTGGCGGGTGGGGGCTGCTATCAAGAAATTGATTTGGAACAAGATCGATTTTGCGCCGCGTCAGACACTGCACATTTGATCTAGAACAAACGTGCAGGCCCATCCGCAAATATCAGCTCGACTGTTGCAGAACCGTGATAGCGTGCTGGACCGCGCGCATGCTGTCAGGCACCTGCCGGATATCGCCGTCGCGCAGGCACTCCTCGAGATGGCGCCATTCGGCTTCCAGCGCCACCAGGCGCTGGCGCGTGCAACGCAGCTGGGCGGCCCGGGCGTCGCGTTCGAACGCGATCACGGATTCCAGGCGTGCCAGGCGATCTTCGGCAGCCAGCCGCTGGTGCAGCATGGCATGGAATCCCCAACCCAATCCCACCAGCCACAGGACCACCGCAGCAATACCGACCTGGTGCGGTATCCCCGGCCCGGACGCCGCCACCGCGCCGGCAGGGATGGCCAGGATCAGGATCAGCAGCACAGGACGGCAAGTCGGGACGCGCATGGCAGGCTCTCACGGTGACAGTCGTTGTTCTCTGTCAGAAACCTTACTGCGACGTTTCCTGCTGGAATTGTTGCTGATCAATGCCGACGGCATGGG
>Ga0265780_10008467_pt1 | contig 12490 bp, 12 predicted proteins | sample P1T30metagenome_FD_192432 | JGI IMG/M metagenome (GOLD analysis project Ga0265780, IMG submission 192432) | Plant litter microbial communities from East Loma Ridge, Irvine, California - P1 T30 | ecosystem: Environmental > Terrestrial > Plant litter > Unclassified | place: USA: California...
GCGACCCGGTAGAGGTTTTCTGCCGCTTCGAAGTCCCGCGCCTCCTTGAACATGTGACCCGCTTGGACAGCGATATCGGATCGATCAGGAAGCAACCGCAGCGCTTCGCGGTAAAGCACGCCGGCGGCATGGTATCGGCCTGTATCGCGCTCGACGTCGGCGCGAGCGATCATGTCCCTGCCGAAGTGCACGTTGGGGCGCGCAATTCGACCAACCGCCCGCCACCAATGTGGGACCAAGGCACTTGTTTTCGTAACCATTTTCATTCTCGCACGATCACATCAGAACGCGAACGTACCGAGGTAGAAATCCGGTTCCAGCGGGTTACAAGACTGATCAAGCGGGGCCGGATAGGTTTCGTCGCTTGCTGCCAATGCATATAGCGCGCGGTTGGCGAAAGTGACCTCTAGGACATTGGGAATGACCGTGTTGGCGATATTACTATAGCCACCCCACACGTTACTATGCACGTGAACCGCAGCAAATTGTCTCGATAGCTTCTGCAGCGCTCGGTCGGTAAGCTCTCGGTGGTCGCGTTCGGCCAATCCTTGAAAATAGTGTAACTCGCACACGATCCAGCCAAGTCGCGACAACGCTTCCTCCGATGTCGTATCAAAGACCTCCCACTCACCACCTTCGATATCCATCTTGAGGATGATATTGGGTCGTTCGAGTGCTTTGTCGTGCCGACGTATCAGATCGCTCAGCGATTGCGTATGGGGCCCGGAGTAGCGGGTGATACTCTTCGGTTCGAACACCATACGCGGATCGCTCGGCGCCGGGTCGGTAACGGTGTGATCAAACTGATAAACGATCAGGCGACGATCGGCGGCATCGCAATCCCAACTTATGTCATCCTTGATTCCGAAAGAGAAGGCCGTGTCGAAGCCGGAAAAATCATCAATGCAGGTGTACCCGCCGTCGGCAGCCCTACCAAGCCGAACCTTGCCGATGTCGCGAAGGGACAGAGGCGTCAGCGCGCTCATGACACGGCGGCTATCACGACTTAATGCTGCAAGATCAGCTTGGTACTGTGGGAGATCGTCACTAGGTGCGACATCCAAGATTGCAGAGATGCGCGTAATCTGTGGATCGCCGTCAAGCAGGAGCTCCACATCATTATGCACGGCGACCCTGAACTCCAATCGCATATTGTCGCGCAACAGCACGAGAAGCGAAAAGCGTCGTAATTCGGTCGAAACATCGGCAACTCGAATGTGACGATCGGCCAAAACGACATCGCCGCCGGCCGTCGTGACTTCGAGCGTTGCACAGGCAAAGTCGTCGCTTCGCGGAGTGGATAGCGCAAGCTCGAAATCAACTTGATAAACCCCGCTGGCGTTGAGCACATAGGGCCCGTAGACCGGATGCCCAACGCCGCCATCGAGCGTTCGCCACAGACTGCGACCGGCTCTTTGTGCCGGTTCAACCAACGCCTCGTTTATCAATAGCCCCTCCTGCTTGATATGACGTCGTGCGCAGCCCCCGCGCAATGATTCGACCGTTATGCCATCAATTACCCGTCAATGTGCGCGCCGCAACAAATGGTGAGAACAACTGATTGATGATGGAGACGAACTTCGCAGTGCGGTTGATGCCCGCGTTGGCGACGTACAATACGTCCTTGTCGCGCATCGGAAAGCGTTGCGCCAAGAAGTAGGTCGTTGGATCAAGCATGTTGAGGCGGTAGATGACCGGTGTTTCAGGCTTCTGCGGGTCAGCCGAGCTATCATAACGGAACAGGAACACGGCCTTGGCGTTCGCGCCTGCGTCGTTTGGTCCACCAGCGCGCCCGATTGCCTCGGCAAGCATCAGATCGGTTTGATCGAAGGAGACCTGCGTCACGCGATTAGCCGCGCCCAAGACGACGAACGTTTGCGGTTTGCGGATCAGCTCGATGCGGTCCCCCGCAACGAGTACGATGTCATCGGGACTGCCGGCCCGAACGCGATCAAGACGCTGCTCGATCTGCTGGCTATCGCGCGTGACGCGTACCGCCATATCCTGGGTTTGAGCGACCGCGCCGCCCGCATTGGCAACGGCATCCAGCAACCGCTCATCCTGAAGGGTGAGTTCTACGCGGCCGGGCTTGCGAACGTCGCCGGTAACATAAGCGGTTTCACTAAGGTTGCTGTGAACCGCGACGAGCACCTGCGGGTTCTGCGACTTGCCGCGGTAGGCCTGTTCGATCATGCCGGAAATCTCATCAGGCGTTTTGCCGGCGACCTGAAGGGTTCCCGTGTAGGGGAGCCGTATCGCGCCATAGCGATCGACGACGATCATCGGAAAGCGCTGCGCCTGCGCCGACGGATCGAAGCCAGTCGTAGTCGTTCTGGGGGCCGCACCGAAAAGCGCGGCACCCACTTCAAAAAGACTGATGTCGAGCTGATCCCCCGGGCCAACGCCGTCATTGCGGCCCGACTTCGCTAGGCTCGAGAACGTCTTCAGGCGAGCATCGACCTCGGCGGCATGGCTGGTAACTTGCGCGAGCACCGCGCTGTCGACATCCACGATCCTCATGCCGATCGTATTGCGCGTCGGGTCGGTGCCCCGAACAACTTCATGTTCGGTCGGCCCGCTAGCTGGAAGCGAAGCACAGCCAGACATCAAAAGGGTGCCCCCCAACATGAGGCAAGACAGTGATACGCGCCTGCGCCCGGAATAATTCATGAAACCTCGTAGCATCAACGCGAACATAAAATGCGATGAGATCGGCGCAGCGGAGCCGAGCGCAACCCATCAAGCGCGGCCTTACCCCGCGACGGCGTGGCGCTCAAGAGGCCAGCGTTTGCAAGCGATGATGTACATCGCTAGCCTCTTCCATCTCATCATAGAAAACGACCGTGCCACCGTAGACAACAGCACCGCGTCGGCAATATTGCCGCAGCGTTCCCGGATCATGCGACACCATGATGAGCGTGGCGTTATCGCGGCGATGTAATAGCGCCTCTTCGCATCGGATCCGGAAGCGTTCGTCGCCTGCACCGGTGACCTCGTCGACCAAATAACAGTCGAAATCGACCGCCAATGAAATCCCGAACGCAAGTCGTGCGTTCATACCTGCAGAATAGGTTTCCACCGGTTGCCAAAGATAGGGCCCGAGCTGCGCAAAGTCTTCAACATAGTCGATGACATATTGCTCATCCTGGCCGTAGATGCGGGCGATGAACCGCGCGTTGTCGGCTCCGGTGAGGCTTGACTGAAAACAACTGCCGTATCCGATCGGCCATGACGTCGTCATGCTTCGTTCAACTTTACCGGTAGTCGGAAACTCGATCCCGGCGATCATCCGCATCAGCGTTGACTTCCCCGCGCCATTTGCGCCGCAGATCCCGATGCTGTCGCCCGGACGAATTGCGAACGACAGGTCCGAGAACACTTGCTTGTGGAATTTCTGAATGTGATAGGATTTAGAGACATTGTCGAAGGTGATCATCGCATTTCCCTGAAGGTCCATTCCAGACAGCGTGACGCCCACACCGTGACCGAACGCACATGAACGACATTCTCTACACCGTTCCGGTCTGCGTGGAGAACAGGATGATCGTCGCAGCCGGTACCGGCGTGTCGACCTATGCCCGTGCGCTTGGAACGGCGCAACGCGCAATTGCCCACCGCGCGCTCGTCCTGAGCGGCGGGAGCCTCAGCGCGCCTGGCAGCCCGCAGTCCTACTTGGATCGTGTGCGCCGCAATCTACAGGCGATTTCGCCCAGTGCCAAATGGGCGCATGCGGACGCGGAGGGCTTTGCAAAACCGAACATCTATCGCCTGGGTTTCAGTTATTATGCGCTGCACCGTCGGCCGATGCCGATACGCGTACCTGGCCCGGCCGGCATCATGCACTGGTCCTACCCCGTGCCGCTGGTCGTCGAGGGCTGGCGCAACGTGTATACCATCCACGATGTCATCCCGCTTACCAATCCCGAACTTACTACGATCGATGCGGCACGCCACAGAGGGCTACTTAAACGGATCGCGGCAGTGGCGGACCGCCTCGTCACCGTCTCGAACGCTGCTGCGCTTGCAATTGCGCGGGAGATCGACGTGGCGTCCGACAAGATCGTCAACTGCGCGCAGCCTGTCAACGTCGATGACCGATCACCGGCAAATGGAGCCCTGCCGGCGGGTTTGCGGGCCGGACGTTACCTTCTGGTCTGCGGTATTGTTGAACCGCGCAAGAACATCGCGCGCATTCTCGGAGCGTACCGCGCCAGCGCCGCGACCCTGCCGCTGGTCATCGTCGGGCCGGACGGCAGCGATACCGGCAACCTCGCGGAGTTGGTGAACGCCACGCCGGGCGTGGTGCGGCTTCCCTATCAGGACCGCGCGACGGTGCTTGCGCTGATCGCACAGGCCAGCGCGCTGGTGATGCCGTCTTTGGCCGAGGGCTTCGGGCTGCCGGTGGCAGAGGCCATGACCTTCGGAACGCCGGTTATAACATCTGACAGCGGCGCACTCGCTGAAACCGCTGGCGATGCGGCGGTATTGGTCGACCCATTGGATGAGCACGCCATCGCACAGGCCATGCTGACGATTGAGCACGATGGCGCGGCGAGACGCGCCCTGTCGGCTGCGGGGCTCCGCCGCGCACAGGCCTTCCGGCCGGATGCGTTTGCGCTGCGTCTCCGCGCACTCTACGAAGGCTTGTACGACGACGGTTGATCCCGAGCGCGCTTTGCTTTGTTCGCAGAATGTGCAAGGCGCCAACGGATGATCGAGTTATCGCATGACTGAAAGTGACACCCCGAGCGACTCAGCTGGGCCGCGCACACTTGCTCCGTTTGACTTTCATGGCAATCCCGCAAGCGTCATTCGTGGTCTGGGCGGCGACGGACAGCTTCCCGACCCGACATACGCGTTTCATACCAACTATGTGCCGGTCGCGCGCGGGCACGCGCATTTTACCGTCAAGTTCGATCAACTCCGCGCAAAGCGCGGAACTTTATGGCTCAGGATTCACATGCTCCCGGGCGGCGATGGCGCACCGGCGCGGATGGTCATAGGCCAACGTGTTCAGTTGAACTGGCTTTCGCATCACGGCGGCGAGATCCACATGCGCTTCGAAGCGTTTCGAGGCGCGACCTATGCGATCATGGCATTGGTGCCCGACGAGACTGATGCGAGCGCCGACAACCTGACGATCGCATTAGACCGGCCAGCATCTGAGGACGATCAGAACGACGGTGCGACCTTCGCCGAAGCGCAGACGACAAGCTACGCCAGCGATACAATCCGAGGCGCGTCGCTCATGCTGTCCACCGACGCGGCGCTGTTCGCGGCGCCGGTCTGTCAGCCGTGCACGCCGACTCAAGTGCGCGACCGCGCGTTTCGGCGCTGGCAGAAGCAGCTTGACTCATCCACGCAAGACGTCGCAGCGGCGTGGCAGGTAGCGTATGTGATGCAGGCCTTGGAACGGTACGGCCTGTTACAGCCGGGCGCGCGCGGCCTCGCCTTTGGTGACAAAAGCTCTGCTGTTGCACGGCTGCTAACGGCAAACGACGTGACGTGCGATACAATCGGTCTCAGCGACGCCGATGATGACATACGGCCGGACGCTGCCATCCATCCGGCAGCGTTGCCAGGCGACTTCTTCGCCTATGACCTTATTCTGTCGATACGTGCGACGGATACTTTGTCGAGCGAACGTTCGGCGCAGGCGTTCCTCGAAACCGCGATGGAATGCCTGCGACCAGGCGGCTTGGCGGTACATGTGGTCGCGCACCGGCTTACCGACCACCAGTCCCCTCCGGTGTCGTTCGATCGCAATGGTCTCGAGAAGATCATACTGGCCATGATCTCCCGTGGTCATCAGGCGGCGCGTCTGAAGCCTGTCTTCCAGCATACCAAGGTCGAGCCCACCGCAGACGGACTCATCCCCTTCGGCATTATCCTGCGGCGGGCAGCATCGATCCTTTAGGACTCGTGGACTCTGCGAAGTCTTCAGCGGTAAAAATCTAAATCCTTCAACGTCACCGCCGGCGGCTTGACTAGGTAAGCCTCACCCACGCCTGCCGCGCGAGCAGCGGCAAGGTCGCTGTCCTTGTCGCCAACCATGATGGAGGCGGCCAAGTCAATTCCGTGCTCGCGAGCGGCCCGGAGGATCATCCCCGGCGCAGGCTTACGGCAATCGCATGTGCGGGCATATTCCGGTACACTGCCACTTGGGTGGTGCGGGCAATGATAGATGTCGGTAAAGGTGACCCCTTCTGCGGCGAAGACAGTCCGCATGTGCTGCTCGAGTGCCCCGTATGCGTCTGGCGTGAAATACCCGCGTGCAATACCCGATTGGTTAGTGACCACGATCAGCGCGTAGCCCAGCGCCTGCGCACGGCGAAGCGCTTCGAAGACGCCGGGGAAGACGTCGAACTCGCTCGGACGCCAGACGTAGTGATGATCTACGTTGATAACGCCATCGCGGTCTAGGAAAAGGGCCGGCCGCAAAGCTACGCGATCTCGTTACAGCGTAGCCGCGCGGATGCGCTTCAAGAGCGTCGTCGTCGAATAACCTTCCATGAAGGGGATCGCATAAGCCTCCCCGCCGTAAGCGCGAACAAGCTTGGTTTCCGCAAGCGTGTCGATATCGTAGTCGCCGCCTTTGACGTAGATGTCGGGTTGAACGATCTCTAGCAGTTCCAAAGGCGTCTGCTCGGAAAAGGTGGTGACCATCGTTACCGACTCCAATGCTGCCAACATCGCGGCGCGATCCTGCTCCGGGTTGATCGGGCGATCATCACCTTTGCCTAACAGGCGCACTGAAGTGTCCGCGTTAAGCCCGATCAGCAACGCGCTACCCAGAGCTCGTGCACGCGCCAGATATTCAACATGTCCGGGATGCAGAATGTCGAACACGCCGTTGGTAAACACAAGCGGCCGTACTGCAGCGGCGACCTGCTCCCGCAACATCTCGCGCGGAACAATCTTGTCGCTGTAGATCATACTTCCTCGCTTTCTGGAGCGGTCTGCAATGCCGCCTCAACCTCGTCTAGGTCCACGATGGACGTACCCAGCTTGGCGACTGCAATGCCCGCCGCCGCATTCGCAAAGGCCACCGCACTCTCCCACGAGCGGCCACTACCCAACATCACGGCAAGGCCGGCGATCACGGTATCGCCCGCACCAGAGACGTCGAAGACTTCGCGCGCGCGCGCAGGCTGATGCAATGTGTGACCGGGCTGATAGAGTTTCATGCCCTGCTCGCTCATTGTCAGCAACAACGCGTCGAGTTTAAGCGACGCACGCATCGCTTCAGCCTTGCGATCCATCTCCGCCTCATCGGCCCACCCGCCAACGGCTTCGGAAAGCTCGGCGCGGTTTGGCGTCACAACCGTTGCGCCAGCATAGCGATGATAGTCGCGACCCTTGGGATCGACCAGTACCGGTTTGCCATGCGTTCGCGCGATCGCGATCAACTCGGAGACGTGATGCAAGGCGCCCTTGCCGTAATCCGACAATACAACCACGTCGACCTGCTCAACCAAGGCCTCGTAGTCTGCGCGTTTGGCCTCCAGCGATGCGTGCGACGGCGGTTCCTCGAAATCAATCCGCAGCATCTGTTGGTTCTGGCCGATCACCCGAAGCTTTAGTGTTGTGCGTATGGTCGTATCGACCGCAAGGCGGTGTTCAACGCCTGAATCATCAAGTGCGGCGCGGAGGCGATCGGCCGTGCTGTCGGCGCCAACGACCGAAAGCAGCATGCTTTTGGCACCCAGCGAAACCACATTGCGCGCGACGTTCGCTGCGCCGCCTGGTCGCTCGTCACTACGAGAAACGTGGACGACTGGCACCGGTGCCTCGGGCGAAATCCGCTTCACCGCGCCAAACCAATACTCATCCAGCATGACATCACCGACGACGAGAACGCGAACGGACATCGATACCCTACCTTTACCGAACCAAACCACCCCGCCGGTCACCACCGTTTCGCATCCGGCGAGCTAGCCTCGGCAGGTGGCAGCGCCTTAGAATCGGACCTCCGGCAATACCATAGAAAAATGAACGCCTGCGCTTTTGCGATAAACGGGGCCTTGGGCACCGCGATCGTCACTCGTAAGGCGCTCGGGCGAGTCGCAAAAGCCTTCACTTTGACCGTCGGTGCCTGGTGGAGGAAATGCCAAAGCGGTTAACAGGCTGCCGACAATATGGACACCGCGCGCTCCACCTTCGTGCTTTCCGAGCATCGATCATCGTCCGGGTCAAGCTGCGGCTTTTTAGGAGGTTTCGCACCAGCACCCGTCCGGTACCTGCGGACGGCGATACGGCTCAACATCCCTCTAACGATCCACGTCTTCACCCGCAATGGCCGTTGCCCTACAAAGGATAATCACCGGCGGATCGTCGCCGTACGAACTGAAGCGCGTCGTTTGCAATGCGGCGTTTTTCACCTTGCTTTTTGCACGATCAGTTTAAAGAAGATGGAAACAAACGCGGCGACCACAACCTTCCGATGCTCGCCTGAACCATGCCACGAGCCGCCGACCTTGAGCGACGAAGAGCAGACCGAAAAAGCAGGCGGTCTACTTTGAGCGAAGAGCGTTCGTCAGCACTTCCTGTTCGAGGTCCAGCGGGTTAGATCCATAGATCACACACGCATCGCTGGCAGCCGTAGGTTCGGGCATCCGAACCTTCGTACGCCAGCCGGTGCCCATAAACTCAGGTCTTTGCGGACTGTCCGCTTCAAAGCATCTCGAGCGGAAGCGGACAGTTATCGCGCCACGAGCGGGAGGCCGCCAGCCGCTTATTTGTTCAAGCTGAAAATCTAATAGTCAGCCTTACGTTCTCTTGGCGAGAAATGATGAACTTGCTCCGTTTTCCGAAGGCCATATACTGAACATATACTGCGAGGCAATTCGCCGCACGGGTTACACCTTCTAAAGAGAAGTAGCCGTCTCCGAGTATACCGCCACGCTGAGTCATCAAGCCAGCAGTTTTTAGATTATTTAATGTCGGTTATCATCATTCTCAGCATCCACATACACAAAATCCAAGATAACAGTTTACTCGTAATATGACGGCGCCTTGTTCGACGTTGTCGCCAAACGAACGATTTCGTCGGCAAAATCGGCGCGGATGACGTTGCTCGAAAAGTTATAAAAAAGATGCGGAGATCCATTTCGCAACAGCAGCGACTCACGCCATCCCGGTTGCTGCGCCAAAGTTCTGTCGAACCTACCTAATGTCGATACAGATTGGCTGCTACCGGTCCGATGGATACGAGTTTAAGCTACCTGCGCCTGCCGCTCGAAGTCCTTGGGCTGAGATAGCCCAGCGTCGAGTGCGGGCGCGTCTGATTGTAGAAGCGCTCGATGTAGTCGAACACGTATGCCTCCGCGTGATTGCGCGTTCGATATGTCTCCCGCCCGATCCGCTCGGCCTTCAGCGAGGAGAAGAAGCTCTTCATGGCGGCGTTGTCCCAGACGTTGCCGGACCGGCTCATCGAGCAGGTCACGCCATTGTCGGCCATAAGCCGCTGGAGCTGCTCGCTCGCGTATGGCTGCCCTGACCCGAGTGGTGCAGCAGGGCGTCGGGCTTCCCGCGCCGCCAGATCGCCATCACTAGCGCGTCGGTGACGAACTGGGCAGTCGTGGTGTCGCTCATCGACCAGCCGACCACGCGGCGCGAGAACAGGTCAATGACGACGGCGAAATAGAGCAGGCCGTCGTCCCTGGGCAGATCTTCAGGCTGTGGATACGCATCAGCCGCTCGATGCGATGCAAACCACATGACGGGCGTTCGGCCAGAAGGTCGTGCCAGACGCGACGCGCGCCGTACGTCCGATAGCTGCAGATGAAGCTGGCGCGGGTCTTGGCGCCGAACTCCTCATCGTTACGGGCGCGGGCACTAGGTGCCCGAACCAACCAGGCATGAAAGCCGCTATGCGAAACACCGAGCGCTTCGCGAATCCACGATACAGGCCAAATCCTCGGTGCTTCCCGATGAACTCGAGCCTTATATCGTATCCTTGGCGAAGTAGCCCGCCGCTTTCCTAAGAAACAGCCGGTTTAGGGTCAGGCGGCAGTTTCTAGAGCGAGAAGCCGAAGGCTTTGGTGCGCCACTTGAGGTTGCCAATCAACCGGCTGCGGTATCGCTCCTCATATTGTGTGGCGCCGGGGTCGTGGTACGCCACGCCGAGCGTAAGCTGTTGTAAAACAGGACGGCGAGCTTTCGCACCGTTGCGGTCACCGCTTTTGCCTTTCCTGCTCGGCGGAAGGCGCCGATAAAATGCGCCAAAAGCGGCGTCGCTGCGACCGATCGTGGTTGCAGCCAAGCCCAGAAGTGCCGCTGCACGGCTCGATGAACGCCCTGTTTTCGACGACAGCAGTTTGCCGCCGGATATCTTGTTGCCGAGCGCCAGGCACAGCAAGGATGTGAAATGCTTTAAGCGGGGCCATGCGGCGAGACCTGTTCCGCACTCGCTGACGAGCTTGAGCGCCAGGGATGGGCCGATGTCGTGGACCTGTGTAAGGTCCACGCCCAGCACGCGATACAGCCCGGACCGGACCTCAAAGTCTGGAGCGTTCGCCTGCATGGTCTTGTGCCGAGCCTTGGGAAGATGGCGGATATCGTGCGCCTTGTCGATCTCTTGAGCCTTTAGCGCAACCTCCAATCTTTTATCGCGTTCCAGGACCTTGGTCTGGTAGAAATCGTACAGCGCCACGGACTGGCAAGTGCGAAGATATGCTCATCTCGCCAGTTACCTGATAGCGCCGCGCAGATCGTCGTCACGGACGCTTGGCACCGTACGTCGCACATTTACACCAGCGTATTGGGCATACGCTCCCCAGCCACGATGGCCCTGATGATCCGCATGCCGGTTGCGCCGGTGATGCCGGAGACGACGTGATGAAGTTGTACGACCGGGAAACGCCGATCCCAAGTCCGACCTGCTCACGCGCCCACTTGCGCAGTACGTTCTCGTGCAGGTCCGAATCACGGGGCGCCTGCGGCACCGACACCCCGCTCCTGAATCAGCTTCACCGCCTCAAGTTTGAACTCGCGGCTGAACTTCCGTCCTTGCATCTCCATTCTCCAGTTCCAAAAATACCTTATCTCTGTGTCCACGGAACCGGAAGCAGCTCAGGAAGCTACTGTCGCATCCATTTCGACGGGCATCTTGCTATGGGCTAATGAGAGAACAACCGTTACCAGACGGTGCCAGCGTGAGGGCTACGACCACCGGCAGCCGATCGCTACAAATTGCCAAACTCCGTTCGTCACGGCATTGGCCGAGTAGCAAATGGTGAAGACGGGGAAAAAAGATGGAGTGGCGTTTCGACGGTACAGGTTCCGCTCTTAGTACAACCGTGGGGCGGAAGGATGGCGCTGTCATTCACGTGAGCGCTCGGCGCGGCGCGGCGCTGCACGGTCCATATATAGCGATGCCGAAGGGTAAGCTTCGCGCTCGTGTCGTGCTTGAGGCAGGTGGGTTTGGAACCGTGCTGATGGAGATTACCGGCGATCGCGGCGCTACACGTTTAGCGCAAGCACGGTTGCGTATCGAAGGTCAGCGATCAATACAGCAGGAGATCGAGCTTCCCGGGAACGTCGAAGGACTGGAGGTGCGAATCTTTTGCCGTGGGCGGTGCAAGTTCACCATCGGCGGCGTGGAACTCGCCCTTGTCCAAGACAAGATATGGTCCTCACCGGAGTCAGCGCGTCCCGTCGGCACGGAGTCCGGCAAAAGCTATGCCGCCAAAATCGCTGATGGTTTCATAGATCGCTATCTTTCCGGTCCAGCGGTAATGGAAGTGGGATTTCGTGGCTATGATCACGAAACCGTACCGATTGTGCCACAGGCCATTGGTGTCGATGTTGGTTATCCGGGTTACGACGGTAAGAGTTTTCCGTTCGCCGACAAAAGCTTGGACGCAATATATAGCAGTCATTGCTATGAGCATATTCCGGATTACCGGGAAGTTTTAAGAGACTGGTATCGTTTGCTGAAGGTTGGTGGCTTCTTGATTATAGTGGTTCCGCATCAACACTTGTTCGAGCGTAAGCGGCAGATGCCCTCGAGGTGGAATCCGGACCACAAGCGGTTTTATACACCGCGATCGTTGCTTGGTGAGATTGAATCGGCACTCGATGAGAACAGCTATAGAATACGACATTTGGTCGAGAACGATACCGGCTTTGACTATCAACCTACACCTCGTGAAGCGAGCTCAGGATGTTATGAAATCGAGTTAGTCCTCGAACGCATTGCTCAACCACATTGGGTGGTCGACGATGGCGCTGTTCGCCCCTACCCTCCGGCGGACTTCCAAGTGACGGCTCTTCAAAATCGCGTGTCGCCATATGAGGTGAGGATGAACCTTCAGGAAGTTGGCCATTTGGTCTGGGGTCCGTACAACACCTTGATCGAGGGCCGATACGAAGCGAACTTCTTTTTCGACACGGAAGACGCGACAACAATTGACTTGGTGCTTGAGGTCGCACGGGACGGAAAGCATCTTGCAACGGCCCATGTCCAACTTCCGGACACGATCAACCG
>Ga0265780_10008468_pt1 | contig 12489 bp, 20 predicted proteins | sample P1T30metagenome_FD_192432 | JGI IMG/M metagenome (GOLD analysis project Ga0265780, IMG submission 192432) | Plant litter microbial communities from East Loma Ridge, Irvine, California - P1 T30 | ecosystem: Environmental > Terrestrial > Plant litter > Unclassified | place: USA: California...
AACTTGGTGCAATCCTTCGCATTCTTACTTCCACGCATCCCCACTCTTGACTCTATGTCGCCTCCAATGTACTTCGCTGCTTATCACTGCTAACGCGACAGATACCATACCGCCAAGACTCTCAAGACCATGACTGCCTATCGAATAGGTCGAATAGACTACCCTTGGCGAAACTTCAGACCTCCTATCCGCGGAGGCACCTTCCGAGCGTTCGACGTTGAATCAGAAAAGGCTCCCATCTCCAAGGAGGAGGATGTTTTAGGGGATGTCAAGGTCACTGTGGAGCATGTGGAAGAAGTGGATGAGAAGGCAGACCTACGGAAAGAACAATCTGGCAACACATGTCGACGACGAGTGAGCGATCCCGAATCCTCTTTCGCTATGGGATCCGAACTTCTACGCGTCCCATCCTCTACCCTCTCAAACACGTCCGTCAAATCCCGCGACGATCACATCCAGGATGCAATGGATGCAGAAGTCGAAGAATGTCTCGCTAAATATCCATCCCCTGATGCCGACACTCAGAGCGGCATCACCGCCAAGTACTACGCTCTTCACCAAAAAGTCCACGCCGAAGGATACTACAAGTGCAACTACATGAACTATGTTCGAGAACTCGCCCGATATTCCACCATCTTCGGACTCTTCCTCTTCACCCTCAACAAAGAATGGTACTTTACATCCGCCGTCTTTCTCGCTTGTTTCTGGCAACAGATTATGTTCACCGCCCACGATGCTGGTCATCGAGGAATCACTGGAAAATTCATTACCGATACAATGATTGGGATCTTTATCGCCGACTTCTGCTGTGGTTTGAGTATCGGATGGTGGAAATCATCCCACAACGTACATCACCTCGTCACCAACTCACCAGAGCATGATCCCGATATTCAAAACACTCCCCTGTTTGCTACTTGTCCCTCCCAGTTCAGCGACGTCAAATCCACCTACTACAACTTTACTTTCGTCTGGGACAAAGCATGTACAGTCTTGATCCCATACCAGAAGTACGCATACTACCCCGTCATGGCTATTGCTCGATTCAACCTCTACATCCTCAGTTGGTGTCACCTCCTCTCACCCCGCTCTCGACCACTAGGCGCAGCTGCGTGGACTCGACCTGCCGAGATTGCGGCCATGTGCTGCTACTGGACCTTATTCGGCTATTTCCTCGTATGGCGAACTCTTCCCGACTGGTACACTCGAATCGGATTCGTCTTGATTTCCCACATGAGTGGTATGCTGCTCCACGTGCAAATCACCCTCTCTCACTGGGGTATGCCGACTTGCGACATGGGTGACGACGAGTCGTTTGCTCAAAAACAACTAAGAACTACCATGGATGTCTTATGTCCTATCTGGCTCGATTGGTTACACGGTGGTCTTCAGTTCCAAGCTATTCATCATCTATTCCCTAGGGTCCCTCGACACAATCTACGAAACCTACAGCCGCTCGTTAAACAATTCTGCGAAGATACCGGTATCAAATACAGTATCAAGGGGTTCGTTAGCGGAAACAGTCAAGTGCTTGGTCGATTACACGACATCAGTCACCAGCTGTCGATGTTGGGACAATGTCAGGATCACATGGCTACCACTGGGGATAGTGGGCTTCACTAGATTTTGAGATGGGTATTGGTTCTAGACTGAAGAGAGATGGACCTTCTCGGTTGTGTATAGTCTTGAGAGAATCAGTTGCAGCATGTAATATTTCGCATAGTTCACGTTTCATTCCGTACTGCCTAACTCATGTCCGCCTCAGGTCACACTGATACCTGTAAGTTCGCTGATGCTCCTCGACCACTCGATGCCGGCTCGTTCATATCTTCCTTCAAACGATTCATACACCTTCCCACCTGTAAACAAGAGCCTAGCGGAGACTCGTGGAAACTTGTTGCATTATGCTAACTAACTGGTACTAACTTACTACATCCACTCTTAAGCCTCCATCTTACCACCGTTATGCTCGTTGACCAAAACATATCGGTATCGAGCACCACCTTTGTGCATGTCGGGAATAGCCTTGTTAACATCGTTCATGGCCCATCGCTTGGTCCATGCCTTGACCTTGTGGTCGCCAGCAAACTTCAACATCTCGGGGATGGTTGTGGTAGGGGAACCGATGGCAGATCCTCCGAAGTTGACGTTACCTGGGACGTCAGTGGCTGCAGACACGCGTGGGGCCCGACTTACCCATGATGAAAACGAAAGGAGAGATCTTGGGGATACTGTCGGTCTCGGGAGCTCCAACGGTGACGAAGTGGCCACCTGGTCGGAGGAGGGAGAGGTAATCGGCCAAAGGCATATCGGCTTGGTCTACAATGTCAGCTGAGGACGATCTTGAAGTCGGAACCGACATACTACTGGTAGAGATGATCAAGTCAAGAGATCGTCGGTGAGGCTTCACAGCTTCAGAAGGGTTACTGCCGGTAGAGATGAAGGTGGTGGCTCCCATCTTTTCGGCATCCTCCTTTTTGTGGTCAGAGTGACTGATAACCGTGACGTTTGCGCCCAAAGCCTTGGCGAAGATAACAGCGAAATGTCCAAGACCTCCGAGTCCGACGACACCGACGTCTTTGGCAGTCTTGCCGGCACCGTACTGTACTAGAGGAGAGTAGACAGTAGCTCCTCCACAGAGCATGGGGGCGGCCTCAGCGGGGTCGAGGTTGTCGGGAATGGGGATGACGAATCGGGCGGGACCTCGCCAATAGTTTGCGTATCCACCGAATGACTTCTGGCCCTTGGCTGGGGTCTCTCGGAAGAACTTGCCGGCGTAGGTACCACAGTGACCAGAGTTACAGTATTGCTCGCTACCTGACGATCAGCTTTGTCGAACCTCTACGACATGTAGGAGAGGCGCACCCTTGTCACAGTATTCACAGTCCTGGCAAGAATCGCATTGAGCACCGACACCAACGATATCTCCAACCTTGATCGACTTGTCGACCTTGTCTCCAACTCGAAGCACCTCTCCAACGATCTCGTGTCCGACGACCTGAGGGTACATCTCGGTCATATCTCCCCACCCGGACGATGCCGTATGCAGATCACTCGCACAGACTCCACAGTATTGGATCTTGACTAGAAGATCAACAAGCTGACCAAGAATACAGGGACGAAGACGTACACTCGATATCATCCTCGCAGAAAGTCTTGGGCTCATACTCGAACCACTTGAAGTTCCCCTGGATAGAGGTCTTGTCGAAAGCTCCCCATCCCTCGTATTTGATGTCTTTAGATTCGCTCATTATGTTCGATAATTATTTTGATTGTGAGAAAGACTCAAATGATACGCGTAGCGTATCTTGTTATATGTTTGACTGGCCTCCACCCTCCACATCATTATCGCCTGCGTCATCAAACGCCGCGGAAGATTAAGAGTGGAGAGGTGAAAAAGTGGAGGCTCATGGCGGAGGTGGAGGTCATTAACGGTATTGGTAGTGACATCATCGAAGGAAATTTCAACGTTACTCTGTTGATATCTCTCACAAGGACGTTGGTTTACAGGCCAATCGCTGTATTGATTGGGTACCGTGTGTCTGGCTATATATTACGCATGACTACTCGCGCCGTACATGGGACACACGAACTTGAGCCACATGCTACCCCAAGCCCCAGATCTGGGGCTGTCACTAAGCGAGCCACGTGATGACGACTCGGAATTTCGTCTCTTTTAGCGACGAGGTAGTCATCCCTAGTCGAGGCCAGTTGTTGAAGAGCTTCATACTACTGCGCCATGGGTGCCATTGACAAAAGATCAGAATCGCCAGCCGAAACCGAGATTGGAGCAGCATCGAGGGAAGAAGATGGAAAGCCGGTAGTGCCAACGGTAAAGACAGATGCGGTTTTTGGAGAAATCAATGGAGATGGACCGGATTTTCGATCTGTGAGTACTCATGGATACAAGCGCCTAGAAGATGGTAGCTGATGTCAGACCGGATGGATCATGTCGGGTATCATCATGATCAAGACTATGATGGGCTTGGGTGTTTTGTCCATTCCCTCTGTGTTCGACACCCTTGGTCTGATACCTGGAATCATTTGCCTGATTGCAATCGCCCTCATAACGACATGGGCAAGTATACAGATTCAGCATTTCAAAATCAATCATCCTTCGATCTACGGTGTAGATGACGCTGGTCAGATGATGGTAGGGCGGATCGGTCGGGAAATCCTATACGCTGCTTTCATCGTCGGTAAGTTTGTCCGGCCCCCTCCTGTACTGGGACTGATATCTTCAGCATGGATAATGGTAGCTGGATCAGGTATGATCAGTACTTCGATAGCTTTGAATGCTGTCTCGACACACGGTACTTGCAGTGCTGTGTTCACGGCTGTAGCAGCAATCTGCACATTTCTCCTTGCCAGCATCCGAACTTTGAACAAGATATCTTGGCTTGCATGGATCGGAACCGCTAGTATCTTGATTGCCAGTAAGCAACCCCTGAATCGGACCAGGACCCAGCTGACCAACAGCTCTCACTCTCACAGTCGCTGTTGGAGTAGAAGACCGGCCAGCAGCGGCACCTCAAGACGAGCCATGGACACCGGACTTCAAGCTGTTCAAGAACCCTCCTTTCCACTCTGCTATCGCTGCTATCGGATCTCTCATCTTTGCCTATGGTGGTATTCCCGCCATGTTCTCTGTGATTGCGGAAATGAAAGAACCTAGGCATTTCCAGCGATCGCTCGCATTCGCTCAGATCACCCTTACGGTCACCTACCTCGTAAGTATCATGGCCCCATGGCCCTCGTCCAGATACTAAACCGGCAGGTGGTCGGGATTGTGGTTTATCGATACTGCGGGAGCTATGTCTCGAACCCTGCTCTAGGTAGTGCGGGCGTCTTGATGAAGAAAGTCTGCTACGGACTCGCCCTACCTGGTGTGCTCTTGAGCACTGTCCTCATTACTCATGTAAATCCGCCTCCCCGTTTTCGGATAACTCAGCTGACTCGTAGTTCCCCGCCAAACTCCTTTTCGTCCGATTCCTCCGAAACTCGAAACACCTCACCACGTCAACTCCGACTCACTGGATGGTATGGCTAGGAAGTGTCGCAGCTATTACAATAATCTCCTACATTGTTGCTTCTGCTGTCCCTATCTTTGGCGGGCTGGTATCTCTCATTGGAGGTCTACTCGTCCCATTGATGTCGTATCAGCCCATGGGGATGATGTGGCTATACGACAACTGGAATGGCCGTAATCGGAATACCTGGAGCTGGAGAAGTGGATTCGTATGCGCCGTCAGTTTGATCATTTTCGGATGCTTCATCATGGTTGCAGGAACCTATGGGAGTATTGTAGAGCTTATTGATTCATACCGTGAATCTGGAGGGACGTTGGCGTGGTCTTGTGCCGACAACTCCAATTCCGTATGACCCATACGTCGTGCGTTGAAGTAAAGTCATGTATATCTATAACACGCTAGTCCAGCAGGTCCAGCCGCAATCTGTCGCACTCAGGGGTCCCAACGCAGTACAGTGTGCGGCCAACAGGGGCAGGGTTCTTGAAGCGGTGGCGGATGAAGGCCTACTTATTCGCGTTTGCACCAGATTTCGTGATTTTGCATCCCTACCTGAGTGGAATGCGGCTGCAATGAATCGAGCAAAGCCTACAGATTACTGCGATGTTACACGCATCTCCGCGACACTGAGGCCTGAGGAAGGGACTCCTGTTGTCTTGCTCTTCGCTTCAATACAATGCAGATTATATCTTGCGAAGAACACGTGCCTAGAATGCCCTGGTAGCGCAGTGGTAGCGCAACAGACTTCGACGTCTGAATCAGTCATGATATCTGTAGGTCCAGGGTTCAATCCCCTGTCGGGGTTTATCTTTTGTTTTTTCAGCTCAGCATATACTGATTGCCAATTTTTACGCATCAGAAATGTCACTGTACCGACCATCAGAAGACGATACGGAATTTAGTACTTGCTCAGCTGAACACCGAATATAGACGGAAAGTATCAAGCGTCAGTACAGCTTTGGACGACGCATCTGTGAAGGCCCTTTCATCAGAAGAAAACTAATCAATTCTAAATGTGTACAAAAGAGAAACTACGACTTGTATGGAGCTGGCGCAATACCCTCAATGAGAGCCTTCAATCTAAGAGCTAATCGCTTAGAGTGGTATCGAGTGTACGGCAAATAGCCGACCATGATCCAAAGCCCTGGCACACCCGATTCTCGGTAGGCAGATTTTAACTCCCCTTCTTCATCAATACCCCAAATGGGTCCACACTGGTCGGCAATCTTTTCTCCCAAGGTCATTCGAACCGAGTCGATGGTGTTGGAGAAACCGGTAGCGAAGATCACTAGATCGTACTCCTGCTCTCGACCACCAGATAAGATCACCTTATCTTTGGTGAACTGCTCGATATGGCCTTGTTCCACCTTGATCTTTCCGGCGATAATCTGCTCACATGCCCCAGCCTCGAAATAGAAACCCCCATTCCTGGTCTGGCCAAGGGTGCCATTCCCGGTCCCTCGCTGACCACGCCAGGTCTTTAAGCCTTTTGCATGGAGACCGTCCAACAGCTCCTTATCGAGGTCTTCGAGTACCTTGGCGTTTCTTCTTCCGAGCTCCTCACCAGGACCGACCGGCATTGCGAAAGCCAAACGATCTTGTTCTTCGATATCAGGCCGCTTGCCATCTTTCGGCTCGTAGCCCCCGATTGCTCGTGGAACGGAATGGGTCAATGACATTACATAAGTTGGGGATCGTTGAAGCATAGTGACGTCGATACCTCGTCGGGCGCAGTCGTATGCAGTATCGAAACCAGACGAGGAGGTACCAACAACGAGTACCTTCTTGCCAACAAAGTCCCGAGAGCTGTCGTGGGCGCTAGAGTGACGGGTGATACCACCAAAGTCGGCCATGCCAGGGACGACAGGAGTAGTGGGTACACCACAGAGGGACGTGGCCATTACCTGTGGTATGAGCTTGATACGCACCGAAGACAAAAACACTTACAACATGCTTAGGGTGCAGGATCCTTTCGTCATGGCCTCCTTTGCTGATGGTAACGGTCCAGACCCCTTGGTCATCCTGCTCGGCTTTTGTGACAGCGGATTCGGTCCAAACAGAGAGCTCCATCGCAGAGGCATACCACTCCATGAAAAGTCCCAGCTTTTGAGCTGGCGTGTAGGTTGGCCAGTGTTCGGGATACGGGAAGTATGGGAAATGATCGGCCCAATGGGGGAAATGAAGCGAAAGGTACTCGTATCGATTTCTCCAGATCGTCCCGACTTGCTTGGATCGCTCGACGATCAGAGTGGATACACCTAATACTTTGAGTCGAGCACCGAGAGCGAGACCGCTGTATGATCAATACCGGCACCTCGAATGACTTGGGAGGACCTACTTCTGCCCGGCACCGACGATAATCACATCAGGTTGGATGCTGTCGACATCCTGAGCCCGCTGCTTCTCCCAACTGATGGCACCAGTCATGTGTCCATCACGAGGGTCTAATTCGGGAAACTCAAGTAAGGATTCGATAGAGGTGTGCATAGTCCAGAGCTTCCAGCCATTTGGAGTGTACACAGCATTGATGACCGCTGAGGCGTTGACCAAGGGGGTGTCGAATGAAATACAAAACTGTAGAAACGCCAAATCTGGGTATGGTCGCTGAATAGAAGGAGTTGGCGTCAAGAGACGGAAGTTCTTGCACTTGTTGGATGGAAGTAAGTCGGTGGCTGCACGCAGGATGTTCTCCTTAAAGTTGAAAGTTCGATAGTCCCACGCAAAAGACAGCTTGTCACGCCAAACACCTAGTGATTAGCGCTGATCATTACAGAGCGAAGTCGACCCACCATAGTCGAGGAACATCTCTGCGAACCCAGGAGCATCACCTTGACCGAGGCATCGCTTCAAGTGATCAACGAGGATAATGGCCTCGGCTTGAGCATCCACATCCTCGGCAATGTCGGTGCCGAGAACGTCGAGAGTTGGAAGAGAGTGATTATACTTGAAGTCGTACATGAAGTCATCGGCGACAGGAGGCTTGTGGTCTTGTACCACTTCGACATGGTCATCGACGACCTTAGCCTTGAGGTCGGCAATGTTTACGTGCCCAGAGAGGGGTTCTGTTACCGCGGTTGGCGCCATTGTGATAGATCTTCAGTGAGAGTGGCTGAGGTGGAATGAGTTTGACGAAGATCATGATGTCTTTTGTGCGCTTCATATACCTCGTAGCGGTAGAGCATCTCCGTGAATGTTGGTATCGCTGAGAGTCTGATCTCCGATGCCGGAGTCGCGACACAGGTAGTCTGCGCGCTAATATAACTTCTTCGGGCAAGTCCGATGTTTGATACGATGTCTCCGCTCAGCGGACTCGGTCCGGCATCCTCATGTCACTGTGGTCTCAACCAGTGTATATGAGCACCATGCTCGGTCTTCTTGGGATGACCTCTACCCTACCCTCTTCGTCTCACAATGCTTTGTCAGGACAAAAGTAAGCTCTAAGTAAACGACCCCGTTGCTGACTCCCAGCTTTTATCGTTACCGGCGGTTGCGGGTCCATTGGAGGTTCTGCTGCTCGCAGTATCTTGGAGAAGGGCGGCAGTGTAGTGGTACATTTCGCATGCCTACCATAATCAACTACAGCTTAGATTGCAGGTGTTTGATGTTCTACCCGTAGAGGCTGGTGAAGCCAAGCTGCACACATACCCTCATTCCGAACGCACTTACTACTACAAAGTGGACATCTCGGATCTCGACCAGGTACAGAACGCCTGTAATGAAGCTTTGAAAGTAATCCCCAAGGGTAGTCTGGCTGGCGGAGTACACTGTGCAGCTGTTGCGACATCGAGGAAGTGGAGCAAGAAGATGGTCGATAGCATCAAGGTGCGCATACCCGTATGGACCCTTCAGTGTTTTATACTGACTTGCCTAGGATTTTAAGAGGACCATGGACATCAACTCTACTGGCACATTCATCATTGATGCTTGTATTGCCGATGCCATCAATTCGCAGTACCCGGATGAAGGAGACTTTCCTCCTCGAACCACGGAGGAACGAGGTATCATCATCAACATCGCCTCAGTGGTTGGATGGCCTGTCCCCGCTCGTACTCTCACATATGGTGTATCAAAGAGTCAGTACTTTGACACATCGGCTATCGACTGCTCACTAATTCTTTAGCTGCCGTCCTTGGAATCACCTCCGGCGCAGCCGATTTCCTCGGTCCCAGCGGTATTCGAGTCTGTTCAGTGTCTCCAGCGATTGTCGCTTCAGCCCTCATGGGTCCTGACCGTATCCCTTACTTCGAATCCGAGCTCGAGGCGGGAGTGATCTTTCCCCGACGTACTTCTCAGCCCGAAGAGGTAGCACATGCTATCCTATTTCTCATCGAGAATGGCATGATGAATGACTTCCACATGAAGGTGGATGGTGGATGGAGGGGAAGTTCCAATTGGGGAGGGCCTAAAGACCGTGAGCATCCCCAATTCGTTTCGAGGACAAGCTGATAATTCTAGCAAGATCGAATGCGCCATCACTGGAGTGAAGCGGTCTTTTGTAGTATAGCCATCAGTATGCAAGGTATACCAGACAAAATAATGCCTATCTCTTATCGACGATTCACACCATCTCTACCGATGCCCTGATCCAACAGAGCCAACAGTAATCGCCCTGCATTGTCGGGAGGTCTGAAGGCGAAATGTATGAATGCAGGAAACCGCGTTGTGTCAGCTAGATACAGTTTAGATGTGAGCATTGCATTGTCTACAACTTTAAATTGCCTGTAAAACGACTGCGCTCCACACCGCTGTAGCCTAAATCCTTGACGACAAAGAGATCACCTCCGTCGTACCTCTCCGGCAGGATCTCTCCATTGTAATCGGTTTTGGCGGTCGTCACATATAGCTCGTCAAGGTTCTTACCTGCAATTGTCAGGCTCTTTCTTGCTTGATGACGGAAACTCACCTCCGAAAACGACGCAAGTGATGTGCCAGGCAGTCGGAAAGTCAATCACAACGTCTATCGCGCCATCTGGCGAAAAGCGGATGACTTTGCCTGATTGCCAGCGTGCTGACCAGACACCGTTTTTCGAGTCCATACATAAGCCATCGGGCTCTCCGTACTTCAGCTCTTCGAGGTGTGAAAATACCCGACGTGAGCTGCAATTTCCGGTGGTCTGGTCAATCAGCCACGATCAGACACCGACCTTGTCTGCCTCACAACATCGTAGTTTAATGCGAGAATGTCCTTATTCCAGCTGTCGGTCAAGTACCTGAAAATCAGCACCGCCAATGGAGCGGATGGGAACAAGTCACATGAGTGTACCGTCGTCGCTCCAGCCCATACCATTAGAGCAGGACAATTGATTGATGACCTGCCGTAGTTGACCGTTATCTGCGAGAGAGTGCATCTTGCCGACTCTGTGATGATGCTCGCGACCCATGGTACCGGCGAGAAATCTTCCAGCAGGATCGACGGCTGCGTCATTAAAACGCTTTTCGTCGGGCTCATGTGTGATTTCTTTCTCGGTATGTACTATATGAAATGGTTGCAGAGTCGATGTTGGGGGAAATGGTAGTGAAGAGTCAGGGATAAAGACGAAATGGTCCTCGGAAGTCCCCAGGAGCTGTCATGGTCAGCGACTGCCAGGAACAGAATGACAAGCGGCCAACTCCATTTCCATCGGCCGTCAATGCGAGCGACGTGATCTTGTGCTTAAATGTCTGGAAGCCGATGAGCTCGCATGCTGGCTCGTAGGTGTAGACTCTGCTCTCGTCAATGTCGACAAAGTACAACCTCTGTTTACGGATATCCTGACTTCAGCGATAGCCGAAAAACCTCCACGTGGCTCACCCACACACAACCTGGGAGTCAGTCATGATGTCTCTTTGAATTCGACACACTGACCTTCCCCTAGGGTCATACCAAGCTTGAAAAGAGGCTTGTGTACTACTCTGTACTGGATCATAGTTGGCTCTTGTGAGTGAAGACGATCAGCAGAACTGCTGTATGTATAGCTGTTTGCTTACCCTTGGTCTATCTCCGCTGCATCGGACTTAATCAGGACATCCGAAGCGGGACTGTGAAGTGCTACAGTGTCTACTTCGTCACCGAACAAGATGTCATTGAGGCGGTCGCAGGAGAGAGAGAACGAAAGGGAGAACGACAGGGAGTCCAGTGGCAGCCCAGAAAGGGCCACAGGAGACACGGGACGTAAGCGAAAGCGACGACAGCCGCTTAGTTGTGCGGGTGAGTTCCTATCTTACGGTTCCGTGTGTTTCGCTAAATATCCCTAGAATGTCGACGATTAAAGCTAAAGTGTGACCGCCAAAGTGAGCGTCGATAGCACGACGTGATGAGCACCACACTGCTGAGACTCAGTACCTTGTTCAAACTGTGTACGGAGAGACTGTTCCGAACTTTGTCCTAACGAGTGTCGTCCAACAACGAAAGGGTGAGATTGTCTCGATGTGACTATCACTTACGATCCAGAAATATCGAGGAGACAAGCGAACTGAAAGCCAGACTGGAAATACTGGAGAGGCTCCTGGGAGACCACGTTCCGAACTTCTCCAATTTGACCGGTTTTGATCGGTCCAGTAGCAAACAAGGGCCCCTACCCCTCGGAAACCCTCGAGCTCGACCGCGCACGATACCGTCTCCAGATATGCCATCGCATCGACGACCTCAGGATGTCAAAAGCAGAGAGTTGCCTGGGGCAGTCGTTGGATCAGAAGGAGCGTTAGCGGCATTTGCTGAAGGCCAGTCTTTGCGCGAAGGATCTGCGCATCCTGCTTTCGACATGTCGTCTATGCTGGATCAGCCTCTCGTCTTCGACTTTCAGACATCCCCCTTCGGTCAGATGAAACAAGCTGGAGGTCAAGCGTTGGAATTCTCAGCGCCAATACGCATGGAGCACGCCCTGCCGCCTCAGGATCCGGGACATGGAACGCTAGTCATGAGCACATCTGGGAGCTCCAAATGGCTTGGTCACACCGCGGCAAGCGAGTGGCTAAAGGACGTAAGTCAATGATTATAAGAGAACTTCTGGCTGACCATGTAGCAAGAGTCCGACGAAGCTGGGGACGGCACCAGCCCACGACCTTCCAGGCTACCTTCACCACAGCCTCAAACGTCGGATGAGCAAGGCATATTTCCATTCTCCAATGGCGGAAGGTCGATGCGCACACTCGCATTACTCTCAGGCCTGCCAGAAATGTATGAAACGAGGATACTGGTTGACTCGTACTTTCGCTATTTTTCATGGAGGTGAGCTGCCTGATCAGTGCGAGGAGAATTCGGCTCACACAAGCTTCGATGTTGCCCCCAGAAGCACCATCGAGAAGTACGTGAAGGAGATGTATGTCATCAAGAACGCCGTTGACGCCGATTACCGCAAATGTGATCCGCAAAGTCTAGCGCTAGTCTTCATCGTGCTCGCCGTGGGGTCTTTGCACAATCTTGAGCTAGCACCAAACGATCCATCCGCTGAGGAATACTTGACCCTATCGAAAAGATGCCTGGCCA
>Ga0265780_10008469_pt1 | contig 12488 bp, 12 predicted proteins | sample P1T30metagenome_FD_192432 | JGI IMG/M metagenome (GOLD analysis project Ga0265780, IMG submission 192432) | Plant litter microbial communities from East Loma Ridge, Irvine, California - P1 T30 | ecosystem: Environmental > Terrestrial > Plant litter > Unclassified | place: USA: California...
CGACGGGGGTGTCGCCGTCGAGGGGCAGCACGGCGACGGGCGTGTCGGCGAGCGGGTCGCCGTCGGGGTCGACGAGGGTGCCGTCGACGGAGACGGTGTCGGGCGCCACGACCGTGGGCGTGACCTCGCCGAGCGACGTGTCGGCGTCGCCGGTCGTGAAGGGGATGCCGGTGTCGGTGTCCCCGTCGACGACGAGGAGGTAGTCGGTGTCGGGCTCGAGGCCGTCGACGACGAACGAGCCGTCGGCGTCGGTGGTGTCGGTGGCGACGGGGGTGTCGCCGTCCACGGGCAGCACGGCGACGGGCGTCTCCGCGAGCGGGTCGCCCTCGGCGTCGACGAGCGTGCCGCCGACCGAGACCGACTCGGCTGCGGGGACGGCGAGCTCGAGCGGCACCGACGGCTCACCGACGGCCGGCGTCGTGAACGGGACGGGCGCCTCCGCCTGCTCGTCGACGACGATGACGTAGTCGGTCTCGGGCAGCAGGCCCGGCACCTCGAAGGCACCGGTCTCGTCGGTGACGACGGTGATCGTCTCGCCGGTGGGCAGCGCCTCGGGGTCGGCCGGGTCGACCGCGACGACGTCGAGGGTCGCGTCTGCGGCCGGGGTGCCGTCGGGCTCGGTGATCGTGCCCGTCACGTCGACCGTCGCGGCCGGTGCCGGCACGGGCGTGATCAGGTCCTGGGGGATCGTGCCGCCGCCGTTCGGGGTGAACCGGCTGAGCTCCTCGTCCGTGTCGGTGCGCTCGAGGACGACGCGCGTGTCGGCGTCGAGGCCGGGGAAGGCGAAGGTGCCGTCGTCGGCCGTCGTCGTCTCGCCCTCGAGCGTGCCGTCGGCCTCGCTGACGAGCTGGAGCGGGACCCCGGCGACGGGCGTGCCCTCCGTGTCGAGGATGGTGCCCTCGACCGAGACCGTGGCCGGCGCGACGTCGTCGGGGAAGGCGAAGTCGGCCACGCCGTCGGCGGACGAGAGGTCGACGGTGACGGGCACGGCCGCGTCGGTGCCCTCGGGGGCCTCGATCGTCGCGACGTAGCCGGGTGCAGCCGTCAGGGCGGGCACGGCGTAGCCGCCGTCGGCGCCCGTGGTCGTCGTCGCGACGACGGTGCCGGACGCGTCGCGGACGGTGACGAGCGCACCCGGGAAGGGCGCGCCTCCCACGGTCGCGGTGCCGGTGAGCCCGAAGGTCGTCGTCGCGAACCACGTCTGGTAGACGGGGAAGCCCGATCGCTGCTGGAAGGTGAAGGTCAGCGACGAGAGCGGCGTCGTCGGGCTGAACCACGCGGCGGCGCCCTCGGTGTCGGCCGCGGCGGCGTTGCCGACGAGGGTCGAGGTCGCGGCGTCCCAGGTGGGCTGGTCGCCGACGCCGGCCGAGTCGCACGAGGGCGTGCCGGCCCCCTGGCAGTAGTTGTACGTGCCCCGGAACCCGAGGGCAGAGGCCGGCACGGCCGCGCCGTCGGCGCCCGTCGCGGTCACGGTCACCTGGTCGGCGTCGACGTCGCCGAGCACGAACGACCAGCCGGAGGCGGGGGTCGGCGTGGCGAAGGAGTACGTCGTCACCGAGGCGGCGGCCGCCGTCGGGCTGTCCTGCGCCGGGCGGAGGTTGAGGTAGGGGAGGCCCCGGCTCGAGCCGTGCTGCGCGCCGGGCGGGGTGGAGGCGGCCTGCCACGTGCTCGACCCGCTGGGGATCGTGGCCTGGCGCGAGGTCGACGTGAACGTCGTGGCCGGGAACCCGCCGGGCAGGGTCATCGTGCCGGTGTAGGCGCGGGCGCTGCCCGTGGCGGTGAAGGTGCCCCACGAGCCTCCTTGGGCCGCGGAGGCGCTGGTCACGCCGCCGAGGGCGAGCGCGAGGGCGACGACCCCGGTCGTGGCGACGGCTCCGAGCCGGCGGAGGTGGCGACGCGCGCCGGGGGGCGCGACGGTGGACGTGGACATGGCGTGCCTTCCCGCGGTCGGCCCCCTGATGGGCTCCCCGTGCGGCGAGGCTATCTGGAGGAGTGCTCATCTGTCACCCGGCGGGTGGTCGTGGGGGACAGACCTGTCCGCCGCACGCACGACCGCGCCGGCCGACCGCCGCGCACACGACCACGCGGGCCGACCGCCCCGCACACGACAGCGGCACCGCGGCCCGGCTGCGTCTGCAGGGGGTGCGGTGCCGCGTCACGGCCCGAGGCCGCCGTCGAACGGAGCGCGCTAGCGCTTCTTGACGTTCGAGACGATGTCCTCCGAGTGCGAGGCCGTGTCGTGCTTCGCCTTCTTGTCGGCGCGCTTCTCCTTGAGGCTGCGCACCGCCGTCTTCGCTGTTCCCTTTTTCGCCGATTTCTCTGCCATGGTGGTGCCTCCGTCACCGGACCACGATGGGCCGGTGGGCGGAGCCTACGGCGCGACGACGCTGCTGTCTGCCCCACTGCGGGTCTTCACGGCTCCTACACTGCGGGGATGGCCAGCCCGCACCGCCCGAGGAGCTCATGACCCGCGCCGCCCGCCGCGCCCCCCGTGTCCGCAGTCGACGCCGCCAGCTCGTCGGGCTCGTCGTCGTGGTCGTCGGCGCGGTCGTCGTGATCGCCTTCCCGCAGCTGCTCGACCGGGACGGCGCGGCCGGGAGCGGCGGCGCCGACGTCCCCGCGGCGGTCCCCGAGGGCGCTGTGGAGGCCACGGTCGACCGCGTCGTCGACGGCGACACGGTCATCGTGCTGCTCGCCGACGGCGGCGACCGCGAGCGCGTCCGCCTGATCGGCGTCGACACGCCCGAGACGGTCCGGCCCGGCGCCCCGGTCGACTGCTTCGGCCCCGAGGCCAGCGCCTTCACGACGACGAGCCTGCCCGTCGGGTCGACCGTCTGGCTCGAGGCCGACGCCTCGCAGGGCGACGCCGACCGGTACGACCGCCTGCTGCGCTACGTCTGGACCGCCGGAGGCGCGCTCCTGAACCAGGACCTCGTCGCCCAGGGCTACGGCCGGGAGGACACCTACGACGCCGAGTACCGCTACCGCGACGCCTTCGTGGCCGCCGAGGCCGCCGCTCGCTCGGACGGCGACGGGCTCTGGGGCGCCTGCGCCTGACCCTCGCCGGCACCGGCACCGGCACCGGCACCCGCACCGGCACCCGCGCCCGGACCCACGCCGCGCCCCGCCCGGCTCGGCCACCAGAAGGCGTCCCCGACGACGAAGACGAGCGCCGGCACGAGCACGGTCCGCACGACGAGGGTGTCGAGCAGCACGCCGATGCAGACGACGACGCCGACCTGGGTCAGCGCGACGACCGGCAGCACGCCGAGCACCGCGAAGACCGCGGCGAGCAGCACCCCGGCGCTCGTGATGACGCCGCCCGTCGACGACAGCGCCCGCACCATGCCCTCGCGGGTGCCGTGCCGGAGGCGTTCCTCCCGCGCCCGGGTCGTGAGGAAGATGTTGTAGTCCACGCCGAGCGCGACGAGGAAGAGGAAGGCGTAGAGCGTCACGCTCGTGTCGAGGGCGTCGAAGCCCAGCACGTGGCGGAAGAGCCACGTCGACGCCCCGAGGCTCGCGGCGAAGGTCGCGAGCACCGACGCGATGAGCAGCACCGGGGCGACGAGCGAGCGCAGCAGCAGCGCGAGGATCGCGAAGACGATCGCCAGGATGATCGGCGCGATGAGGCGCAGGTCGGCCGCCGCGGCCGTGCGCTCGTCGTACGCCGTCGCGTCCCCGCCGCCGACGAGCGCGTCGGACACCGCGCCTCCGGCACCGGCGTAGGCGTCGCGGAGGCCCTGGACGGCCGCGGAGGCCGCGTCGCTCTCGGGCTCGGCGTCCAGCTGCACGTCGACGCGGGTGAGGCCGTCCGCCTGCTCGCCGGCCGTGGCCGAGGCGACGTCGTCGACGCCCTCGGCGACCGACACGGCGTCGGCCGTCGCCGTGTCGGGCACGAGCACGGTGGTCGTGCTCGTGAGGCCCGCCGAGAACGACTCGTCGATCACGGCCTGCGCGGTGACCGACTCCGGGTCGCCCAGCAGCTGGTCGGTCTGCGACAGCCCGACGGCGTAGACGCCGAGACCGAGGCAGAGCACGCCGACGCCCGCGACCGCCGCGACCGCGACCCGGGCGGGTCGGCGCTGCACGCCGCGACCGAGGCGCTCCCAGGCGCCCGGTCGCCGGGCGGCGTGGCCGTGCGGCCCCGGGGGCGACGAGGAGGCGCGGGGCACGAACGGCCAGAACAGCCCCCGACCGCAGACCACGAGCGCGGCCGGCAGCACGACCAGCGCGGACGCGATCGCGATGACGACCCCGATCGCGCAGGCGAATCCCAGGGCCCGGTTGCCGGCGAGCGACGCGAGGAGGAGGGTCGCGAGGCTGAGGGCGACGGTGCCGCCGCTGGCGGCGATGGCCGGGCCCGCGCTGCGGACGGCCGTGCGCATGGCGACGTGGCGGTCGTCGACGTGCAGCAGCTCCTCGCGGTAGCGGGCCACGAGCAGCAGGGCGTAGTTCGTGCCCGCGCCGAAGACGAGCACCGAGAGGATGCCCGAGATCGAGGCGTCGACCGGCACGTCGGCCGCCGAGGCGAGGGCCGAGACGACGACGCGCGCGAGCCCGTCGGCGACCCCCACGACGACGAGGGGGACGATCCAGAGCACGGGGCTGCGGTAGGTGACGATGAGCAGCACGGCCACGACGAGCACGGTCACGAGCAGCAGGCGCAGGTCGGCCCCGGCGAACGCGTTCGAGACGTCGTGCTGGAAGCCGACCGGGCCCGTGAGCGCGGCGGTCAGGCCGTCGGGGAGGCCCGCCGAGGCCGCGTCGCGGAGGCTCGTCGCCACCCCGTCGAGGTCCGCGTCCACGTCGGCGGCCGAGAGCGGCACGGCGACGAGCGCCGCAGCGCCGTCGTCGCTGACCTGGGGGCGGACGGCCTCGGGCGTCGTCGAGAGCGCCGCGAGGGCCTCGGAGCGGGAGGAGATCGAGGCGAGGTCGTCGGCGGACAGCTCCGCGCCTCCCCGGCTCCAGACCAGGACGCCGGCCGTGGCGTCGGCCGAGGGGAAGTCGTCGAGGAGGGCCTGGACCCGGGCCGACTGGCTCGTGTCGGGCAGGCCCGAGGCCGGGAAGGCGTCGTCGTCGCCCGACGGCAGCAGGGCGAACAGCAGGGCGACCACGACGAGGGTGCCGCCGAGGACGGCCCACGACGACCGGCGGCCGCTGACGAGACGGGCGAGTGCACGCATGGTTGTTCCTTCAGATCGTTGATGTCTTAGCTGCTAAGACTATGTCACGGGCGCCCAGCCGTGTCCGCGAAGATCGTGAGGTGCACGCACGACGGCGCGTGCCGGAGGAGGAGCGATGACCCAGGCCGACCCGACGTCCGCCCGTCCTGCGACGTCCGCCCGTCCTGCGACGTCCGCCCGTCCTGCGTCGTCCGCGCGCCCCGGGTCGCCGGCCCGCTCGGGCCTCCGCCGCGACATCGTCGCCTCCATGCAGCAGCTCACGACCGACTCGCAGCGCGTCGCGCAGGCGTTCGCCGCCGAGCAGGGCCTCGGCCACATCGACCTCGAGGCCCTGCTGCACGTCATGCAGGCCGAGGAGAAGGGCGACCCCGTCACGTCCGGCCGGCTCGGCGAGCTGCTCGGCGTCACCTCGGGCGCCGCGACCGGCGTCATCGACCGCCTCGAGCGCTCGGGGCACGTGCACCGCGGCCGCGACGAGGCCGACCGGCGGCGTGTGCTCGTCCGCTACTCGCCGGGCGCCCGGGCCGTCGCGGGACGCTTCTTCGGGCCCCTGGGCGCCCTCACCGACGACGTCATGGCCGACTTCGGGCCGGACGAGCTCGAGACGGTGCGGCGCTTCCTCGACCGGATGTCCGGGGCGATGGGCGACCACGCGCGGCGCACCGCGGCGGGGGCCCGCGAGCCCGCGGCCGAGGCCGCCCCGCCCGCGAGGTAGCCTCGGGGGATGACCGACCACGTCTCGGCGCTCGACCTCTTCTCGATCGGCATCGGCCCCTCCAGCTCCCACACGGTCGGCCCCATGCGTGCCGCCCGCCGCTCCGTCGAGGCGGTGCGCGACGCCGGTCGGCTCGCCGACGTGGTGCGCGTGCAGGCCGTGCTCTACGGCTCCCTCGCCGCGACCGGCCTCGGCCACGGCACGCCGTCCGCGGTGCTCGCCGGCCTCGCGGGCATGGACCCCGAGACGTGCGACCCGCACGTCGTCTCGTCGATGCAGGAGTCGGTCGAGCGCGGCGGCGGACTCCGGCTGCTGGGCGCGCACCAGGTCGCCTTCGGCGCGGGCGACCTCCGCATGGCCCCGCTGACGCGCATGCCCCGCCACCCGAACGCGATGAGCGTCGAGCTGTTCGACGCGGCCGGCGAGAGCCTCGCCCGCGACGTGTGGTTCTCGATCGGGGGCGGCTTCGTCGTCCGCGACGGCGACGACGAGCACGCGGTGCCCGCGGCCGAGGCGCCGTTCGCGTTCACCGACGCCGACGACCTCCTCAGGCTCTGCGACGTCGAGGGCGTGGGCGTCGCCGAGCTCGCCTGGCGCAACGAGGTCGCGGTGCACGGCGCCGAGGCGGCCGCCGCGGGCCTGCGCTCGCGGTGGGACGCGATGGAGGCGTGCGTCGACGCGGGCCTCGCCACCGCCGGCGTCCTCCCCGGCTGGATGAAGGTGCCGAGGCGGGCCCGCCAGATCGCCGAGATGCTCGGCGAGCAGGAGGCGCGCGCGACCGCCTTCGCGATCGGCGGCTCCGCGGTCGACCAGGGGCGCGCCTCCTCGCTGCTCACCTCCGACCTGCCCGCGCAGTGGCTGCAGGCCTACGCGATGGCCGTCAACGAGGAGAACGCGGGCGGCGGGCGCGTCGTCACCGCGCCGACGAACGGGGCCGCGGGCATCATCCCCGCGGTCGGCTACTACGCCATGCGCTTCCACGGGGTGTCCCGGGAGGAGCTCGCCCACGACTACCTGCTGACCGCCGCGGCGATCGGCTCGCTCTACAAGCGCAACGCCTCGATCTCGGGCGCCGAGGCCGGCTGCCAGGGCGAGGTCGGGTCGGCCGCGTCGATGGCCGCGGGGGCCCTCACGGCCGTGCTCGGCGGGACTCCGCGCCAGGTCGAGAACGCCGCCGAGATCGCGATGGAGCACCACCTCGGCCTCACCTGCGACCCCGTCGGCGGGTTCGTGCAGGTGCCGTGCATCGAGCGCAACGCGATCGCGTCGGGCACCGCGGTCGCCGCGACCCGCATGGCCCTGCTCGGGGACGGCAGCCACGTCGTCAGCCTCGACGCCGTCATCGAGACGATGCGTCAGACCGGCCGCGACATGAAGGACAGCTACAAGGAGACGAGTCGCGCCGGCCTCGCCGTCAACGTCATCGAGTGCTGACGCGGTCCCGGGCCGCGGGCCGGGCCTGAGACCCCGACCCGACGGGGAGGCGCGGCGACCGTCGGGGGCCGCCGCTACCCTCGTCGCATGACGCCCGCCCGCCGCCCCTCCGCCCGCTCCGTCGCCCGAAGCGGGGGCGGCACCGACGCCCCGCGGCTCGACCCGGTCGACCCGACGGGCCTCGTCGACATGGGCGCCGACCTGCTCGGCCCCCGCGACGACCGCGAGCTCGAGCGCTTCGTCGACGCCGACCTGACCGACCGCGACCTCGAGGGCGCGACCCTCCGCGAGTGCGTGCTCGAGCGACCGCGGCTCGGCGGCGCGCGCCTCCGCGGCAGCCGGTTCGTCGAGTGCGTCGTCTCCGACTCGACGGCGCCGCAGCTGGCGGCCGCGCGCACCACCTGGCACGAGGTGCGGGTCGAGCGACCGCGGTGGGGCTCGGCCGAGCTGTGGGACGCCGACTGGCGGTCGGTCCACCTCGTCGGCGGCAAGATCGACTTCCTGAACCTCCGCGGCTCGACGCTCACCGACGTGGTGATCGAGGGGTGCAGCATCGGCGAGCTCGACCTCGGGGGCGTGCGGGCCACGCGCGTCGCCCTCGTCGACTGCCGGGTGGGCACGCTCGACGTCACGGGCGCCTCCCTCGCCCACACCGACCTGCGCACGACCGACCTCGAGCGCGTCGACGGTCTCGAGGGGCTGCGGGGCGCCACCGTCGACGGGCTGCAGCTGTCGCTGCTCGCGCCCGTGCTCGCGGCGCACCTCGGCATCGTCGTCGACTGAGCGACGCGATCCGTCGAGCACGCGGGCGCCGGTGCTAGGGTCGGCGCTGAGCAACGCGCTCCGGGGTCAGTGCAAATCTGAACCGGCGGTCACAGTCCGCGACCCGACGTCGTCCCCCCGGGCGGCGGAGGTTGAACCGGTGGGACTCCGGTACCGACGGTCACAGTCCGGATGAGAGGCAGCGCGGGCCAGGGTGACCGTCGACGGCGGGCGCGCCCCGGCTGTGCCACGACGCGTGCGTCGTCCCCCGGAGGGCCCCAGACGGCTCGGAGGAGAACGACATGACGACCACACCCGCTCCCGCGTGCGCCCGCACGGCCACGCCGACGACGACCGCGGGGCGCTGACGTGTTCACCGGCCTCGTGGAGGAGCTCGGCTCCGTCGTCCGGCTCGACGAGGCGGGCGACAGCGTCCGCCTGACGGTCCGCGGCCCGCTCGCCGTCGGCGACGCGGCGCACGGCGACTCGATCTCGGTCAGCGGCGTGTGCCTGACGGTCGTCGACCGCGACGGCGACGCGTTCACCGCCGACGTGATGAGGCAGACCCTCGTGATGAGCACCCTCGGCGACCTCGCCCCGGGCTCCGCCGTCAACCTCGAGCGCGCCGCCCGGGTGGGCGACCGGCTCGGCGGGCACATCGTGCAGGGCCACGTCGACGGCACGGCGACCGTCGTCGAGACCGCCGACGGCGACGCCTGGCGCCGCGTCCGGTTCACCCTCGACGACGCCCTGTCGCCCCTGCTCGTCGACAAGGGCTCCGTGACCCTGGACGGCGTCAGCCTCACCGTCAGCGCGATCAGCGAGCCGGGGGAGGCGCGGGGCTGGTTCGAGGTCAGCCTCATCCCCGAGACGCTCGCCGCCACCACCCTCGGCGCCGCGGGCGCGGGCGACCGGGTCAACGTCGAGACCGACGTCGTCGCCCGGCACGTCCGGCGCATGCTGGCGCTCGACGCCGTCGCGGCGGCCCGGCCGTGACGGCCTCCGGCCCCGCCCTCGCGTCGATCGAGACCGCCCTCGACCACCTCCGCCTCGGTCGCCCGGTCGTCGTCGTCGACGACGAGTCGCGCGAGAACGAGGGCGACGTCGTCCTGTCGGCCGAGCTCGCCAGCCAGGCGTGGACCGCGTGGATGGTGCGCGTGTCGTCAGGCTTCGTCTGCGCGCCGATGACGGGCGAGATCGCCGACCGGCTCGACCTGCCGCCGATGGTGGCGCGCAACGAGGACGCCCGCGGCACCGCCTACACGGTCAGCGTCGACGCCGCGGCCGGCGTGACGACCGGCATCAGCGCCTCCGACCGCTCCCGGACCCTGCGGGTGCTGGCGGACGCCGGCTCGGTGCGGGACGACCTGCACCGGCCCGGCCACGTGCTGCCGCTCCGGGCCGTCCCCGGCGGGGTCCTCGCCCGCGACGGCCACACCGAGGCGGCCGTCGACCTCATGCTGGCGGCGGGGCTCCGACCCGTCGCGGCGATCAGCGAGATCGTCGGCGACGACGGCGAGATGATGCGCCTGCCGGGCCTGCTCGACCTGGGCGCCCGCGAGGGGGTGCCGGTCGTCACCATCGCCCAGCTCGTCGACTGGCGGCGCGAGCACGACGTCGACGGTGTCGTCACGCCCGTCCCTGCCGCCATGGCCGACGAGCCCCGTCCCGCCCGCACGGCCGCAGCGACCGACACGACCAGCACGACCACCCTGACCGCGGCGACCGCCGTCGGCCGCACCGACCCCGAAGGAGCACCCGCATGAGCGGTGAAGGCGCCCCCACCCACCTCGACGTCGACGGCGCGGGCATCCGCGTGACGATCGTCGCCGGCACCTGGCACGAGACCATCACCGACGGCCTCCTCGCGGGCGCCCTCGCGACGGTCTCCGAGCTCGGCGCCGAGGCGACGGTCGTCCGCGTGCCCGGCAGCTTCGAGCTGCCCGTGGTCGCGAAGGCCGCGCTCGAGTCGGGCGCCGACGCGGTGGTCGCCCTCGGGGTGATCATCCGCGGCGGCACCCCGCACTTCGAGTACGTCTCCGACGCGGCGACGTCGGGCCTCCTCCGCGTCACCCTCGACACGGGCAAGCCCGTGGGCTTCGGCGTGCTGACCCTCGACGACGAGCAGCAGGGCCTCGACCGCGCGGGCCTGCCCGGCTCGACGGAGGACAAGGGCGCCGAGGCCGCCCACGCCGCCGTCGCCACCGCCGTGCAGCTGCGCGAGCTGCGCCGGGTCGCGACGGCCTAGGCGAAGACCTCGTCGAGGAAGGTCGTCAGCTGCTGCCACGAGCGACGGTTCGCCGTGGCCTGGAACTGCGCGCCGTGCTCGGGCGAGTCCGTGCCGGGCACGGCGAAGGCGTGCATCGCGCCGCTGTAGCTGACGACCTGCCAGTCGGGGGCGCCCGCCGCGCGGAGCTCGTCCTCGAACGCGACGACGTCCTCGTCGGGCACCACGGGGTCGGCGGCGCCGGTCATGACGAGCAGCGGTGCGGTGACCACGCCCTCCTCCGCGGGCAGCGAGGTGCCCAGCCCGCCGTGGAACGACGCGACGCCCGCCACGTCGGCGCCCGACCTCGCGAGCTCGAGGGCGCCCGAGCCGCCGAAGCAGTAGCCCATCACGGCGATGCGCTCGGGGTCGACGCCGGGCTCGGCGCGCAGGCGTTCGAGGCTCGCGGAGAGCCGGGCGCGGAACGCGGGGACGTCGCCGTACCAGCGACCGGCCTCGGCCGCGGCACCCTCGGGCCCGGGCCGCACGCCCCGGCCGTAGACGTCGCCCGCCAGCGCCGTGTAGCCGAGCCGGGCGAGCATCTGCGCCCGCACCGCGACGTGGCCGACGACGCCGAACCAGTCGTGCAGCACGAGCACGGCGGGGCGCAGCGACCCGTCGGAGGCGCGGGCGGGCGTCGCCAGGTACCCCTCGAGGGCGGTGCCCCGGTCGTCGTACGCCACGGGGCCGGCCTCGACGCCGCCCGGGTCGGGCACGGTCGCGAGCAGCTCGCGCAGCTCGGGGGAGAGGTCGGCGGCCGGGTCGGTCGAGGGGGAGTCGGTCGTGGGGGAGTCGGTGCTCATGTCGGCGACGCTACTCGCGCGCCCGGTGCGTCCCGTCCGACCGGTGCTCAGCCGACGAGTCGGCGGACGGCCTGTCGCACGACGTCGCAGCGGCGCTCGTGCGGCCCCGTGTGCAGGTTGGTCGCGTCGGGCGTCACGAACCAGGCGAGCACCGACCCGAAGACCATGGTCAGCAGCTCGTCGGCGTCCCACTCGGAGGGGATGTCGCCGCTCGCCTGGGCGTCACGGACGGCGAGTCGGCGACGCTCGAGCTGCTCGTGGTCGACCACGCCGGGGCTCGGCAGCGTCGCACCCTCGATCTGCCCCCAGAGCAGCAGGCGGGCGTCGTCGGGGTGCGTCGCGAGGTGGTCGTAGAGGGTGCAGGCCCAGGTCGGCAGGTCGTGGGCGTCGAAGGGCACCGCGACGATCCACCGGTCGATGCTGTCGCCGAGAGCGGCGTCGAAGAGGTCGCGCTTCGTGGCGAAGTGGGCGTAGAGGCGCTCCTTGCTCGCCTCCGCCTCCCGGGCGATCGAGTCGATGCGTGCACCGGCCAGGCCTCGGGCGGCGAACTCGGCGTGGGCCGCCGCGAGGATGCGCTCGCGCGGCGGAGTGGGGCGTCGGGGCATGGGGGCGAGTGTAGGGGCGCGGCGGACCGAACGTCACGGTCCGGTCGGGGATCCGACCGACGAGCCTCGCTCCGCGGCCGTCCGGGTCAGCGCCCGGCGAGGTCGCTGTGCCGGCCCGGGGCGCGCGGCGGCGCCGCGTCGACGTCGGCCGGGCGCGTCATCGGCACGTGCGGGATGCCGTCCTCGAAGAACGGCTCGCCGTCCACGGCGAAGCCGAAGCGCGCGTACCAGCCCTCGAGGTGCGCCTGGGCGTCGAGCCGCACGAGGCGCCCGCCGCACTCCACCAGCGCGCGGTCCATCAGCTTGGCGGCGAGGCCCCGACCGCGGGCGTGCGCGGCGGTGACGACCCGGCCGATGCGCCGGTCGGCGCCGTCGGCGAGCACGCGCACCGTCGCGAGCACGTCGCCGTCCTCCTCCGACCAGAGCAGGCGGGCCTCCGGCTCGACGTCTCGGCCGTCGAGCTCCGCGTAGGCGGCTTCCTGCTCCACGACGAAGACGTCGACCCGCAGCCGCAGGATCGCGTAGAGGGTGAGCGGCTCGATGTCGGCGACACGGGCGGTGCGGTGCTGGACGGTCATCCCGCCAGGCTAGCCCGTGCGCACGACGAGCCCGGGCCGCCCCGGCGCCGACGACGACGTGGCCCGGGGCCCGGGCGCGCCGGGCTAGTGCGTCTCGGCCCGCACCGACACGGTCTGCACGCGCGGCGGTCGCTCGGGGGTG
>Ga0265780_10008470_pt1 | contig 12488 bp, 13 predicted proteins | sample P1T30metagenome_FD_192432 | JGI IMG/M metagenome (GOLD analysis project Ga0265780, IMG submission 192432) | Plant litter microbial communities from East Loma Ridge, Irvine, California - P1 T30 | ecosystem: Environmental > Terrestrial > Plant litter > Unclassified | place: USA: California...
GCAAGCTTCCTGCACGAAGGTGGTCATGCCCGAAAGCGCCCGCTGGATTTCGTCGGACTTTCGCTCAATCAAATTATTGACGTAGAAGATGCTAACCGACAGAATGGGCAGCGGCAGCAGCGTGTAGAGCGTCAGCTTCACATTCACCAGAAGCATGAGCGGCACGATGAGCAGGAACAGCAGCACCAGCTGCAGGAAGTACATGATGGCCGGCCCGAGGTACATCCGCACCCGGCTCACGTCCTCCGAAATGCGCGACATGAGGTCGCCGGTGCTGTGGCGGCGGTAGAAGCTGAGCGGCAGCGACTGGTAGTGCTGGTAAATCCGGTTCTTCTGGTCGTTCTCGATGTGGCGAGACATCACAATGAGCGTCTGACGCATGAAAAACAGGAATATGCCCCGCAGCAAGGCCAAGCCGATGATGAGCATGCCATAGAAGAGCACGTTGCGCCCAAAGAGCTGGTATACGCCCTTCTGCGCTTCGGTACCAGCGTAGAGGTGGTAGAGGTCGATGCCCTCGTTTACCAAATCGAAGGCGTAGCGCACCAGCTGCGCCGGGAAAATGGCCAGTAAAGTACTCAGCGCTACGAATAGCACGCCAGCGACGAAATGCCACTTGTAGCGGAAGATGAACGGGTTAACGGCGGATAAGGCGCGCACGGGCATAGCTGAGGAGGGGCCGGTTCGGGAAAATAGCGGTACTTTTGCGGCTTGAAAGGCCAAGCTACTATTCAGAAAAACCGTCATGCTGAGCGCAGCCGAAGCATCTCTACCGCGCAACTAAATGATTTTAGTATTGAGGTAGAGATGCTTCGGCTGCGCTCAGCATGACGTTCTTGTTTTCCGTATTAGGTATAAGACCCAACAAAGTTACGCCGCACTGTTTCCCAACCATCCATCCCACAATTCCCACCAACCTTCAATTCATTCCCATGATTGAAACCCAAGTTGTCGCCCCTGAGTCGATTTTCGGCCAGATTGCTGAGCATCAACACGAACAAGTCGTGTACTGCCACGACCACGAGACGGGCCTCAAGGCCATTATCGGCATCCACAACACCGTGCTTGGGCCGGCTCTCGGCGGCACCCGCATGTGGCACTACGCCTCTGATGCAGAGGCGCTGAACGACGTGCTACGCCTCTCGCGCGGCATGACCTACAAGGCCGCCATCTCGGGCCTGAACCTGGGCGGCGGCAAGGCCGTCATCATCGGCGACGCCAAAACGCTGAAGACCGAGGCCCTGTTGCGCAAGTTTGGCCGCTTCGTGAAGAACCTGAACGGCAAGTACATCACGGCTGAGGACGTGAACATGACCACCAAGGACATGGAGTACATCCGCATGGAAACCACCCACGTAGCCGGCCTGCCCGAGAGCATGGGCGGCAGCGGCGACCCCTCGCCCGTAACGGCCTACGGCGTGTATATGGGCATGAAAGCCGCCGCCAAAAAAGCCTACGGCTCTGAGAGCCTCACTGGCAAGCGCATTGCCGTGCAGGGCGTGGGCCACGTGGGTACCTACCTGCTGGAACACCTCCAGAAAGAAGGCGCCAAGCTCATCGTAACCGATTACTACGAAGACCGCGCCCTGGACGCCGCCAACCGTTTCGGCGCCAAAGCCGTGGGCCTGGAGGCCATCTACGACGAGGAAATGGACATCTACTCGCCCTGCGCGCTGGGTGCCACGCTAAACGACGACACCATTCCGCGCCTCAAGTGCCAAGTAGTGGCTGGCTGCGCCAATAACCAGCTCAAGAACGAAAACCAGCACGGCCCCGAGCTCGTGCGCCGCGGCATCGTGTACGCCCCCGACTTCCTCATTAATGCCGGCGGCCTCATCAACGTGTATTCTGAAGTGACCGGTGCCAGCCGCCAGGGTGCCCTCACCCAAACCGAAAAAATCTACGACTTCACCCTCCAGGTTTTGGCCCGCGCCGAAGCCGAAGGCATGCACCCCCAAGCCGCCGCCATCCGGCAGGCCAAGGAGCGCATCGCTAATGTGGGCAAGGTGAAGTCGACTTATTAAAAGAACGTCACGTTGAGCGCAGCCGAAGCATTTCGCTCGCTTCGTTGCAACAAGCAGTGATTAGTGCCACAAGCGAGATGCTTCGGCTGTGCTCAGCATGACGTTCTTCCGACTTCTGAAACCCAATACTGAATACCAGCCAATTACATGCTAAACCGCCGCCTCCTCCGTATCAAAGTCATGCAGTCGCTCTACTCCTACCACCAGGCGGTAGGAGCCGATTTTCTGCTGGCGCAGGACCGCATCGCGGCTGCTTTCGAGCCCGACCTGACGGCCAAAGAGGCTCCCGACCGCCGCAAGCTGGAAGGCCAGCGCAAGATGGGTGAAGCCCAGCTGCGCGACTGGTACCGCACCGGCACCGCGCCCGAAAAAACGGACGACAAAGCCGTCGACAAGGCCGTGACCGACGCCATCAACTCCTTCCAGAACCAGGTGAAAAAGGACGGCGATTTCTACGCCGGGCAATTGCTGGTGGGCGCCGAAAGCATTCACGACCAATACCTGCACCTGCTCAACCTACCCAAGGCGCTGCTCGGCGTGCTGGAGGAAGAGCAAAGCCGCGAGGAGCGCCGCCGCCTGGGCCCCAGCGAAAACGCTCTGGATACCAGCCGCCTGCACCAGAACAAGGCCATTGCCAAGCTGATGGCCAACGAGCAGTTGCAAGGTCTCACCATCCGCCGCAAGCTGGCCTGGGAAGGTGCCGAGGAACTCGAAGCCCTCACCGCTGCCTGGCAGGAAATGAAGACCGACGAAACCATCCTCGCCTACCTCAGCGCCAAGCTGACGGATGAGGCCGAAATGGATTACGATGCCGACCTCGAAATCCTACGTCACATCTACAAAGATTTCGTTTTCAAAGGCGAAGCCTTGCCGCGCCAGCTCGAATCCGCTGACTTGAACTGGGAGGAAAACCGGCCCATCGTGCGCAACCTAGTGCTGAAGACGCTGAAAATGCTGCCCTTCGGCGCCGACGAAAAGCAGGAGTTGATGAACCTCTCGGCCAACTGGGCCGACGACCGCGAGTTTGCCGAAACGCTCTACAAGCAAACCTTGCTGGAGGACGATAGGATGGAGAAGCTCATCGCCGGCTCGGTGCAGAACTGGGATGTGGAGCGCGTGGCCTTGCTCGACAAAATTATCCTAAAAATGGCCCTCACCGAGATGCAGCTTTTCCGTGGTATCCCGGTAAAAGTCACTATCAACGAGTACATTGAAATCAGCAAGCTCTACAGCACGCCCAAGAGCAAGCAGTTCGTCAATGGTATTCTCGACAAGCTGGCGACGGACCTGGCTGCCAGCGGCGACATCCGCAAATCGGGCCGCGGCCTGCTGGACAACCAGTAGCCGGGCGGCCAGTTAGTGGAACTAGCAGAACGAAATCGAACATCATGCAGAGCACAGCGAAGCATCTTGCCCGCTTCGTTGCAACAAGTAATTATTACTATTGCACGCAAGATGCTTCGCTGCGCTCAGCATGACGTTCCTTCAACATGCCGTTTACGTGGCATGACGTTCTAATTAGCACCTTTGCATCTGCAGCCGCGTTTCTCCGTACGCAGCCCTGAAAACACTCTCACTTACTCATTCCATTCGATAACCATGGCCAGCAAAACCACCACCGGCATCCTGTGCTTCGCGGGCGGCGCCCTCACCGGCGCAGCCCTTGGCTTGCTCTATGCCCCCGAACCCGGCACCGAAACCCGCTCCTGGCTCAGCTACCAGCTGGAGAAATACCGCTCCGTGCTGGCCGACCTCACCGACAGCCTCGTGACCAGCCGCGAAGGCGTGGGCCAGTCGTCGGCCAAAAGCGAAGGCCAGCGCGTGATTTCCGATGCCAAATCCAAAGCCGAGCAGCTTCTGGGTGATGTCGACCAGCTCATCAACCAAATCAACTCCCGCAAGGGTGCTTAATTTTTTCGAACACCTAAGTACTTGACGGAATGGGTGAATGAGGGAACGACCGATAAATTTCAGTCTTCGCTCATTCATCCATTCCGTCCTTTGTGCTTACTCCCAATCACTCATTACCCAGTACGATGCACGTAGTAACCCTTATTCCCGGCGATGGCATAGGCCCCGAAATCACGAAAGCGGTAACCGATATTTTCGCGGCGGCGCAGGTGCCCGTGCAGTGGGAAGAGCAGAACGCCGGCCAAACCACGTTTGACCAATCGGGCGAATTGATTCCGACTTCGCTTCTCAAGTCACTGGAAAAGAATAAGGTGGCTCTTAAAGGCCCGATTACTACACCGGTCGGCAAAGGCTTCCGCAGCATCAACGTGACGCTGCGCCAGAAGTACGACCTCTACCAGAACGTGCGCCCCAGCAAAACCACACCGGGCATCCACACCCGCTACGAAGGCATTGACCTCGTGCTGTTTCGCGAAAACACCGAGGGCTTGTACTCAGGCCTTGAAATGTGGGATGAGCGCCTCGGCATTGCCGATGCCATTGCCCGCGTCACAGTAGAGGGCTCGCGCAAAATCTGCCGCGCCGCCTTCGAATACGCCGTCAAGCACGGCCGCAAAAAGGTGACGCTGGCCCACAAAGCCAACATCATCAAGATGGCTGGCACGCTGATGCTCAACGCCTGCAAAGAAGCCAGCCTGGAGTTTCCGCAGATTGTGTTCGAGGATAAAATCATCGATAACATGTGCATGCAACTGGTAGGCAAGCCTGAGCAGTTCGACGTAATTGTGACCACCAACCTGTTCGGCGACCTGCTGTCCGACCTGTGCGCCGGTCTTGTGGGCGGCCTCGGCGTGGTAGCTGGCGCCAACATCGGCGACAACATGGCCATTTTTGAAGCCGTGCACGGCTCTGCCCCCGATATCGCCGGCCAGGGCAAAGCCAATCCGACCGCTATCCTCCGCTCGGCCATCATGATGCTGCACCACCTCGGTGAGCACGTGAAGGCCGACAAAATTGACAAAGCCCTGGAAAACACGCTCCTGAACCAGGAAGAATGCACCGGCGACCTTGGTGGCAAAGCCAGCACCAGCGAGTTCACCCAGCACATTATTGCCAAGCTGTAATTCTCAGTAGTTAGCATTGGGTAGTCAGTAGCCAGACATTTGTTCTCTGACTACCCAATGCCGATGACCAATAAGAACATATGAAATACCCCCTTTTCCTGGCTACCGCATTGCTGCTGGCCGCCTGCAACAACGACAAGAAGGCGGAAGTAGGCACCGAGGGCATGAACGCCGCCGCCACTGTCACTTCCGATGCCGCCAACCCAACGATTGACAACCCCAATGTGGTGAGCGAAAACGAGACGCCGAACCCCAATGCACCGGTGATGAAGTTTGCTGAGGCGGAGTTTGACTTTGGTGATATTCAGCCCGATACCAAAGTCCGGCACACATTTACTTTCACTAACACGGGCAAGTCGGCATTGCTGATTGAGGATGCCACCGCTTCCTGCGGCTGCACCACCCCGAGTTGGACCAAAGAGCCAGTGGCTCCCGGCGCCGAAGGTAAAATGGAAGTCCAGTTCGACAGCCACGGCAAACAGGGCATTATCAACAAACAGGTTGCTGTGCGAGCCAATACCCAGCCCAGCATCACCACTATTGTCATTAAAGGCAACGTTCTGACGGACGATGCTAAGAAGCCTCTTTAAGCTTTCTCTCTATGTTTCTGACACTCTTATTACAAGCCAGTGGCGGTGGCGAATACATGCAGCTGCTGTTCCCGATTGCCATTGGCTTGGTGGTGTATTTCTTTATGATTCGGCCCCAGCAAAAGCGCACGGCCGACGCCAAAGCCTTCCGGCAAGCACTTACCAAGGGCTCACGCATTGTTACCATCGGCGGGCTGCATGGGTTGGTGGTTGATATGACGGAAGACACTGTGGTAGTTGAAGTTGACCGCGGCACTAAGTTGCGATTCGACCGTTCGGCGATTGCCCGCGAGGTGGGCAATAAAACATCTGCCGGCACCGACACTCCCATCGCCTCCTAAACCATGCAGGGGCCGCTGACTCGGGCGGGCCGGCTGGTGCGCTGGTTTGTGCGGCCCTTCGCTGGCCAGGAAACCAGCTTTTATCGGGCCGTTACAGCCTGCCTGCTGGCGGCGGGCCTGTTTTGGCAGATGAATGCGCTGAACAAAACCTACACCACCCGCATCAACTTTCCGTTGAACTGGCACTACGATTCGGCGCACTACGTGCCGCTCCGGCCATTGCCAGCGGCGCTGCCGGTTACCGTCACGGGCCAAGGCTGGCGCTTGTTACGGGCGAATATGGGTTGGGGCACCCATCCCGCCGACCTGCGCCCTGTACCCCTACCCGGCACCCGCTACCTACCCGCCGAAGCTTGGCGACGTGGCTTGCAAAATGCGCTGGAAGGCGTTCAAGTAGCTGAATGGGCCGGCGATACACTACGCCTGACCTTCGACCGCTACGCCAGCCGACGGCTCCCTCTTGGACTCCCTGCCGATTCGGCGAAGTTCTATAAAGCCCGCTTTTCACCGGCCTTTGTCACGTTTCAGGGGCCAGCTACCTTAGTTAATGCGCTGCCTACTCCTTTTCCAGTTGCGTTGCCTCCAACCAGCGCCGACAACGATGCGGAAGTACCCGTTATTTTGCCAGCAAGGATTCGGGCTACGGCGTCATCGGTGCACATCAGCCTAACCCATATTCCACAGCCTCGTGGCCAGCGGCACCGTTCCTCCACTTCGCACTAACGCTATGCTACGCATTGGCATTACCGGCGGTATTGGCTCTGGCAAAAGCATTGCCAGCCGCCTGTTTCACACCCTTGGCACGCCCGTCTACGATGCCGACACTCGTGCCCGCTGGGTGATGGAGCATGACTTAACGCTTCGGCAGCAACTCACCGCCGCCTTCGGGCCAACAACCTACAACGAGAACGGCCAGCTCAACCGGGTTGTACTGGCTGGCACGGTATTCAATAACCCCGTCTTATTAGCCCAACTCAACAGCTTGGTTCATCCTCATGTCGGCTTCGATTTTGAGCGCTGGGCGGCGGCACAACAACAGGCAGGGCACTCTTATGTAATCAAGGAAGCCGCTTTGCTCTTCGAAGCCGGGTCCTATAAACAGCTCGACCGCATTATCACCGTATTTGCGCCACTGGCAGTGCGGGTATCCCGGGTGCTACGGCGCGACCCGCACCGCTCCCCCACCGATGTGGAGGCCATAATGGCCAAGCAAATGAGTGAAGAGGAAAAAATGCAACGCGCCGACGATGTCCTTACCAACGACGATGTGCAACCACTTCTGCCGCAGGTATTGGCGCTACATACCGCTTTCAACACCTTATCAAAAGGCCAGACATAAAGAAAGGCTGCCTCTTGCGAAGCAACCTTTTCTTTTCGAACTAACCCAACGGATTAAATCCGACCCGAGTAATCTTCCAAAGTGTCAATCACCTTGAGCAATTGTGGGACGGCCAACGAATAATAAATCTTCGTGCCGATTTTGCTGGATTTCAGTACACCCCGGTCTTTCAGGGTGATGAGGTGCTGCGAGGCAATAGCCTGGGGCAGGTCGAGAGCTTGGTAGATATCAGTAACGGACATTTGGCTGTCTTTGCCCTTTGTTTTACCTAGGAGGTCAACAATAGCCAGTCGTTTGGGATGGGAGAGAACCTTGAGCATAGCCGCGGCACGGTCCAACTGTTGCGCTTCTACACGCGAATGCAATGGTTTCATGAAATCGATAAAAAGTGAAGGGAAAATGGAAGAGTAGAATAAGTGCAATACATCAGTACTACTGGGGTAGTTCCGAAACTAATACGCAAAATAGTGGCAAAGGGGTTTAACATCCCTAATATAATTAGATATTTATTATTTTTTATTCGTTTTTTGGAATGTCTCTCAGCTACTACCTGGCTTCGGCTCTATTCCTACCTTTGTAGTCCTGCTAACTGGCAGGTTTCTCTTTTCTAATTCCCTAATGCTGGACCTGCTCACAAAGTTTGAAAACAAGCGCCCTGAAATTGTCTTTGAGTGGAAAGACGCCGAAACTGAAGCCGAAGGCTGGGTAGTAATCAATTCGTTGCGTGGCGGCGCGGCTGGTGGCGGCACGCGCATGCGCAAAGGGCTAGACAAACGCGAAGTAGAAAGCCTGGCCAAAACGATGGAGGTAAAATTCACCGTGTCTGGCCCAGCCATCGGCGGGGCCAAGTCAGGCATCAACTTCGACCCGCAGGACCCTCGTAAACGCGGCGTGCTGGAACGCTGGTACCGCGCCGTATTTCCGCTCCTAAAAAATTATTATGGCACGGGCGGCGACCTCAACGTGGATGAAATCCACGAAGTCATCCCCATTACTGAAGAATACGGCCTCTGGCACCCGCAGGAAGGTGTGGTGAACGGCCATTACCACGCCACCGAGCCGCAGAAAATTCAAAAGCTGGGGCAGTTACGGCAAGGTGTGGTCAAAGTAGTAGAAGACGCTTCCTTTTCGCCTAATCTGGCCCGTAAATACACCGTAGCGGACCTCATCACCGGCTACGGTGTAGCCGAGGCCGTGAGCCACTACTACCGCCTCTGGCCCGGCACTGACCTGCATGGCCAGCGTGCCATCATCCAAGGTTGGGGCAACGTGGGCGCAGCAGCGGCCTACTATCTGGCCGGCCAGGGTGTGCGCATCGTAGGCATCATCGACCGGGCTGGCGGCCTGCTGAACCCCGAGGGGTTTGGATTAGAAGAAATCCGGGCGCTGCTGCTAGCCCGCAAGGGCAATGCCCTGACTGCTGACAACTTGTTGTCCTTTGAAGAAGTGAACGAGAAAGTCTGGTCCATGGGAGCTGAGATTTTTATTCCGGCGGCTTCGTCGCGCCTCGTGGCGCGCGGGCAAGTGGAGCAGTTGATAGCCAACGGCCTCAAGATTATCAGCTGCGGGGCAAACGTACCGTTTGCTGACCCCGAGATTTTCTTTGGCCCCACCGGCGTCTTTGCCGATGAGCGCGTGGCCGTTATCCCCGATTTCATTGCTAACTGCGGCATGGCCCGCGTATTTGCCTACCTTATGGAAACCGGTGCCGAAATCACCGACCAAGCCATTTTCGCTGATACGTCACGCATCATCGGTGGGGCGCTGGAGCGTACGCATGCTGAGAATGCCCAGCCGACGGGCATCGCGCAGCGCTCGTTTGAGATGGCGCTGCGGCAACTGGTGTAAAGAGTAGGTACTGTGGCAAAGAGTCGAATGTCATCCTGAGCACCGTGAAGGCTCCTATCACTGCCGAGTGATTTGCAGTAATTTGGTTGCTGTGAGCGTGCTAAGGTCCTTCGCGGTGCTCAGGGTGACAATTGATTTTCACCTCTGTGCTGCAGCATTTTTATTTGGCAACAATTCGATAACTTTGACGCCCTACTTTTGGTCGCCCCGGTTCCGGGGCGATTTTGTTTTTGTAGGAATTCCCAACTGAACAGTATGTCTACTTTGAAAAAACCTAAAACCAGCAAAACTAAAGTTGCTGATGACCTGCTTAATGCCGGTAGTGGCAAAACCATTACCCAGCCCAACGTAAATGACGACAAGCTCAGGTCCATCACCGAGATGCGCCAGACCACCAACGGTGAGACCACTATGGCTTTGGAGGACGAGCAGCGCCTGCGTAAGGCCTTCGTGGACAAGGACTGGAACGAAATTAAAATCGCCGATAGCTGGCAGATTTTCAAGGTGATGGCCGAGTTTGTGGAGGGCTTCGAAAAGATGTCCAAAATCGGTCCTTGCGTCAGCATTTTCGGTTCGGCCCGTACCAAGCCCGAGAACCCCTACTACCAGATGGCCGAGGAAATTGCGGCCAAGCTGGTGCGCCACGGCTACGGCGTTATCACGGGCGGCGGCCCCGGCATCATGGAAGCGGGCAACAAAGGCGCCCGTTCCGAGGGCGGTAAGTCGGTGGGCCTCAACATTGAGCTGCCCTTCGAGCAAACCCACAACATCTACATCGACCAGGACAAGTGCATCAACTTCGATTACTTCTTCGTGCGGAAGGTGATGTTTGTCAAATACGCGCAGGCCTTCGTGGGCATGCCCGGCGGTTTCGGCACACTCGACGAGTTATTTGAAGCTATGACGCTCATTCAAACCAAGAAAATTAGCCGCTTCCCCATCGTGCTGGTGGGCTCGGCTTATTGGAATGGCTTGTTCCAGTGGATTAAAGATGTGATGCTCACCGAAGAGCACAACATCTCGGCCGAAGACCTGAATCTGGTGCAGATTGTGGACGACGCTAGCGAAGCCGTGAAAATCATCGACGACTTTTACCACAAGTATCTGTTGTCGCCGAACTTCTAGACCACAGACTCTGCGAATTTCACGGAATACGCAGATTATTTGTGGGTATTAATCGCAAAGGCCGCTTCTTATGGAGCGGCCTTTTTGCTAGGTAGCTTTGTGTTGGCTTGAAATTGCCAGTACCTGACTATGCCATTACCCGCCCAAGCTTCTGCAGAATACGATTACCTCATTGTAGGTGGCGGTGCAGCGGGCTTGAGTCTGGCATACCACATTGCTCAGGAACCACGCCTAGCCAATAAGAGAGTGATGCTAATTGAGCCGGAAGCGAAGGACCAGAATGACCGAACCTGGTCATTTTGGGCTGAAGAGCCGGGCTTGTTCGACGATATTGTGGCACACGAGTGGCGAAAAATAGCTTTTCGCAGCCCCGGTTTCGAGAAAATAATCGATTTGGGAACCTACCGCTACAAGACTATTAACGGGCTTGATTACTATCGTTTCGTGCACCGGGCACTGGCTCTCAAGCCTCAGTTCAAGGTAGTGCGCGGCAATATTGAGCATCTGGAAGACACTGTGGGTGGAATCAGCGCAGTTACTGCTACTGGTAGTTTCACGGCTCATTATGCTTTCGATAGCCGCCCGCCCAACTTGGCGCAGCTAAAGCAGCCGCATAAATACCGCTACCTGTTGCAGCACTTCGTAGGCTGGGAAGTTGAAACTGATACCGATATTTTCGACCCCACCACGGTCGAGTTTATGGATTTTCGGGGAGAGCAGCAGCACGAAGCGCGGTTTATGTACGTATTGCCCTACACTTCGCGTAAGGCACTGGTTGAGTACACGTTGTTTTCAGAAAACACGCTACCAAAGGCAGATTATGAGGAGGCTATCCGGCAATACCTGAGCGCAACCCTCGGCCTTACAGCCTACCGCGTAGTAGCCGAAGAAACCGGTGCTATCCCGATGACTGACCATCCACTGCCGACCCGTACAGGAGCGCATACCATCAACATAGGCACGCGGGGCGGCCGGGCCAAACCCAGCACCGGCTACGCCTTCAAGCGCATTCAGCAGCACTCCGCACGGCTAGTGGCAGCCTTGGCCCGTACTGGCCAACCGCCAGCCAACGCGACTGGCGATAAATGGCAGTTCCACTTGTTTGACACTCTGTTGCTCGACATCATGCAGCGGCGGGGCGAAGTCACGCGGGACATTTTTCGAGAGCTGTTCGAACGAAACCCCGTAGAACGCATTTTCCGCTTTCTGGATGAGAAGACGTCTTGGGCTGATAACCTGCGGGTGATGAATTCGGTATCTTCTGGGCCTTTTATGCGCTCTATTGCGCACGTATTGCGTGGGCGACCAGGCCGACGCTAAATACTAACGGTACTACGCCATTGGTTGCGGTGCCATTTCCAACCAGTGGCGAGCTTCCTTTACCGTTTCGATGGATAAGCACCGCAGTTGCGGCTGGGGTTCAGAAAGGTTGAGCAAGAACCCGGTTAGGTCTGGCAAATTATCGAGGTCATGAGTGCTGCAAAGCACGGTTTTGCCTTCCTGCGCAGCCCAACTGTGAATGAGACTGAATACTTGGCGCCGGTAATACACGTCAAGCTGCTGAGTAGGCTCATCAAGAAGATACAGTTGTGCATTTTGTAGGCTGAGCTGCGCCAGCCAAACCAGTTGCTGCTCGCCTCCCGAGAGTTGGGTAAAATCGCGCGCGGCCAAGTGCGTCATGCCTACCCGAGCCAAGGCAGCATCAGCCAGCATATAATCAGCGGGTTTGTAAGCGCTCAGCAAACCGTGGTGGCGGTAACGGCCCATCACGACCAACTCGCGTACGGAGATGGCAAAATCCAGCGTGCCGCGCTGGGGCAGGTAGCCCAGCAGGCGGGCAGTTGCAGCGCGGCGCAGGTCACGTACTTCAGCGCCTTGCAACTTCGCGCTGCCTTGGTAGGGCAACTGGCCAGTAAGAACTCGGAATAAGGTGGTTTTTCCGCTGCCGTTGTGGCCCACTACGGCCACGAAAGCAGGTTCAGGCAGACACAAAAAAAGGTTGCGGACCAACACCCTCCCGGGGTAGCCCGCAACCAGATTCTCCACGCTGAGCGCAGGACTTATGGGGTTTGAATTATGAGTTATGAATTCCTGAGATGAAGCACCTGATTCATAATTCATACTTAAATTTTAGTACTCGTCCTCGTTGAACATGAAGTCCTCTTTGGTCGGGTAGTCGGGCCATA
>Ga0265780_10008471_pt1 | contig 12487 bp, 12 predicted proteins | sample P1T30metagenome_FD_192432 | JGI IMG/M metagenome (GOLD analysis project Ga0265780, IMG submission 192432) | Plant litter microbial communities from East Loma Ridge, Irvine, California - P1 T30 | ecosystem: Environmental > Terrestrial > Plant litter > Unclassified | place: USA: California...
CTAAAGCTCCAATTTACGTAGCTTATTGCCCTATGGCTAATGAGGGTAAGGGCGGCTATTGGTTAACAGCTCAAAAAGAAATTAAGAATCCATACTATGGCGAAGACATGCTAGAGTGTGGCGAAATTAAAGAAGAGATCAATTAAACCATTAATTATAGCAATTACCTTATAATATACTGTAATGCAAAAGCAAACAATTATCAACTTATTGTATTAAGCTAAGGTAATTTTTAAGTGATAAAACTATTCCGCAATCATGATTAATGGCATATTTATTTACATTTGCTGCGGATACAACTAATTATTTCTATGTCGGAGACAGCACAACTAAAAATCGGTGATAAAACGTATGATTTGCCTGTTATAGAAGGTACAGAAAACGAAAAAGCGTTGGATATATCTAAACTTCGCGATCTGACCGGCTACATTACCTTAGATATTGGTTACAAAAATACAGGTGCCACCAAAAGTGCCATCACCTTTTTAGATGGGGAGCAGGGTATTTTGAAATACCGCGGTTACCCAATTGAGCAACTGGCCGAAAAATCAACTTTTATAGAAGTTGCTTACCTGCTCATTTATGGTGAACTACCTACACAAGAGCAGTTAGAAAAATTTCAGTTCGAGATAAACCGCCACACGCTTGTTCACGAAGATATGAAGAAGTTTTTTGATGGTTTCCCGTCAAAATCTCACCCTATGGGGCAGTTGTCTTCTTTAATAGGTGCGTTGGCTGCTTTTAACCCTGAGTCTTTAGAACCAGGATTAAGCCCTGAGATGGTTGATCTGGAGATACATAAGCTTATCGCTAAAATGAGCACTATAGTATCGTGGATCTACAAAAAATCGTTAGGTCATCCGGTAAATTACCCTAAAAACAAGTTTGACTACGTTACCAACTTCATGTACATGACCTTTAGTCAGCCTACAGAAGAGTATCAGATCAATCCGGTGGTTATAAGCGCCATGAACAAGCTGCTAATATTGCACGCCGATCATGAGCAAAACTGCTCGGCATCAACCGTGCGTATAGTAGGTTCATCAGATGCTAATTTATATGCCTCAATTTCGGCAGGTATATCTGCATTATGGGGTCCGCTGCATGGTGGTGCAAACCAGGCCGTAATTGAAATGCTGGAGCAGATCAAAGAAGATGGTGGCGATACCGATAAATGGATCAATAAAGCGAAAGACAAAAATGATCCGTTCCGTTTGATGGGCTTTGGCCACCGCGTATACAAGAACTTTGATCCACGTGCTAAGATCATCAAAAAAGCTTGCGATGATATTTTAGAAAATTTAGGCGTGAACGACGAGGTGCTTGAAATTGCCAAACGCCTGGAAGAAGTTGCCTTGAAAGATCCTTACTTCGTTGAGCGTAAGCTTTACCCTAATGTTGATTTTTATTCGGGTATTATTTATCGTGCGTTAGGCTTCCCAACCGATATGTTTACTGTATTGTTTGCCTTAGGCCGTTTGCCAGGATGGATTGCTCAGTGGAAAGAAATGAAAGAGAACAAGGAGCCAATTGGCCGTCCGCGTCAAATTTACACTGGTGCTACTGATAAAGATTATAACGACATCAGCAACCGCTAAACGGTGTTGCATAATATAAAGGGTTGATAGGAAGCTATCAACCCTTTTCTGTTTTAGATTTGAACTGTATTCTTTTCTCTTAAACTTGACAAATTTTAGCTAAGGCTCATGAAATATATTTTTGCACTACTACTCATTATAGCTTTTACCGGTCCAATTAAGGCCCAACATAACCCGGTAATTGATGGTTACTATGCCGACCCGGAGGGAATACAATACGGCAGTACATACTGGATTTTTCCTACTTATTCAGCTAAATATAAAGACCAGATTTTTATGGATGCGTTTTCATCTAAAGATCTTAAGACCTGGGTAAAGCATCCCCGCATAATTGATACAAGTGCTGTAAAGTGGGCTAAAATGGCCATGTGGGCACCGGCTGTGTTGCAAAAAGGGAATAAGTATTACCTGTTTTTTGGTGCCAATGATATTCACCCCGGTGAGGTAGGCGGTATAGGTGTAGCGGTAGCTAATAAGCCCGAAGGGCCATACCTTGATCTGTTGGGTAAGCCACTTATAGATACTATTGTAAACGGGGCACAACCCATAGATCAGTTTGTTTTTAGAGATAAAACGGGCTCATATTACATGTATTATGGTGGCTGGGGCCACTGCAATATGGTGAAGCTTAAGACAGATTTTACAGGTATTGAGCCCATGCCCGATGGTGCACTGTACAAAGAAATTACACCCGAGCATTACGTAGAAGGACCATATATGTTTATACGTAATGGTAAGTACTACTTTATGTGGTCGGAAGGTGGCTGGACCGGACCCGATTACAAGGTGGCCTATGCCATTGCCGATTCGCCTTTAGGTCCATTTAAGCGTTTAGGAACAGTGCTGGAGCAAGATTCCACAATTGCTACAGGCGCCGGGCATCATTCGGTTATCCATAATGCAAAAAATGATAAGTACTACATTGTATATCACCGCCGCCCATTAGGTAAAAAAGGTGCTAATGAGCGGGTGGTTTGCATAGATGAAATGAAATTTGATAATGAAGGCCACATTTTACCTGTAAAAATGACGTCTGATTGGTTGGCTAAGTAAGTTACTAAGCCGGTTAACTTATCACCTTTAACATTTCGCTGTTAAAAATTATTGATTCGCCTGAGTTCATCACCGAATTCTTGTTGTAAAGTGTAGGCTGTCTTAAAATTGGCAAGGCTATTGCTTAATTCAGCATTGAGTAAGGAATGATGGAAACCGAACAAGGACAACAAGAACCAACAGAACAACAACATACTGCGAGTTCTCAGGTACAAATATTAGATGAGCATTTTAACATACCCGAGCTGCAGACCCAGCGTCGTGTGTGGTTGTATTTGCCTGCCGATTATGACCATGCCGATAAGCACTATCCGGTTATTTATATGCAGGATGGCCAAAATTTGTTTGACCAATACACCGCCGGCTACCAGGAGTGGGGTGTTGATGAAGTAATGGATGAGCGCTTTTACCATAACGCCTGCCTTATTGTAGCGGTAGATCATGGTGAAGAAAGCCGTATAAGCGAATATAATCCGTACAGCTCTGAAGAATATGGCGAGGGCAGGGGCAATGCTTATACTGAGTTTCTGGTTAATACCCTTAAGCCTTTTATCGACGCTAATTACCGTACTCAAAGCGATGCCCTGCATACCGCTATTGCAGGTAGCTCTATGGGCGGACTAATTGCCACTTATGCAGCCTTAAAACACCCGGAAATTTTTGGCAATGCAGGGGTTCTATCACCGGCCTTTTGGATAGCTAAAGAAATTTATGCCTTTGCCAACGATGCTGAAAATTTAGGCAACTCACGTTTCTATTTTGTTTGCGGTGATGCTGAAAGCGACGATATGGTAGGCGATATGCAAGGCATGGCAGCTATTGTAAAGAGTAAAGTAAATAGCGAAGAACAGATAAGTTTACAAATCATCCCCGGAGCCGGACATAATGAGCAGCAATGGCATGATGATTTCCCGGCATTTTATGAGTGGCTTTTAAGAGTATTTTGATTGTTCAAATAATATATTTGGTGTGCTATTTTGAAATAATCTGCAAAGTCTTATCATCTTTTTCACCCTTGAAGAATTTCTGAAGTGCCAATTCAAAAACAGAATCTGCATTAGGCAAGGCTGCAAAAAGCGTCATTGATGATTTTAGTTTCATATCGTCGGGGCTTCCCAAAACAGCATGAGCATCATCATTATCCAGGGCAATTAAGGCTTTAGTAATTTCAATTAAACGGTTGCCTAAAACATGGTGGGCAATATATGCCTCGGCTTCATCTAAATCCTTTATAGCATAATATCGCGCTGTTTCGCTAAAACCTAAGCCTTGAATTTGCGGGAATACATACCACATCCAATGCGTACGTTTCTTTCCATATTTAATTTCGGCAAGGGCATCATTGTAATTTGTTGCTTGTGCTTCTAAAAATCTGGTTAAGTTAATTGCCTGGGTCATGCTTTTATAATACTGATTATCTTGTTAGCTGTTGGCATAACAATTAAGCGACCAATTTAATAAAAAGGATCAAAAAGTAAGCGCCTATGTGTAATACATAAGCGCTTACTTTTTGATCCTTTTTATAAAACTAAATCGGTTAAACTTACGGGTTAATGCCTTTGTTCAGTTGAATGGCTTCTTGTAAATGTGCCTGCAAAACGGGTAGTTTATTTATGGCAAGTGCTTTTAAATCGCCATCATCAACATTGTCTGATGCGCGTTCAAAAAGGCTTACTTGCTCTTGATGCGATTGTACCATTAAGTTCATAAAGGCCTTGTCAAATGCAGTTCCTGTAAGAGGGCTTAAGGTAGATAATTGCGTTTGATGCTTAGCTGTTAATTGTGTAGGTACTGTTAACCCTTTTGAGTTGGCTACAGTGGCCATTTCGGCACTTGCCTGGGTATGATCTGTAACCATATGTTGCCCATAAGCTTTAACTTGAGCATTCTGGGCTTTCTGTACGGCCATTGCACCCGCTTGTATTTCGAGCATGTTGCCGCTGGTTGCTTCGGTTACAAATGTTTGGCTGCTTAAGGTCATTGCATCATCATCATCGTCATCAGAACATGCTTGAAAGGACAGCACACTACTCAGTAGCATAATAATCCAAATGTTGGTTTTTTTCATATAAGGTAATTTTATTAACTTATATACTATATACAAATAGCAAACCATCCTAAAACTAAATGGGCTAAAAGTATTAAAACCCGTATAAGTACTTTCCTTACAGATAGTATTTATACGGGTTTATAAAGCTTGTATATAGAAGTAATGTATACTGATATGAAATTTAAACAGCTATAATTATCGCTGTGGCGTTAAAGTGTCTTTTGATCTTTGGTGTTCAGCATGATTTTTACTTTGTTAACTGGTTTTATAATTCCGCTTCTAATAAACGTGTTAGAATTCTTTTTTATTCGCTTGCGTAAGCGTATTTGCATATAAAGCAATACATGTTCCTTCTGTATTTCTCCCTTCTCTTTTACCGCAGAAAGTAACTTTAAAGAAGCTAAAGCTAATACGCCGCCAATAATGAACAGGAAACTCCAACCATGCAGGTTAATAATTTCGAGTGTGCGTATGCCGTCAGCACTTTTCAATTCAAAATTCCAAACCAGGCTTTGCTTTGAAAAGGAATCGGCAAGCAAGCCACCAATTATAGGCGATATAGCCGAAAAGAATGCCACCACCATGTTTAAGGAAGACATATAGGCCATAGCCTCGCGACGTGGCGCAAGTTTCATACCTATGTTGCCCAACGCAAGGTTTATGCCGCCGGTAGCAATACCGCTAAATATGCTTATTACAATAAGTATAGCCAGCCGGTACACAATACTATCGGGCAATGAAGCATACGTCCAGGCCAGAATACAGGCAATATAAACCGGCGCGCAAATATTAATGATGGTTTTATTACTAAAGCGATCGCTTAAGTTACCCAAGGTTTTAATAGTGAAAATATTACTGATTTGCGCCAGTATGGTAAGGCCTATTACATTAGATAGTGGTAGACCTATTGTCTCCATTAAATAAACAGTAAAAAACGGAACGGCAAGGTTTAACGCAAATGCCCAGGCGGCATTAAATACCAGCAAGTTTTTAAAGTTTTTATCCTGTAGCGGCTTTTTAAATTGTTTAATAGCATTTTCTTCTAATGCCAGCGGCATAGGTTCGGGTGCTCTTGATAACCAGTAAACGCCTACCAAACCAATTAGTCCGCCTGTAATGAAAATGGCGTAGTAAGTTAGCGTAAGGTAAGAGCTGTAATGGGCTTTAACAAAGTCGATAGTTAGAGAAACACCCAGACTTAATACCGCGCTTAAAATGGTTACTAATTTTGTGCGGTGCGAAAAAAAGGAACCTAAACGGTTTTCAGGAATCAGATCTTTTACCCAGGCGTTCCAGCTTGCTCCTGCAATAGAACCAAAAAAGTAATGCACAAACAGTATTACCAACAACAGCTTTAAGCCCATTGCTGCAGAAAACATAAAGGGTAATGCTCCTGCAAAAAGCATAGGAAACCTACCTAAAAAAGAACTCAAAACAGCTACAGCGCGCCTGTTATTATAGCGTTGAACCAGCCATATAGAAATTAGCTGAAATATGTTTGTAAGTATAGGCAAGCTGGCTAATAAACCTATCTGAAAATTGGATGCTCCTAAGTGCAGCGCCATGGCTGTAATAAAAGCGCCACCAGATAAATTCACCATCGCTTCACCAGCCAGGCTGTCTTTTAATATATACTTTTGTCCAGATTGAATCTGATCGTTAGTTAGAAATTTTGATGGTAATAAATACATTTATATAAAAATGGCACGGATTTTGTTTTGTGCGAAAAATTAAAATTCTAATTTGGTTGATTCCTTATCTTGAGAATCGTAAAAGTCCTTAAAAAGGTTATTAAATGCTCTCTAAGTAAGTAATTGTCGCAAAAATAAGGATAAATACCATGCGGTTTATACGTGTAGTTAAAATATATTGTTTTAAATTGTATATTTAGTGTCACTTTAAATGGACAAAAAATGTTCATAAAAACATACAATAATATACTCAGTATTTTAAAAGTCAATACACTGTCCGTGTAACGTATTGAATACACTTTCAAGGTGTCACCATGCCAGTTCAGGAAGGTAATATCTTAATTTATAGTAAATGCTTTAAGTAGATACCTGTGGATTTAAAGGTGATTTTTATGTCCCGTCACTTGCGAAAAAATTGAGATAGTATTTTACTACATTTAGCAGCAAGTCATGAATAATTTTTACAAGAACTATAAAGGTATCATCTGGTTGCTTACCGGTATATTATGCGGCAGTATTGCCGGACTTGCTTTAGGTAAAAAGATAGAGGTACTCAAACCCATAGGCGATATATTTTTGAATCTGCTGTTCACAGCTGTAATACCGCTGGTGTTTTTCGCTATAGCATCGGCCATTGCAGGTTTAGAGCCGGGTAAAAAGCTGAGCCGGATTATGGGAGCAATGTGCCTGGTGTTTTTGGGGACGGTATTAATAGCTGCCTGCTTAACTATGGTAGCTGTATGGTTGTTTCCTATTCATGAGCAACTTACCGGTGCCAAGCTCAGCGAGCAAATTAACCCACAGCCCATAGGCAATCAAATTACTCAGTTATTTACCACGGGCGAGTTTTATGAGCTTCTGTCGCGCAAGAGTATGCTGGCTATGATCATATTTTCGGTCATTATTGGATTTGCAGCTTTACGTAGCGGTGAAAAGGGAGTGGCATTTACGCGCTTTTTACATGGCGGTAATGAAGTTTTTAAACAGGTATTTGTCATTATCATGAAGCTTGGCCCGGTGGGTTTGGGTGCTTATTTTGCTTACCAGGTAGGTGTATTCGGACCGCAATTATTTGGTGCCTACGCACGTTCGTTAGGATTGTATTATGCCACAGGTGCCTTCTATTTTGTATTTATATTTAGCGCTTATGCATTTATAGCAGGCGGTATAAAAGGCGTGAGGAAGTACTGGCGCAATAACATTATCCCATCGGCTACGGCGGTTGGTACCTGCAGCAGTATAGCTACTATACCTGCTAATATGGATGCTGCCAAAAAAATAGGCATTCCAGATGTTATTGCCAATGTGACCATTCCGCTGGGAGGTACTTTGCATAAGGATGGGTCGAGCATATCATCCATCATAAAAATGGCGGTTGTGTTTGCACTGTTTGGAAAAAGCTTTAACAGCGCCGATGTAATTGTTCTGGCTTTAGGCATGACCGTTTTAGTAAGCGTAGTTGAAGGAGGTATTCCCAACGGTGGTTATGTAGGCGAGTTGTTATTTATTGCCGCTTACGGTTTTCCCCCAGAGGCGCTGCCCCCGGCCATGATCATAGGCACACTGGTAGACCCTATGGCCACGCTTTTGAACTCCACAGGCGATACAGTTGCCGCCATGATGATCACGCGCTTTACAGAAGGGCGGGGCTGGATGGGTAAAGAGGAGCGGAGTTTGGAAAGTGGAGTTACGGAATAAAAAGAAGAGCCCTTATTTAGTTATATCTTTTAATTCTTTAGCGTTATAAATTGCCGATGCGCCAATATCATTGTTAAAGTAAATGTAAGCCTGCTCAGCATTACTTTCCTTTACAGTGTTAGCGAACGCCTGCAATTCATCAGGGGTATAGGCTGATGCATACAATTGCTGGTTGCCGTGCAGCCGGTAATAAAGAGTGGAAGTGTTCTGTATCACGTCGGACGGTAATGTAGGGTGGCTCATACCACAAAAGCTGATGTTGCGTTTGGCCAGCTCCGCATAAACATCTGCTCTCCACCAGCTTTCGTGGCGCATTTCTACCACGTTGGTAAAGGTTGGATCGAGGCTTCTTAAAATCTTTTCCAGTCTTTCTTCGCTGTAAACAAAGTTGGGCGGCATCTGGAAGAGTACCGGCCCCAGTTTTTCCTGTAAACCATCTGTTATAACCTGGTAAAGTTCATTTACCCTATCCTGTACGTTATTAAACTTGTTGTAATGGGTAATGCCCCGGTAAGCTTTCACTGCAAATGTAAACCCGGACGGACTATCGGCGTACCACTTTTGTAGCGAAGTGATTTTTGGGAAATTGTAAAAAGTAACGTTAAGTTCAAGCGTATCAAAATGCTGGCAGTAATGGGCAAACCACTTGGTTTGTGGTAAGCCCTGAGGATAAAACACTTCTTTCCAATGCCGGTAATGAAAGCCCGAACAGCCTATATGCCACTTCATTTAGCTTAGGCTTTATTTTGCTTTTGGCTCCGCTTAACCAGTGCATATATTCCCAGTGCCAAAAGGCCGGCAATAGACACTGCCAATACCGGATTAAACGGTTCGGGTGGTACATATTGTACGCCACGTTTATTAGTTCTGGCAGGCTCTTTAATGTAGCGCCCCTGTGTGGGTATGGCTACTTGTTCAAAATGGTTTACCAGGTACTCTAATCCATCGGTTAATTGCTGCCCGTACATAGGTTTACCATGACCCGTGGCTGCAATAGCGGGTTGTAAGTCGCGCAATTTTTTTACGGATGCTGCTGAAGCAACCCAATCTGTAGTAAAATATTTTGGTGGACCCGAAACTTCTCTTTTTTGTGTTGCTACAGAGAATGCCGATTCCTGTTTGGTAGTTACAAAGGCATCGCCCGCTATAATTAGTTTGTCACGTTGTCGCCATAAGCTAATGTGACCAGGTGCATGGCCCGGTGTAAAAATATATAGCCATTCGGGCAGGTAAGGTAAGCTGCCGTTTTCGGGTAATACATGTACGTTAATTCCTAAATCTATAGGCTTTTTAGGATAAAAGATAGATAAAGCACTCATTAATCCGCCGCCTACCGTAGGGTCGGGTGGTGGGTACGCGGAGCGGCCGGTAAGATAGGGTAGTTCCATAGCATGTGCATACACCGGCACATCCCATATCTTCAATAGTTTTTTAAGCGATCCAACATGATCAAAATGGCCATGTGTTAGTATAATTGCTTCGGGTGGATTGTTAGCCCCGAACAGATTGGCAGCCATGTTTTCAATGTCTTTCGAAAAACCTTTCAGTCCCGCATCAATGAGTACCCAATCGTTGCCATTGCCTGTAGCAATCATGAAGATGTTTACAAAAACAATCTTCTTTCCCCATACTCCTGGTGCTACTTCAAAGTAATCTTTTTCGTTAGCTGTTATATAATTTATCATTGCCTGTTTTTTCATGTGTTATGTTTATTTAACACTATATACCAAATACAGGTTTTAAGCGATGTAAATAAGTTGGGGTAATGATGTATGATGGGCAATGAATCGACCAATATTATTTCAAATAATTTAATACCTTTATTGTATTAATACATTGAATATGAAAGCATTTACATTTTGGGCAGCTGCTATGTTGCTTGCCACATTTACTTATGCACAGCAAAACACAATTAAGCCAGCGGCGGCAGGAGTTACTTATGGCAAAACGGTAACCAGCAATAAAGCCATTAGCTTGGCCAGCCTCAACCAGGAGCTGAAAAAGGATACCGTTTACACTGGGAAAATTGCCGGCGAGGTAACCGAAGTTTGTACCAAAAAGGGCTGCTTCATGAAATTAAAACAAGCTAACGGCGAAGATATAATGGTGCGTTTTAAAGACTACGCTTATTTTATGCCGCAAAATATTGTTGGTAAAAAAGTAGTAATTGAAGGCACAGCCAAAGTAAGCGAAACCTCGGTAGAGCGTTTGCGACACTACGCGGCCGATGCAGGTAAAAGCCAAAAAGATATAGCCAAGATAAGCAAACCTAAAAAAGATGTTACCATTATGGCCGATGGTGTATTGGTAACGGAATAGGGGAAGAGTCAGGAGTACAGAGTCAAGAATGCAGACAAAACAAAAATGCCGTAGATGATACGGCATTTTTGCTTAAATAATATTCTACACTCTTGATTCTTGACTCTATATTCTTGATTCTTTTTTACTCATTCACCCCATATATATACGGCTGCATTTTACCGCAGGAGCAATTGGCGGTGTCTTTTGCGCCTAACTTACCCAAAAAGTACTGGTAAAATTTCATGCGGTCTTTCATGCTATAATTTTCTTCTCCTTTATTACACTCAACTTCGCCATTAATTATGTTGATGGTCATACCAAAACCGGGCGCACGTCCTTTAGCCTTATCGCTGGCTTTAGGCTGCCAAACACCCACCATAACATCATGGGCCGATGGTTTATGTGTTTGTGGGGTCATCCAGAAATAAATGGCCGTTTTAAAGGCAAGCACCGGGTCGGTTTCTATAAGGTCGGGGTTGTTGAGTAAGATTTTACTATCGCCTAAAATACAATCGCCGGCATAACCATAGTTGCCATTATAGCTTAGCTGCACTGGTCCACGGCCATAATATTTTTTGTTAGGTACTGGTGGGTATTCATCATTTTCGGCAACATAGGCCGAGCTGGTGTTTTTTTCATGGATATACATTAAGCCGTCGGTAAAGGTATCGTCGGTGCCGCCACGCGTTTCATGGGCAATGTTGGCAAAAAATGCAGCCAGCTCTTTATTGTTGGTCAACTCATCTTTCTCGGCACAAAACTTACCAAAGTCTACCTCGTAGCTGCTATCGGGCTTTGTCTTAGCCCAAGCTTCATTCCAGTCCTCGTCCTGGCGCACAATGGTGGCTTTGCCGGTACTTTTATCGGTGCGAATAATTTGATACACCGATACCGCCCTGCGCGTTATTTTTACTTTGATTTGCCCTAACTCGTTAATGGCTTTAATAAAAGAGGAATACGTGTAAAATTTATTACGCTGTGGAAAAAGAGTATTAAAAAGCTTTTCATTAATCAAAATGGCTGCGGTAGCGTTTGGTTCCTTAGATTGAATAGTTGACGATTTATTAGTGCTGCTACCAGCATTGCTACAGCTAACACATAGCAAAAGTGCCATGCAAATTGTACAGGCAATTACTTTGCCATTTAAAAAGAGTTTATAAAGCATAGTAGCGTGTGTTATTTAGAAGCATATATTTAAACGGTAAACATTAAAATTTATTCACAGTGCATCAAATGATTGTTAAAATTATTTAATTGCAGCACATATGAAGATATATACTAAAACCGGCGATAAAGGTTTGACTTCGCTTATTGGCGGCAGCCGGGTACCTAAGTACCATATCCGTATTGAGAGCTATGGTACAGTTGATGAGTTAAACTCCTATCTGGGTTTAATTGCTTGCCAGGATATATTATTGCACGATAAACAAATTTTAAAACAAATACAGGATAGGCTGTTTACCATAGGTGCATCGCTGGCTACCGATCCGGAAAAGTCTACAATGGCAATTCCCGACTTAATACAGGCTGATATTGATTTGCTTGAAAACGAGATGGATGCCATGGATAAGCAGCTGCCTGCATTAAAGCATTTCATACTACCCGGAGGTAGTAACTCGGTGTCATTTTGCCATTTAGCAAGGTGTGTTTGCCGCCGGGCTGAACGTTTAACTGTACAATTAGCACAGCATAGCCCCGTTGATGAAAAAGTTATTGTATATTTAAACAGGTTGAGCGATTACCTATTTGTGTTAGCACGGAAAATAGGGCAGCAACAGCAACTGGAAGAAAATAAGTGGATACCGAGATTGTGACAAATAATAGAAAGATAATTTGACAAATCATTTGAAAATATTATATTTTTGCGAAAACTGATAATTAACTCAATAATAAAATTATAACATATGTACTGGACTCTTGAATTGGCTTCACATCTGGAAGATGCACCATGGCCTGCTACTAAAGATGAACTGATTGATTACGCTATCCGTTCGGGTGCACCTGTAGAAGTTATAGAAAACCTGCAGGCCTTGGAAGATGATGGCGAACCCTATGAAAATATTGAAGAAATATGGCCGGATTATCCTACAAAGGAT
>Ga0265780_10008474_pt1 | contig 12485 bp, 12 predicted proteins | sample P1T30metagenome_FD_192432 | JGI IMG/M metagenome (GOLD analysis project Ga0265780, IMG submission 192432) | Plant litter microbial communities from East Loma Ridge, Irvine, California - P1 T30 | ecosystem: Environmental > Terrestrial > Plant litter > Unclassified | place: USA: California...
AGCCGATCGGGGCGGCGATGGCGCAGGTGGCGCTGGCGCTGAACCAGCGCAGCCGCTTCGAGCCGGCCACCAGCAACCGGCGCTTCATGCTGGCCATGACCGACGTCGGCGAAGTGTATTTCATGCCGACCCTGATCGAGCGCTGCCGCCAGCTGGCGCCCCATGTCGAGATCAGCTCGGTGCGGGTGGGGATGCTGTCGCTCAAGGAAGAGATGGAAGGCGGGCGGGTCGACCTGGCGGTGGGACCGTTCGAGGACGTCTCCGAGGCGCTGTACCAGCGCCACTTGTTCCGCCAGCCGTTCGTGGCGATGTTCCGCAAGGGGCACCCGCTGGCAAAGGGCGAGCTGACCCTGGCGCGCTTCGCGCAAGCCGAACATCTGCTAGTGGACGCGGCCGACAGTCCCTACGACCGGGTCAACGCGGCGCTGGCCAGGGCCGGCATCGGGCAGGCGACCCGCGGGTTTGGGACACGATATAGGGTGCCGCACTTCACGGCAGTGCCGTATATCGTGAGCACCAGCGACCTGGTGGTGACGGTGCCGCAAAAACTGGCCGAGCGCGCGGCCGTGCCATTCGGGCTCGAATGGGCGGCGCCGCCACTCGACCTGCCGCCGCTGCAAACGAATATTTTCTGGCACCGCCGCTTCAACCAGGATCCGGGCAACCAGTGGTTGCGGGGTCTCCTGGCCGACGTGTTCGCGGAAACGTGAGTCAATAACAGTCAACTGAATAAAGGAAGAGACAATGGCAGACCTGTTCGAAAATCCGATGGGCCTGATGGGCTTCGAGTTCGTCGAGTTCGCATCGCCCACGCCGGGCGTGCTGGAACCGGTGTTCGAAGCGCTCGGCTTCACCAAGGTCGCGGTGCACCGCTCGAAGGACGTCGTCCTGTTCCGCCAGGGCGGGATCAACTTCATCGTCAACAACGAACCCAAGAGCTACGCGGCCTATTTCGCCGCCGAGCATGGTCCGTCGGCCTGCGGCATGGCCTTCCGCGTCAAGGATGCGCACAAGGCCTATGCGCGTGCGTTGGAACTGGGCGCCCAGGCGGTCGAGATCCCGACTGGCCCCATGGAACTGCGCCTGCCGGCCATCAAGGGCATCGGCGGAGCGCCGCTGTACCTGATCGACCGTTTTGACGAAGGGGCCAACGTCGGCAAATCGATCTATGACATCGACTTCGAATTCATCGCCGGGGTCGACCGCAACCCGCCGGGCCACGGCCTGTCCATCATCGACCACCTGACCCATAACGTCTACCGCGGCCGCATGTCCTATTGGGCCGGTTTCTACGAGAAGCTGTTCAACTTCCGCGAGATCCGCTACTTCGACATCAAGGGCGAGTACACCGGCCTGACCTCGAAGGCGATGACGGCGCCGGACGGCATGATCCGCATCCCGCTGAATGAGGAAGGCAAGGCCGGCGGCGGCCAGATCGAGGAATTCCTGATGCAGTTCAACGGCGAGGGCATCCAGCACATCGCCCTGCTGACCGACGACCTGATCACCACCGTCGACAAGCTGCGCGCCGCCGGCGTGCCCCTGATGGCGCCACCGCCGGACACCTATTACGAGATGCTGGACGAGCGCATCCCGGGCCACGGCCAGGATGCCGACGCGCTGAAGGTGCGCGGCCTGCTGCTCGACGGCGCCGTCAAGGATGGCCACGCGCGCCTGCTGGTGCAGATCTTCGGCGTGCCGCAACTGGGACCCGTGTTCTTCGAATTCATCCAGCGCAAGGGCGACGACGGTTTCGGCGAAGGCAACTTCAAGGCCTTGTTCGAGTCGATCGAGCGCGACCAGGTCAAGCGGGGCGCGATCACCGGGGCAGCGGCCACCGCCGAGGCATAATGGCGCGACCGGCGGCGCACGCACGCGGCGGCGCCGGATTTGCTATCCTGTACACTTTTGGCGGCCCGGGTGGCCGCCTTGTCGTGTCGGGAGTTGGGTATGCTGGCTGCGTTCGCGGTCCTGTTGTTGTTTCAGTGCCTGGGCGAGGGCATCGTATTCGTCTTCCATCTTCCCTTGCCGGGGCCGGTCGCCGGCATGTTGCTGCTGATGGCGGCGCTACTGGCCATGCCGAAGCTGCAGGCGCTGGTCGAGGGGGCAGCCAACACGCTGCTGTCGCACCTGTCGCTGCTGTTCGTGCCGGCCGGCGTCGGCATCCTGGTCGCCGCCAGCAGCGGCAGCGGCCACTGGATCGCGATCCTGGCCTCGCTCGTGGTCAGCACCGTGCTGGCCCTGGCCGTGACCGGCCTGATCCTGCGCGGGATGGGCGCTGCGAGCAAGGACGGCGATGCCTGATTTCGCCGAGTTCAGCCATTTCTGGGTCTATCTTTCCGCCTCACCCCTGCTGGGCCTGACCATGACCTTGTGCGCCTACCTGGCGGCGCAGCGCATCTTCGTCCTGTGCAAGGCGTCGCCGCTGGCCAATCCGGTGGCGATCGCGGTGGCCCTGGTCGTGGCGGTGCTGTGGCTCACCGGGATGTCGTATGAGCGTTACTTCGCCGGCGCCCAGTTCGTCCACTTCTTGCTGGGCCCGGCCACCGTCGCGCTTGCGGTGCCGCTCGTGCGGCAGCTGCCGCGCCTGCGCCGCGCCGCCTTGCCGCTCGGCGCCGCGCTGCTGGCCGGCAGCGTGACGGCCATCGTGTCGGCTGTGGTGGTGGCGTTGCTGCTGGGCGCGACGCCGGAGCTGGCGTACACGCTGGGGCCGAAATCGGCCACCTCGCCGATCGCGATGGCGGTGTCCGAGCGGCTTGGCGGCATTCCCGCGCTGACCGCGGCGCTGGTGATCGGCACCGGCATCTTCGGCGCCGTGTTCGGGCGCTACGTCTTCATGCTGCTGGGCATCCGGTCGGACGCCGCCTGCGGCTTTGCGCTGGGCCTGGCCTCGCACGGCATCGGCACGGCGCGCGCCTTCCAGGTCAGCCCCGAGATGGGCGCCTTTGCCGGGCTGGCGATGGGTCTGAATGGTGCACTGACGGCGCTGCTGGCCCCCTGGCTGGTGCCGCTCGTGATGGCCTGGATGTCCTGAGGCTACGCTGCGCCGCAACATCGGGCGCGACGTTAAGCTCGCTCCATCAATCACGATGGAGCCGACTTTGACCACTTACAAGACGATCAGCCTCGCCATCCAGGGCGGCGGAACCTACGGCGCCTTCGGTTGGGGCGTACTCGACCGGCTGCTGCAAGAGGATGACCTGGTCGTCGACGCCCTGAGCGGCTCGAGCGCCGGCGCCATCAATGCGGTGGTGGTGGCCGACGGCTACGCGCGTGGCGGCGGCCGCGAAGGCGCGCGCCGCGCGCTGGACCGGTTCTGGCGCACCCTCGGCAGCGCTGCGGCCCTGAGTCCGCTGCAACGCACGCCGCTCGACCGCATGGCGCCCACCTTCACCATGGCATTCTCGCCGGCCTACCATCTGCTCGAAATGATGGGCGCGATGATGGGTCCGGTGCGTGAAGGTCCGCTCACCCTCAATCCCTTACGCAACTTTCTTGCCACCATGATCGACTTCGAGCGGGTGCGTGACTGCGAAGAACTGCAGGTGTTCATTGCCGCGACCAATGTGCGGACCGGCACCGGAAAGCTGTTCCGGCGCGAAGAGATGGACGTGCAACGCCTGGTGGCGTCGGCCTGCCTGCCGACGGTGTTTGCGGCGGTCGAGGTCGAGGGCGAGATGTACTGGGACGGCAGTTATGTCGCCAATCCGCCACTGGAGCCGTTGATGCGGCACTCGACCGCGAGCGATTTGATCATCATCCAGAACTGTCCGATCGCGCGCAGCGACATTCCGACCAATATCGCCGACATCGCCAACCGCTCGAACGAGATCGCCTTCAATATCAGCTTCGTGCGCGAAGTCAGCGCACTGCAATACCTCAATGGGGTGCCTGACGAGCGCCGGGGTGCAGGCGCAGCGCCGAATAGCAAGCACCTGCACCTGATCAGCGGAAACGATTTTTTGCAGGATCACGGTATCTCGGCCAAGATGAATGCCGAGATGCCCTTCCTCCAAATGCTGCACGATCAGGGCGTCAAGACGGCCGATCTTTGGCTGAAGGAGCAGGGCGCCCATCTTGGCGTCAAGTCGACGCTCGACCCGATGCCGGTGTTTTTCCCGGAGCAGACGTAAGCATCCGCCCTCAGAGCCAAGGTCAAAACGTCGTCGTCCCCGCGGAGGCGGGGACCCAAGTACTGCGAGCGCTGTCGAAATGCTGGCAAACTTGGGTCCCCGCCTGCGCGGGGACGACGTATCGAAGGCCTTCGGTACTGCCAAATTCTCAGGTATTCGCCGGCTGCGTCTTCCAGGTGTTCTTTTTTGGCTTGAGCGCGAACGCCGCCAGCAGGGCGCCGGCCACGCCCACCACCATCGCCGCGGTGCTGCCCGAGAAGCCGACGATGTGTTCCTTGGCCAGCTTGCCGGCCTTCGGCCCCACCAGCTGCATGCGGCGGCGGGTCATGTTGGCGCCCAGTTCGGACAGGCGCTGCTTGCCCAGGATCGCCTCGGCGTCCGGCAGCAGCTTGGTTTCTTCCTCCGCCACGTGGTGCATCACGTCGCGCATGAGTTCCATTACCAGGTCGTCGTGGCGCGGATCGGCGCCGGAGGTGGCGCGCAATTGGGCGATCAGGCGGCGCATTTCATCGTGCTCGGGCTCGGCTTCATGGATGAAGGGCTCGCTGCCGTCGCGCTGGCGCATGACCGGGTAAAAAATCTCTTCCTCGAGCGTGGCGTGGATTTCCAGGCCATCGCAGATGGTGTCGGCCAGCGCCTTCTTGACGGTCGGGCTCTTGTCCCTGGAGTACTGGTGGAAGGTGACCATTACGTGCGAGTGATCGAAGCGGATCATGTCGGTGATGCTTGGGCTCAGTTGTTTGAGATTCATGGTAATACCCCCGTTCGTGATTGTTTGAACAATATGGTAAGCCTCGGCTGCTTGCCATGACTGTAGGCGCGCGCGCCGGTGGGGTGTCAGTGATGGACGCACACAGCGGCACGCGCAGGTTGACGGCCGGGATGACATACGGCTTGATTGAAGGATTGTTTATCTGGAATAACAGAATGTCACATTCGTCCTACACCAACACGAGAGTGCACCTGACTCCAACTCCATTGCCGACCTGCGAACATGCACGCATTGGGTTGCCGATCCCGGCGGCACCCTGTCCCGGCAGTGTCACGCAGGACGCGTTGCTGCCGGTTTTCATTCCCACTTCAATCGGAGATACCTGTCATGTTTGCACACAATAAGCGCTTGCAATACACAGTCCGGGTCAGCGGCCCGAACCCCGGCCTGGCCAACCTGATGCTGGAACAGTTCGGCGGTCCGCAGGGCGAACTGGCTGCCGCCATGCGCTACTTCACCCAGGCGGTTGCCGAAGACGATCCAGGCCGCAAGGACATGCTGTTCGATATCGCGACCGAGGAACTGAGCCACCTCGAGGTCATCGGCCACATCGTTGCCATGCTCAACAAGGGCGCCAAGGGCCGCCTGGCCGAGGCGGCCGAAGAAGAAGCCGAAATGTACAAGTCGATCACCGGCGCCGGTAACGACAGCCACATCACGCAGGTGCTGTACGGCGCGGGAGCCCCGCTGACCAATTCCGCTGGCGTGCCGTGGACGGCCGCCTATATCGACTCGATCACCGAGCCCACCGCCGACCTGCGGTCGAATATCGCGGCCGAAGCCCGTGCCAAGATCGTCTATGAGCGCCTGATCGCGCTCACCGACGATCCGGGTGTGAAGGATGCGCTGGGCTTCCTGATGACGCGCGAAGTCGCCCATTTGAAATCCTTCGAGAAAGCGCTGTACGCGATGGAGCCGAATTTCCCACCCGGGAAAATGCCGGTGGTGCCGGCCTTCGCCAGTGTCTACTACAATATGTCGCAGGGCGATGGCGAAATGCGCGGGTCCTGGAACCAGGGTCCCGACTGGGACTTCATCAGCGATCGCGAAAAGCAGATGGCGGTCGACGGCGGCTCGGGCGAGGCCGAAGTGGCCTTGCCGAACGAGGACATCGACATCCTCCAGCAGATGGCTGCGCGCACTATTTCGAACCCGGCGGCAACCCCTCGTACGGGGGCCGAGTTGGGCATGATGCAATCGGGAAGCGGTGGTACTATTGCCAACGCGGGTGATGGATCCAAAGGCCAGGCCACGGTCGCTTCGATGGGTGGACCGCTGGACGATACCGGCATCGGTAATCCGATGGGTAGCGGCAAGTCGCTGAAGTAATCCCCGGCGCCGGGTTCGCGCGATATGCGGCCCCGGCGCAGTCTTTACAGGAAGATGCATGGACATCCAGACCGAGAAAACTGAACACCCTCGTGGCCTTCCGCGCTGGCTGACCCCACGCCGCGCCATCGGTTTCGGCATCTGCGCCATCGGCTTCCTCGTCCTGCTCGGCAGCATGATCGAGCAGATCATGAATGCCAATCCCAAGATGCTGGCGGCCCTGGCGGGCGGCAGCACCGCGGCGGCGGCGACCGCGCTCGGCACCTTGCCGGTCCTGTTCGCACAGAATTTCACCAAGCGCACCTACGATTGCTTCCTTGGCTTCGGCGCCGGCGTCATGCTCGGCGCCACCGCCTTTTCCCTCGTAATCCCGGCGCTGTCGGCGGCCAAGACGGCCGGCGCGGGCAACTGGGAATCGAGCCTCATGGTCGGCGCCGGCATCATGTTCGGCGCCGGCACCATCCTGCTGCTTGGCCGCGCGGTGCGCACCGAGGGCATCCTGACCAACGATCCCGACAAGGTGTCGCTGCGGCGCGCCTGGCTGTTCGTATGGGCCGTGGCGCTGCACAACCTGCCCGAAGGCCTGGCCATCGGCGTGGCCTTCGCCGGCATCGACGTCGAAAAGGCCACCTCGCTCGCCACCGGCGTGTCGATCCAGGACGTGCCCGAAGGCCTGGTGGTGGCGCTCGCGCTGCACGCCGTCGGCTACAGCCGCCTGACCGCAGTGGGCATGGGCGTGGCCTCGGGCCTGGTCGAGCCGATCGCCGCCGTGTTCGGCGTGGCGCTCATCGGCATCTCGGCCGGCCTGCTGCCGTACGCCCTGGCCGCCGCCGCCGGCGCCATGCTGCTGGTGATCGTCAACGACGTGATCCCCGAATCGCGCCAGTCGGGCAACGGCACCCAAGCCAGCATCGCGCTGATCTTCGGCTTCATCCTGATGACGGTGCTCGACACGGCGCTATCCTGACTTCCGAACACGGTTGACCATGATGGTGGGATGGTCGTAGCATGAAGATCATCCCATTTCTGCAAGCACGGCATGACCATCCCCTCCAAACGGGAACAAACCCATCAGCGTATCGTCGACGTCGCGGCGCGCGCGCTGCGACGTAACGGCTTCGCGGGCGTCGGCGTGGCCGACGTCATGAAGGGCGCCGGGCTGACCCACGGCGGCTTCTATGCCCACTTCGACTCGCGCGAAGCCTTGCTGGTCGAGGCGCTCGAGCATGCCGATGCCGCGTCCACCGCCAATCTCGACCGCCGCGCGGCCGCCTTGCGCGAGGACGGCGCCAGTCCGCTGGCGGCGCTGGTCACGGCCTACCTGTCCGACGAGCACCTGGCGGCCCATGAATCGGGCCTGGGCTGCGTGGTCGGTGCGCTCGGCTCGGAGATGGCGCGCCAGGAAGCGCCTCTGCGCGAGGTTGCGCGCAGCCGCATCGAACGTCTGGTAGGGCAGGTCCAGGCGGCGCTGGAGGCCGAAGGGCGCGCCGGAAACGCCGCCGCCAGTCAGGCCGTGGCGCTGGCCGGCGCCATGGTCGGCGCCCTGCAGATCGCACGCACCTTCGGTCCCGACCCGCAAGGCAGTGCGATGCTGGCCGCCAGCCGGCAAGCCTTGTTGACCCAATACGCGCGCCAGCCTGCCTGAATCCGGGCCTGTCAGTACGCGGCCGTTTTTTCTGGATTAAAATATGATCAGCGTCATATTTTATGACGTCCACAACCAGAAAGGGATAGCCATGAAACTCGACAACGCCACCATCCTCGTCACCGGCGCCAACCGCGGCCTGGGCCTCGAATTCGCCCGCCAGGCGCTCGCACGCGGCGCCAGGAAGGTCTATGCGGGTGCGCGCGATCCCGCCGGCGTCACGCTGGCCGGCGTCACCCCGGTCCGGCTCGACGTCACGGATGCGCACAGCGTGGCTGCGGCGGCGCGCGAGATGGGCGATGTCGACCTGGTGATCAATAATGCCGGGATCGCCCATTTCCAGCAGGTGCTGGCGGATGGCGTGGAGGACTCGCTGCGGGCGATGCTGGAAACGAATGTGTTCGGCATCCTGGGCATGAGCCGGGCCTTCGCGCCTGTGCTGGGCCGTAACGGGGGCGGCGCCATCCTCAACGTGCTGTCGGTGGCGAGCTGGATCAGCTCGCCGGCGCTGGCGGCCTATGGGGTGTCGAAGTCGGCGGCCTGGGGGCTCACCAATGCGCTGCGCAACGAACTGCGGGAGCAGGGCACGCAAGTGCTGGCCTTGCATGTCGGCTTCATCGACACCGACCTGACGCGCGACATCGCCTTGCCCAAGCTGGCGCCGTCCACCGTGGTCGAGCGCGGCTACGGGGCGCTGGAGGCGGGCGCCGACGAAGTGATGATCGACGAACTCACGCAGGCGGTGAAGGCCGGACTGTCGAGCGTGCCGGGCATTTATACCGAGGTCAGGCGCAACAATGCGTGAGAAATAGCCGCCCGGCGGCGGCTATACTCGGGCCTTATGCCCCCAGCCCGACTACTGAGCCAGTATCCAAACAGCCGCCTGACGGGCGTCGTCGTCACGTTGCTGGTCCATGCGGCGCTGGTGGCCACCTGGCAGCAGGCGCGCAAGCTGCGGCTGCCCGTGCAGGGCGAAGCGGACTTCGTCCAGTGGGTGAGGGTGCAGCCGCGCCTGCCAGAGGCGGCGGTGGCCGAGGCGGCTCCTGAGCTGCCGCGCGCCCATGCCGCGCCCGGGCCGATCGCGTCTTCCGCTCCCCCTGCACCGGCGCCGGAGGCCTTTGCAGCCGCCGCTCCGGCCGAGGCCGTGACCGCCCCGGCGACGGCATCGGAGCTAGCCGCCGGCCATGCGCGCCAGATGATCGAACAGGCCATGCGCGACGCCGGCGCCATCGACCGCGCCGTGCGCAAGGACAGCAAGCCGACCATCGTCGCCCCGCGGGACAGCCCGCAGATCCGCATGGCGAACAAGTTCAGGGAAGCCGCCGCGCTGGCGCCGAACAAGTGGTACGAGGCGCCCAAGATTGTCGAACTCGTGAACGATGGCGGCGACGGCGCACGCCGTTTTCGGGTCCTGACTGCGCTCGGCATCTACTGCATCACGGAGCGCTCGCCCGCCACCAGCATCGACATGATCGAAAAACACGGCAAGCAGCGGATCACGAACTGTGGCCACGAACACGAGCAGCCGGTCAATCCGCAGGAATGGCGTACTGCGCGCGACTAGTGTCCTGAATTGGAAGTTCGTTGAACAATCAATGTGGCAGTATCGGGCCGATTCTCGCCATATTTATTCAACGAATCTTCAAGTCAGGACACTAGGTCGGCGCAACATACAGGAGATAAAAAAACGGCGGCCCCTCAGGACCGCCGTTTTAACACGCTAAGCGACAATCATCAGTCGCGAATCTCCAGCTTGCGGTTCAGGCTCAGCGCCGCCAGCGAGGCCACGGCGCCCGACAGCAGGTAGAGGCTGACATAACCCAGGCCGAAGTGGGCCGACAGGCCGAGGGCGACCAGCGGTGCGAAGGCCGCGCCGACCAGCCATGCCAGGTCCGACGTCAGCGCCGCACCGGTGTAGCGGAAGTTCTTCAGGAAGTTCGAGGTCGTGGCGCCCGCTGCCTGGCCGTAGGAGAAGCCGAGCAGGGTGAAGCCGATCAGGATGAAGGCATTCTGGCCGCCGGTGCCGCTATCGAGCAGGAACGGGATCGAGGCCGAATACAGGGCGATCAGCGCCGCGGCGGTGCCCAGCGTGGTGCGGCGACCCAGCTTGTCGGCGACGACGCCCGAGATCAGCATGGCGATCGCCGCGAGGCCGGCGCCCCACATCTGGACGTGAAGGAATTCATCCATCGGACGGGTATCGTACAGCTGGATCCACGACAGCGGGAACACGGTCACCAGGTGGAACAGGGCGTAGCTGGCCAGGGCGGCCATGGCGCCGATGGCGATATTGCTGCCTTGCTTGCTCACCAGTTCGCCGACCGGGGCCGGATCGAGGTGGTGCGAGTCGAGCAGGCGCGAATACTCGGGCGTGCTGGCCAGGCGCAGGCGGGCGAAGGTGCCGACCACGTTGATGGCGAAGGCGACGAAGAACGGGAAGCGCCAGCCCCAGGTCAGGAAATCTTCTTCGGCCGTATAGGTGATCAGGAAGGCGAAAATGCCGGCCGCGATCACGAAGCCAAGCGGTGCGCTCAATTGTCCGAGCATGGCGTACCATCCGCGCTTGTTCTCGGGTGCGCTAAGAGCCAGCAGCGAAGGCAGTCCATCCCACGAACCACCCTGGGCGAAACCCTGGGCGATGCGCAGGGCTGCCAGCAGGACGATCGCGGTGGCGCCGATTTCACTATAGCTCGGGAGCATGGCGATGACGACGGTGCTGGTACCCATCATGAGCAGCGAAATGCCGAGCTTCATGTCGCGGCTCCAGCGCTTCTGGATCGCCATGAACACGACCGTGCCGATCGGTCGTGCTATGAAGGCGAGGGCGAAGATGGCGAAGGAATACAAGGTGGCGTCGAGCCGGTCCGCCCATGGGAAGAAAATGGCGGGGAAAACGAGTGCCGACGCGATTGCGTACGTGAAGAACTCGAAGTATTCTGCCGAACGGCCGATGACGACGCCGACGGCGATGTCACCGGGATCGACGTGCGCATCCCTGGCGTTGATGTTGCGAGCCCCGCTGTGCGGGTGTGTGATTGGAGCGGCCCCTGCGCCGCCGTACGTCGTCGTGCTTTGCATATTGTGTTCTCCAGAGAAGTCGACGGTCGCCGCTGTTGTTAAAATTGCATTCCGGCAAAGGTGGGACAATGTGTCCAATGTTCTTTGGCGACCGTTGGCATTACAGTAGCATGTTCTCCTTCCATGTAACGTTAGATACCTAGCATGATTCCTAAAATTGTCCGCCGCGGACTCCCATTACTTCCGCTTGCAGCGCTGGCCGGCTGCAACACGGTCGTCATGAATCCCACCGGTGATATTGCGAAGCAGCAGGCCGATCTGATCACCATATCGGTTGTGCTGATGTTGTTGATTATCGTCCCTGTGATGATCTTGACTGTCCTGTTCGCCTGGCGCTATCGCAAGAACGCCAACGCGAAGTACGAACCCGATTGGGACCACTCGACCAAGCTCGAGCTCATCATCTGGGGCGCACCGCTCCTGATCATCATTGTCCTTGGCCTGATCACCTGGGTCAGCACCCACAAGCTCGATCCCTACCGTCCGCTCGAACGCCTGGACGAACACCGTCCGATCCCGGCGTCGACCAAGCCACTCGAAGTGCAGGTCGTGGCGCTGGACTGGAAATGGCTGTTCATCTATCCAGAGCAGGGCATCGCCTCGGTCAACCAGCTGGTGACCCCGATCGATACCCCGATCCGCTTCAAGATGACCGCATCGACCGTGATGAACACCTTCTATATTCCGACGCTGGCCGGCATGATCTACACGATGCCCGGCATGCAGACCGAATTGAACGCGGTGCTGAACAAGACCGGTGACTACCACGGCCTGTCGGCCAACTTCAGCGGCGACGGTTTCTCGCACATGAAGTTCGCCTACAAAGGCGTCACCAACGAAGAGTTCAACACCTGGGTGCAGGAAATGAAGGCCAATCCAGCCGTCCTGGATCGCGCCGACTACCTGGTGCTGGAAAAGCCGACCGCCAAGGAGGCCGTGCGCCACTACGGCCAGGTCGAGCCTGCGCTGTTCAACCGTGTCGTCAACCGCTGCGTGGCGGAAGGCACCATGTGCATGAACCAGCAGATGCACGAAGACGACAAGCGCAACCAGATGGCCGCCGCTATCCGCCAGCAATCGAAGGGCGGCAAGTCGCAGCTGGCGGAAGCACTGGAAATGTGCGTCGCTCCTATTAATACCTTGATGAAGTAATCATGCAAGAATCATTCGACTTGACGAAGTTTATCTTCGGTCGGCTGGGCTGGGACGCAATCCCGCTCCATGAGCCGATTCTGATCGCTACCTTCGCAGGCGTGATCGTCGGCGGCCTGGCCCTCGCGGCCATCCTGACGTACTTCCGCGTGTGGGGCACCCTGTGGAAGGACTGGATCACCAGTATCGACCACAAGAAAATCGGGATCATGTACATGATCCTGGGTCTGATCATGCTGCTGCGCGGCTTCGCCGACGCGCTGATGATGCGCGCCCAGCAGGCGATCGCCTTCGGCGACAACGCCGGCTTCCTGCCGCCGCACCACTACGACCAGATCTTCACCGCCCACGGCGTGATCATGATCTTCTTCGTGGC
>Ga0265780_10008475_pt1 | contig 12485 bp, 12 predicted proteins | sample P1T30metagenome_FD_192432 | JGI IMG/M metagenome (GOLD analysis project Ga0265780, IMG submission 192432) | Plant litter microbial communities from East Loma Ridge, Irvine, California - P1 T30 | ecosystem: Environmental > Terrestrial > Plant litter > Unclassified | place: USA: California...
GGCTTACGAAAAGAGAACATTGCCCTGAAGGCTTCCCGTTCGTTTAGTTCGGTATTGAATACTGGAACGCCGGCTGCAATCAGTCCCTTTTCGATATGAGCCAAGGTGCGCGTGCGGATCGCGCTGTTCGTCCGGGTGAGCAGAACCGAATAGGGTAAGCGGTAACCAGGTACTCGGCGTTGCACCATCTTTTCCTGCTGCTGAATCACACGAAATGCACGGCCTGCTTGTTCGGCGTCGAGCTGACTGCCCTGGGTCGGCACGATCACGAAATCCGCCTGGCTTACAGCCATAACCACGATCTTTGATGCAGTACCTTCTAGATCGACGATGACGAAGGGCGTACGCGCCGCTGCTTCCTCTATGCGCTCGATGATGTTCTCCTCATCAGCATCCGCTACAACATGAAGGCGCTCAGGCTTGGCGTCGCCCTTCGCCCAGCTCTCAATCGGCCGGTTCGGATCGGCATCGATTACTGTAACAGTTGCACTACGGGCCAGCTGCTCTGCTAAGACAAGAGAGGAAGTGGTTTTTCCGGCCCCACCTTTAGGCGAGACAAACACGATAGTAGGCATCGGTATCTTCAGGTATGTGTTGGTACCATATGCTATCACTAAAATTTGAAGAGCTGTGAGCCGGTGCAAGACCGCCTCATGCACACTCTGCCAAAACCGGCTTGCATCCACTTCTGAAGGCCACGCCAGCATGTCATGCCGCTACCGCAGCTGAGCTCACGCGGCAGATACTCTAAGGTATTCCAGTTTTAAGAATGAACAGAATTCCTCTCAGGCCGCTCGGTCATTGATACGCGGCCGTCGCCTTTGGGGCTCGAGAGTGGCTGGGATGAGCGGCTATAAACGACCAAAGACCTCTGGGAGAAGTTCTTGGGTCATGGTATTAGCCGGCCGCAAACACAGCCGTCATCTTAATGCCCAGGCTGCGATTGTGAACGTCCGTTAACGACCCTATTGTGTTGAAAAAATTCGGCAAAGTTAACGTTTTTATAGAAAACCTGCAAGATGAAATGAATTGCGCCCGTTTGTTTTCCCTATTCTCTAAAAGTTACCACTCTGGTTTTTGATTCTTTTCGATATCCCATTCAAAACGCTTGGGTTCACCGACTTTCGTTCCATTAGGAGCGGGCGGAGTTTTGCTTGGCCCTGCATTTTGTTGTACCTGATGCGCTCCGGCAATAGCCTCGTTTTTTGGAGTCGGTTTTGCGGTCTTGGCGGGCGGGTTTTTCCCCTTGCTGCGAATCCGATAAAGCGTGCTTTTGAAAGTACCTATATTCATTTCTAAGCCCTGCTTGTTTAGCTCGGCAAGAATTACTTTCAGACTCAACCCCGCTTGAAGCGAGGTTTCGATTGCTGGCAGCAATGTGCGCAAGCGGCCACTTTTTGAGCGTCGCTGAGGAGCTGTTGCCAGAACCAGAAGACGGGCGGCTACTGCCTCATCGTTATCCATATTTCCCTTTGTTTTCCTAAGTGCAACCATTGTCGCGCGTCTCTAGCCTGGCTTCAACCTCTTTTGTTGCCTTTACGTTGCCTTTTCGTTGCCTACACGTTTCTTTTGTGTTGCCTGGTGTTGCCTATGTGTTGCCTTTTCGTTGCCCGAGTGTTGCTTTCCTGTTTCCCGGTTGTTACTTTTCTGTTGCCCGTCGCGCCTGCGAAGAGGATTTTCGGCCTATATCTAAGCGGTTTTGGGCGCCCTGAGGGCGCGAAGTCAGGTTTTCCAGCATCGAAACCCCTGACGTGTGCGCCCGGCGATCCTGAAAAACGGTGGTAGAGCTGGAAACTGCAAAAAATCGACGTCAAACCCGCAAAAGCTTTTCTTAGTGGAACATAAAGAGGTGCTGACACAGGGTAGTATTTTCGATGGTAAGTCCTTGTTGACATTGAACTTTTTCTGTCAGACAATGATTCCATAAATCAACTCTTTGTCAGACAGGGTGCTGACAGCAGAAAAGGAGAAAATGGTCACTAAGAAGATGCCCAAAGCGACTAAAAACACTATTGGGGCTCCAGGTGTAGCACCGCAAGTTGGGGCGAAGCGGATTACGGTGCGCCTTGGTAACGAGTTGGATGCGCAAGTGCAGGCGATTGCAAACGATCGCGGTATGTCGGCATCAGCCATCGTGCGAACGGCTGTAGAAATGTATCTGCAGCGTGAGCAATTCGCGGTTGCCTTAAGCGATGTCGAGACTAATATCGCGTCGACGTTGAATGCGAGTCGGCGCGATACGGCTAAGGTGTCTGAAGACATTCAACTACTAGTCGCGATTATGGATCAGTTCGTGAAATTCTCGATGATTACTACGCCAGAGGTAATTGATAGGGAGGGGGCTGTTGCCCTGGGAAATCGTCGTTATGCAGGCTTTATTGGAGATTTACATAAAGCCTTCCACACCAGACGCAAAAAGGCGGTGTTGACGCAAACACTAGAGGAAATGGAAAGCGAACAAGGTTAATTGCTGCAATAAAGATTTTATTGCATAGGATAAGAATGTAGCTTACAGCTTACCCTCTTGTGCCGATGACCTGGTACGGCAAGCTGATCAAGACGCCAAAGCTGGACGGCTGGCGATGCAATGTGGTCTGTGTAGACAGGGAGAAAGATGGCGTAATGATCCGTACTTGGACCACCGAAGGCCAAGAACTGCAACCATCCAATGACCATCGCTTGTTGACACGTTCGCCTTTCACCCGCATTCCAAGCCTAAGCATTGGTCGATTACGTCCAACGTCTCGGACTTGATGAGAAAATTGCAAAAGATACAGCGCCTGCGAAACGCCGTTGCTCATCTGGAGCCGATTTGGAAAAAACACCGGTTAAAGGGAACGGAGACCCACTGGTCGCACTGCGTGGTTAGTCTTCGCGAGCTGCACGACGACATGATGCTAATCATTTCGTGGTGCTGCCCGCATGCGGCCTCCACTGCAGAACACAGCTACGCCCACCGGTTGTTTTTAAGCATCTGCTCCACAAATGGGGTTAAGGCATTTAAAGCTGACCCGTTTGCCGCCGGGCGCATGACGCCGTTTGCCGACCTCTTGCCGCGTTCGAGTTACGCCATGCCGCCAACGTATGTCTGGATCGCCCCAGAAGGCAACGCCTACTGGTCAGCAATGAGGCCAGTGCTCACGTGCGGACGCCGGTGAACGACGTGAAGATGAGCTTCTCCCACTCGTTGGCCTTAAGCGAGAGCTGCCGCTCCTCACCCCAGGCGAGTTCCACAGGCTCCTCGATTTTTTTTCAGGTCGACGACGGTGCGCACGGCGGTAGCAGTGAGAGACCAGCCACTTTGGCTGAGGTGGATTTTTGGACTCAACCATCACGTACACTGGGGTAGTTGCTAATAGTGATACTATTACAAAATTCAGGCTGCTGAAGTCTGGAGAGGCAGGTACTCGCGTCTAACTAAAGAACTAGCATGAACTTTGAAACCTTCATGTACGGGTTGAAACAAAACCTCTCTCAGAAGCGTATTACTTCTGCAGTGGTGGAGTTTATCAACCTCATGTACTCCGGTAAGATGAAGCCGGAAGAGCCACTGATCGGTGACGCAATCGTCCAGGATATTATGCAGTACAAAAACTGGCACAACGATCGCGCCATCATCCAGGCAATCAGCATGACGTGTGCCGATACTGCACTGTCGATCCATATGATGGATATGGAAAAGACGTGGGGGACTGACCCCCGCGTACAAGAGTATCTGGACATCACGATTCGTCAAGCTCAGCCATTCATACGACAACAAGCTGCAAAGCAGTGGGGCCCCGACCCCTGCATCATCACGGACCTCCAGGTGACTGCACTTGGCAAGAAGCTTGGCTACATCGCAGCACCCCCGACCCTCTAAGCTCCGCCCCCCTATACAGAGCCCCCGACCCTAGGGCTCTTTTTGTATCCCCCATCGGTAACGTGCTTTCTTAGGAACGGCCGCGGTTAGACGCTTTAGTACACGACCCTGAAGGTCGGGCTGTCTTCGGCGCGCATCTGGCGCCGGTCGTACACCCGCGTGGTAGAGATGTTCGCGTGCCCCAGCCACTGCTGTACCTTGGCGATGTCGGCGTCGTGTTCGAGCGCGTTGGTCGCGGCCGTGGCGCGCAGCGCGTGCGGGCCGAATCCGTCGAGGTCAATGCCAACGATGCTGGCATACTTGATCAGTACCTTATAGACGCCATCTGGTGTGATCGCGCGCGCTCCACGGGCGTTGTTGCTCACCGGCCGGAACAGCGGCCCGGGTTTGTCGTCGCCGTGGCCGGCCGCTTCCAGATAGGCCGCGATCGCGCCAGCGGCGGCCGGGTGTAGCGGCACGTAGCGGATTTTTGAGCCTTTGCCGTGCACCTGCAGGTGACGCACGCCACGGCGGTCTTGCAAGTCGACCAAGCGCAGCGCGCACAACTCGGCGCGGCGCAAGCCGTGGTACAGCAGCGTAGCCAGCATGGCACGATCGCGCAGACCCTGCAGCGTCGAAGCGTCCGGCGCCGTCATCAGCTCGCGCGCTTGGCGATCACCAATCGCAGGCGTCTTGCCTTCCTGGCTGTCGGGCTTCGGCCGCTTCACGCCGTCGACCGGGTTGCCCTGGACGGCGTTCGCTTCGCACAGCGATTCGAACAGCGACGACAGCGCGGACAGCTTGCGGCGAATGGTGGCAGCGCCCAAGGTGCGGCGCTCTAGATCTTTCCTCCAGGCCAGAACATGGCCACGGCCAACCAGACGGAATGCGTGTGGATCCTCGATGCCGGCGAACGCCATGAACTCCTGCACGTCGTTCTGGTAGGCGCGGCGCGTCTGTTCGTTGTCGATGTTGGCAAACCAAGCGACGGCAGGCGGGACGTCGGTCAGCTGGTGGAAGTCGGCGGCGGTCAACGCGCGTGACGCAGGCGCGGCCTGCATCAAGACATTCGTGTTCGTGGGGTCGTCTGGCATGGGCCGTGGTCGAGTTGGTCTGAACGGCAACGTTACTCTTGATAACCTATTTTATCAATAGTAAAACTAATCCATAAAGGGCCCTCCACATGCATCCTTAGAAAGACACATGTGGAGGACCCTTTAGGAAGGGACGGGATTCGAACCCGCGAAACGACTCTCGCCGTTTACCCGGGTATCAACCGGGCGCCTTTAGCCACTCAGCCACCCTGGAAAACGTCGCACGCGGCGCTTTCCAGGACTGCTCTATTTAAGATGCTTAACTATAGCGGGAAAGCAACAGGGAAGGCAGGCCCGGATTCGAACCAGGATCCTAACGCGTGGTATCATGAAAGTCCTACGTTCCATGAACAGCTGCCCTCCGAGGACAGCATTGCATCAGTGCTCTATCCATTGAGCTACCTGCCTTGCAACTACCAGGCTCCGACATCGGAGCCTTTTTTTCGCCCTATCGGGCAGCGAGACCGGAATCGAACCGACAGCTTCAACGTCGTTCAACCCTACATTCCATGAACAGCTACTGTCCGTAGCAGCATTACGTTGACGCTTTATCCTTTTAAGCTACTCGCCTAGATTCTTTGTCGCCAGATAGTGCCGGCAACGCGCATTCTTCCTTTACCAACTGCTGTAGACGTTGTACTAGCCCGTCAAGACGGAATCGCCTCTTTTCATCGGTCTCAGTACTTTTTTCACGCACTACATATTCCTTATCCTGTAGAGATTTCAGATGACGGTGCACGGTTCGGCGGTCGGTACTCATCCGCTTTGCTAGCTGATCGACAGCCGGAAACGGGTTGTTCTTCGCCTCCCACCAGAAGTCCAGGATGTTCAACAGTGTCACCAGCTCGCCATTGCTCAAGCCCAGTTTAGCCTGATAGCGGAACAGATCGTGCGGCACAGACTGGTATCCGCGGAAGGCAGCTATCCCCCACTTGTCCCAGACGTTGGCCGGAATCTGTTTTCCCGCTTGATCCTTGCCTTCTTGGTAGTTCATGGGTAGCAATATTATCTGAAAAAATCTGCACGCGCAAATTTATTTACTTCTTGTGACAGAAATGTCGTGTTTTGTTCTAAAAATGATCCCAAAGTTGTTCTACTTTGATATCTATTTCAACTGCGCTTTTACGTGTCCGCGTACACCCAAGTCGTCGCTTTGACGCCAGTGTTAGCTTCAATTCATAACTTTAAGCCACTTACCTTTCCTCTGTGCAAGTCAAGATCTACACATGCTACGTAGTATATATACTACGTAGCAAGACGGATCATTTTTTTCGGTAACATGAAAAATACTACAAACTTTACTAGTTTCCAGGAGCTACTTCGCAAACAAATCAGATACTTAGCATACTGCATGTCTCCATGAAGTATATATACTTCATGGAGACATGCATGAATAGGTAAAAAACCCAATTTTTTCGGTACAGTTTGCGTATTTTATGACATGCTGCGTAGTATATATACTACGCAGCAAGAGGCTATCACTAGACAAAGCATGTCTAAATTGCAATCAGATGCTTCCGACTTCTAGAGGAAAACCAACTATAAATCAAAGACATATCATTTATCCTCCAGCCTACATGAAGTATATATACTTCATGTAGGCTGGAGCGATAAGTAAAATGTGATGATAGGCAAGGTAACTACCCGAATTTATGTGGTATGCTGCGTAGTATATATACTACGCAGCACCCCAAAATCCTATGGCACATTCTCGTATTCATATAGCAAGGGCCGATATCCTTGCGTACTTTGACAAGCATCAACAAAAAATATTCAAGTTGACTGACCTACAAGGCATCCTGTCGAGCCAAAGAAATTTCTGGCGACTTGCTCAAAGTACAACAACAGTAAAATTTATCAGCTACCTTATTGAGCACGCGAAGATGCGTGAAATCAACTTTCCTTTGCCTCATCGTCGCGAAACAAGGTTTACTTGGGGGGAGATTCCATTAATTGAAGTGGTTTTAAGCTTGAAACCCAACGCATATTTTAGTCATTACACTGCTATGCGACTACATGGGTTGACTGAACAAGTGCCGAAGGTTATATACCTAAATCATGAACAGCATTTGAAAAGTCAGACAACTGGAGGCCTGGTACAAGGACGAATCGATATGGCGTTCAAAAGCCAGCCAAGATTGTCCAACAATGTTACACAGGTTGATGAAGTTGGAATTTGTCTTATTAATGGAAAAAACACTGGGATGCTAGGAGTAATTTCCGATTCAATGCAATACGATAGCGAAGTGCCCGTGAACGTTAGGGTGACTAACTTAGAGCGCACACTAATTGATATCGTAACGCGACCAGTATATGCAGGTGGAGTTTTTGAAGTTTTAAAAGCGTTTGAGCTGGCAAAAAGTCAAGTTTCAGTTAACGCATTGGGAGCGATGCTTGCGAAAATTCAACATACGTATCCTTATCACCAAGCAATTGGATTTTATATGGAAAGAGCAGGATATAAACCAAGAGCGATTGATTTAATGCGTAAATTTCCCATGGAATTCGATTTTTATTTAGCAAACGCCATGGGTCAGATGGAATATATTAAAGAATGGAAATTATTTGTTCCAAAGGGTTTCTAGTCGGTTGACTAAATCTAGGACTCTATCGAAATAGTAGTCAAAGTCTTCAAGCTCCTGGCCAGGCTTAACTGTTGCGAGGACAGAAGCAAAGTCGGCCTTGTGGAAGTCTCGCTGTTCTTTAATTTTTGCTAGGTAGGCAAGGGGCACTCGTTTGGCTTTAAACATTTCACCTATTAAATGTAGGTTGCTTTCAATAGTCAGATCAATCCCCCGAGCATCTACTAAGACTACAATATCAAGAAAGTCTCTAGCGCGAGCTTTTCCTTTATAAGATCGCCTGATAATTTCGCCATATTCTGGAAGTTGTTGACATATAGCCCTTAGTTTTTCGCAGACAATCATTTCTGCTGTGTAGACGTAGATTCGATAGCCATCCAAATCGACCTCTTCTTTGCAGTCGGTATACTCAAACCGGCTGATGTCAATAAGAAATTTCTGTCCTTGACCAATTTTTATAGCGTGCTTACGTAGGTCAATAATGTTATCTTTATTGGCCTCAAAAAGTTCTCGGGTAGTAATTTTAAATTCAACTCCATACCCTCCCCAGAAGTCTTTCATATCATCAGATATCGCATCTGGCTTTTCTTGCATTTTTACATCAAAAACTTCATACCCTTCGGGCCTGAAAGTTCTTTGTAACCCACGTTCTACGCGTGCACGGAATTCGTCAACTCCTCCTATGAAATCATGTTTCATTGAGAAGTCAAGGTCCAAGGAAGCGCGACTACTTAACCGGTGAATTAGATCCATAGCGTTTCCGCCTTTTAAAACTAAGTCCTCTTCCAATTCATCATCGGAAAACATCGATACTACCGTAAGACGTTTAATTTTTTCAAGGGCATCAGTTTGAGCAGTAGCTGTTTTCGAGTTCATTGAGAATGGATTAGAGATATGGGATTTAAATTTTACTATGTCCTAAGTAGAAAACCAATGTTGGTTAAGGTTAACTTAGTAGATCACCACTTGAATTCTGCATGGTGAGGTAGAGTGAGCCATGATGCATGACGGGTTTTATGTCAAACGCCCAAATAATTATTGTGGCCGGTCACTGTGTAGGGTACAGTAACCAGGTTTCTTACATGCAATGGACTTAAAAAGATGGACGAACAAAAGCGCAAAGTAGGCCGGCCGGCCGGGTCGGGCGAGCAGTTGCCCCCCACTGAGCGCAGCCGCCAAAGCCGGCAGAGCCGCGCCGCCCAAGGCGCGACCAGGCTAGATTTCTACCTGGACCCGGCCAACGCTGCCCAGCTTACGGAGTTGATGGAGCAGTGGGAACTGACGACCAAAAAGGAAGTTGTACAACGCGCCCTGGACATCGTGCACCAAACCGTTGCCAGGAATCGAAAGGCCGCATGATGAGCTACAGCTACGAGATAACGCCACGCCCTGCCGAGCTGAGCGGCGGGTGGAAACTGACTCTGCTGCATGACGGCGAAGAAGCCGGCGGCGGCATGTTCCCGATCCCCCAGGAAGATCCACAATCCGGCATGGACTGGTGGAATGGTCTGGCCGAGGAACAACGCGCCTATTGGCTGATGATGGCCGCGTCGGCTATGCCGGCTGCAGCTCGCCATGCGTACTTGCTGGCAGAGGCGTACAACGATGCCCAGGACGAAGCCGAATCCTGGATAACGACAAGGGCGTAATGATGGGTTCGACCACTCTACAAACCGATCTGTTCGGGGCAGCTCCTGCAGCCCGATCCAAGACCGAGGACACCAGGCCAAGTAAGCCAAAGCCCGTACAGCCGACTAAAGCCGTGCCGGCATCGCTGGCCGTGATTCCTCCAAAGGCAAAGGCCAAGGAACCGACCAAGCGCGATTTAAAGCTGGTCGAGGCCTCGGCAGAGATTGCCGGCGCTCGCCCTGATGGCGATGATATGGCGTTCATGCACACCATCATGTGCCAAGTTGGTTTGCCCCGCTCCAAAGTGGACGGCACCAGCTTTGAACGTCACTCCGGTAATTCCGCGCTCCTGGTCGAAGCCGGCAAGTTATGGGATGGCCAGCAGTTCGTGCAGCAGCCCATTCCATACGGAGCATTGCCCCGGTTAATGCTTGCCTGGATGAACACCTACGCGGTGCGTTTCAAGACTCAGGAAATCCCGGTAGGAGACAGCGCAAGTGACTTTTTGCGGATGCTCGGCAAGGGAACAAACGGCGGGCGTAACAGCTCCTTTGCCACGTTCCGCAAGCAGGTGCAGGCATTGTCGGCGTGTCGCATGACGCTAGGTTTCAACGCGAACGGCAAGGCGCACACCTATGAAGGCAAGCCCATCAAACGGTTTGAAGCCTGGCTAAATAACACGGACGAGCAGCGGTCATTGTGGCCGGCCTCTATCGCCTTCTCAGACGAATATTTTTCGACCCTGATAGATCATGCTGTGCCGCTCGATATGCGCGCCCTGATGGCCCTTAAAGGCTCTGCCCTGGCGATGGACGTATATGTTTGGCTAGCGGAGCGCCTACACCGCATCGAGGGCCGGCCGCTCATCCTGCATTGGGCCAGCTTGCGAGCGCAGTTTGCCCAGGAATACCAAGGCAAGGATGCTGACAAGGATTTCAAGAAGAAATTCATACCCGCATTGCAAGCGGTTCTAGCTGTCTATCCTCACGCCAAGGTCAAGCAGGTGACAGGAGGTCTGATGCTGATGGCCTCGCCCCCGCCAGTCCCTTACAGATTGCGATGACCGGATCAACATAATCACGCCTAATCGGACCCCCCGACAACTTGAGAACTGCGCCCATCGAGGCGCAGTTTTTGTTGATAAGCCTGTTGATTCAAGAACTTATCCACGCCTAATCGGACCCCCCTAGTACGCCTAATCGGACCCCCTTACCCCCCCTTTTTCCACGCCTAATCGGACCCCCCCAGCACGCCTAATCGGACCCCCCCTAAACCTGTAAGGTATTGCCTTTAATCATTCCTTTATATTTTTACCTATAGCGGGAGGGCCGCAGACTGTGGAAAAAGATAACGCGATTCAGGCAAGCGGCCTGCGGCCGGGGCACCCTTCGGGGTTCCCCGATCAAGTCGGCTCCCCCTCCCCTTCATCGACAGCCCGCCAGCGGGCTATGAACGCGCCAAGGCGCGTAGAGCTTAGAACCGAGACGCTGCAGCCAACAAAATCCCCAGGCGGTAACATGAGCAAGTAAAGAGCGGTCTACAGGAAACTAGCCATCACCTGGAGCGACTACGACCACACCGGCACTGATCGACGTCAGCATGGTTTTACGCCAAAAGGAAGGGCTTAGGCCAACACCTGGCGTCAGGATTCGACTGTGCATGTAGCCAGGAGCCAAGGATATGCCCCAGGAGGGGCGTTCAAGCGATCGGATGACACTCGGCTCATCCCGGCTTTTAAAAACGCTCCTACGGCCCGATTTCGGGCTTTCAAAGCACCGCGGCACCCAGCTCGACGGAAAGAAGAATGATTGAAAGATTTTGCGGCTGATCTGGCGCCCAACCGGGCCGGGCGGCACGGCCGGCTGGCCAGATATTGACCCATGCGCTTTAAACGAAAACTGACCCGCGCCGAGCTGCAGGCGATCAAGCACGCAACGAATCCGACGATGTAAAAACGCTGCTATGGGAGATTGCCCGGTTACGGGCGCTGGCTTTACGAGCCGACCAGCTGCAAGCCTGCCTAGGAAACCTGAGCGGAGGACCCGGCCTGATCTTGGGCGCCCTGCGGGCTGAATTGAAAGATGAACCTTGTGTTACCGAGCAAATCAGGCTCGATCTTGGCCAGCCTGGCTAAGTGCAGGCTCGACCAACTTAAACGAATGATCGAAAGGCGAATTCTGGCGCATTGACACGCCCAAGTCATCCTCACGCAAGACAGCCGCCTCAAGAAACGCCGGCGGCATTGCTAACCACCTACGCCACTCATACACGTAACGCGGGATGCAGAGCTTGTTGCGCTCCCACTTGTCGATCTGTTCGTGCGCCTTCTGGCGTATCCAGTCACCTTGCGGGCCGTCCAGGAGCTTCAATATCTGGCGGTGACGCTCGCGGTGCTCTTCGTCCTGCAACTTTTTTTCCTGGACTGCAGCTCGATGTAGTTCCCGGATTTTTGCCGGGTCTTTTTCTAACCAAGCCATTGCACCGGATTCCGTGCAGTAAGCAGGGGGCAACCCTGCTGCGTCCGCCCGCTCGACAGCGCGACGAACCGCACCCGATGCAGCCGCCTGGTTCTCAGCTCCCAGGATCAATTCTTCAAGACTTTTCGACATACCGCCTCTTTTACGCCTATTAAATACCACTTAGTATATGATAGTACCATCAGATACTACTTTCCCATGACTTCTCTAGTGCGGCTAAGGCTAGTTCAAGTATTTCGCCTAGTGGCATATCCTTCTCAACAGAAATTTCCATTAATCGCTTTTTCGTCAGGAAGGTGGTCTTAATATTTATCTGCTCACTTCGACCGGTAAGTTTCCGACGGCTGGGCAGCTGTTCTTTTTGCTGAACAGGTTTCGTCGGCCTCAGTGCTACGGCCGGCTTTACTGGCTGCCGACTTGGAAAGCCATGTTGCGCAGCTACTTCTTCTACCACCTCTCTATGCTCGGTCTTGGCTTTTGTTGGGGCTGGTGTGAAGTCGCCCAAGTCGCCAAATGGGTTTACGCGCTCGTTCATGCTTGTACCTTTGTCACTACCTGTTGGGCACTGCGTAATGCCGCAATGACTTCTCTGGCGAAATCCTCTGCATTCGCTATGGCCTTGTCAACATTGGCGACCTCAGCTGGATCCAGTCCGGCTAAGGGCTTACGAAAAGAGAACATTGCCCTGAAGGCTTCCCGTTCGTTTAGTTCGGTATTGAATACTGGAACGCCGGCCGCAATCAGTCCCTTTTCGATATGAGCCAAGGTGCGCGTGCGGATCGCGCTGTTCGTCCGGGTGAGCAGAACCGAATAGGGTAAGCGGTAACCAGGTACTCGGCGTTGCACCATCTTTTCCTGCTGC
>Ga0265780_10008476_pt1 | contig 12485 bp, 11 predicted proteins | sample P1T30metagenome_FD_192432 | JGI IMG/M metagenome (GOLD analysis project Ga0265780, IMG submission 192432) | Plant litter microbial communities from East Loma Ridge, Irvine, California - P1 T30 | ecosystem: Environmental > Terrestrial > Plant litter > Unclassified | place: USA: California...
GGAAGCCGCGCACCTCATTGGTCAGGTCGAACATCATGTTGACGCGCTCGGGGGTGATGTCGTCCCAGGCGGCAAACACCAGCAGGTGCGAGGATTCGGTGACCTGCGCCTGGTTCCACGAGACGGCCTGGATTTTGGCGCGCACTTCGGGATTGGTGACCACGAGCAGCTCGAATGGCTGCAGGCCGCTGGAGGTCGCGGTCAGGCGGATAGCCTCGATGATCCGTTCGAGCTTGTCGGCCGATACGGTGCGGGTTGCATCGAATTTTTTGGTTGCATAGCGCCACTTCAGCGCGTCGTTCAACGTCGTCATGTCAGTCCTTGTCTATCGAAATTCAAAAAGCGGAAATCTTGTTTCAGCAGGGTTGTCACTGTACAACATCGTGAAATTCGATGCTGGCGACAGCCCGAAAATGCCCGCGCCATAATTCAGGCAGGTTCAGCTCAAGTGAAAAACATGGTACGCACGTCACGCAAGCCGGCACTGGCGCTCGACCAGGTGCGGCGTTATCTGGAGCCGGGACCGGTGGTGCTGGTGACGTCCGCGCACGCGGGCGAACGCGACATCATGGTGATGGGCTGGCACACGGTGATGGCGTTCAGCCCGTCGCTGATCGGCTGCGTGATTTCGTCTGCCAACCACAGCCACGGGCTGATCCGCGCCAGCGGCGAATGCGTGCTCAACCTGCCGACCAGCAGCCAGCTCGAGGCCGTGGTGGGCGTGGGTTCGACCACCGGCGCCAAGATCGACAAGTTCGCGGCCTTTGGCCTGACGCCGGATGCCAGCGAACTGGTGGCAGCGCCGTCGATCCGCGAATGCCACGCCCAGTTCGAATGCCGCCTGCACGACGACAGCCTGGTGGAGCGCTACGATTTCTTTGTCTGGGAAGTAGTGGCGGCGCGCGCGCAAGCCCGGCCACGGCACCCGGAGACCCTGCACTACAAGGGCGATGGCACGTTCATGGTGGCGGGCAAGGTCATCCGGCGCCAGCGCGACGGCTTGAAGTAAACGCGCGGTGCAGCAGGCTGCGCGCCACCCGGCCGCCTGGCCGGCCGCGGGCATGGTGCGGCGCCGTGGCCAGCGCCAGATCGGTGGAGATACGGTGCAGCGACAGCAGGTCGAGCAGCGCCGCCGCCAGTTGCCGGCCCAGCAAGACGTCGCCATCTTCGACGGACGGCAGCGTGCGGTGCAGCGCGGTCAGGATGATGGCGTTTTCGGCGCGGTGCTCGTGCAGGCGCGCGTAGTCGAGCGACTCCATTACCGCTTCTTCATGCCGAAACTGCGCTTCGACCGCCTTGATCAGCCCGGCAAACTCACGGATGAAGGTCGCGTCGCTCGTGCAGACGGGATCTGCCGTGGTGCTCAGGCGCGCGCACAGGCGGCGCCGCGCATGGCGGATTGCCGCGCCATTCGCGCCCGCGCCGCCGTCGAGATGGTTGGGGATGGTCTTGAACATGGTCGCCTCCGTTCGAACGCCGGCCAGTCACGGCGCACCACCACCGACTATACGCCGCTGACGGCGCCCGTGCCGGGCGCACGGTTGGTACGGTCAACCGGTCAGCACCGCGAACAACACCATCACCAGTCCGGCCAGCGACACCAGCCACACCAGCGAGCGCACATACGGGATGGCGGCTGCATACAGCGGCACGTAGACGATGCGCGCCAGCAGATACATCCAGCAACCCCACAAGGTCAGGTCGCTCTCGCTGCCGGACACATGCGCGATCAGGACGGCGGCTGCAAACAGCGGCAGCGTCTCGAACAGATTGGCCTGGGCCCGCTGCAGGCGCGCCGTCACGGGGCGCGGCGGCGGCGCCTCGCCATCGCGTGCGCTGGCGTTGTACTGGATGCCGGTCTCGGCGGTGCGCAGGTTGGCTACCAGCATGATCTGGACCAGGGCCAGGACCAGGGTCCAGGCCAGCAGGGTGAGTTCGGTCGTCATCGTGTTTCCTTGTTGTTGTGGGTGCCTGACCGAGTGTCGCGCATTTCACGTGCCCGGGCGCGCACTGCTGACGTGCACTCTGGCTGGTTCTACAGGGTGGCGCACGGAAGGCCAGGCCTGCATCGCAGTGTCAGCCATGGCCAATAATTTCTGACGTGTGGCGCCATCGCGGGCCAGGGTGGACATGCCTTGAATCATGGCCATGGTCATCCCGGCAAGTGCTTCCGCATCGCTGTCAGCTGGCAAGAGCTGACCATGGATCGACTGTTCAACCTTTGTTCGCAGCTGCTGTTCGATGCTGCGGCGTCGTGCGGCAAGCGCCAGTTTGACGTCCTCGGCCCCGTCCGAGCAACTGATCGCCGAACTCGCCAGCAAACAGCCCGGCGGCGTGTCGACGCCTGTGAAGCCGATGGCCGCAGCGCGCAGCAGTGCGCGCGCCGCCTCGATGGCCGAAGGAGCTCGTTCGATGATTGTGGCGGACGTTACAGGCCCCGATAGATACAGGTCCACGGCGTCGAGAAACAAGCCTTTCTTGTCGCCGAAGGCCGAATACACGCTGGATGGCTTGACGCCCAGTGCAGTGGTGATGTCGCTGAGCGATGTCGCCTCATAACCGTGCTGCCAGAACAGCAGCATTGCCTTGTGCATGGCGTCGCTGCGGTCGAACGAAAGGGGCCGGCCCTTCTTTTTGATGATGTCGTTCATATACGCTAGTGATCGATAGGAAAAGATTGTGCTGACTGAAGAACGCGGTTATTATTTTCCTATCAATCCCTAGGAAAGTACAGCCATGTCGCTCGCAGATTATCGTACCCTCGGACGTTCCGGTCTGGTTGTCAGCCCCATGTGCCTCGGAACCATGACCTTTGGAACCGCGCGCTGGGGTTCGACGGAGGCCGATTCGTCCGCGATGTTCAGCGCCTATCTTGACGCCGGTGGCAATTTCATCGACACCGCCGACGTGTACGCCGGCGGTCGCTGCGAAGAGATGCTGGGCAGATTCATTGAAAACGGAGCGTTGCGTGACAGCGTTGTCCTCGCCACCAAGTCCGGTTTCTCCGGCGGTCCCGGGCCGCATGCCGGCGGCAACGGCGCCAGACATCTGCGATCTGCCCTCGACGCGTCGCTGCGCCGGTTGCGCACCGACTATATCGACCTGTACTGGATGCATGTCTGGGATGGCGTCACGCCGGCGGAAGAACTGCTGGAGACGATGGCCGCACTGGTTCGCTCCGGGAAGATTCGCTACTGGGGCATGTCGAATACACCGGCCTGGTACGTTGCGAAAGTGGCGACGCTGGCAGCGGTGCGCGGCTTGCCAGCGCCGATCGCGCTGCAGTATTTCTATTCGCTCGTGAACCGGGAGATCGAAGAAGAATTCGTGCCGCTGGCAGCGGAGTTCGGCATGGGCATCATGCCATGGAGTCCGCTTGCATTCGGCTTGCTGACCGGTAAATACGACCGCGCGACAGTCGACAGCGCGGCGCCGCGCACTGCGGGTTTGCCGCGCGACGGGGCAGTGGAGGGAGCGCAGCGGCCGGAGAACGACAAGCGGCTTGATGGCGCAAACCCGTTTGGCGACACGTTGTTTACCGAACCGAACTGGAAGATCGTGGACGCGGTCAAGTCAGTTGCCGAAGAGACTGGTCTGAGCCCTGCGAAGGTCGCCTTGTCGTGGGTCATCGGCAGGGCAGGGGTCACATCGACCTTGATGGGCGCAAGCCGCGCAGAGCAGATCGCCGATAACGTCGCCGCCCTGGACGTCGTCCTGTCGTTGCCGCACCGCGCCCGCCTGGACGCCGTAAGCGCGCCGAACCCAGAAATGCTCTACAGCCTGTTCACACCGCTGCTGCGCCAGCACGCCGTCTTCGGCGGCAGCACGGTAACGCCCTGGCGCCCTTCACCGGGGTAATCACTCATCCAGCAGGTCGGCGCGCGGACGCCCCCATTCTGGCACGGGCGCCGGACACGGCTGGTCGGCCAGCGCGGCATACGGCAGCGTCGAGAAATTGTCCACGCCGGGCGCGCCGAAGCGGATGTCGGTAGCCTTGCCGTCGATCAGCGATGGCACGCGGGCGAAGCGCAGCCAGGCGTCGAACTGGCAGTCGTCCTGCTGCAGGCCGCGAAATGCCTTCAGGCTGCCGCCTTCGCGATACGACCAAGCCAGTTGCGCGGGCTGCGTTCCCGGGCCGCCGCCGAAACGCGCCGGGCAGGCGTCCACACCCGTCACGCCCGGCGCCAGGCTCAGTACGCCGAGGCGGATCGCGTAACTGCCGGCCCCGCCATTTTCCGTCACCGTCGCAAACGACCAGCACAGGGGATTCGAGGGAAACGCCGACAGCGGCAGGTCCAGCACGCGACTGCCGGGCTCGACCTGCGCCAGCGCGCTGCGGATCTGTTCGCGCGCCAGGTGCGCGGCCACCCCCTGCACGGCAACGAAGCCGGCGCAGGCGACGACCGCCGTCACCAGTCCCGTGACGCCGCCCCGGCGCGACGCCAGCGCGATGCCGCCTGCCAGCAGCAGCAGGCCGGCCAGCGAACCCCACTGCAAAAAGCCCAGTGTGAAGAAGATGACCGGCGCGGCCAGTATCAGGCCCGCAAACAGCCAGCGCCGCAGGCGCCCCGGCACCCGCAGCGCCAGCGCCACGCCGAGTGCAGTCCAGAACACGGGTTCGACGATGAACACCATGTCGCCGTACAGCCAGCGCGAATCGAGTGGATAGAACGGGTGCACGCCATACACGTTGAGGAAGTCGAACGACAGGTGCAGCACCATGGCGAGCGCCGCCGTGGCGAGGATCGCCCGGCGCGCCGTGCGATCGCCCTGCAGCAGACGCCGTGCACCGGGCCACAGCAGCCACATCAGGCCGAGCAGCAGCGCGATCTGGGGCAGGGCGAACAGCAGCGTGTGCGTGTGGCCGCGATGGTGCAGCAGGTAGCCGAGGGGCGGGCCCAGCAGCGGCGTGAGCACCAGGTCGAGGTCGGGAAAGTTGCTGGCCAGCGCACCAGTGGCGAGCAGCACGCGGCGCCGCGTGCGCCCCTGCGCCTGATCGGGAGGTGCCGGCAGGGCGCGGTCGACGAGTTCGCCAAGCGCCAGGCCGACCAGGGAGTGTGTCAGATTGTCCATGACCGAAGTCTAATGGAACGGCGCTTTCAACGTTAGCTGTAGATGAGAACTGCAGCCGGCCTGCAGTGACTGACTCGAACGCTGCGTACCGGTCCTCTCCCGCGCTGATAGCGCCTTGATAATTGACGCTAATTAAGGTTTAAAGATTTAAGTAAGTCGAAGGACCGGGTTGTTTTTGATCTAGATCAAGAATTTTGTGGATCGCGGTCGGTAGAATCCAAAAAATAAAGTCTTGCCATCTGGCAAGTATAAGGAGAGTACCAGTGCGTCACAATCAGCCAGTCACCACGACCGAATACCGGATCAAGCAGGGGCAGTCCATCGTCTCCAAAACCGACGTCAAGGGCCGCATTACCTACATCAATCCGACCTTCGTCGAGGTCAGCGGCTTTTCCGAGTCCGAGCTGCTGGGCCAGGCCCACAATCTGGTGCGGCACCCGGACATGCCATCCGAGGCCTTCGCCGATATGTGGCGTACGCTGCAGGCGGGCGAACCGTGGACCGGGCTGGTCAAGAACCGGCGCAAGAACGGCGACTTCTACTGGGTAGTGGCCAATGTGGTGCCGATCCAGGAACACGGCCGCGTGACGGGCTATATGTCGGTGCGCACCGCGCCCACGCGCGCGCAGGTCGAGACTGCCAGCGCGCTGTACCGCAAGTTTGCCAGTGGCGATGCGCGCGGCCTGACGGTCGTGGGCGGCCAGGTCGTCCATGCCGGCCTGGGCTGGCGGCGCGGCCTGCGCGCGCTGCGCAATCTGCCGCTCGGGCAGCAGCTGGGCTGGCTGATGGGCAGCCAGGCGATTTTGCTGGTCGCACTGGGCTTCGCGGTCGAAGGCGATGCGTGGCGCCTGCTCGCCGGCCTGGGCGCGCTCGCCACGCTGGTGGCCTGGTACGGGGTGCAGCGCAGCATCGCGCGTCCGTTGCGCGAGGCGATCACCACCGTGTACGCGCTGGCCGGTGGCGACCTGGCGCGAGTGGCGCCGGCCCCGTGTGGCGGCGAGATGGGCCGCCTGCAACTGGCGCTGCGCCAGTTGAACGTGAACCTCACAGCGGTCATGGGCGATGTGCGCGACAACGTCAGTTCGATCGAACATGCCACCCGCGCGATCGCCGCCGGCAATGCCGACCTGGCCAGCCGCACCGAAGCCCAGGCCGCCAGCCTCGAGCAGACGGCGAGCAGCCTCGGTAACATCGCCGCCGCCGCTCGCAGCAATACCGAGAGCGCGGTGCGGGCCGACGGCATGGTCATGGCCGCGACAACCGTGGCCGGGCATGGGGGCCAGGCGGTCGAACGGGTCGGCGCGACGATGGAGCAGATCAGCGCCTCGTCCAGCCGGATCGGCGACATCATCGGGCTGATCGACGGCATCGCGTTCCAGACCAATCTGCTGGCCTTGAATGCCGCCGTGGAAGCAGCCCGCGCCGGCGAGCAGGGCCGTGGCTTTGCGGTCGTGGCCGGCGAAGTGCGCAGCCTGGCCCAGCGCACGGCCGGCGCCGCCCGCGAAGTTACCGGCCTGATCGAGGCATCGCGCGCCCATGTTGGCCAGGGTGCGCAACTGGTGGGCGACGCCGGGCAGACGATGCGCGAAGTGGTCGGCAAAGTGGCCGATGCCGCCACCATCATGAGCGCGATCACGGGCGCCAGCCGCGAACAGGCGCGCGACATCGCCGGCGTCAATGCCGCCATGCTCGAACTCGACGCGATCACTCGCCGCAACGCGGCCCAGGTCGAAGAGTCGGCCCTGTCGTCGGGCAGCGTGGCCGACGAGGCGGCCCGGCTGTCGCTGGCCTTGTCGGTGTTCAAGTTTCACGATGCCATCCGCGTGAAATAGCAGACTCATGCATGTTTGATGCATGTCAAAGAATCAGGCGACCCAGATCAATAAACTAAAAGCTGACTGTGCCACGTTGCGTTTTGCAACGTGGACTTTGCTGGAGTTTCCTGGTCATGTTTCCACAAGCCATTCCAACGGCGCCTGCGGTCCCCGCGTCGCCCCATCTGTTCGAACCACCGCTGGCCCTGTTCGACGGCGCCATGCTGGCCCGGCTCGGCAAGTCCGGGCCGCGCTACACCTCGTACCCCACCGCCGACCGCTTCAGCGCCGACTTCGGCGCCGGCGACTACCTGTCCGCCGTGGCCGGGGTGCGCAAGCGCGGCAAGCGCCCATTGTCGCTGTACCTGCACATTCCATTCTGCGACACCGTCTGCTACTACTGTGCGTGCAACAAGATCGTCACCCGGCGGCGCGACAAGGCCGCCACCTACCTCGACTATCTCAAGCGCGAGATCACCATGCAGAGCGCGCTGTTCGCCGGCATGAACGAGGTCGAGCAACTGCATTTTGGCGGCGGCACGCCCACCTATCTGTCTGACAACCAGATGGCCGGCCTGATGGCGCACCTGCACGCCAGCTTTCGCTTCGCACCGGACGCGATCGGCGAGTATTCGATCGAGGTCGATCCGCGCACGGTCTCGGCCGAACGCGTGCACAGCCTGCGGCGCCAGGGCTTCAACCGCATCAGCCTGGGCGTGCAGGACTTCGACCTGGCCGTGCAGCAGGCCGTGAACCGGGTGCAGCCAGAAGCCGAAACGGTGGCCATCATCGACGCCGCCCGCGCCGCCGGATTCCGCTCGGTGAGCATCGACCTGATCTACGGCTTGCCGAAGCAGACCCTGGCCAGCATGGCGCAGACCCTCGAGAAGGTGATCAAGGCCAATCCAGACCGCATCTCGGTCTATCACTATGCCCACATGCCGCACCTGTTCAAGCCGCAGCGGCGCATCCTCGACGCCGACATGCCGGCCAGCGGCGTCAAGCTGGGCATGCTGCAGCTGTGCATCGAGCGCCTGGGCGCGGCCGGCTATGTGTATATCGGCATGGACCATTTCGCCAGGCCCGGCGACGACCTGGCCGTGGCCCAGCGCCAGGGCCGGCTGCACCGCAATTTTCAGGGCTATTCGACCCATGCCGACGCCGACCTGGTGGCTTGCGGCGTGTCGAGCATCGGCGCCGTGGGCGCCACCTACAGCCAGAACGTCAAGACGCTGGATGAATACTATGCCCTGATCGACCGTGGCGCGCTGCCGGTCCAGCGCGGCATCCGCCTTGGCATGGACGACCTGCTGCGGCGCGCGATCATACAGAAGCTGATGTGCCAGTTCGAGCTGTCGGTTGCCGCCATCGAGCAGGCGTTCCCGATCGTCTTTGCCGACCATTTCGCGGCCGAACTGGCGCAGTTGCGCGCCATGCAGGCCGACGGCCTGGTGCACGTGAGCGCCGAGTGGATCAGCGTCACGCCTGCGGGCCGTCTCCTGATTCGCAACCTGTGCATGGTGTTCGACCGCTACCTGGGCCGCCAGGGCGAGGCGCCGCGCCACTCGCAGACCATCTGAGGCAAGCCAATGAGCGGCATCAGCCTGTTCCCCGTGTTTCTCAACGGCCTGGCCGGGCAGGGCCTGCGCCGCGTGCTGGCGCGGCGCGCCGTGCGCGTGGCGTGCGGGTTGGCGATACTGGCCTTCGGCATACTGGGCCTGCTGCGGGCAGGCGGCGGCCCGTCGCCTGGCTGGCTGGATGTGCTGTGCCTGACGCCGGGCGGCCCGGCATGAGCGCGGTGCTGAAAGAGGCGGTCCTCGATGCGGCCAGGCTGCGCCACGGCGCCGCGAGCGCCGCCAATGCGCCCGAACTGGGGCTGGCCGACACCATGTTCGCCAATGGCGAAGCCAGTTTTACGGTAGAGGGCATCCGCTGCGCCGCCTGTACCTGGCTGATCGAGCGCTGCCTGCGCGCCATCGCCGGCGTGCGCGACGTGCGCCTGAACCTGGGCGCCGAACGCCTGTACGCGCACTGGGATCCGACCGAGTGCCGCCCGAGCACCATCCTGCGCGCGCTGCGCGCGATCGGCTATACCGCCTACCCGTACGACGCGCGGCGCCATGGCCAGGGACTCGATCGGGCGCGCGAAGCGCTGCAGCGCCGGCTGCTGGTGGCCGGTGTGTCGATGACGCAGGTGGCGCTGCATGCGCTGCTTCCCGGCCCGGCGCCCGCGTCGATGGGCTGGCTGGCGCTGGTCATGACACTGCCGGCGCTGCTGTATTCGGCGCAGCCATTTTTCATGGGCGCGTGGCACGACCTGAAGCGCGGCGTTCCGGGGATGGACGTGCCGGCGGCGCTGGCCCTTGGCGTGGCTTTTGCCGACAGCTGCGCCGCGCTGCTGTGGAGCGGCGGCGCGCTGCACTTCGATGCCGTGGCGCTGTTCGCGTTCCTGCTGCTGGGCAGCCGCTACGTCGATTTGAAGGCGCGTATCCAGGCCGCCGCCGCCCTCGACCGGCTGCAGCAGGCCATGCCGGCGGCAGCGCTGCGCCTGCGCGGCCATCCACTGGGGCGCAACTGGGGCCAGGACGTCGAACTGGTGGCCTCGAGCAGTCTGCTGGTGAATGACCTGGTACAGGTGCGAACCGGGCAATCGGTGCCGGCCGACGGCGTGATCCACGACGGCGCCACCGAGATCGACCTGGCCATGCCGGGCGGGCGGCGCCACACCCGCAAACGGGGCGTGGGCGATACGGTGCCGGGCGGCGCGGTGAATGCGGCGCAGGCGTTCGTGCTGCGCGTGACTGCGCGCACGGCCGACAGCACGCTGGCAATGCTGGTGCGGCTGGTCGAACGTGCAGGGCACGCCAGGCCGGCGCTGGCGCTGTGGTCCGATCGTATCGCGGCCGGTTTCGTCGTTGGCCTCCTGAGTCTGACGGCGCTAGTCTGGCTGGTCTGGTTGCAGGTCGATCCGGACCGCGCCTGGCAAGTGGCGATCGCGGTACTGATGGTGTCGTGCCCGTGCGCGCTGTCGCAGGCCACGCCGGCCGCGCTGGCCGCCGCCACCGACCGCCTGCTGCGGCGCGGCGTGCTGGCGCTGCAGCCGCACACGCTGGAAGCGTTCGATCGCGCCACGCACGTGGTGTTCGACAAGACCGGCACGCTCACGCTGGGCCGGCCGGTGCTGCGCCAGAGCGTGGCGGTCGGGCCGGTCGACAGCGCTGTGTGCCTCGATATTGCGGCAGCGCTGGAGGCCGGCAATCCGCATCCGCTGGCGCGCGCGCTGCGGCGTGCGGTGACCGTGCCCGCGCTGGCCGGGCGTGTGCATTCTGCGCCCGGGCAGGGCGTCGAAGGCTGGGTCGATGGCGTGCGCTATCGGCTGGGCAGCGCGGCGTGGGTGGCCGGCATTGCAGGCGGCCTGGCGCAGGCGGCCGCACCGCCCGGGACGACATCGGTCTGGCTGGGCAGCGACGCTGGCTGGCTGGCGCGCTTCGACCTGGTCGACCCGTTGCGGCCGGACGCCCTGGATGTCGTGCGCCGGCTGCGCGCGGCCGGCAAGACCGTGATCCTGCTCTCGGGCGATGCCCAGCACGCGGCGCAATCGGTGGCGGCGCAACTGGGCATCGCCACCGCCATCGGCGACCAGCACCCGCACGAGAAGCTGGCCTGCATTCGGCGCCTGCAGGCCGCTGGCGCGACCGTGGCGGTGATCGGGAGCAGCAATGGCGATCGGGACGGCGATGGCGCCGGTGACGTGGCGCTGCTGCGCGGCGCCGATGTGTCGTTCGCAGTGGGGCGCGGCGCAGCCCTGGGGCAAGCGCATGCCGACTGCGTGCTCACCGGCGACGACCTGACGCCGCTGGCCGACACGCTCGACTGCGCGCGCCGCACGCTGGCCGTGATCCGCCAGAACCTGATCTGGGCCGCGGTGTACAACGCGATGGCGATCCCCGCCGCCGCCACCGGGCTGCTCGATCCCTGGCTGGCCGGGATCGGCATGGCCGGCAGCTCGGCCCTGGTCGTGCTCAACGCGCTGCGGCTGCGCGAGGACCGCTGACCTGGGCGAGCCGCACCATGAGCGCCACCACCACGACCAGCACGATCAAGGCCGCCAGTACCGCCAGCGCGCCCAGCACGACCCGGCGCCACGGCCGGCGCGTATAGGCGCCGCTGGTGATCACGGCGACGTAGCGCTCCTGCGCGCGCCCACCCCACACATGCCAGCCGGCCAGGATGCCGAAGGTCGCCGACACGGGCGGCGCCAGGTTGCGCCCGATGACGTCGCCCACGCCGACCAGGATGGCGCACATGACGAAGTAGCCGAGCATCATGCAGCACCAGGCGCGGGCTTCACGCGATTGCTCGTCCTCGCCCAGCGTCTGCCAGTTGCACATATGGATGTAGGCGCTGAACGCCGGCGACAGCAGCAGTCCAAGGCAAGTGGCGGCGCGCGGATTCCACAGGGCCAGGCTGGCGCCGATCGAGCATGCCTTGCTGGGTCTCGAGGTTGGTGCGGCCAGCGTCACGTCCAGGCAGGTTTCCACGTCGGTCTCCAATAATTCCTGTAAGGAAACATCATGCCGGTCGTGCGTGGCTGGTCCGTTGATTCCCGGCAGGTGGACATAAAATGCAACACCCGCTACTGCGGCGCAGCAAGCCTCAAGCGTCGTGCCTCATCGACGCTGCACCGGATGCGCGCCCCAGGCGTGCCAGTGCGCGCACATAGACCAGCTCCGCGATCAGTTCGACCAGCGTTTGCGTCACGATGATCGCGGGCAGCAGTGGCAGTGCGCCCGGCACGGCCAGCGCCAGCGGCAGGATCACCAGCGAATTGCGCGTGGCGCCGCTGAACGCGACGGCGCGGCCGGCCGGCGCCGCCAGCCGGAACAGCTTCGCCACGAACCAGCCGGCCAGCGGCGCGGCCACTGCGAAGGCGAGATAGACCGGCACCACCGCCAGCGCGGCGTGCGTGGCCTGCCCCAGTTGCGGCAGCACCGAAGCCACCACCACGAACAGCACCAGCGCGGTGGCCGGCACCGGCAGCACGCCGAGCAGCGTCGCCGCCCGGGCGCCTGGGCGGGCGCGCGCAGCCCATAACTGCAGCGCCACCGCGAGCGCCAGCGGGACCGCAATCAGCCACACGAAGGCATCGATGAACGGCCTTGGCTGAATGAGTGACGCGGCGCCATCGCCCAGCAGCACCCGCAGGTAGACCGGCAGCAGCGCCATCTGCGCTACCAGCAGCACCGGCGTGGCAGCCAGCAGCAGGCGCGCATCGGCGCGGCCCAGGTGCGAAAAGGTCACCACGTAGTCGATGCAGGGGGCCAGCAGCACGAGCAAGACCCCGAGCCGGATCAGGGGATCGGCCGGCACGAACGGCAGCAGGCTCGCAACCAGCAGCGGGATGACCACGAAATTAGTGACCAGCAGCGCGCCCAGGAAGCGCGTGTCGGCAAACGCGCGGCCGAGTTCCGGCAGCGGCACCTGCAGGAAGGTCACGAACAGCATGAAGGCCAGGGCCGGATTGACGGCGCCTGCCAGGACGGAGGCGTCCGGCGCGAAAAACGCCGCCAAGGCGGCCAGCGCGACGGCGCCAAAATA